>Ga0256841_1000070_pt1 | contig 111410 bp, 112 predicted proteins | sample 356308metaG_FD_185971 | JGI IMG/M metagenome (GOLD analysis project Ga0256841, IMG submission 185971) | Hydrothermal vent microbial communities from Mid Atlantic Ridge, Atlantic Ocean - 356-308 | ecosystem: Environmental > Aquatic > Marine > Hydrothermal vents | place: Atlantic Ocean: Mid...
ATCAAGGCCGACACGGGGTCGTCCCCGACGCCGCCGTCGAGGTAGGCGCGGAGCGCCTCGGTTTCCAGCGATTCAGCATCGAAACGGGTCGACACTCCGTAGCCGTAACGCTCCACCCATGCTCGCTGCTCGTCGAGCGGCGCGTCGGACGTGACCGGATCATCCTCCTCGAACGGCCGCGGCGGGGCGACCACGTACTCGATCCCGTCGAGGCGCATGCACGCGGCGATCGCCTCATCCACCGCGACCTCGAAGCGACGCGCCTGTGCCCGCTCCGCCTCGGTCTCCGGGGACGGCAGCAACCCGTAAACCTCGAACGGCAACGGCTCGTCCGCCTCGAGCCGCGGGAGCGACCGACCGCAAGCCGCTACCACCAATGAGACCGCCAGCATGACGGCGGCTCGAGTGCCGAAGCCGCCACGTGCCGTCACGGGACGACCGTCGGGGACTGGTCGGCGACCAACTCCAGGTACTCGACGAACCGGTCGCGAGCGAGGCCGAGGTCCGGAGCACCGTCGTCGACCTGCAGTCGCGGCCAGACCTGCTCCACGAGCCGCTCCGACCACGATCCCACGAAGGCGTCGGCGACCTCAGCCGGATCGCATCGCCAGTCCTTCGCCGCGATGATCGCCGCGCTCGTCGAGTAATACGCCGAGAGGATCGACAACGAGTGGTAGGACCGGAGTGGGAACGGCGGCAGCTCACTCAGGTCGATGACCTCGACCTTCCCGATGTCGGTACCGACCTCGCCGACGACGACCTCCGGGAAGTACCCACCATCCGCCCAGCCGGTGATCACCTCGTCGAACGATCGACCCATCACCGCTCCCAACTCACGACACGACCCTGCGGCGAGCATCGCCTCGCTCGGGGCCACCATGACGACCTCGTAGGTGCTCCCCTCCTGTGCGTCCATCGAGGGCGTCGAGGCGCACGCAGCCACGACCACGATGGAGGCGACCACCACGAGCACCGTGCGCGTCGGCATCCCCACACGCTACATCCGGTAGGAGTACGGCGCCGTGAAGCGCAGCGTCTCACCCCGCTGGTGGCTCGACCGCGCGACCGGCGTCCACTTGCTCGCCGGGAGACCAAAGGTGAACCCGCTGCCGCGAAAAGTCAACCCGATGGTGATCTGAACAGGGTGGAAGTAGCGTCCGACATGCTGCGTCGAATAGGCATACGAGCCCTTTCGTGCTCCGTACTTGGTCGTCGTCGCAAACCAGCGCCGGGTTCCCGATGCCTGGCACCACCCCCAACAGGAACGCTCGAGCTGGACGTAGTCCTCGCACGCGAAGGCCCCAGAGCATTGGGTGTTGCGCTGCGTATGACCTTGGGCGACCACGTACGCTCGGCCGAGACTCCAGAACGTGTGCAGCGATGGTCGCTTCGGATCGAGTCGGCTCGTCGCCAGCGCCGGCGCCACCACGACCACCACAAGGAGCATGGCAGCGCCCAACAAGCCCGCAAACCGAGCTCGGTTGCCGGCCCTCCGCGTCGTGACCGTCCATTCCATGATCGTCTCCTCTCTCCGATCACGGCCGACCGAACCCCTCCACGCGCCCTGTGGCCCTACAACCACTACCACACACACACACGTCGTCAAGGACGGTCGACGGAACCGCACTCCTCCAACGGCATCACGTAACCTTGCGGCCATGTCGACCAGGCCCTCGGCTTTGCGGACCCTCGGACTCGTCCTCGCCGCCTCGGTCCTTCAGGCGTGCGTCGGCCCTGGCGCACCGCCGGCGAGCACCTCGAGCATCCTCACCGGGACGACCCTCCCGTCGACGACCACCACCCAGGCGCCGTCGACGACGACGGCGCCGTCGACGACGAGCCCCGCTCCCCCGACCCCATCCGACATCCCCACCCGGTGGGAGCTCACGAACCCGGGAGGAGGCGGGGCCTACTCCGAGGCTGCGATCACCGGCGACGTCCTCGTCGTCGCCACCGACCTGGCCGGGGTCGCCGTCAGCGTCGACGGCGCCGGGACCTGGGCGACCCGCGGTGCGTTCGCCGGCCTGGCGGACACCCACGCGGCCGCGGTCGCCGTCGATCCCGACGACCCGACCACCATCGTCGTGGGAACCGACGGCGGCCTCTACCGCTCGACCGACGCCGGAGCCACCTTCGCCGCCCTCGAACCGGTGGGCTTCGTCAGCGCCGTGGCCGCCCGCGGCGACACGCTCTACGCCGCGGTCCAGTCGGCCTACGACGTGGCCGACGCGGCGGTGATGGTGAGCCACGACGCGGGCGCGACGTGGACCACGTTGTCGCTCCCCGCAGGCCGGCACGTCGTCGCCTTCGACATCGACCCGACCGACGCCCGCCGAGCCCTCGTCGTCACCGGCGCCGGCAGGTTCGTCGACGGGCCCGCCGGGATCTTCGTCGTCGACGGGGACCGGATCTCCCGGGTCGACGCCGACATCGGCCGGATCGTCGATGCCGCTTTCGACCGCCACCACACCGCCACCATCTGGGCGACCACCGACGACGACGATCCCGACGCGCCCGGGCACCTGTGGCGTCGCGACGACCGCCACTGGAGCCTGGTCGCCGACCACGGAGGGGTCCTGTGGCTGCCGTCGGCACGTCCCGGGACGATCCGGCTCGTCGACCCGCGTCGCCAGTTCCCCTGGGACGAACGCTCCGGCGTGTGGGAGTCCACCGACGGAGGAGGCACCTGGGAACACGTTGGGGCCGTCGACGACTGGCAGCCCGGGTGGTCGCGGGTCCCGTGGGCCTTCACCGACGGGTTCGACGGACCCGTACCGTCCCTGGCGGTCGACCCGGCCGATCCCGACCGGGCGCTGCTGGTCAACTCCCAGTTCGCCTACCTCACAACCGACGGGGGACGCACCTTCACCCCCGCGTTCACCGACGAGGTGGCGCCGGGACGGTGGCGGTCCCGGGGTCTCGACAACGTCGTCGTCGCCGACGTCGCCGTCTCGGCCGACGGTGCGACGCTCTACGCCGGGTACTGGGATCTCGGGTGCTGGCGCAGCCCCGACCGGGGCGCCTCATGGGAGAACTGCAACACGGTCGGCCACTCGGGCGACTGGGAAGGTTCCGGCGGGTTCACCGGCACCGTGGCCGCCGACCCGACCCGCCCCGAGGTGGTGTGGGCCGCCCACGCTCCCGACTGGGCATCGTCGGCGACGATCCTGCGCTCCATCGACCGCGGCGCCACGTGGGAGGAGACGTCCGGGCTCCCCGACGCCCCGGATCTCCTCGGCCTGTCGGTGGACCCGACCAGTCCGTCCGGCGCCCGGGTGCTCTACGTGACCCACGACGGCGACGTCTACCGGTCCGCCGACGACGGCCGTACCTGGGTGCTCGACTTCGCGTGCGGCGGATGCCGCACGACGACCGTCGGACCCGACGGGCAGGTGTACGCGGGAGGCGAGGCGGGCCTCTGGTTCCGGCAACCGGACGGGACCTGGCTCGACACCGACTCCACCGGCCTGGGCGGCGACGTCGACGGCCCACCGTGGACGTTCCGATGGCGGGGCGTCACCGCCATCGCCGTCGCCGGCGACGGCGAGCCGTGGGTGGCGGTCCTCGGCGACGACGGCGGCATCCTCCGGCCGGACGGCGACGGCTGGGAGGCGGTCCGGTCGGGTCGGTTCTACCGTGACCTCGCCTTCGACCCCGACGACCCGACGATCCTCTACGCGGCGTCGTCGTCGGCGCTCGACCACGGCGGCTACGACCCCGGGACGGTCGGCCTCGAGGTGTCCATCGACGGGGGCGCCACCTGGCGGGTCGCCGACGACGGCCTCGCCTGGCCGTTCGTGACGAACGTCACCGTCGACGGCGGGATGGTGCTCGTCGGCTCCCCCGGCACCGGCGTCGCCGTCGGACGCTGAGCTCGGCGCCGCTCCACGCCGTCTGCGACGCTCGTCGAACTGGGCCACGAACAGCATGCCCGCCCGTGTTCTGGCGACGCCATTGCGGGACGAATCCAGCAGGTTGTTGCCCGCCAGGTCGGGGACGGCGACGTGGCGGTCGTCGAGGACCCGCACGGACCCGGGAGAGCCGCCTCGAGGCGGTCACGGAGCTTGCCTGCGGCCCGCGCCGACGGGTCCCGATGGCGGGCCATGAGCGCCGCCTGGTCGACGATCCGACGGGCGTCCATGATGGCCGAGCCGGCTCCCCGGCGGGGCGACGCGTCCGATCGATACCGGCGCGGGCTCGTCATCGTCCTCGGGCCGTCAGAACACCCGGTAGCCACCGTCGACGACGATGGTGTCGCCGGTGTGATAGCGCGACGCGTCGGAAGCGAGGTAAACGGCGATGCCGGCGAAGTCCTCCGGGCGACCCCACCGACCGAGGGGGATCCGTGCCCTGGCAGCCGCCACGAACCGCTCGTTGCCCATGAGCGGTGCGGTCATGGGCGTGTCGATCCATCCCGGCAGGACGGCGTTGGCGCGGATGCCGTAGCGGCCGTATTCGACGGCGAGGGCCCGGATCATCGACGACACCCCGGCCTTGGTGGCGGCGTAGTGCTCGCCGCGCGGCATCCCGAAGATCGACGCGATCGATGACGTCACCACCAGCGACCCCGGCGCCTCCCGCGACCGGAGGTGCCGCACCGCCTCCCGCAGGGTGAGGAACGCCCCGTCGAGGTTGACCCGCAGGATCGCCTTCCATTCGTCCAAGGTCATCTCCTCGAACCGGGTCCCCCGGGTGCCGACCCCGGCGTTGGCGAAGCAGGCATCGACGGTGCCGAACCGGTCGACGGTCCCTCCGAACACCTCGAGGACCTGCGCCTCGTCACCGACGTCGCAGACGAAGGCCTCGACGTCGGCGCCCAGGGCACGCAGGCGCTCGACGGCGGCCTGGTTCTTGTCGGGGTCGGTGCCCCAGATCGCCACCGACGCGCCCGCCCGAGCCAGGCCTTCGGCCATGCCGAGGCCGATCCCGCCGTTGCCGCCGGTGACCAGCGCCACCGTTCCGGTCAGATCGAACATGTCCACACCTGCTCCTCGGTCGGCGACCCCGAGACGATAGACGCCGGGGCGTCGGGGAACACCGGCGATTCTTCGCGACGGCTTCATCGTTCTCGAACAGACGCGTCGGACACTGGGGACATGAGCTACTCGGAACGGGAACGCATCAGCCACGTCGCTCGCCGCATCGGCTTCGGGGTCGAACCCGCCATCGTCAAGGCGCTCAGCGTCGACGAAGCCATCGCCATGGCCCTCGACCTGTCGGTCCCCACCCCGCCACCGGACCCCGTCGCACCCGCCGACATGGACGAGGCCCGCTCACCGGAACAGCGCGAGGCCCCGTACCGCTACTGGTTCGCTCAGCTCGTCGACGGGCCCCGGCGGATCGAGGAGCGACTCACCTGGTTCTGGCACGACCACTTCGCCACCGGGATCCAGAAGGTCAAGGTGCCGTATCTCATGTTCGTCCAGCACGCCACCATCCGGAAGCTCGCCACCGGATCGTTCGCCGAGCTCCTCCACGCCATCGCCGTCGATCCCGCGATGCTGATCTACCTCGACGGTGTCCAGAACGCGGCCGGTCGGATCAACGAGAACTTCGGCCGGGAGGTGATGGAGCTGTTCACCCTCGGCCGCGGCAACTACACCGAGGACGACGTCGTCGCCGCCTCCCGCGCGTTCAGCGGCTGGGTGGTGCCCCGTGCCGGTCCCCGGGCGGAACGTCGCGGTCTGACCCCGTGGGCAGCGACCTTCGTGCCGTTCCGCCACGACGACGGAACCAAGACCTTCCTCGGGGTCACCGGCGAGCTCGATGCCTCCGACGCCATCGACATCATCTTGGACCAGCCCGCCACGGCGACCTTCGTTTCCGCCAAGCTGTACCGCGAGTTGGTCGGCGTCCCTCCCGACCCGACGACCAACGAGCGGATCGCGGCGGTGTTCCGCCGGGACTGGTCGATCATGGCGCTCGTCGAGGAGATCGTCGCCGATCCCGGGTTCGTGAGCGACGACGCGATCCGGACCAAGGTCCGCACGCCGTTGGAACGAGCGGCAGGGATCGCCCAGGTCTTCGGCGCCGGATCCCCGGCCGCGGGCCGCAGCATCTTCCAGGCCCTGCGGGCGGTCCGGTTCGTCCCGTTCGCTCCCCCGAACGTGGCCGGGTTCCCGAAGGGAGAGCGGCTGCTCGGGCCCTACCGGCTCGTGCACGGATTCGATCTGGCGGCGGCGCTGCCCCGGGAGGTCCCCGACCTGTCGGCGGACGAGCTGGCGGCCCGATTCGGCATCTTCGATCTCGGCGCCGACAGCCGCACGGTGATCGACGCCGCCACCGATCCGTTCGTCCGCGCCGCATTGACCGTCAACGCACCGGAGTACTTCGTCACATGAACGAGCACACGACCCCCGACACCGGCGCCGTCGAGACCCCCGACGGCGCCTGCCCGGCCATCACCCGCCGCCGGTTCATCGCCGCCCTCGGAGCGTCCGTCGCCACGGTGGCGGTGGGCGGGTACGGGATCTCCGTTTGGGGCAAGAACCCGACGGCGACGACGGTCGCCCCCACCGGCGTCCTGCAAGCGGCGACGACGGCGCCGACCGTCGGATCGCTGGGATCCGCCACCGGACGCACCCTGGTGGTGGTCGAGATGGGCGGAGGCAACGACGGTCTCAACACGGTGGTCCCGTTCGCCTCCGGTCGCTACCACGACCTGCGCGGCGATCTGGCCATCGACGAGCCCCTCGATCTCGACGGCGAGATCGGCCTGCACCCGGCGTTGACGTTCCTGGCCGACCGGTACGACGCCGGGGACGTCGCGATCGTCGAAGGGATCGGCTATCCCGACCCCGACCTGTCCCACTTCGCCTCGATGGCGACCTGGTGGAGCGGCCTGCCCGGTTCGGTCGGTGCGACCGGATGGCTCGGCCGGTACCTCGACGGCACCGTCGGGTCGGAGGATCCGCTCGCCGGGGTCACGATCGGGCCGGGTCCGACCCCCGCCCTCCTCGGCGAACGGTCCTTCCAGGTGTCGGTGCAGGACATGTCGGGGCTGGCCCCCGCCGTGCCGGGATGGATCGACGACACCGACGAGCTGATGGCCATGTGGCAGGGCTTCGCTCCCGGCGACTTCGACGGCGCCGTCCTCCTGGACCTGGTCAGGGCGGCCATCGGCATCACCGTCGACGCCGCCAACGAGCTCAACGCGAAGCTCGACGGCGCTCCCGCCGACGACCCGACCCCGGCCGGGCGGCGACGGAGGTCGGATCTCGGGACCTCGATGGAGGTCGCCGCGGCGCTCGTCACCGCTCCCGGCCCGCCCGCCGTCGTGTACGTCCACGGCTGGGGCGACTTCGACACCCACGAGGGCCAGGCCGACCGTCACCAGGGCATGATGGAGACCCTGAACGAGGCGTTGGGCGACTTCTTCGACGCGGTGGAAGCAGCCGCCGTGCAGGACCGGGTGATCGTGATGACGACCTCGGAGTTCGGGCGGCGCCCGGCGTTCAACGGATCGGGCACCGACCATGGGACGGCCAACGCCCACTTCCTCGTCGGCGCTCCCGTGGCGGGGGGACGCTACGGCGAGACCCCGAGCCTCGTCGACCTCGACCGGCGGGGCAACATGATCCACACCGTCGACTACCGGTCGGTGTTCGCCTCGGTCCTCACCGGCTGGTTCGGCGCCGACGCCGAGACGATCTTCGGCGCCGATCTGGAGACGCTGCCGCTACTGGGCTGAGGGTCGCGCTGGGCGAGATTCGGCTCACCTTCGGCGTCCGACCTGCCGATGCCACCAGGAGTCGACCAGGGAGCACCCATGGGCAGGACCAGGATCGCCGTGACCGTCGTCGCGCTCGGCCTGGTCGGCGCGGCGTGCGGTCGGGCGGCGACGTCGACGTCGGCCGCGCCACCGACGGCACCGGACGCGCCCTCGACCACGTCCGCCGCGTTCGGGACGGTCCAGGCGCAGCGGCTCTCATATGCCTACGAGGACGTCGAGACCGTCGAGTACCTCCTCTCGATCGACCAGACCGTCGCCATGCACAACGATGGCGACGTACCGCCCGACGAGAGCGGGGACCTGCCCGTCGACGTGGCCATCCACTCGGTGCTCGAAGGACCGATCCGCTACGAGACGAGCCCCGGGCCCGAACCCGGCACGACCCGGATCCGGATCGTCACCGAGCTCACCGACGTGTCGGTCGAAGGGACGGTCGACGGGGTTCCCGCCGATGGAACCGAAGGACTCGACGACGTCGGCGCGATCGCGCCGATCGACGTGACGGTGGTCGTCGACGACCAGGGAACGATCGTGTCGGTCGACGGCGACGAGTTCGGAGATGTGTCCGGGTTCCTGGGCAACCAGGGCACGGCGGGACTCGGCTTCGTCGGCAACCAGCAGCTCGGACGGCCCGTGGGTCCCGCCTTCCCCGATCAACCGGTGACCATCGGCGACTCCTGGACGGAGGTGACCGAGACCGAGGGGCCCGATGGCCCGATCGTGACGACCGCCACGCACACCCTCGTGGCCACCGAGACCGTGGATGGGACCGACGTGGTGGTGGTCGAGAGCTCCTATGAGACCGAGGAGATCGAGATGGACCTCGGCCGCCTCCTCCGGGACATGTTCACCGGCCTCGCCGACGGGGTCGGTGCGGATCCCGAGATGAGTCCCGAGGATCGAGCAGAGCTCGAGGCGGCGTTCGAAGAGATCGCCTTCGTGATCCACGTCGAGCCGACGATGAGCACCGCCGTCTCCCGCTTCTCTCCGGACACCGGCCTCGTCGTGTCGGCCGACGTCGAGGTCGACGCGGCGATGTCGATGGACGTTCGCGTCCCGGACGAGACCGGTGGGGTGCGATCGCTCACCACCGAGATGACGATCCACCAGTCCATGCGGTACGAGCTCGTCGGCGACGGGGCATAGCAGAGATTCGTCCACTGCGGCCCGGACCGGCCGGTCCGGTTCTCGTCACAGGATCGTGGCATGATCGAACGTATGTTCGATCCGAGCGCTCCGAAGGGTGCTGGGCATTCGCGACGGCGGGTGCGTGTTCCCCGGATGCCACCGGGTGCCCGGGTGGTGCGACGCCCACCACGTCGTCCCCTGGACCCGCGGCGGCGCCACCGACCTGGACAACCTCGTGCTGGTGTGCCGCCGCCACCACGTCCTCCTCCACGAAGGGCGCTGGCGTCTCCACCGGGATCCCGACGGCACCTGGACCACCGACCTCCCCGCCCGCGCCGGGTCCCTCCCCGGACCCGAACCACCCTGAAGACCCGCGGTCGGGCATGTGTCGATCATGGCCTCGCCCACCTGTGGGGGTGGACGACTCGACCCCCTACGGCAGCTTCGACATCCATACGATCGACATCCCACCGCCGAGGAGGAGCAGGACGAGCCCGACGGCGAGGGCGTACTCCCAGAGCTCTCGTGTCTCGGTCTCGAACGCGACCTCCGAACCGATGTCGTCCAGGATGCGCTGCAGCTCGTCGGCGGTGGCGGCGGTCGAGAACCTCCCGCCGGTCGCCTCGGCGATCGAACGCAAGGACGCCTCGTCGGGTGGCACCGGGATCACCTCACCCTCGTAGGTGATCCGACCCTCGGGAGTACCGAACGAGATCGTCGACACCTCCACGCCGGCGTCCACGGCAGCCGCCACCGCCTCCTCCGGCGCCCGACCCATGGTGGTCGTCCCGTCGGACAGGACCACGATCGCCGCTGGCACCTCGCCACCGTCGTCCCGGCGCTCGGCGTCGATCAAGGCCAGACCGGCGAAGATCGCCTCACCCACCGCGGTACCCTCTCCCAACACGAGGTTGTCGATGCCCCGCTCGACGACCAACCGATCCGTCGTCGGCGGCACCGCCGGCAATGCGACCCCGGCGAAGGGCACGAGACCGATCCGCAGCTCCCCGGGCGCCAGCCTGACGAACTCCTTGGCCGCCGACTTGGCAGCGTCCAGACGCGTCGGCGGCACGTCGTCGGCGTCCATCGACAACGACACGTCGATCGACAGGATCACCGTCGCCTGCTCCCGCGGCACCCGCAGCTCGCCCACCGGACGAGCGAACGCGGCGACGACGACACCCAACGCCAGCACGAACGCTGCCGCCGGGAGGTGACGACGCCATCCGGGACGATCCGGCGCCACGCGGTCGAGCAGCTCCACGTTGGAGAACCGCACCGCATGTCGCTTGGCGCCCCGCAACGCCACCAGGTACCACACGACGAGGATCGCCGGCACCGCCAGCAACCAGAGACGCTCGGGGGCCAAGAACGTCATGGGCGACGCCCCGTCGTCCTCCCCCGACGCCGATGCGACACGTGCCGGACCACGTCCGCAACCCAATCCCGGTCGGTACGCAGCACGATGTGATCGGCACCCACCGACCGGATCCCGGCCGCGATCGCCGCCCGCTGCTGCGCCGCCGCCTCGACGAACCGGTCCCGCAGATGCGACGACGACGTGTCCACCCAGCGGCGCCGACCGGACTCCGGATCGACCATCGCCACGACCCCGACGTCGACCAGGTCCAGCTCGCGGGGATCGACGATCTCCACCGCGATGACGTCGTGGCGTCGTGCGAGCACCCGCAGCTCCCGAACCCATGACGGATCGTCGAGGAAGTCGGACACGACGATGACGAGACCTCGGCGGCGAGCCAGCCGGTCCGTCTCCCGCAGCGCCGCCGCCAGATCCGCCCGTCCGGCGTCACGGTCGGAGTCGAGCATCGCGAACAGGACGCCCTGGAAGTGCCTCCGGCCGGAACGGTGCGGCAACCAGCGTCTCCGGTCGCCCTCGGCCAGCAGCGCCCCGATGCGGTTGCCGCCGCGTTGGGCCAGATAGCCGAGGGCCGCCGCCCCGGCGACGGCCAGGTCCCGTTTCTCCACCAACGCCGTCCCGAAGCTCATCGATCCTGACAGGTCGGCGACGATCGTCGTCTCCAGCTCCCGGTCGGCGATCGTGTCCCGCACATGGGGCTCGCCGGTGCGCGCGGTGACGTTCCAGTCGATGCGTCGCACATCGTCACCGGGCCGATAGACCCTGGCCTCGCCCAGCTCGGAACCATGGCCAGGGATGAGCCCCTCGTAGTCGCCCTGGAGGATGCCGTCGAGACGTCGCAGGACCTGCAGCTCGAGGCTCCGCAGCGCCGCATGCGGCTCGGTGGGTCGGTTCACGACCGCCCCGCCGCGTCCGGCGGCAGCTCCCGCACCACCGGAGCGGCATCCATCGGCGCCGGGGCCTTCGGCTCGTCCTTCACCGCCAGACGCGGCGCCGGCATCGTCGACAGCAACTCGACGAGCACGTCGTCGACCGTGACGCCGTCGGCGAGCGCCTCGTACGACAGGACCAGCCGATGGTTGAGGACGTCATAGGCGACGTCGTAGACATCCTGCGGCAGCACGTACCCACGTCCGCGCAGCAACGCCATGCCCCGCCCGGCTGCGACGAGCGCCAGGGACGCTCGCGGGCTCGCCCCGTACTCGATGAGCCCGTCGAGCTTCGAGATCCCGGCCGCGTGGGGATCACGCGTGGCGACCACGAGGCGGATGGCGTAATCGGCGACCGCCGGATCGACGTAGATGTCGGCCGCGGTGTGCTGCATCGCGGTCACGTCGTCGGGGTCGAGGATCTTGGCCGCCACCTCCGGTCCGACGCCGGAACGCCGAACGATCTCCTTCTCCTCGTCGGGGCTCGGATACCCCACCGGGATCCGCATCAAGAACCGATCCCGCTGGGCCTCCGGAAGCGGGTAGACCCCTTCGGATTCGATCGGGTTCTGGGTCGCCATCACCAGGAACGGCGCCGGGGCCGGGAACGTCCGGTCGCCGATCGTGACCTGACGCTCACCCATGACCTCGAGCATCGCCGACTGGACCTTCGCCGGGGCTCGGTTCACCTCATCGGCGAGCACGAAGTTGGCGAGCACCGGACCGGGCTCGACGTCGAAACGCTCCTGCGACGCCCGATAGATCCGGGTCCCGACGATGTCCGACGGGATGAGGTCGGGCGTGAACTGGATCCGAGAGAACGTCCCGCCCAGGACCCGTGCCATCGTCCGCAAGGTGATCGTCTTGCCCAGACCCGGGACGCCTTCGAGAAGGCAATGCCCGTCGGCGAGGAGACCCACCATGAGCCGTTCCAAGACGCGATCCTGTCCCACCACGACCTTGCGCATCTCGAAGAGGGCCTGCTCGAGCTGGGTCGATCTGAGCGCGAAGTCGTCGGTCATCGTACCTCCAGGTTCTCGGCGATCGTGAGCACGGCGGCCTCGCCGAGCGCGGCCGGGGCGATGATCTCCACCGCGGTACCCGTCTCGGCGACGAACACGAGGCGGATCCTGAGCTCGTCGGACTCGACCACGGCATCCCGACCGGCGACCGTCGTCGGTTTCCCGGCAGCCGACTCGAACACCGCCGCCGCGTTCGGCCCGGCCGTCGCCCGAACCGCCACCGAACCTGCCTCGCCCTCCAGGATCGTGACCTGCTGGACGGTCGAGCCGACGGTGGTGACCCTCGTCGAAGCGACACCGTACCCGTCGGGAAGCGCTCCCACGGTGACGAGCGGCTCCGATGGCGTCGCCGGGACGAGCTGATCGAAGCCGCCGAGCTCGTCGAGCATCTGGCGCAGCTCCGGCGGCAGGCTCCCGAGGAGATCGCGGGGGTCGATCGTGCCGTCGGCGAGCCCATCGAACAAGCCGTCGAAGAGCTCCCGAGGATCGATCGAGCCGGGATCCTGCGACGGTGATGCCGCTTGGGGCCCGTCGATACGTCCGGTTCCCGCCACGGCCAGGGCCGTGTCGATCGGCACGGCGAAGCCGATCCCGTTCGAGCCGCCCGACGCCGACGCGATCGCCACGTTGATGCCGATGACCCGGCCGTCGAGACCGACCAGCGGGCCTCCCGAGTTGCCGCGGTTGATGGCGGCGTCGGTCTGGATGAGGCCGGTGATCGTCGCACCGCCCACGTCGAGGCTCCGGTCGAGGGCCGACACGATGCCCGAGGTGACGGTCTGGTCGAGGCCGAAGGGGCTGCCGACCGCGACGACGGTCTGGCCCACCTCGACCGGCTCGCCCTCCGCCAGCGGCGCCGCGACGAGATCGGGCAGGTCGACGGCGACGACCGCCACGTCCTTCTCCCGGTTCCGGGCGACGACGGTCCCGGCGGCCGACCGGCCGTCTCCGAGGCGCACCGTGACACTGTCGGAGCCGGCGACCACGTGGGCGGCGGTGAAGATGCGACCTGACGGGTCGTACACAAAGCCCGATCCCAACCCGTCGGGGGTCTCGATCTGGACCACGGACGGCAAGATCGCCTGCGCCACCACGGCGACGGGTTCGGTCCCCGCCCCGTCGGTCGGCCCACTGCGCCCCGACCAAGCCGCGAACATGGCGACGGCGACGAGGAGAACGGCGACCGTGATCACGGCCGAGATCACCCCGACACGGCGGCGCGGCGAAACGGCCGACGCAGCGGGAACGCCAGGATGTACGGGTGCAGGGGCCTCCCCCTCGGGCGGAGCCGGCGGAAGATCACGCCACGTTCGGCCGGTGTCGATCGGAGCGGTCTGGTCGGTCTCTCGGGTCACCACGAAGAGCTCCTCCTCGGTATCTCCCCGAACGCTACGACAGCCCGGATAAAGCCGGCATAAAGCCGGCCGCGACACCACAGCCGTCTAGCCGCCCCCACGCAACGGCGAGACGAGGGGGTGGATGCCGTCGTCGGCGACGACCTCGTCCGACGTGGCCTCCGAGCCGAGGGGCAGCCAAAGCGTGAACTCGGCGCCGGCGCCCAGCTCGGAGGCCACGGTGACCGCACCGCCGTGCGCCTCGGCGACCTGTCTGGCGATGGCCAGCCCCAGGCCACTGCGACCCTCACCCCGGAGGCTCGAAGCGTCCTCGGACCAGAAGCGCCGGAAGATGTGCTCGTGGTCTCGGGGGTCGATCCCTGGACCGTCGTCGTCGACGGCCATCCACGCCCAGCCGGCCATCGTCCCGCTCCCGACCCGGACGACCGAACCCGCGCGGGTGAGCCGGGCGGCGTTGCCGACCAGGTTGGCGTAGGCCCGTTTGAGGGCATCGCGGTCGGCTTCCACGACGGCTCGGTCCACGGCGCCCCGGTCGACGGTGACCGATGCTCCGGCGAAGGCTCCGGCGTGTTCGTCCACCACCTCGTCGACCACCTCGGCGAGGTCCGTGCGGCGACGACTCGTCGCCGGTGTCACATCCCGGGCGAAGGCCACCAGGTCGTCGACCGACCTGGCGGTGCGATCCACGGTCCGTCGCACCGTTTCGGCGGCCGCCCGCAACGATCCGGCGTCGGCATCGGGGTCGGCGAGGGCCACATCGAGGGTGGTCGCCATCACCGCCAGCGGGTTGCGCAGTTCGTGGGAGATGTCCTGCACGATCCGTCGGCGGGCCGCGACGCCCTCGGCGATGCGGTCGAGCATGGAGTCGAACGTCTCCGCCAGCTCCTTCAGTTCGTCATCGGGCCCCTCCAGGCCGATCCGGCGGGAGAGGTCGTCGGCCCCTCCGATGTCGCGGGCGACCGCCACCACCCGACCGATCGGGCGAAGGGAACGATCCGCGACGAACCATCCCACCGCCAGCGACACCGGGAACAGGCCGACGAGCGCCCACAACGAGATCGTTCGAAGCTCCTCGAGGGTCCGGGCATCGATGACCTGCTCCAAGGTGACGAACTGGAGCTGGACCTCCCGGGCCACCGTGACGATCTCGCCGGTGGCCGGGTCGAGATAGCTGGCGAACGCCGTCCCGGCGGTCACCGGTTCGGAGACCAGCGACCGGGACACGGCCATGTAGACGACACCGAGCGCGGCGGCTGCGATCCCGAAGACCAGCACGGTATAGGTGAGCGCCAGCCGGAAGCGAACCGAACGCAACAGGGCGCTCACGGCGGCGCCCCGAAGCGGTAGCCGAAGCCCACGACCGTCTCGATGACGCCGTCGACTCCCGCGTCGCGCAGCTTCCGGCGCAGGTTGGACACCGTCACCCGCACGGTGTTGGTAAACGGGTCGGCATGCTCGTCCCAGACGTGATCGAGGAGCTGCTCGGTGCTGAGGGCCTCGCCGGGATGCAGCATCATGTACCGCAAGAGGGCGAACTCCTTGGCGGTCAGCGCCAGCGGCGCTCCCGAGACGGTGACCGTTCGCGCCGCGGCGTCGAGGCCGATCGGTCCCGCCTCGATCACCGCCCTGGTCGCGGCGGCGTCCCTGCGGAGCAGCGCCCGGACCCGTGCGAGCAGCTCGGGAAAGGCGAACGGCTTGACGAGGTAGTCGTCGGCGCCCTCGTCGAGACCGCGAACCCGGTCGCTCAGCGAATCGCGAGCGGTCAGCATCAACACCCGAGGCTGCGGACCGCCGGCCCGGCGCATGTCCGCGCACACCGCGAGCCCGTCACCGTCGGGCAGGTTGAGGTCGAGCAGCACGAGATCGTACGGAGCCACGGCGAAGCGCTCTCGGGCCCCGCGAGCGTCGTGGGCCACGTCGACGGCGTACCCCTCTCGCCGCAGGCCGACGCCCAACGCCTCGGCCAGCTCCACCTCGTCTTCGACCACCAGGACCCGCATCGGGCGAAGGCTATCGCCCCGGCACGTCTCCGAATGCGTCGACTGTCGGCACGAGCCCGGTACCGTTCTGGCCGATGAAGCGTCTCTTCGGGTCGATCGCCGCCGGCGCCGTGTTCCTCGCGGCCTGCAACAACGCCGTTCCGCCGTCCCTGGAGTCGACGACGACCACCACCGCCGGCGCCCCGCCCACCTCGGTGACCACCACCTCGGTGACGCTCCCGCCCCCGGACCTGAGCGAACCCGCGACCGTCGAAGCGGTGATCGACGGCGACACCATCAGGGTCATCACCGGCGGCGTCGAGGCCGACGTTCGTCTCCTCGGGGTCAACGCCCCCGAGGTCGAGGAGTGCTACGGCGACCAGGCGCGGACCGAACTGACCGACCTGCTCGGCGACTTCGAGATCGTCATGCTCCCCGGAGCCGAGGACACCGACCCGTTCGGTCGGCTGCTGCGCTACGTCTACGTCGACGGGCCCGACGACACGACCTTCGTCAACGAGCAGTTGGTCGTCGCCGGAGCCGCCGTCGCCCTCCAGAACGGCCATGAGTTCCAGGACGAGTTCAAAGCTCTCGAGGATCGCGCCTACGCGTCGGGGCGGGGCATGTGGGGCACCTTCGTCTGCGGCCATCCCGAATCGGGTGTCGCGCCGGATCGTCCCCAACTCCGGGTCGACGGGGTGTCCTTCGACCCGCCCGGGCCCGACGGCGACGCCCTCGACGCCGAATGGGTCGAACTGGTCAACGAGTCGTACACGAGCGTCGACCTGGGAGGATGGGTCATCCGGGACGAATCGTCGAGCAACCGACTCGAGATCCCCCGCGGCACCTCCCTGGCACCCGGCAACACGATCCGGATCGTCACCGGATGCGGGACGTCGGGCCCGAGCGCCGTCTTCTGGTGCGCCGACTCGCCGGTGTGGAACAACGACGGCGACACCGTCATCGTGCAGGATCATCTCGGCAACGTCGTGGAACGCTACGTGTACGGCGGCGATCGCCCGTGAACGCATCGCCGCCCGCGCTCAGAGTCGCCGGGCGACGGTCTTCATCTCCATGAACAGGCGCAGGTAGTCGGGGCCTCCCGCCTTGGCGTTCGATCCCGACATGTTGAACCCGCCGAAGGGCTGCACACCGACGAGCGCCCCGGTGATCTTGCGGTTGATGTAGAGGTTGCCGACGGCGAACTCGCGACGGGCCCGCTCGATGCGGGCCTCGTCCGACGAGTAGAGCCCACCGGTCAGCCCGTACTCGGTCCCGTTGGCAACGGTCATCGCCTCGTCGAAATCGGCCACCCGGATCACCGACAGGACCGGTCCGAAGATCTCGTACTGGGCGAGCCGGGCGTTGGGTGCGACGTCGGTGAACACCGTCGGCTCGATGTACCAGCCCCCGTCCCGATCGATGGGCCGTCCACCCATCACCAGGGTCCCCTCGCCCTTACCCTTCTCGATCTCGGACACGATGTTGCGATGCTGAACGGCCGAGATCACCGGACCCATGGCGTGGTTCTCCGCCGGAGGGCCGATCGACAGGGCCGCGGCTCGCTCGACGACCTTGTCGAGCAACCTGTCGTGGATGGCGTCGAAGGCGATGAGCCGCGATGCCGCCGAGCACTTCTGACCCTGGAACCCGTAGGCGCTTCGCACGATGTCGTCGGCCGCCGCGTCGAGGTCCGCGGTGTCGTCGACGATCATCGCATCCTTCCCGCCCATCTCCATGTACGCCCGCTTGAGCCACCGCTGACCCGGATGCACGATCGAGGCCCGCTCTCCGATCCGCAAGCCGACCTCCTTGGAGCCGGTGAAGTTCACGAACCGCGTCCGGGGATGGTCGACCAGCGCATCGCCGATGACCGAACCGGCACCGGGGAGGAAGTTGACGACCCCGTCGGGCATACCGGCCTCCGCCAGCACCTTCATGAACCCCCATCCGACCAGTGGGGTGTTGGACGCCGGTTTGATCACGACCGTGTTGCCTGCGGCAACCGGCCCCATCGCCATGCCCACCAAGATGGCGAGGGGGAAGTTCCACGGGGGGATCACGACGCCCGCGCCGAGCGGCTGGAGCCACGACTCGTTGAGCTCCCCGGGACGGTCGTACACCGGGAGCGGCTTGGCCATGTCGAGCGCTTGGAGGGCGTAGTACCGGCAGAAGTCGACGGCCTCGGCGACGTCGGCCTCGGCTTCCGCCCAGTTCTTGCCCGCCTCGTAGGTCTGCCAGGCCGCGAACTCGAACTTCCGAGCCGCGATCAGATCACCGACTCGATGGACCAGCCCGGCGCGTTCCTCGGCGGTGCGCGCCGCCCAACCAGGGAACGCCTTCCATGCCGCGTCGAGCGCCCGGTCCACGTGCTCGACGGCCGCCGACGATGCCGTTCCGACGACCACGTCGGGACGGGCCGGATCGACCGACTCGATCCGCTGCTTGGTGCCGACCTGATCGGGACCGATGACCAGTGGCGCCTCCTCGCCGAAGCGGGCGGCGACGTCCGCCAACGCCCGCTGGTAGGCCGTTCGGGCCGGTTCCTCGTCGAAGTCCGAGTACGGTTCGTTCTGGAACGGCTTCACGACGCCTCCTCCTCGTGGTCGGGACGATCCGAAGGCTACCGCGGGACCCGATCGAGGGAGCTCCCGAAACCGTTGAAGGAGCCGGCCACGACACCCGATATACCAGGTGTGAGACCACGCGTGCTCGTCATCGAGGACTCCGCCAGCGTTCGGCGGCTGGTCGAGGTGTGCCTGCGGGTGATCGACGTGGACCTCGATGCGGCCGAGGACGGCATCGAAGGCCTCGATCGGGCCCGTCAGACGCTTCCCGATATGATCATCCTCGACATCGGACTGCCAGGGATGGACGGGTGGGAGGTCCTCAGGAACCTCCGCAACGACGAGACCGCCGCCGACATCAAGGTCCTGATCCTCACCGCCCACGCCCAGCCGGAGATGGCCGACAAGGCCCAGGAAGGCGGCGCCGACGCGTTCATGACGAAACCCTTCCGGCCGCTGGACCTGCGGGAGCAGGTAGAGAAGCTCCTCGCCGGCTGACCCGACGCCGACGCCGATCAGCCGGCGCGAACGGCGCCGCGTTCCCTCACGAGCGACGAGCGGCGAACGTGGGCGCGGAGGCCGTTGCCGACCGCCGCGAGCTCGGACACCTCGTGGGCGAGCACGGCACCTGCCACCGACAGGATCCCGACCGCTGCCGAGGGAACCAGGAGCACGAGGATCCCGATGGCGAAGATCACGTTCTGTCGGCTGATGCGCGCCACCCGTCGTCCGAGACGGATGACATCGACGAGCGCACCGAGGTCGTCGCCCATCAATGCCACGTCGGCGGCCTCGATGGTGGCGTCGGTGCCGGCGGCCCCCATCGCGATCCCGACCGTCGCCGTCGCCAACGCCGGAGCGTCGTTGATCCCGTCGCCGACCATCGCCGTCGCCCCCACCGTCGCCTCGAGGTCGGCGACGACCTCGGCCTTGTCCTCGGGTCGGAGCTCCGCTCGAACGTCGTCGATGCCGAGTGCGGCGGCGATCGTCCTGGCGGTCGGCTCGGCGTCTCCGGTGAGCATGACGACGTGACGGATCCCCACCTCGCGGAGGGCCGCCACCGCCGCGGCGGCACCCGGTCGCGGCTCGTCGCGCAAAGCGACGAGCCCCACGAGCTGGCCATCGGAACCGACGTACACGATGGTCTTGCCGTGGGCCCGTAGCTCGGAGGCTCGTCGTTCCCACCGGGCGATCTCGTCGGGGTCGACCCCGGCTGCTCTCGCCGCGCCGACGTTCCCCACCCACACGGTGCGTCCGTCGACGATGGCGGTCGCCCCAGCTCCGGCCATGGAGCGGAACCCGGTCGCCTCTGCGCGGTGATCGTCGCCGACGGCGACGATGGCTCGGGCGAGGGGGTGCTCGGAGTGACGCTCGACCGCCGCCGCGAGCGACAGCACCTCGGTTTCGGTCGTCGCGCCAGCGGCGATGTCGGTGACCGCCGGCCGTCCGACGCTGAGGGTGCCGGTCTTGTCGAACGCCACCACCTCCACGGTGCCAAGGTCCTCGAGCGCCGCCCCTCCCTTGATGAGGATGCCGTTCCTCCCTGCCGACGAGATGGCGGACGCCACCGCCACCGGCGTCGACATCACCAGGGCGCATGGGGCACCGGCGACCACCACGGTGATCCCACGGACGGCCCACACCGCCGGATCGCCTCCGAAGAGGATCGGCACGACACCGAGGGCGGCACCCAACCCCAAGATGGCAGGGCTGTAGCGGGAGCTGAACCGGTCGATGAATCGCTGGGTCCGCATCTTGCCGTCCTGCGCCTCTTCCACCATCTCGACGATCCGCGACAGGGTGTTGTCCCTGAACGATCGCGTCGCCTCCACGACGATCGAGCCGGTCAGGTCGATGGAACCGGCGAACACCTCGTCGCCCGGCTCCCGCTCGACCGGCATCGACTCGCCGGTGACGGTGGACTCGTCGAGGGTCGTCGTGCCCTCGACGATGATCCCATCGGTGACCAGCCGTTCCCCCGGCCGAACCCGGAACCGGTCACCCGGCCGGAGCTCTTCGGCAGGGACCTCACGCTCGACCCCGTCGACGACGAGCGCGGCCACCTCCGGCGTCAGATCGAGGAGGTCACGGATGGCGCTCCTCGTCCTCCCGTAGGTCCATTCCTCGATGCCCTCGGCGGCGCCGTACAGGAAGGCGAGGAAGGCCATCTCCTCCCAGAGACCGAGGACCCCCGCACCGACCGCGGCCGCCAGCATGAGCACATCGATGTCGACGCGACGCTCCCCCAACGCTTCCAGGGCCTCCCGAGCCCAGTGGAACCCCCCGAGAAGAGCCGACACGACGTAGAGCCCGACGGTCGGTGCCGTCGGCAAGGCCCCCGACCGGTCGAGGGCGAAGGTGGCGGTGAGGAGGATCCCCGAGACGATGGCGAACTGGAGCGGCCGGAACCTCCACCATGGCCCTTCGACGATCTCTTCGGGTTCCTCGGACACGACGTTCCTTCCCGTCCGTATGAGCCGGATGTATGAGCTGACCCTCAGACGGGAAGATCATATCTGAACTTGTCTTCAGACATGGAATCGGTACCATCAGTCGACCATGGAGAGCCGCACCGCCGCCGACACCTGCGAGATCAGGATCATCCACGCCGATCGGGTCGCCGCCACCGCCCCTCGCATCCCCGACAAGGAGCGGGCCGGCCGACTCGCAGCCGGTTTCCAGGCCCTCGCCGACCCCGGCCGGATCCGCATCATCTACGCGCTCGCCGACGCCGGCGAGCTATGCGTCTGCGACCTGGCCGCCATCGTCGACGCCAGCGAGTCCGCGACCAGCCACCAACTCAGGATCCTCCGCGAGCGTGGCCTCGTGACGTTCCGCAAAGACGGTCGTATCGCCTACTACCGGCTCACCGACGACCACGTCGCCACCATGCTGGACATGGCCGCCGACCACGACCTCCACGAGGACCGGTGATGGGCGCCGACCACGACCACGGTGCGTTCTCGGCCGGCGAACGACATCTCGGCCGCCTCGCCGTCACCTTCGCCCTCGTCCTCGTGTTCCTGGTCATCGAGGTCGTCGGAGGCCTGCTCACCAACTCCCTGGCGCTGTTGTCCGACGCCGGTCACATGGCGACCGATGCCGTCGGCCTCGGGATGGCTCTCGCCGCCATCGTCGTCGCCCGCCGTGCCGGCGACGCCAACCACCGCACCTTCGGGTTGTACCGCCTCGAGATCCTCGCTGCGCTCGCCAACGCGGTGCTCCTGATCGGCGTCGCCATCTACGTGCTGTACGAGGCCTTCCGGCGGTTCCAAGAGCCGCCCGAGGTGCTCGCCGGACCGATGCTCGTCGTCGCCGTCGCCGGCCTGATCGTCAACATCGTCGGATGGGCGCTGCTGCGGCAAGGCGCCGAAGAGAGCCTCAACGTCCAGGGGGCCTACCTGGAGGTCATCGCCGACCTCATCGGCTCGGTCGGCGTCATCATCGCCGCCTTGGTCACCGCGTTCACCGGCTGGCCCTACGCCGATCCCGTCTTCGGCGCCGCCATCGGGCTCTTCATCCTGCCTCGGGCGATCCGCCTCGGCCGCCAGGCCCTCCGCATCCTCCTCCAGGCCGCTCCCGACGACGTCGACGTCGACGCCCTCCACACCGCCCTCGCCGCCCTCGACGGTGTCGTCGCCGTCCACGATCTGCATGTGTGGACCCTGACCTCCGACATGGACGTCGCCTCCGTGCATCTGGTCGTCGCCGACGACGCGGACATCCATCGGATCCTCGACCGAGCCGGGTCCGTGCTCGAGGACCGGTTCGGCATCGCCCACGGCACCGTCCAGATCGAGCCCGCCTCCCACACCGAATGCACCGAAGCGCGCTGGTGAGTCGACCCGGAACCTGACAGGAGCTACCGGTCAGGCGAACGTCACAACGGGCGGCAGACCCTCCCCGTCACCGCCCTGGGCGAGTCGCTCCCCCAGCTCCCGCAACACACCGGCATGCGGGACGATCCCCGCCGGCGGTCGCCCACCCGATGCCACCGCCACCGCTCCGGCGATCGCCGCCATCGTGTCCCGATCACCGCCGAGATCGACGAGCGTCTCGACCGCGACCCATGGAGGCTCGCTCCCGGCCGCCACCGTCAGCGCCGTCACCACGGATGCCGGCGCGTAGGGGTCGGTCCCCGATGCCTGGCGATGGCGAGAGGTCTCCGCCGCCCGCGACCCGACCGACTCGGCGATCTCCGCCGGTACGCCTCCGACGAGGCCGACCGCAGCCCGCAAGGCCTCGGACATGGTGTGCCAGTCGTCGCCGGGCGCGAGCCGCTCGTATCGCTCGGAGAACAGCCGATGCTCGGCGATGGCGGCCGCATCGGCTGCGCTGTGCACCAGATCGGGGCCGCGTTGACCCCGTGCCGCCGCCCACAGGGCCACCGCCACCGCCACCGCCGCCGCAACGCCGACCGGATGGGCGTGGGTGACCAGCGACGCGTCGATGGCCTGGTCGATGACCCCTTCGAAATCGTCGCGGAAACGGATCGCCACCGGAGCGATCCTCATGGCCGCACCGTTCCCGGCCGACGGCTGGGCCGCGGCGGCCGGATCGGCTCCCTCGGACAGGTGATCGAGGAACGCGGCGAAGCCGCTGCCGATGTCCCGGTACCGGCCCGGAGGTCCATCGGGACCGGCGAACTCGAGGAGATCCCGAGCGAACCGGTCCGGCACCACCCGACCGTGGCGAAGGAGATGCTCGGCGAGGACCAGCGCCTGTTGCGTATCGTCCGACCACCCAGGCGCTGCGTCGGGACCGGCCGCCGAACCCAGAACGTCGCCGGCTGCCAAACCGACGAGGACGTCGCCCATCGAGGTCATCGGCCGCTCAGCGCCGCGATCACCTCGTCGTCGGTCGTCTGGCCGAACTCGTCGTACCAGGCGCCCACCGCGGAGAACTCCGCCGGTTGCAGCGGCACCACCACGGCATCCGCGACCGCACCCAACCGGGCCACCGAATCGGGGGGACCGACCGGCACCGCAGCGATGATCTTGCCCGCTCCACGCTTCCGCAGCAGTTGAAGCGCGACCTCGAACGTCGCACCCGTGGCGATGCCATCATCGACCACCACGACGGTCTTGCCTTCGATCGGCACGGGCGCCCGGCCCCGCCGGTACGCCTCGGCCCGACGACGGACCTCCGCCAGTTGCCGCTTCGCTTCGTCCTCCAGGTACGCCCGCCGAACACCGATCCGCGCCAAGAGACGGTCGTCGACCAGCACCGTGCCGTCCTCGGCCACCGCACCGATGGCGAACTCCGGGTTCCCCGGAGCGCCCAGCTTGTGGGCGACGAGAACGTCCAGCGGCGCACCCAGCGCATCGGCCACCTCGGCGGCGACCGGGACACCACCGCGAGGGATTCCGAGAACGACCACGTCGTCACCGGGCCCGATCACATCGGCATCCACGAGCGCCGCGGCGAGGCGCTTGCCCGCATCACGACGATCTCTGTACCTCATGGGTGAAGGGTACCGTCCCGGTTGCCGTGGTGACCGGCGGAGACCGCGCCGCCGCCGGTACCCTCGCGGCGCCATGCGCACGCTCCTCCTCCTGGCGAACCCATCGGCATCCGGCTTCACGGGCGCCTCGTTCCGCGAGGTCGTCGCGCTGCTCTCGGAACGGTTCGCCGTCGAAACCGAATGGCCCATCGACGCCGCCGCGACCCGCCGCCGCGCCGCCGAGGCGGCCAGGGCCGGTGTCGACGTCGTCGCCGCCATGGGAGGCGACGGAGTGGTGCATCATGTCGCCAACGGTCTCGTGGGCCACGACACGGCGCTCGCCATCGTCCCGGTCGGCACCACCAACGTCCTCTCCCGCCTGCTCGGCTTGCCTCGCCGCCCCCACAAGGCGGCGCGGCAACTCGCCGATCTCGAACCGGTCCCGACCCCGCTGCTCCACATCGAGGCGACGACCACCGACGGTGTGGGCGTTTCCGAGTACGCCACCTTCGCCGCCGGCGTCGGCTACGACGCCGACGTGGTCGAGGCGGCCGAGGCTCGGCCCCACGCCAAGCTCCGGTTCGGCGGCGTGCACTACGCGACGACCGCGATCACCAAGCTCCTCGCCGACTGGCGAGGCCGGGTCCCCAACCTGCGGGTCGAATGCGACGGAGAGCGCAGCGACGCGCTCGCCGTTCTCGCCCAGGTGCACGGTCCGTACACCTATTTCGGCAACGTCCCCCTGTTCCTCACCCCCCGTCGCCTCGCCGGTTTCGTGGCGCTTGCCGCCGAGGATCTCGAGGTGCACCGCTCCGCCGAGATCTTCATCCGATCGATCCTGCGACGTCCCGTCCCAGAGCGTCTCGGCATCCACCTGTGGGAAGGCTTCGGGAACATCGAGATCGACGCCGACCCGCCGACGGCCTTCGAAGCCGACGGTGAACACCTCGGGATGGCGAGCCACATCCGCCTGACACCGGCTCCCGGAGCCGTCAGCGTGCTTCGGGATCCGACGGCGCCTCCCGCGAGGTGACGTCGCCGCGGAGCACGACGTTGCGATACGGATACGGGATCTCGATGCCCTCGGCGTCGAGTCGGCGTTTCACTCGCCGCAGGAACTCCCGCTTCGCCGCCCACCGCCGAGCCGGCACCGTCGCGAACACGACCCGGATCGTGACCGCGGAGTCGCCCAACTCGTTCACCCCGAGGAGCTGCGGCTCGGTGACGAAGGCCTCCGACCATCCGTCGTCCTCGGCGAGGCGGCGGGCCTCGTCGGCGACCACCGCCAATGCTTCGTCGACATCGGCGTCGTACCCGACGGACACGTCGATGACGACCCGGGAGAACTCCTGCGTGAGGTTGGTCGCGACCCGCACCGCACCGTTGGGAACGTAGTGGACCTTCCCGTCGAGATCCCTGAGTACCGTCACCCGGAGGCGGATCTCCTCGACGTCACCGCCGACCCCCGCGATCTCGACGACGTCACCGATCGCGTACTGGTTCTCCGCGATGATGAGGAACCCGGCGATCACGTCTCGGATGACGTTCTGGGCGCCGAAACCGACGGCGACCCCGACGACGGATCCCACCGCGAGCACCGGCCCGATGGGGACACCCCAGATGGCGAAGATCGTGAGCGCGACGACCACCAACAACGCGATCGCCACCGCGGTGCGAGCAACCGCCCACAACGTCCGGAGGCGCTGCATCCGTTCCTGGGTCTCCAGGGCCGGTTGATCGGCGAGCCGCCGTTCGGTCGTCGCCAGCCATCGCCGCCCGCCGTTGGTCGCCACCACCCAAACGACGGCCGCCCCGACGAGCACGGCCAGCGACTGCAGCACCGGTGCGCCGAACTCGTTCCATACCGCTGCCGGGTTCAGATCACCCACGCCGTCACGCTCCTTGCGCTCGCTCGGCGCGGAACCGTACCGCCTCGACGTACACCGACGCCAGGGCGGCCCCCAGTTCGGCACGGCGCGTCAGGTGCTCGGCAACCGCATCCACGTCGACCTCGTCGACCGACAGCAACCTCGCCGTCATCGGGTCCGCCGTCCGCCGCAGGAGCTCGAGGTGCTCGACGACCCGCTCGCGGAGGTCACGGCCCGACGGATCCTCGGGGAGGAGGCTCGTGCGCCGCCACGTCCCGAGACCTTCGGCCATCTCGCGTGCCGTCCGAGCCAGGTCGAGGGCGAGCTTGTCCACGATCACGCGCTTGGCATCGATCTTGCTGGTCAAGAACCGAGCGAGATCCTCGATGCCGAACCGGGCCGCCTCGTCGCTCGGCGCGGCGGTCGGCACGACCGACGGTTCCCGGTACCCGTCACGTTCGAGGACGTCCCGATAGTGGGCGAGGAGCGTGTCGCGGTCGGTCTCGACGACCTGATCGACCTTGTTGATGACGAAGACGAGCCGGTCCTGGTACGGGACCAGCGGGGTCAGGAACTCGCGATGCACGATGGGGTCGTTGTACTTGACCGGATCGGTGACCCACACGATGACGTCGACCCGCGGCAGGAGGTCCTCGACGATGGCCCGGTGCCACGACACGACGCTGTCCATGTCGGGAAGATCCAGGATCGCCAGGGACGGCATCGTCTCGTTGTCGACGATCTGTTCGATGCCGAGGTCGGCGAGGATACGGTCGAGGACGGGATCGTCGGTCGGGCACCAAGCGAGCGCCTCGTCGGTGTGAGGTCGGAAGGCCGACACCGAGGCGACGTCGCTGCCGGCGAGCGCATTGAGGAGCGACGACTTCCCCGAGCCGGTTCCCCCCACGAGCGCCACGACCACACGGTCGGTCAGCAGCGCCCACCGTTGACGTACCGCGGCGGCGACGCCTGCGGCCTTCCGGATCGTCGCCTTCGGAACGATCTGATCGCCTCGAACGACGACGAGGTCGAGCTGGTCGACGAGCTCGATCAGGTCGCTCATCGCTCCCCCTCGAAGGGGATGCCCGCTTCCGCCGCGGCCTGCAAGGCGGCGATGTCGGGGGTGAGCCGGAAGAGCGCCGTGGGGTAGGCCTCGGCGAGGATCTCGTCCGCGACGGACCGGATCCGTTCGGTCGGGACGGTGGCCGTTCGCTCGAGGCGCTCTCGGATCGGTTCGACCCGGCCGACCAACATCCCGCCGAACACCGCATCGAACTCGTCTGCGGCGGCCGACCGGATGGCGTCGGCTCGCGGTCCGAGCCACCAGCGCACGGTTCGCGGAACCGGCCGATCGACGTCGACGGCCAGACGCCACAGGTGGTGCCGAACCCCGCGCTCGCCGAACCACCGCAGCAGCGGGAGGCGCATCGCACCGACGGCGGCGTCGTCGACGGCTCGACGCCAGGCACCGAGGGCAACGACCCCGTCGTGTGGCTCGGCCTGCAGTTCCAGATCGAAGCCGGCCACGACCGCGGCGGCTTCATGGCGGACGGCCGCGTCGACCTGCGCCATCGCCTCGGACCACCTCGCCTGGGCGATGATGGGACGCAGCGCCGGAGGGACCGACCGACGGGCGAGCTCCCGATCGATGCTCTCGATGGCGCGGCGAGCCGAGGTCGCTGCCACGTCGAGTTCGTCGGCGATGCGTCCCGCCTCGACGGCGGCGGCGTCGATGCCGGCGTCGTGGCGATAGCGACGGATCCGTGCCGCGTTCTCGACCGCCAGATGCAGCAGCTCGGCGATGCCGGAAGGTTCCCCGAGGATCCGCCCTCCCGGGTCCTCCGGAAGGAGGACGACGTCGCGCCTCCCATGGCGCTGGATCAGGGCTTGGCGGAGCCGGTCGGGCGGGACGCCGGAGGGAACACGGTTGACGACGATCGTGGCGGGGACGCCGAGGCGCTCGGCGGTGGCGATCGCCTCGGCCGTGGCGGCGTCGGCGTACCGGGCCATGGAGGTGACGACCAAGCACAGGTCCGAGACGGCGACGACCCGTTCGGTGCGCTCCCGATCGTGTTCGAGCGGAGGCAGGTCGATCAATGCGATGTGGTCGAACGGTGCCTCCACCACCTCGACGTCGACAAGCTCGGGGAGCTCCCCCCCGGCGAGTCCGACATCGGCGGTCGTCGGGCGGCGGATCCCCACGGCCCGAGCCTCCCGGCCGACGGCGGCGTTGAACAACCGCGACTTCCCGGTCCCCGAAGGACCCGCCAGGCACACAACGAGGGGACGCTCGAGGTTCCGTTCGACCGCGTCCTCCAGCGATCGGATCGTGCCTGCCGCTCCGAGGGGCAGACGGTCGGAGGGGATCGATCCGAGGAGGTTGAGCAGCCGTTGAGCGAGGGCGACGTCGGGCATCCGGTCCGATTACAGCACACCGGCCCAGCACACCGGAAGGCACGGAGAGGCGCCCGGGCCGATCGTCACCCCTGCTCGTCCGGTTCGACCACGTTGGAGAACAGGTCACCCGACGACAGGTCGGGGTCGCTCCTGGTCGCCAACAACTCGAAGTCCTCGTACGGGTAGATCTCACGGACGAGATCGAGCGGCACCTGGAACCAGAATCCCTCCGGGTCGACTTGGGTCCGATGCGCCCGCAAGGCGGCACGCGCGGTCTCGAGGTGATCCGAGATGTCCACCGACACGAGCCGCTTACGGGCGTCGTTGTCGGGATCGACGAACTCGAGCCAGCGCCCGAACGGGGACGCCATCGACCGCGCGAGCATCGCCTCGTGCAGCGTCACGATCCTGCGTGCCGTGAACGACGGCGCGTACAGGTGGGTGACGGCCCACGGTGGGCCGGCTTCCGGGAACCGCGCCGGGTCTGCGGCGGCCTCGAACGCGTCCTTCATGAGCTGGTTGACGCACAGGTGGTCCGGGTGGGGATAGAACTCGTGCTCGTCGTAGCCGAGCAGCACAGCCGGCCGCTCCCGGCGGACGATGGAGACGAGCCGTCCGAGCACCTCGTCGCAGTCGGCGTTGACCAGCGCGTCGGGATGGGCGTTGTCGGGAGATTCGGGCATCCCCGAGTCCCGGTAGCCGAGAAGGATGACCTCGTCGAACCCGATGATCCGCGCCGCCTCCATCAGCTCGGTACGACGAACGTCCGCCAGCCGCTCCTTCACCGACGGATCGACCGCCGGGTTGAGGATGTCGCCTGCCTCGCCTCCGGTGGCCGTGACCAGCACGGAGCGCACACCGAGCTCGGCGTAGTGGGCGACCGTCCCCGCGCCCTTGCTGCTCTCGTCGTCGGGGTGGGCGTGGACCGCCACGAGGGTCTTGCGCATCCCGCCAGGATATCGGTGCATCGCGCGGGTCATGTCCCTCCGATGACCGCCGCCGCCGATCGACCCTCGTCGCAGCGATCCAGGACCGGACAGTAACCACACCACGGGCCCGCCCGGGCCCGCCCCTCCGCCCCGACGACGAGCGCAGCTCGCAGATCGTCCACCATCGCCGCCACCTCGGTGACGGTCGCCGTCAACCGATCGGCATCGATGTCCACCGCGAAGCGCTCACCGGTCGCCACCGACACCGCCTCGACGCTCGCTGGTGCCGAGCCGCGCGCCATCGCCCACAACACGCCGTAGAACGCGAGCTGCTCCTCCGCGTCGACCGTGATCCGGCCCGTCTTCCAATCCACGATCCTCACGACCGGCTCGTCGAACACCGCATCGATCCGACCCCGGAGCAGGACCGACGATCCCGCATCCGCCTCCAGCTCGACCTCGGCGGCGACGAACCCATCGAAGCGTCGGTCCCGGAAGCGGCGATAGAGCTCGCCGACCTCGTCGATGACCCGCCGCAACCGAGAGGGCCGCCCCAAGCCGACCGCCGAGAGCGTCACGTTCATCCCCGTGCCGATCTCCTCACGGCAGACCTGCTCGAAGCGCTCGTCGGAGATCGGCCCGGCCGTCAGATGGCGGGCGAAGACCCGATGGGCGAGGCCCCCACGGAACGACGCCACGGTGTCGTCGGGATAGATCCCGCGTACGCGGGCGAGCGCCTGACGCGGACATCGACGGTAGGTGAGGTACAACGTCGCCGACACCGTCAGCGGCTCGCCGTCGACCATCGGGGGGAACCTGACCATGGGCCCGAGCGTATGGCCGGACGACGGATCGTCCAAGCCCTGGCTCCCCCTCCATTACCTGGACCCACCGATATACTCGCCGCGCTCGTACCCCATCGGGAGATCATGGCCAGCCCCAAGACCAGAACCGCGCTGTTCATCGCCGTCCCGGCGTTGCTGCTCCTGCTCCCCGTCCTCGTCTTCGCCATGGACGCTGCCGCCTCCAGCGGCGAGATCCCCCGCAACGTCACCGTCGGAGGCATCGACGTGTCCGGGATGTCCCCTGAAGACGCGATCGCCGAGATCGGAACGAGAACCGCCCAACTCGGTTCGGAACCGGCGGTCTTCGAGGTCAACGGCCGCACCTTCTCGCTGGTCCCCAACGACGTCGGCTTCACGGTGGGCGCCGAAGCCGCCGTGGCCGCCGCGCTCGACGCTCGCGACGGTGGCATCGGTGGATGGGTCGACGGTTTCCGCGATCCGGTCGATGTCCCCCTCGAGCTGTCGCTCGACGCCGAGGCCCTCGACGCCGTGCTCTCGGACTGGGAAGCCGAGGCGGTGGCCAAGCCGGCTCGGAACGGCGCCATCCGGATCGAGAACGGTGAGGTCGTGGTCGAGGCTCCTCAGTCCGGCCTCGCCATCGACCGCGCCGTCGCCCTCGAGCTGATGACCGGCGTCATCTTGTCGGAGGATCGGCGACCCGTCGAGCTCCCCGTCGTCGAACAGGTCCCCGCGGTGACCGCGGCGCAGATGGAACGGGCCGCCGACCGGGTCCGTGACCTGATCGACCATCAGGTCGTCCTCCTCAACCAGGCCACCGGCTACTCGTTCATCTTCAGTCCCGAGCAGATCGCCTCGGCAGCGTCGGTCGAGATCGACCCGTCGCTGTCCCCACCCGTCCGGATCGAGCTCGATCCCACCGTCATCGGCGCCATCGTCGAACCGTTCCGGTCCGAGTTCGAGATGCCTCCCGTCGACGCCACCTACGACGTCGACATGGCCACCGAGACGGTGTTCATCGTGCCTGGTCGCAATGGAACGGTATTCGACCCCGAGGCGATCACCGCGGCCCTCCTCGACGCCGCCTTGACCGACGACTTCGGCGACTTCCCGATGGAGTTCGGCGCCGAACCTGCGGTCACCACCGCCGATCTGGAAGCCTACGGACCGCTCAGAAAGGTCTCCGAGTTCACCACCAACCATCCATGCTGCGCGAACCGGGTGATCAACATCCAGTTGATGGCCGACACGGTCGACGGGTCGATCGTCTGGCCCGATGAGGAGTTCTCCATCAACGAGACCGTCGGTGAGCGGACCATCGCCGGCGGCTACAAGCGTGACGGGGCGATCATCGGAGGCGAGGTCACCTGTTGCGACAGTCCCGCCAACGTCGGAGGCGGCGTCAGTCAATTCGGCACCACGATCTACAACGCCATCTTCTTCGGCTGCTACGAGGACATCGAGCACCAGCCCCACAGCCTGTACATCTCCCGTTACCCCGAAGGCCGGGAAGCGACGCTGGGCTATCCGCATCCCGACGTCAGGTTCCGCAACGACACGGCGTATCCACTGATCATCAAGACCGCGTACACCCCGACGTCGATCACGGTGAAGTTCTTCGGCAACAAGGAAGGCCGCGAGTGCACGGCGGAGAAGTCCGACCGCTTCAACTACACCGAGCCCAACGTCAAGTACGAACCGAACCCCGCCATCCCCCCGGGCGAGGAGCACGTCGTCTCCAAGGGCTCGAAAGGCTGGAGCATCACCGTCACCCGGGTCATCTCCTATCCCGACGGGACCGAGAAGCGTGAGCCGTTCACCCACCACTACCGCGGCAAGCTCCGCAAGATCGAGGTGCATCCGTGCATGATCCCGGGCGCCGACGTGGCCTGCCCGATCCCCGTCCCTTCGGTGGTCGGGTCGAACGTCGCCGCCGCCATCGACACGCTGACCTCCGCGGGGTTCACCGTGGGAACGTCCGAGACGGCGGTCACCGACCCCCTCCAAGATGGCATCGTCCAGAGCCAGAGCCCGTCCGGCTTCGCCGACGAGGGATCCCAGATCGTCATCGTCGTCGGCGTCTACACGCCGCCGCCCGACGAGGGTGGAGGCGGCTGACCCCCTCGGCCAGCTCGATGAACCCGAGACAACGATGGTGCCGGGATACACTCCCGGCATCCCCTCTGTGAGCGATCTGTGAGAGCCCGAGCCGCACTGTTCATCCTCGTCCCGTTGGCCATCTTGCTGTTGCCGTTCGGCGTCTTCGTCGCCGACAGCGCGGCAGCCGGCGGACGGATCCCCCGCAACGTGTCGGTCGGCGGCGTCGCGATCGGCGGCTTGACGCCCGACGATGCCCGCCTCACCCTCGAAGCGCACGTCGCACGCCTCCGCGCCGAACAGGCCACCTTCACCGTCGACGGCTCCGACTTCGTGGCGACGGCCGACGACGTCGGTTTCACCGTCGACATCGACGCCGCCATCGACGCCGCGATGCGTCAACGTGCCGCCGACGGCATGGTCGACCGCTTCGGAGCGTGGATCTCCGGCTTCCGCGACCCGATCGATCTCGCCTTGCCGGCGACCTTCGACGATGACGCCGTCGACGCGCTCCTGGGCGAGTGGGAAGAGCAGGCCATCGAGGATCCGGCCGATCCGGGATCCATCACCCTCGACGGCATGGAGGTCGTCACCCACTACCCGAAGCCGGGACGTGCCATCGACCGGGACGTGGCCACCGGCATCGTCGAAGGGACCATCGAGACCATCGACACCACCGCCGCGACGCTTCCGGTCGTCGACCGTCGACCTCGCACCACGAGCGCCGACATCGACGCCGCCGCGGCAAGGGTCGCGTCGATCATCGACGGTCCGGTGACGCTCCGCAGCGACGAGACCGGGTTCCTGATCACCTTCACGTCCGAGCAGATCGCCGACGCGGTCCGCGTGACCGTCGCCGACGATCCGCCGGCGATCACGATCGACCTCGACCAGGACGTGATCGGCGCGATCCTCGAGCCACGCCGACCCGAGTTCGAGGTCGAACCCGTCGATGCCGCTTTCAACGTCGATCTCGAGACGAACGAGGTGTCGATCATCCCCGGCAAGAACGGCACCCGTCTCGACCTTCCCGGCGTGGTCGCGGCCCTCCTCGACGCTGCCGAAGGCTCGGGGTTCGGTCCGTTCCCGCTCGACACCGGCGCCGAGCCCGACTTCACGACGGCGGACGCCGAAGCGGCGGGCGACCTCGAACTCGTCTCGGAGTTCACCACCAAACATCCTGCCGGCGAAGCCCGCGTGATCAACATCCAACGGATGGCCGACGAGGTGGATGGTGCCATCGTCCGTCCCGGCGAGACGTTCTCGATCAACGACTACGTGGGGGAACGCACCGTCGAGGACGGCTACGTCGCCGCACCGGCGATCATCGGAGGCGTTCCGTACTGCTGCGACCATCCCGCCAACATCGGCGGCGGGGTCAGCCAGTTCGCCACGACGTTCTTCAACGCGGTCTTCTACGGCTGTTACGAAGACGTCGAACACACCCCGCACAGCCTCTGGTTCTCCCGCTATCCGATGGGCCGGGAAGCGACGCTCGGCTTCCCCGCTCCCGACGTCAAGTTCCGCAACAACACCGACACGATCGTGCTGATCAAGACCCAGTACACGAGCCGGTCGATCACCGTGAAGTTCTTCGGCAACAACGGCGGCAAGACGTGCACCGACGAGACCTCCGACCGACACGACATCGTGCCGTTCGACGAGGTCCTGGTCGCCGACGACACCGGCGAGCTCCATCCCGGCGAGCAGAAGGTCCGGAAGGGCAAGGAGGGGTTCACCGTGTTGGTCACCCGCATCATCGAGTACCCGGACGGCAGGATCGTCCGGGAGGAACCCTTCCGCTGGCGGTACCGCAAGCTCGATCAGCAGATCACGGTCCATCCCTGTGAGGTCACCGGTGAGCCCGTCGACTGCCCGGTCCAGCTCCCGCGCCTGGTGGGAACGGCCTACGAGGACGCCTTCCACACCCTCGACGGCCTGGGACTGATCGTCGTCAAGGTCGAGGTCCCCACCGACTCGCAGAACGAGGATGGAGTGATCGTGGAGATGACCCCGCCCGCCGGGGAATGGGTCGAACTGGGTTCGTCGGTGACGGTGAAGGTCGCCGTCTACGACTCCGGCGACGACGCCTGAGGGACCGAGCCGTCGGCCCCATCCCGATAGAAGACGAAGAACCGCTCGATCACCTTCGCGAGCCGGGACACGGCGTCGTCGTCCCACCCCCCGTCCCGTCGAACGACGATCTCGTTCATGTACACGTAGACATGGTCCACCGCCTCATCGACGGCGAACACCTCCGCCGCCAGCTCGGCCGCGAAGCTCGATCCGCCGCTCGCCGCCGCCGGCGAGTCGAAGGCCTCCCCATGCTGGCCGGTCAGGCTCCGGTCCGTGCCGAAGACGACGACGTCGCCGACCCGGACGGTCTCGTCGATGGTGATCGGTTGACCCACGTCAGGTACCTCTCGTCGTCGGATGGGCGGCACGAGTGTACCCCTGCCGCCACGGCTCATCGATCCGGCACCCCGCCGGTGGTCGCGCCGACCTCGTGGAGCTTCATGAGGTTCGTGGATGCCTGTTGGTTGGGAGGGATACCGGCGACCATGACCAACCCGTCGCCACGCCGGACCATCCCGTGGGCCAGGAGGTACCGCTCGGCGTAGTCGATCATCTCGTCGGTGGAATCCACCCGCTCGAAACGCAGCGGCGTGACACCACCGTAGACCGCCATCAGGCGATAGGTCCGGTCGCTGGGCGTGAACGCGTACACGTCCGCGTGCGGTCGGTACTTGGACAACAACCGGGCGGTCGAACCCGACTCGGTGAACGCCACGATGGTCGACAGCCCGAGCCGGTCGGCCGTGTCCACCGACGCCTCGGCGGTAGCCGAGGCGAACCGCGACCGGTCCTCCAGCAGCGACACCTCCTTCGCCCTTCCGTAGTCGGGGCTCATCTCCGCCTCCCGACAGATGATGTCCATCGCCCGCACCGCCCGGGCGGGATACCGGCCGGCGGCGGTCTCGGCCGACAGCATGACCGCGTCGGAGCCGTCGAGGACCGACCGGTAGACGTCGGTCACCTCGGCCCGCGTCGGACGGGGCGACGTCGTCATCGACTCGAGCATCTCGGTTGCGGTGATGGAGATCTTCCCCGCGGCGTTGGTCGTGCGCAAGATCTCGACCTGTGCCCGCGGCACCCGTTCCAGGGAGAGCTCGACCCCGAGGTCGCCGCGAGCCACCATCACCCCGTCGGCCTCAGTGAGGATGTCGCCCAGGTTGCGGTACCCCACGGCGGTCTCGATCTTGGCGATGAGCGGCACGTCACCGACGACCTCACGGACGGTGCGCAGGTCCGCCGCCGAGGACACGAACGATACGGCCACCGCGTCGAACCCCAGCTCGAGACCGAAGGACAGGTCCGCACGGTCCTTGTCCGTGATGGGCGGGATCGACAGCCGAGACCCCGGGAACGCCGCTCCCTTGTGGTCGCCGAGCACCCCACCGACGTCCACCCGGGCGACCGCCTCACCGTCGTCGACGCGCTCGACCTCCAAGGCGATCATCCCGTCGGCCAGCAGGACCCGCGCCCCCGGCTCCAGGTCGACCCGATCCAGGTAGGCGACGTGGATCCGCTCGGCGTCCCCCTCACCTTCGCCCGGAAGGAGACGGACGTCGCGGCCCTCCTCGAGGGTCACCTGACCGCCGGGGAACGTTCCGACGCGGATCTTCGGGCCTTGGATGTCCTGAACGATCGCCACCGGTTCGCCCCGTACGGCCGCCAGACGCCGGACCCGCTCGAAGTGGCGCCGATGATCGTCGTAGACGCCATGGGAGAAGTTGAGGCGGGCGACGTTCATCCCGGCATCGAGAAGCGCCTCCATCGCTTCGTCCGAGTCGACGGCCGGGCCCAACGTGGCGATGATCTTGGTCTTGCGCAGCATGGCGACCAGCCTATACGGGGGCGCCGAGGACCGGCCCTTCGGCCGCGCAAGGCCGTTCGGGCGAGTAGCCTCGGGTTCTCCCGCTCCGAGCGGGTGGGCTGAACGAGGAGGAATCCAACGATGAACAGGACAGCGAAGCTGGTCGTACTCGCCGCGGTGGTAGCCATCGTGGCCGCCGCGTGCTCGTCCGGATCGTCCGGTGGCGACGGCGCCACCGGTGACGACCTGGGCGGCAAGACCATCACGGTCGCGGTCGAGAACGCCTATCCCCCCTACAACTTCATCCCCGAAGGATCGACCGAGGGGCAGGGATGGGATTACGACGCCTGGAACGAGATCTGCAAGCGGCTGAACTGCAAGGCGGAGTTCGTCGAGGCCGGGTGGCCGGCCGTCATCGACGAGACCGCCCAGGGTCAGTACGACACGGCCGCCGACGGCATCTCCATCACCGACGAGCGCAAGGAGATCGTCGACTTCTCCGACCCGTACATGGTGATCGAGCAGAAGCTGATGGTCCGAGCGGACGAGGATCGCTTCAGCACCGTCGACGAGTTCGTCGGCGGCGACTACCGCCTCGGCACCCAGGTGGGGACGACGAACTACGAGCTCGGCAAGGAGCTCGTCGGCGACGACCGCATCGACGCCTTCGACCAGTTCGGCCTCGCCGTCCAGGCCCTCATCAACGGTGACGTCGACGCCGTCATCATCGACGACACCGCCGGGCAGGGTTACAAGGGCGCCAACGCCGACAAGGTGAAGCTCCTCGACGAGGCACTCCAGAGCGATCCCCTCGGGTTCATCTTCCCGAAGGGCTCGGACCTCGTCGAGCCGGTCAACAAGGTGCTGGCCGAGATGAAGGCCGACGGCACCCTCGACGAGCTGGCGAACAAGTGGTTCGTCGAGTTCGAAGGCTGATCGGCCCGACGCACGACCACCTCGGAGGCCGGGTCGTCGACCCGGCCTCCGGCGCGTCCCGACGTGCACGCGGGCGATGCGTCTGCCAATCTCTCGGTGCAGACCGGCCACATAGGAGCCCCCATGGAAGCCATCACCGAAGCACCTGTCGTCGAGCCCGGCCCCCCCGGAAGCGTCGGCTACGACTGGGGCGAGTTCCCGTGGTGGCTCATGGGGATCGTCGCGTTCCTCGCCTTCATCGCCGTATGGACGCTCACCCACGACCGATGGATGGAAGGGTTCCGGTTCATCCGGCAGGGTCTGTCGGTCACGATCGTCGTGACCGCCGTCAGCTTCGTCTTCGCGATCACGCTCGGTCTGCTCATCGGGCTGGCCCGCCTCGCCAAGCATTCCGTACCCCGCCAGCTCGCCATGTTCTTCATCGAGCTCGTTCGGGGCGTTCCGGTCATCGTGACGATCTTCGCCGTGGCCTTCGTCATCGTGCCGTTCTTCTCCAACCTCTTGCGCGTCCCCCAGCCGAGCAACACGATCCGGGCGATCATCGCCCTGTCGCTCATCTACGCGGCGTTCATCGCCGAGGTCTTCCGGGCCGGGATCGAAGCCGTTCCCAGAGGCCAGCTCGAAGCGGGTCGATCCGTCGGACTGAGCGAACGCCAGATCACGCGCCTCATCGTCCTCCCGCAGGCGATCCGCAACATCATGCCCGCCCTCGGCAACGACCTCATCGCGTTGCTCAAGGACTCGTCGCTGGCGTCGATCCTGGCGGTCCGCGAACTCACCCAGATGGCCCGTCTCTGGTCCGGATCGAACTTCCAGTTCCGCGCCGGGTTCGGGATCCTCGTCGCCTTCTATCTCACGCTGACCGTCTCGCTGAGCCTCCTCCTTCGCTGGTACGAGAAGAAGATCCGGATCCCGGGGCACTGATGGACACCGCCGAGTTCCCCTTCGCCGACCTGGTGGAACGCCTCGATCACGTGTCGGTCGCCGTTCGCGACATCCGCGCGGCGGCCGGTGTCGCCGAGCTCCTCGGTGGCCGGTTCCGCGACGGCGGCTCCAGCTTCGGCCGCGACTTCCGGTGGGCGCAGTGGGACCTTCCGGGCGGGAAGCTCGAGATGATCGCCCCCGTCGACCTCGACGACGAGGGCAACTTCCTCGTGCGGTTCCTCCGCGAGCGCGGCGAAGGCCTCCATCATCTGACGGTGAAGGTGTCCGACCTCGAGCGGGCCGTCGAACTGGCCCGGGCCGGCGGGTACGAGATCGTCGGCGTCGACGTCACCAACGAGGGCTGGAAGGAGGCCTTCGTCCATCCCCGTTCGGCTGCGGGCGTGCTCATCCAGCTCGCCGAGTTCACCGACGGACCTCCCCCGCCACCCAAGACGCTCGACGAGGTGCTGGGACCGTGACGATCGGGGGCATCCCGATCCGGGCGTTCGCCGGGATGGCCCGCCTCGACGGGCACCTCCCGGCCGTCGCCCGCACCGCGCTGGCACGGGCGATGGCGTCCCGGGTGGTCGACCGGGTCGTGGCGGCGGGGTGCGAACCGGTCGTGGTCACCTCCGACACGGAGGTCGGAACGTGGGCGCGGCGCCTCCACGTCACCGTTCTGGACGACCCCCCAGGCGGCGGCCTCGACGGGGCCGCACGGGCCGTCGTCGCCCACGCCGGCGACGATCGGTGGCTGGTGCTCCACGCCGATCTCCCTGCCGTCGACACCGCCGACATCACCGCCATGACCGGCGGCGCCACCCCCGCCCTGGCGCCCTCGAAGGACGGAGGCACGGCAGCGATCTCATCGACCGGGCCCTTCCGGTTCTCCTACGGCGTCGACAGTTTCCGCCGACATCTGGCCGCCGCCGGGCCCGGCGCCCGGGTCGTGGTCCGGCCCGGTCTGGCCTTCGACATCGACCACCCACGAGATCTGATGGTGGCCGAGCTGCTGGGAGTCGCGCCGTGACGGACCTCTACGGGCCACTCCGGGAGGACGGCCCCGCACCGCTGTCGCCCCTCCGGGCCCTGGCCGTCGGAGCCCACCCCGACGACATCGAGTTCGGTGCCGGGGCGACGCTGGCACGGTGGGCGGACGCGGGCTGCCGGGTGACGATGGTGATCGTCACCGATGGCTCGAAGGGCACATGGGATCCTGCTGCCGATCCCGCCGACCTGGCCCGTCGGCGGATCGCAGAGCAGCACCGAGCCGCCCAGATCCTCGGCGCTGCCGAGGTCGTCCACCTGGGCCACGTCGACGGCGAACTCGAGTACTCGATGCGGCTGCGCGCAGCGATCGCCCGCCTCGTCCGCCGGGAACGGCCCGACGTCGTCCTCGGCCACGATCCCTGGCAGCGCTACCAGATGCATCCCGACCATCGCGTCGCCGGGTGGGCCACCAACGACGGTGTCGTCGCCGCCCGGGACCCGCTGTTCTTCCCCGAACAGCTCGCCGACGGCCTCGAGGCGCACCGTCCCACGGCGCTGCTCCTGTGGTCCGCCGACGAGCCCGACCATCTCGAACCGGCGCCCGAGCCCTACGTCGAACGGAAGATCGCCGCCCTGCTCGCGCACTCGTCCCAGGCCGACACCACCATGGGCGGTGCGGGGAGGGAACCGGCCGCGGCCGGTGTCTTCATCGAGCGCATCCACGCCTGGCTCGCCACCAACGGGGCGGCCCTGTCGGGGCCGCCGGGCGAGTCCTTCAAACGCCTGACGCCGTAGGCCGTCCTCAGGACTGGACCATGGCCTCCATGCCCGGAGGCGGGGTGGCGCCGATCCGGACGCCGTGGGTCGGGTCGAAGAAGTGCATCTTCGCCGTGTCGATCACCAACGCCAGCCGGTCGCCGGCGGTGACCGGAACGTCGGGGCTCACCCGTGCGGTGAACTGGGTCTTGTGTCCCATGACCGCCTCCTCCTCGGCTGCCGCGCCGAGCAGCTCCTGGATGTCGGGGGTCATCACCGGCTCCTCGTCGAGGAGGAAATGCACGAAGGTCTCGTTACCGAGCATCTCGGTCACCTCGACGTTCACCTCGATCTGCTTGTCCGGATCGGCTCCCGCCACGTGCGAGGCGGCTTCGAAGTTGCCGGGGCGGATCCCCAACACGAGTCGGTCGCCCATGCGCTCGTCGATCCCCGGGTGTCGCTCGAGCGCCACCGGGTCGACCTTCACCCGGTTCCCGGCGAACACGGCCCACACGGTGTCACCGTCGGCTTCGAGATGCCCGTAGACCATGTTCATGGCCGGGCTCCCGATGAACCCGGCGACGAACAGGTTCACCGGTTCGTTGAACAGCTCCGTCGGTGGCGCCACCTGTTGCAGGTTGTAGGGCCGTTGCGGGGACACGGCACGCAGCACGGCGACCCGATGGCCCAGCGTCATGGCTTCCACCTGATCATGCGTGACGTAGACGGTCGTCGTACCGAGCCGCTTGTGGAGCAGGCTCAGCTCCGTGCGCATCTGGACCCGCAGCTTGGCGTCGAGGTTGGACAGCGGCTCGTCCATCAGGAACGCCTTCGGTTCACGGACGATGGCCCGGCCCATCGCCACGCGCTGGCGCTGGCCCCCCGACAGGGCCTTCGGCTTCCGGTCGAGGAACTCGGTGATCTCCAAGGTCTCGGCCGCCTCGAGGACACGGCGCTTGATCTCCTCCTTCGGCATCTTGCGCAGCTTCAAGCCGAAGGCCATGTTGTCGAACACCGACATGTGGGGATAGAGGGCGTAGTTCTGGAACACCATGGCGATGTCCCGATCCTTGGGCGGCACGTCGTTGACGAGCTGGTCGCCGATGTACAGCTTGCCTTCGGTGATCTCTTCCAACCCGGCGATCATCCGCAGGATCGTCGATTTGCCGCAGCCCGACGGCCCGACGAGGACGAGGAACTCCCCGTCCTGGATGTCGAGGTTGACGTGCCCGACGGCCCGGGTCCCGTCCGGATAGATCTTGCCGATGTCGTCCAGGGTGATCTTGGCCACGTTTGACTCCTCTTGCCGCTGCCGCATCCAGCCTAGCCCGTCGACGATGCCCGTTCCCGGCTCCGGCTAATGTCCTGGCCATGAACGAGCAGAACGTCGCCGTCATCCCAGGAGGCACCGGGTCGGTCGGCCGGGCGCTGCTGCCGATGCTCGTGGCTCGTAACTTCCGGCTCGCCGTCACCTACCTGCTGCCCGAGGAAGCCCGGGCCGTGGAGGACGAACTGGACCTCGACGAAGATCAGCTCATGTTGCGCAGGGTCGATGCCACCGACCGCGCCTCGATGGACAAGTTCATGCAGGAAGCCGCCGACAGCTTCGGCCCATTCAACGTCATGTGCTCCCTCGTCGGCGGCTGGGCGGGAGGTCGTGACGTCGCCGAGACCGACGACGTCCGGTTCGACCGCATGATCGACCTCAACCTGCGGTCGGCCTTCAACGCCACCAGGTCCGCGATCCCACACATGCGCCACGCCGATTGGGGTCGGATCATCCTGATGGGCTCGAAGAACGCCATCGACGCCCCCTCCGGGCAGGCCGCCTACAACATCGCCAAAGCCGGAGTGATCGCCCTCGCCAGGTCGGTCGCCGCCGAGCTGACCGACACGAACGTGACCGCCAACGTGCTGCTGCCGACCGTCATCGACACCGAAGCCACCAGGGCCGCTCTCCCCTACGCCGACTACGTCGACTGGCCCAAGCCCGCCGAGATCGCCCAGGTCATCGACTTCCTCGCGAGCCGCCGATCGCACGTCATCAACCGTGCCGCCATCCCCGTCAACGGGAACACCTGAGCGCCACGACCGTCGCCCGCGAACACCCTCCCGGCGGGAAGGCGCACGACGTAGCCCCGACCGGATTCGAACCGGCGCTACTGGCTTGAGAGGCCAGCGTCCTAGGCCGCTAGACGACGGGGCCGAAGGGCGGTCCGTTGACCGACCGCCGGCTCGGGGGGGAGGACTCGAACCCCCAATGACGGGACCAGAACCCGCTGTGTTGCCAATTACACCACCCCCGAAGGGCGGCGGAAGGATACGGTCGGTTCCCACCGAATGACAACCCGACGCCGCCCAGGTCACGGTGGGACGACCGCACGCTACGGTGCGGTCATGGCCACACGTCCGTTCGGTATCGACGAACCGATCTTCGTCCTCCAACATCACCGGGCGTCGAGGGTCCACTTCGACTTCCGGCTCGAGCACGCCGGCATCCTGTGGTCGTGGGCGGTACCGAAGGGCCCGTCGTGCCGGCCTTCGGTCAAACGCCTCGCCGTCCGCGTCGAGGACCATCCCCTCGCCTACGCCTCGTTCGAGGGTCGCATCCCCGCCGGGTCGTACGGGGCAGGAGAGGTCCTGGTGTGGGACTTCGGGCGATGGACGCCGCACGCCGACGACGTCGACGCTGCCGTGGCGAGGGGCCATCTCGGCTTCGATCTGGCGGGAAGGCGCCTGGGCGGTGGATGGGCCCTCGACCGGCTCCGCGACGACGACTGGCTCCTGGTCAAGGAGCGAGACACCGCCGCCTGCGACGACGGCCCCGACCTGACCGAGCGGTTCTCCGGATCGGTCCTGACCGGTCGTTCCTTCGACGACATCGCCACCGATCCCGACGCCGCCGTCTGGACGGGCGACGACGTCCACTGAGCCGACCCCTCAACCGCAGGTCACCCCCGCCGACAGGTCGCCCGATGGAAGCGCTCGCACGGGTCGCCTCGCGCATCGAGGAGATCCGTTCCAAGGTCGTCGCCCCTCCGCCGTCGGCGGATCGGTTCCGCTCGATCCTCCAGGCCCGCCTCGGGACCGGACCGGCCGCCACCGCCAGCGAGCGGTCGCCATCTGCACCCAACGCCGTCGCCGCCTTCGCGACGGCGGCCACCCCATGGACGGGCGGCACGGTGACCCTCGGAGCGATGTTGGGTGCCGCGACGTCGCCGTTGGCGCCCGTACGGGCCGTTGCCGGGGTCTCCACCGCCGGCGAGCTGCAGGCCTACGTCACGTCGCTGGGGGTCCGGGAGCGCAACGGACGTCTCGACCCCGCCGAGCTCGTCGAGGTGTCCGGCGCCTACCGAGGCACCGCCCGCCTCCTCCCACCGGCCGCCGCCGCTTGGGAAGCGATGCGCGCCGACGCAGCCGCCGACGGGATCGACCTCGAGCTCATCGGGGCCTACCGCAGCTACGAGAGCCAGGCCCGCGCCCACCAGGCGTACCTCGAAGGACGCAAGAGCGCCAGGGTCCTTCCACCGGGCACGTCCGAGCACGGGGTGGGTCTGGCGATCGACGTCACCAACGGTGCCACCATCGGCCCCGGAGATCCCGAGTGGGCGTGGATGGACGCCAACGCCCGCGACTACGGCTGGTTCCCGATCGAGACCGAATCGTGGCATTGGGAGTTCCGGGGCGCCGGATTCACCCCGTGAGGCGATCCCGGGCCCGACGCAACCGGTCGAGCGTCCGGCGACGACCCAACGCGGCGAGAGACTCGAACAGCGGCGGGCTGACCGTCGATCCGGACACCGCCACCCGGATCGGTTGCAGACCTTTCCGAGCCGACAGACCCTGCCGCTCGAGCATGCCCCGAAGCGCCGATTCGATGGCCTCGACGGTCCAATCCTCGAGCGCGGACAGGGCGGAGATGGCGCCGTCCAACGCCTCGGGAGCGTCACCCTTCATGACCTTCGACCAGGACCGCTCGTCGTAGTCCACCTCCTCGACGAGCAGGAACCGCACCTGGCCTGCGGCTTCGGCCAGCAGCTTGGTCCGCTCCTGGACGTGGGGAGCGATCTCGCGGAGGATCCGCTGCTCGTCGCCGGTCGGTTCCCGGCCAAGGTCCTCGACGACCCATGGCAGGATCCGGTCGACGAACTCGTCGGCCGACATCGCTCGGATGTAGACGCCGTTCATCCACTGCAGCTTGTCGAGGTCGAAGATCGCCGGGTTCTTGGAGACGTCGGCCAGGTCGAACCGGCGGATCATCTCGTCTCGCGACACGATGGTCTCCTCGTCCCCGGGCGACCATCCCAGCAACGCGAGGTAGTTCACGAGCGCCTCGGGGAGGTAGCCCGCGGCCCGGAACGCGGCGACCGCCGTGTCCCCATGGCGCTTCGACAGCTTCTTGCCGTCGGGTCCCATCAGCAGCGACAGGTGCGCGTAGATGGGCGGGCGGGCACCCATGGCCCGGGCGATCAAGAGATGCTTGGGCGTCGACGACAACAGATCCTCGCCGCGGATGACGTGGGTGATGCCGAAATCGACGTCGTCGACCGTCGACGCCAAGTGGTAGGTCGGCGTGCCGTTGGAGCGCAAGACGACGAAGTCCTCCACCTGGGTGTGCTCGAAGCTCATGTCGCCGCGAACGACGTCGGTGAACTCGGTCCGTCCGGGCCTCGGCACGCGGAAGCGGACGGTCGCTCGTTCCCCGGCGGCGAGGCGCCGCTCCACCTCCTCGGGCGGCGGCTCGAGGGAGCCGTCGTAGGCGGGAGCCCGACCCTGTTCCCTGGCCTCCTTCCGCCACCGGTCGAGGGCGTCGGGGTCGGCCAGCGACCAGTAGGCCCAGCCGGCAGCGACGAGCTCGAAGGCGACCTGCCGGTAGCGTTCCAGGCGCTGGGACTGCCGGTAGGGGGCGTGCGGACCACCGACCTCGATCCCCTCGTCCCAGTCGAGCTCCAACCACCGGAGCCCGTCGAGGATGTCCGCCGCGTACCGAGGGGTCGACCGTTCCGTGTCGGTGTCGTCGCTGCGGAGAAGGAACGTCCCGCCCTTCGAGCGTGCGAACAGCCAGTTGTAGAGGGCCGTGCGAGCCCCACCGACATGCAGGTACCCGGTCGGCGACGGAGCGAACCGGACCCTGACGGTCATCGCCCCACCACCGGGTTGACGAGCACCCCGAGACCTTCGATCTCGACCTCCATGCGATCCCCCGGACGGACCGGTCCGACGCCGGCGGGCGTCCCGGTCAAGATCACGTCGCCGGGCAGCAGGGTCATCACCCGGGAGATGAACGACACCAGCTCGCCGACGCCGAACACCATGTCACCGGTCGATCCCGACTGGCGAACCTCACCGTTGACTCGGGCCACGATCGACAGACCCTCCCCCGGGTCGACCTCGGTGTCGATCGCCGGGCCGAGGGGACAGAAGGTGTCGAACCCCTTCGCTCGTGTCCACTGGCCGTCGGCACGCTGCAGGTCCCTGGCGGTCACGTCGTTGGCAGCCGTGTACCCCAAGATGTGCCCGTCGACGGCGTCGGGAGCGATGTCCTTGGTGACCTTGCCGATGACGACCGCCAGCTCGGCTTCGTGGTGGACCTCGTTGGAGTCCTCCGGGTATCGCACCGGCTGCAGCGGGCCGACCACGGTCGTGGGTGGCTTGAGGAAGATGATCGGCGTCGTCGGGACCTCGGAGACCAGCTCGGCGGCGTGATCGGCGTAGTTCTTGCCCACACCCACCACCTTGGTCGGGATCACCGGAGACAGCAGCCGCGCCTGCTCCCACGCGACGACGGTCTCGGTGGGTTCCCACGCCACGAACGGCGACCCGCGGTAGAGGCGGATCCCCTCGGGTTCCACGCCGCCGTAGGTGATGTCGTCGACCTCGGTGTCGACGCGAACGATCTTCATGCTGCCTCCGGTATCCGCCGAACTCGTCGTGAGGTCAACCCAGCGCCGCCGCTCCGGTCGTGATCTGCCGGAGGATCTCGCCGACGTCGGCGTACAGGAGCGATCCGGGCAACGTCGCCTCCCATGCCTTGACCCGCTCCGGATCGTGAGCGAACCCGGCGAACCGTTCCTTCCGGTAGGTCGCCATCGAGGCTCGGGTATCGTCGGGAAGTCGTTCGTCCAGGCCGGTGAGGGCTCGTGCGGCTTCGAGGTCGCCGGTCGCCGGAGCCCGCCCCTCATGTGACGAGCGGGCGATCATGATCGCCCCGAGCGCGGCCTCCGTGTCGGCGCGATGCTCATGCTCGGCGAGCGGCAGCTCGACACGCTCGAGCAGCGTGAAGGCGAAGCCGGCGTCCGGCCCGGGGGTGCCGAACAGCCCTCCGTGGGGGACGTCCTCGGGCCGCTGGATCTCGCCTGGACGTCCAGGACGCCACGCACGTGCGGGACCAGGCTCGGGGATGGGACGGGGAAGCTCCTCGATCTCGAGTTCGATGTTCGGTTGTTGACCCATGGCCTCACTCGTTGCGGGGGTTCGCCCCGGGATGCTACGCCGTTGCCTTGCTCAGACGAAGTCGAGCCATTCCTCGTGACGCCCCAGCGTGCCGGTGGCGGCGGCCATGAAGAGCTCCTGTGCCCGGCGGGTCACCGGCCCGGGCTCTCCGGCCCCGACCGGACGATGATCGACCTCTCGGATGGGCGTGACCTCGGCCGCCGTCCCGGTGAAGAACATCTCGTCGGCGTAGTACAGGTCGGTGCGGGTGATCATCGACTCGACGACCTCGTAGCCGTCTTCGGCCAGCAACGTCCGCACCGTCCGAGCGGTGATCCCGTCGAGTGGCCCGGCGGACACCGGTGGGGTATGGACGACGCCGTCACGCACGAGGAACAGGTTCTCGCCCGATCCTTCGGCGAGGTACCCGGCCTGATTCAACAGCAGGGCCTCGTCGAGCCCGGCGGCCAGCGCCTCCTGTTTGGCCAAGACGCTGTTGATGTACCCGCCGGTGATCTTGGCGTTCGGTAGGAACGCCGACTGGTCGATACGCCGCCAGGACGACACCCCGACGGCGATACCGTCCCGGAGGCCCTCCTCGCCGAGGTAGGCGCCCCACTCCCATGCCGCGATCACGGTCTCCACGGTGGCTCCGGCGGGGTTCAGGCCCATGGAGCCGGTACCGTAGAACACGATCGGCCGGATGTAGCCGGAGCGCAGATCGTTGACCGCGATGATCTCCTTGCCTGCCTTGACGAGGTCGGCGACCGACCATTCCAGCGGGATGCCGGTCGCCTTGCATCCGTCGGCGAGGCGTTCCATGTGATCGGTGAGCCGGAACACGGCGGGGCCGCGCTCGGTCTCGTAGGCGCGGATCCCCTCGAAGACCCCCGTCCCGTAGTGCAGCCCGTGCACCAGCACGTGCACGGTCGCGTCCTCCCACGGCACCATGGTGCCGTTCATCCAGATGAGTTTGGTCGGTTCCATGGCTCCGATTCTGGCACGCCCGACGCGATGGCGCGTCGCGGTCACATCAGGTGGGTCGCGTGCCAGTCCAAGATGGCCTCGAACCGCTCGACGCGGTGCCGTGGCTTGCCGCCTCTCGACAGTTCGTGACCCTCACCGGGGAACCGGACGAAGGCAGTGTCGAGGCCCTTGACGACGAACACGGCGAACAGCTGCTCGGCTTGCTCGATCGGACATCGCCAGTCCTGTTCGGAGTGGATGATCAACGTCGGGGTCTCGACCCGATGCGCCACCGCCAGAGGGCTCGCCGCCCAGCGGGTGGGCCACCCTTCGAGCGGGTCGCTGCCGAGGTACACACGATCGAACCACGGCCCGATGTCGGACGTACCGGTGAACGAGGTCCACGAATAGAGGCCCCGTTCGGCCACCGCCGACCGGTACCGATGGTCCTCGGCGAGGACCCGGATGGTGGCGAGGCCGCCGTACGATCCGCCCATGACGCCCATCCGGTCCGGGTCGAGCCGTTCGAACGCGGCCACCGCCGCGTCGGGAGCGGCGAGGAGATCCACCAGATCGGGGGGACGTTCCTCGGTCCAGCGACCGACCACGGCACGGACGTGATCGACCCCGTAGCCGGACGAGCCGCGCGGGTTGGTCGCGACGACGCCGTAGCCGGCTTCGACGTAGACCTGGAACTCGTCGAAGAACCCGAACCCGTACTGGGTGGCGGGACCACCGTGGATGTTGAGCAGCACCGGCACCTGATCGTCGCCTTCGGGCAGGTAGACCCATCCGTCGATGTGGACGCCGTCGTGTTCGATGGCGAACGTCGCCGGCTCGACGAGCTCGGTGTCCCGACGGAACCCGTCGTTGAGGGCCGTGACCGGCACCGGCTCTCCGCTGCCGTCCCACCGGTACAGCTCCCCCGGGTCGGTCGGGGAGGTGATGACGAGGGCGAGGAGCCTTCCGTCGGGGGTCGGATCGATCCCCGTCACGACCCGCGGACCGGTGACGACCCGATCGACCCGGGCATCCGGGTGGATCCGGATCACGCCCACGCTCCCGCGGTCCTCGATGTAGGCGAAGGCGCTGCCGTCGTCGAGCCAGCGCGGAGGCGGCGGCGTCAAGGTCGGCGCGAACGGAGCGATGTTCCGATCGAGCTCGCCGGTGAGCGCCGTCATCGAACCGTCGGGGCCGATCCGCCACAGTGGGTACACGTTGGGATGCACGTCGACGCCGGGGAGTCCGATCACGTGGAGCCGTCCGGTTCGGTCGTAGCTGGGAAGCGACCACGTGCCCACGTCGGTGACGGGAACCGGGTCGCCGCCGACGGCGGCGACCGTCCAGACCTGGGTGCCGGGGTCGAGCATCCGGGTCCGGTGCCGGGCGGACACGAAGGCCAGCTCGGTCCCGTTCGGTGACCACACGACCTGGGATTCGTCGAAGTCGCCGGGGGTCAGCAGCAGCGGATCGTCCTCGCCATCGGGGTCGACGAGCCAGACGTGAGCGCGTCGGTCATGGAGCCAACCCCGACCGTCGAACCGGTAGCCGAACCGATCGATGCGACGGGGACGACGAGCCCGCTCGTCGTCGTCGAGGTCCGCCCACGGCGCGGTCCAGGTCGTGGCGACCACGGCGAGGTGCGTGCCGTCGGGAGACCAGGCGATCTCGGTGACCCCGAGGTCGAAACCGGTGACGGTCGTCGCCTCTCCCCCGTCGGTCGGCAAGATCGCGACCTGGGCCGGGTCGTCGTGGCGCCGGCGCAGGAAGGCGATCCGGGTCCCATCGGGAGACCAACGTGGGGTGGCGTCGGACGGACCGGCGGTGAGCGGCCGGGCCTCGGCGCCGTCCCAGATCCAGATCCTCGATTCGTAGCGGTCGCCGTCGAGGTCGGGGCGGGTCACCACGAACGCCACCCGCCGGCCGTCAGGAGCCATCTGAGGGTCGGACGGGATCCGAAGATCGGCGAGTTGGTCGGGACGCATGTTCCTCCTCACGTAACCTGTCGACCGCACGCTACCGGGTGGGACATGACCGTTCGTCGCTTCATCGCCTCCGGGTTCGGGGTCGGGTTGATCCCTCGCCGGCTCTGGGGATCGGATTCGGGAGCCGGGACCTTCGGGGCCGGGTTGGCCGCCCTCGTGTCCCTGACGGTGGGCTGGCGACCCTGGTGGCTCCACCTGGGCATGTTCGCGGTCGCCCTCGGTTCGTCGGTGTGGGCCTCCAAGCCGTTCTCGGACGATGGAGCCGACCCGGGCTGGATCGTGATCGACGAGATCGCCGGCACGCTCGTCGCGTTGGTCGGCCTGACCGGCTGGCCATGGCTCGTCGCCCTGGTCGTCGCGAGACTGGGGGACATCACCAAGGCCCTCCCGGGGGTGGCCGCCGCCGAGCGTCTCCATGGGCCATGGGGGATCACCATGGACGACGTCGTCGCCGGTCTCTACGGCTTGGCGGCCGGATGGCTCGTCTACGCCATCATCGGGTGAGGTCGATCGCCCGGGCGGCGAGCACGCCGTCGAGGTTCCGCACGGTGGCGACCTCCGCGTCGCTCAACGCCCGATCGATGGAGAGTCCCATCATCGCGGCGGCGCCTTCGGGGCTCCTGCCGACCACCATGTCGGTGATGTTCACCCCGGCTTCCCCCAGGGCCGTCCCGACCTTGCCGATCATCCCAGGCACGTCCTCGTTGCGGAGCAACAGCAGATGGGCCGACAGCGGCAGCTCGATCTGATAGCCGTCGACCTCGACGAGGACGGGTCCCTTGCGTTCGAGCACCGTTCCGGCGATGGATCGTTCCATCAGCCCCACGTCACCCGACAGCCGGATGAGGGACTGGTACCCGCTCGTCGCCGGGGCCGCCTCCTCGCGTACCAGCATCCCGCGCTCGTCGGCCACGAGCGGCGCGTTGACGTACGACACCGAACCCTCGGACACAGCACCGAGCACGCCCTTCATGGCGCCCAGGGCGAGCGGTCGAACGGTCGCTTCGGCGAGACGGCCCGTAGCGGTCACGGTGAGCTCCGCCGGCAGGCCCTTGGCGAAGCCCACGAAGATCCTGCCGAGCTGCTCGGCCAGACCGAGGAACGGCCGGAGCTCGTCGGGCACGGCGGGACCGAGGTCGAGGTTGACCGCCGACGGCACGAGCTCCCCGCCGAGCGCCTGCACCACCGCCTCGGCGACGGCCACGCCGGCCTTGTCCTGCGCCTCCCTGGTGGAGGCGCCCAGATGCGGGGTCACCACGACCTGCGGGAGGTCGAACAGGGGTGAGGCCGTGGCCGGCTCGGTGTCGAAAACGTCGATCGCTGCACCCGCGATCCTCCCCGACATGATCGCCTCGGCCAGTGCCGTCTCGTCGACGAGGCCGCCGCGAGCGACGTTGACGATCCTCGCCCCTGGTCGCATCCGGCCGAGTGCGTCGGCGTCGACGATCCCTTCGGTCTCCTTGGTCCGCGGCAGGTGGATCGTGAGGATGTCGGCGGCGGCGAGGACCTGGTCGAACGGCAGCGGCTCGACCCCCAACCGGCGGGCCCGGTCGACCGACACGTACGGGTCGAAGGCGACGATCCGCATACCGAACGCGGCGGCTCGCTGGGCGACGAGGGTCCCGATCTTGCCGAGACCGAGGATCCCCAGGGTCTTGCCGTGGAGCTCCACGCCTTGGAGCTGCTTGCGGTCCCAGCGGCCCGCTCGGAGGCTGGCGTCGGCCTCGGGGATACGGCGAGCCTGGGCGAGGATGAGCGCCATGGTGTGCTCGGCGGCGGAGATGGTGTTGGCGTTCGGGGCGTTGACGACCATGACGCCCGCGTCAGTGGCGGCGGCCAGATCGATGTTGTCGACCCCGATCCCCGCTCGTCCGATCACCTCGAGACGCGGTGCCGCCGAGATGAGCTCGGCATCGACCTTCGTGGCGGACCGGACCACGAGGGCGGCGGCGTCCCCGAGCAGGCCCAGCAGTTCCGTGCGGTCCGCGTCGACGGCGACGACCACGTCGTGGGCTCCGCGGAGCGCTTCGATCCCCGCGTCTGCGATCGCTTCTGCGACCACTACCTTCCTCCGCTCCATGCGCGCAGGATACCGCCTGGTCAGGCACCGGGATCCGGTGCGTAGACGACCTCGGCGAACAGCTCCTGGTTGGCGTCCACGATGGCCGAGCGACCGTTGGGACCGGCGAGCCATTCGACGAACGCGGAGGCGGCGGGGGTGGCGGCGGGATCCACCACGATGGCTCGGTACGGGTTGGCGAGCAGGCGCTCGGGGTCGCGCAGCTCGACGACGACGAGCCCGAGCGTTCCAGAGGCCCGACGGAACGCCCCGAGCTCCGAGAGGGTGAAGGCGCCCCGCTGGTCGGCGACCTGGAGCGTGAACCCCATGCCCTGCCCGGTCTCGAGGTACCACGGGCGGCCGGTCGGGTCGATCCCGACACGCCGCCAGATGTCCCGCTCCCGTTCGTGGGTCCCGGAACGATCGGCTCGGGAAACGAAGCGGGCCCCCGCGGCGGCGATCGCGGTGAAGGCACCGATGGGCGTCGTCCCAGAGGGGACGACGCCCTGTCCGGGGGGGCCGACGAGCACGAAGCGGCTGGCGAAGATGGGCCTCACCTCCGCCTGGGGGTGATCGGCGACGAATCGCTCCTCCGCGGCCGGGAGATGGCTGATGAGCAGATCCGCGGCGCCGCGCTCGCCCAGTGCGAGCACCTCGGTGGAGCCGGCCGCGACGACCGAGAACCGGGGCGCCGACGGGTACGCTCGTCGGTAGGCGGCGATCAGCTCGTCGACGAGTCCCGAGTCCACGACGGTGGTCCCGGCGGCGACGACGATCCGGTCGGCGGCTCCACTCGATGCGCAGGCGGAGGCGAAGACCGTCACCGCGACGGCGAACGCGACCAGACGTCTCACGTGGCCAGGACCGCCCGGGCTGCCGTCGCCTTGACCGTGACCGCGACCGGCATCCCGATCCTCAGGTCGAGTGCGTCGAGGGCACCGGGGGTGATCAGCGCGACGACGGGGATCCCGCAGTCGACGACGATCTCGTGGAGTCTCCCGACCTCACGGATGTCCGCGACCGTCCCGGAGAGGGAGTTGCGTGGCGAAGCGTGCACACGTGAGGCGGCGGCTTCGGTTCGATCGACGGGAAGGTGGATGCTGACGGTCTCGGCGCCGAACAGCACGGTCACCTGCGTCCCCGGCTCGTGGTCGCCGACGGCCCGGAACAGGACCGGCCCGCAGCGCACCCGAACCATCGGGCCGCGGCGCGCTTCCACGACGCCCGATAGCACGTTGCCGACCCCGACGACGCCGGCGACGACGTCGTCGCGGGGATGGGCGAACACATCACCGACCCGTCCGCTCTGGACGATCGCCCCGTCGATCATCACCGCCACACGATCACCGAGCACGGCGACGGTCTCGCGGTCGTGGCTGACGATCAGGGCCGTCCGTTCGCCGATGGCGTCGGCGATCCCGAGGGCGGTGGAGGAACGGTCCCGCAGGTCGAGGGGGGCGAGGGGCTCGTCGAGCACCACCAGGGCGGAACCCTTGGCCAGGGCCCTGGCGAGGGCGATGCGTTGGCGCTCGCCGCCGCTGAGTCCCTCCACCATCTGGTCGACGACGCCGGCCATCCCGAGGCGCTCCGCCAGTTCGTCGGCGCGTCGACGTTCGGACGGGTCGAGGCCGAGGTGGAGGTTGCTCCGGGCCGTCCCTCGGAAGAGGTACGGACGTTGCGGAAGGTACGTGACCGGGAGCCCGGTGCCGTCTCCGAGGGTGCCGGCGACGAGCCGGAGGAGGGTGGTCTTCCCCGATCCGTTCGGGCCGAACAGCACCGTTCGTTCGCCTTCGGCGAGGACGAGTCGGTCGACGGCGACGACCGAGCCGTCGTCCGGGTGGCGGAGGTCGCTGAGGACGAGGTCACCCACCGGGCCGCTCCCGGAGTTGGATCCGAGTGAGGACGACGTTGACGGCCAGGGCGATGGCGAGCAGCACCATCCCGAGGCCGAGGGCCGCACCGAAGCGCGCCTGCCGGGCCTCCTGGACGATGGCGGTCGTCAACACGCGGGTCTCGCCTTTGATGTTGCCGCCGACGATCAAGACGGCACCGACCTCGGAGACCACCCGTCCGAAGGCGGCAGCGACGGCGGCGAAGATCCCCGCCGATGCCTCGCGTCCGACGAGGGCCCCCTGGCGCAGCGGGGGGAGCCCGAGCGCGGCGAGTTGCTCGAACGCGGCCGCAGGGAGGTTCCGGACGGCGCCGGCGGTGACACCGGCCGCGATCGGGATCGCCAGGAGGGTCTGGGCGAGGATCATCGCGGCGGGGGTGAACACCAGCCCGAGCCCGCCGAAGGGACCGTCTCCCCACACCAACAGCAGCAACACCAAGCCGGCGAGGACGGGCGGCATCCCCATGCCCACGTTCACCAGGGTCAGGACGGCGCCGCGACCGGGGAACCGCCAGAGCCCGAGGGCGACGCCGAGGGGCACGCCTGCCAGGACACCGAGGACCGTCGCCGTCCCGGCGACGACGAGGGTGAGCGCCACCACCGAGCCCAGCTCACCGGCCGGATCGGCCAGGTAGCGCAGCGCATCGGCGAGCACGTCGAAGAGGAACTCCACGCGGTGAAGATAGCGAGTGACTCCTGGGTGATGTCCCCGATATCCTCACCCGATGGCGACAGGACGTCCCTCCGTGTCGACGGCACTGGCTCGAGGGCTCACCCGGCGGTGTCCCCGCTGCGGATCGGGCGGCGTGTTCCATCGCTGGCTGAAGATGGCGCCGACGTGTCCGACCTGCGGCCTCGAGTTCGAACAGGAGCAGGGGTACTGGCTGGGGGCCGTGATGCTGAACACGGGCATCACCGAGGGCTCGTTCCTGGGGGTGTTCGTCGGCGGCATGATCGTCACGTGGCCCGACGTGCCGTGGGTGGCGTTGCTCGTCGTCGGCGTGGCCATGACCGTCGCCTTGCCGATCCTCCTCGATCCGTTCACCCGGACGCTGTGGGTGGCGTTGGAACGGTCGGCCCGCCGGTGGTCGGAGAACGACGCTCCCCGGTACCCGACCACCATCGTCCGGGCGCCCGAGGGCGACGCCTGACCACCGGCGGTCGGTGAGGAGGTCAACCGAGCCCGAGCCAGGACCGGACCGTGTGGAGATCGACGGCCGACACGGTGGCGAACCCGGGTCGGAGACCGCCGCTGCGGTCCACGATCACGACCCGCAGACCGGCGGCCGTGGCCGCTTCGGCGCCGTTGACCGCATCTTCGATGGCCAGGACGTCGGTGGCGGGGACGCCGAGACCCTCCACGGCGGCGAGATAGACGTCGGGGGCGGGTTTGCCTCGTTCGACGTCGTCGCCCGACACGATCGTCGTGAAATAGCGCCGCAGGTCGAAGCGATCGAGCTTCCATTCCAGCGGACCGCGCCGGGACGACGACGCCACGGCCAGCGGGATCCCCTCGCCGGCCAGGGACCGGATCGTCTCCACCGCATCCGGGAAAGCCTCGAGGCGATCCTCGTACAGCGACCGGCGGAACCCGTCGACGACGCCCATGACGGCGTCGTAGGACGGGAGGGAGACCCGCTCGGCGAAGTACCGGTACGAGTCGCGTTCGGTCACCCCGAGGCAGGCTTCGACGTCGTCCGGGGTCATGTGATAGCCGAAGGTCGCCAGGCCCGCCGACCAGGCGCGTTCGGCGAGGGGCTCCGAATCGACGATGACGCCGTCGCAGTCGAACGCGACCGCCCGCATCACGGCCGTGCCGCCCGGCCGATGCGGTCGAGCGACCGGCTGAGCCGTCTCCTCGCCTCGAAGCCCGCCAGCAGCCCCCGCAGACGGGAGTCCGCGGCGGCGACGAACCGGAGCGTGACCCGGGTCCCGTCCCCGACCGGGCGGGTGTCGACGCTGACGGTCAGCTCGGCCTCACCCAGCCCAGGGATCCGGTCGATCCGGCATCGATAGGCGGTGCCGGCGTCCCATTCGGTCACGACGGCCCTCCATGCCGTCGCCGGCGACGCCCCGCGCCGCCACGACACCCGGGTTTCGGTGCCGGGTCCCGGATCGACCGTCGAGACCGGCTTCAGCGGCACGAGCGGGAACCAGTCGGCGAGCCGAGCCGGGTCCGCCACCAGGGACCAGACCGTCGTCGAATCGAGGTCCGGGTAGTCCTTCGACTCGACCGCCAAGACGCGGTGGTCGGTCACAGGCCCGCGCTCCTCCTGATGATCTCCTGCACCATCTTCGGATCGGCCTTGCCGCCGGTGGCCCGCATCACCTGCCCCACGAGGAAGCCGATCGGCTTGGCGTCGCCGGACCGGATCTTCTCCAGCGCGTCGGGATGGTCGGCGACGACGTCGGCGACGACGGCCTCGATGGCGCCCGAGTCGGAGATCTGCAGGAGGTCCATCGCCTCGGCCACCTGTCGGGGACCACCCTCGCCGGCGAGCACGCCCGTCAGGACCTGCTTGGCGGCGGTCGCCGACAGTTCCCCTCCAGCGACCATCGCCGCGAGTTCGACGAGATGCTCCGCGGTCAGGTGCAGCTCACCGACGCTCGCGCCCACGCGACGCGCGTAGGCCACCACCTCGCCGGTGAGCCACGAGGCGACGGTTCTCGCTTCGGCGCCGGCACGCACCGCGGCGTCGAACAAGCCGGCCAGCAGCGGACTGTCGGCCAGCAACCCGGCGGTCCGCTCGTCGGCGCCCGCCGCCACCAGGCGGGCCCGGAGCTGGGCGGGCAGTTCGGGCATCGATGCCTTCACCCGGTTCCGCCATCGCTCGTCGATGGACAAGGGAAGCAGATCGGGTTCCTGGAAGTACCGGTAGTCCTCGGACTCTTCCTTGGAGCGCATGGCCGTGGTGCGTCCCGTGGCCTCGTTCCAGTGACGGGTCTCCTGGACGACCGTCCCGCCGGCAGCGAGGACCTCGACCTGGCGTTCGATCTCGAAGGCGATGGCCCGTTGCATCGACCGAAGCGAGTTGACGTTCTTGATCTCGGTACGGGTGCCGAGCTCGGACGTTCCCGCTCGGCGGACGGACACGTTCGCGTCGAACCGCATCGATCCTTCCTCGAGCCGAGCGTCGGACACCCCGAGCGTGCGGACGATGCGTTGCAGTTCGGCGCCGTAGGCACGCGCCTGGTCGGGAGTGCGGATGTCGGGTTCGGTGACGATCTCCACCAGCGGGACCCCGGCTCTGTTGAAGTCCAGCAGCGTATGATCGGCGTCCTGGATCCGGCCTCCCTCGCCCATGTGCAGGCTCTTGCCGGTGTCCTCCTCCATGTGGACGCGGGTGATCCCGATCACCGTCGGTTCACCGTCCACGTCGACGACGATGCGCCCGTGCTCGCACACCGGGTACGTGTACTGGGAGATCTGGTAGTTCTTGGGGAGATCGGGGTAGAAGTAGTTCTTCCGGTAGAACAGGGACCGTTCGTTGATCGTGCAGTCCAGCGCCGTCCCGATGCGGACGATCCCGTCGATGGCGGCCTCGTTGGCCACCGGGAGCGCACCGGGCAGCGCCAGGCAGACCGGACAGACGGCCGTGTTGGGTTCGTCGCCGAAGTCGACCCGGCAGCCGCAGAACATCTTGGAACGCGTCTGCAACTCGACGTGGGTCTCGATGCCGATCACGGCCTCCCAGCCCTCCGGGATGACGCTCATGGCTCGACCACCTCCGAAGTGGCCAACGGTGCCCGGAAGGAGAAGCCCGCCGATCGTTCCACTTCGGCGGCGACCCGGAACATCATCTCCTCGCCGAGTTGGGGGGCCATCACCTGGAACCCGATCGGCAGGCCGGTTCCGTCGAGGGCCACGGGGACCGATACCGCCGGATCCCCGGCCAGGTTCGACGGGATCGTGCACACGTCCGAGTAGTACATCGCGATCGGATCGTCCGAACGCTCCCCGATGCGGAACGCCGTGGTGGGGCTCGTCGGCGACACGAGGACGTCGACCTGCTCGTAGGCGGCGGCGAAATCGCGCCGGACCAGCGTTCGGACCTTCTGGGCCTGGCCGTAGAAGGCGTCGTAGTAGCCGGCCGACAACGCGTAGGTGCCAAGGAGGATCCGGCGGATCACCTCCGGACCGAACCCCTCCGCTCGGGTCCTGGCCATCATCTCTTCGACCGTGCCGCCGTCGACCCGGAGCCCATAGCGGACCCCGTCGAATCGGGCCAGGTTCGACGAGCACTCGGCCGGTGCGATCAGGTAGTACGCGGAGAGTGCGTACTCGGTCGATGGCATCGACACGTCGACGATCTCTGCGCCTGCCGCGGCGAGCCGTTCGATGGTGGAAGCCGTCGCGGCGAGGACCTCGGGGGCGATCCCCTCCCCCATCAGCTCGGTGACGACACCGATGCGAACGCCCTGGACGCCGGCGTCGAGCGACCGACCCATCTCGGGCACGTCGCCCGGGTAGCTGGTCGCGTCGTGGCGATCCCATCCGGCGATCGCGCTGAGAACGTCGACCGCGTCGGGGACCGACCGGGCGAGCGGACCGATCTGGTCGAGGGAAGATGCGAAGGCGACGAGCCCGTAGCGGGAGACGAGCCCGTAGGTCGGTTTCGCCCCGACGAGCCCGGTCAACGCGGCCGGCTGGCGGATCGAACCCCCCGTGTCCGATCCGAGGGCCGCGAAGGCCGAGCCGGCGGCCACGGCGGCCGCGGAGCCACCCGACGAGCCGCCCGGCACTCGGTCCGTGTCCCACGGGTTCCGAGTCGGCCCGTATGCGGAGTTCTCGGTAGACGAGCCCATGGCGAACTCGTCGAGGTTGGTCTTGCCGACGATCACGGCCCCGGCGTCCCGAAGGCGCTCGACGGCGGTGGCGTCGTACGGTGGCGTGTAACCGGCCAGGATCTGGGAGGCGCACGTGGTCTCGACACCCCGGGTCGAGAGGTTGTCCTTCACGGCGACGGGGATGCCGTGGAGCGGCCCCCGGTCGGTGCCCGCCGCGAGTTCCTCGTCGGCGCGGGCCGCCGACCGACGTGCCCCCTCACGGTCGAGCACGAGGTAGGCGTGGAGATGCGCCTCGGTGACCGCAGCACGGCGCCAGGTGGCGTCGAGGAGCTCCTGGGCGGTGAACTCCCCGTCGCGCAAGCCGCGACCCGCGTCGGCGATCGAGAGATCGGCGAGGTCGGTCATGGGCCGTCGAGGATCTGTGGGACCCGGTAGTAGCCGTCGACCGTGTCGGGCGCCTGGGAGAGGACGTCGTCCCGGTCGAGGGACGGCCACACCTCGTCGGGGCGGAAGGCGTTGACGAGCGGGAGTGGGTGGGACGTCGGCTCGACATCATCGGTCGGCAACGCCTGGACCCGCTCGGCATGCTCGAGGATGACCCCGAGCTGCGCGCCGTACGCAGCCAGCTCCTCATCGGAGAGGGCGATCCGCGCGAGGGCGGCGACCTTGGCGATGTCGATCTCGACGGGCATCGGCGGGATGGTACCGTACCGGCGCACCGTGGCACGGTCCCGCCCCGACCGCCGCCATCGGGGCGGCCCCTGGAACCGGCTCCAGCGCCGGCATCGACCCGGCGTGGCGCCTACCCGTCGACGAGGAAGCGGCGCATGACCCCGAGAGCCGTCTCCACGTTGACGACCGGTACGTACTCGGAGGCCTGATGGGCCTGGGCGACGATCCCCGGACCGTAGTTCACCGCCGGGATGCCACGGGCGGTGAGGCGGGCCACGTCGGTCCAGCCCTGTTTGGCGGCCCGTGCTCCCCCGACGAGCGCGTCGAGCCGATCGAGGTGAGGGCTCGGCTGCGGAACCGCCCCTGCCGGAGCGCGGTCCTTGATCACGATCTCGTCGGCGACGGCTGCGGCGGCCCGCAGTCGCTCCTCGGCTTCGTCGAGGTCGTAGATGGGCGGGAACCGGTGGTTGAGGTTGAGGACGAACTCGGCCGGGAGCACGTTGTTGGCGATCCCCCCTGCGGCCTTCGTCACGGCGAAGGTCTCGCGATAGACGAGACCCGCGATCTCGACGGGCTCGGGCTCCCGCCGATGCATGGCGGCGAGCCACTCCCCCGCCTTGGTGATGGCGTTCTCCCCCAGCCACGGCCGCGCCGCGTGGGCGGCGTGACCGCGGAACACCACGTCGGCGTTCATGGCCCCATTGCACCCGAGTTCCAACTTCAAGTCGGTGGGTTCCATGACCACCGAGAAGGCCGCGTCGGCGAGGAACCCGACGGCATCGAGGACCGCCTCGAGGCCGTTGTGGTGGGCCGGTCCTTCCTCCTTGTCGTAGAACACCCCGATGACGTCGTAGGGGCCGGCACCGACATCGTCGTCTTCGAGGAGATGGACCATGACCGCCAGGCCCCCCTTCATGTCGGATGCCCCGAGGCCGACGACGTTCCCGTCGACGACGGTGGCCGGTCGGTTGCCCTGCTCGGGCACCGTGTCGGTATGGCCGTACAGGGCGATGAGCGGCTTCCCCGACGGTTCGCCCACGACCAGGGCGTTGCCGATGCGACGGACCGGCCGGGTAGCGCCGAGGCGGAACTCGAGAGCGGTGCAGATCTCCTCCTCCTCCCCGGTCACCGACGGGATGTCGATGAGCTCGACGAGGGTGTCGACGACGCCGGTCACACCTCCACCTCGAAGATGCGGAGCGCCTCGTTGAGGGAGGTCTTACGGTCGGTCGACTCGGTCCGATAGCCGATCAGGAGAGGCGTTTGCAGCTGGTAGACGCCGGCGGCGAACTCCTTGGCTCGGGTGCCGGGCACGACGACGGCGTTGCGTGGCACCCGCCCACGGATCTCCACCGGCTCGGGCCCGGTGACGTCGATGATCGGGATCGACGCCGAGATCGCCGTGTTGGCGCCCAGGACGGCCCCCTCCTCCACGACGACACCCTCCACGACGATGGAGCGACTCCCGATGAAGGCCCCGTCCTCGACGACGACCGGTCGGGCGCCCGGCGGCTCCAGGACGCCACCGATCCCGACGCCGCCCGACAGGTGGACGTCACGTCCGATCTGGGCACACGAACCGACGGTGGCCCACGTGTCGACCATCGTGCCGGCGCCGACACGGGCGCCGATGTTGACGTACCCCGGCATGACGACCACTCCCGGCTCGCAGAACGCGCCGTAACGGACGACCCCGGGCGGAACGACCCGTACCCCCGCGGCGGCGAGGTCGGTCTTGGTGGGGATCTTGTCGTACCACTCGAAGGGTCCCGCCCCCATGGTCCGGACCTCTGCGAGACGGAAGTAGAGGAGGATCGCTTCCTTCACCCACGTGTGGACGATCCATTCTCCGTCGACCTTCTCCGCGACGCGCAGCTCACCCCGGTCGAGGGCGGCGACGGTCCGTTCGACGGCGTCGCTCGCCTCGGCGAGGCGACCCAGGTCCCGATAGGCGGCTTCGATGATCTGCTGATCGCTCATGGGGCCATTATCACCGGCCGAGCAGCCCTACGAGCTGCTCGGCGGCCGCCGCGCATTCGTCCACGGTGGGAACGAGGGCGAGACGGATGTAGCCCTCGCCACCGGGGCCGAAGAAGCGCCCCGGAGAGACCACGATGCCGTGTTCGAGGAGCCGGTCCGTCACCGCCAGGTCGTCGTCGACGACGACCCACAGGTACAGGCCCGCTCGGGATGCCACGATCTCGAAGCCGATGCGCTCGAAGGCCCGACGCAAGATCCGTCGCTTCTCCGAGAAGATGGCCCGACGCTGCGCGACGTGGACGTCGTCGCTCCAGGCGGCCGCGGCGGCAGCCTGCACGAACTCGGGTGGGATCGTGCCGGTCGTCGACCGCAGTGCCCTGAGCGCGGCGATCGCGTCGGCGTCGCCGACGACGGCCCCCGACCGGTAGCCCGTCATCCCCGACCGTTTCGACAAGCTGAGGTACACCAGAAGCCCCTCGGCGGCCGGACCGGCGATCTGCAGCATCGACGCGGGGCCGTCGGGGTAGGCGTCCTCGTCGTACACGTCGACGTAGCACTCGTCAGCGAGCAGCAGCGTGTCGGAGGCTCGAGCGGCGGCGTACAACTCGGCGAGGTCACCGCTGGGGGTGACGGCGCCCGAGGGATTGTGCGGCGAACAGGTCCACACGAGCCGAGCCCGTTCCCACACCGACGGCGGGATGTCACCGGCGCGCAGGACGAAGTCGCCGTCGAGGACCACCCGGTGCACCTCCGCTCCGGCGAAGCGGGCACCCCGCTCGTACACGGGATAGCCGGGAGTCGGCACGACCACGAGGTCACCGGCGTCACGATCGACGAAGACGAACGGGGTCGAGAAGATGGCTTCCTTCGATCCGGCCGAGGGGAGGATCTGGCGATCGGGATCGACCTCGACGTCGAACCGTCGCTCCAGGTACGCCGCCACCGCATGCCGGAACTCGACGAGGCCGGAAGCGGTCGGGTACTGGGACACCGCTCCGACCGCCTCGACGAGGGCGGTGCGGATGAACTCGGGCGTCGGCTCACGAGGATCGCCGATGGAGAAGTCGATGAGCGGCAGTCCCGCGTCGCGGCGCTCGCGGGCCCGCATCTGGATCGTGGCGATGGGGTAGCCGCCGAGCTGTTCGAGGACCGGGTTCCTGCGCATGGACCCACGGTAGTGGCCCCACGCCGCGGCCCGAATGCGAGGAACCGTGACCGGGGGCCTCCAACGCATCGTCCTGGCCGGTGTCGGGGGACGCGACGGGGTCGAATGGGCCCACCGCTCGCCTACGCTGACGTCCATGTCGCGAACCCGCTACCGGATCGTCCTCGGGCTTCTCGGGGTCACGTTCATCGTGATCGTGGTCGGCTCGGTGCTGATCCTCCCCGAAGGCACGCCGACGAGCCTCCCGGGCCCGGTGCGCGAGCTGTCCCCTCGCGATGGCGACCTGGTACTGCGACAGGCGAAGATCGAGTTCCGGACCGACCCTGCGTACCGTGCCAGCTTCGTCATCGACGGCGTCTCGATCCCCGACGACGAGGTCATCACCATGGCCGGTACCGGGATCCACGTCTACCAGCCGGGCCCCGGCAAGACCATCGAGGAGTGGACCCCCGGGTTCCATGTGGTCGAGGCCGCGTGGGACACGGTCTCGGGTCTGCCGGATCCGGGCTCGATCACCTGGTCGTTTCGCGTTCAGTGACCGCGCTCAGGGCCCCCCGATCGCCTCGGGTCCACGCTCGACGAGCGCGGCGAAGGTGTCCTCGTCGACGATCGGGACGCCCAGCGCTTCGGCCTTGGCCAGTTTCGAGCCGGGATTCTGACCGACGACGACCGCCGTGGTCTTCCTCGAGACGGTGGACGACACCTTGCCGCCTCGGGCTTCGACGGCCTCCTTCGCCTCGTCGCGGGTGAACCGCTCCAACGAACCGGTGAACACCAGGGTGATCCCTTCGAGAGATGGACCTTCGCGCGCTTCCACCGGCTCGGCCATGCGGACACCTGCGGAGCGGAGCTTGTCGATGAGCGTGCGGTTCTCGTCGTCCCCGAACCACGCGACGATCGATCGTGCGATCTCGGGGCCGATCCCGTCGATGGCAGCGAGCTCGTCCTCGGATGCGGACATGATGTCGTCGATGCTCCCGAACCTCCGCGCCAGGAGCTTGGCGACCGTCGGCCCGACATGATCGATGCCGAGCCCCACCAGGAGCCGCCACAACGGGCGATCCTTCGCAGCATCGATCGCCGCCATCAGGTTCTCGACCTTCTTCGGTCCCCAACCCGCGAACCCGAGGAGGTCGTCTGGCCGCAACGCGAAGATGTCGGCAGGGTCCCGAACGAGCCCTTCCCGCATCAGGAGATCGACGGTCTTGTAGCCGAGCCCGTCGATGTCCATCGCCGTGCGCGAGCCGAAGTAGACGAGCCATTCCCGCAGTCGGCTGGGACAGGCGTATCCCCCGGTGCAGTAGGCCCGCACGCCGTGCTCGTCCTTCACGATGGGGCTCCCGCAGAAGGGGCAGGTCTTGGGCATGTGCCAGCGACGGAGACCCTTGCGACGCCGGGACAGGACGGGGCCGACGACCTCGGGGATGACGTCCCCCGCCCGACGAACCACGACCCAATCCCCCGGTCGGATGTCCTTGCGATGGATCTCCCGCTCGTTGTGCAACGTGGCGGTCGTCACGGTGACCCCTCCGACGAAGACGGGCTCGAGCACGGCGTAGGGGGTGACGACGCCGGTGCGGCCCACGTTCACCTCGATCGACAGGAGTCTGGTCGTCTTCTCTTCGGCGGGGAGCTTGTAGGCGATCGCCCACCGAGGTGCCCGGGCGGTGAACCCGAGGGCTCGTTGGTCCTCGAACCGGTCGACTTTGACGACCACGCCATCGATCTCGTAGTCGAGGGAATGGCGGTTGGCTTCGGCCCACCGCGCGTACCCTTCGATCTCGTCCATCGTGCGGACCGTCCGGTTGGCCGGGTTGACCCGAAGGCCGAGCTCGCGGAGCCAGGCCAGGGACTCGGAGTGCCGTTCGAGCTGCGGGCCTCCTTCGACGTGCCCCAGGTGGTACATCCAGTTCGAGAGGTTGCGGGAGGCGGTCACCGCCGGGTCCTTCTGACGGACCGAACCCGCCGCGGCGTTGCGTGGGTTGACGAACGGCGGATCCCCCCGTTCTTCCCGTTCCCGGTTGAGGGCCTCGAAGGCGGAGACGGGCATGTAGATCTCGCCACGGACCTCGAGGACCGGCGGTGGCTCCCCGCGGAGCCTCAAGGGGATCGCGTTGATGGTCCGCACGTTGGCGGTGATGTCCTCCCCGACGATCCCGTCGCCCCGGGTCGCGCCTCGCACCAGGGTGCCGTGCTCGTAGACGACCGACACGGCGAGGCCATCGATCTTGGGCTCACACGAGTAGGCGTCCGGGTCCCGGCCCAGGATCTTCACCACACGATCGCGCCAGGCCTCGAGCTCGTCGAAGCTGAACGCGTTGTCGAGGGAGAACATCGGCTCGAGGTGGCGAACCGGCTGGAACGCGGACGACGGGGGGGCGCCGACGCGTTGGGTCGGCGAATCGGGCGTGATCAGCTCCGGATGAGCCGCCTCGAGCTCCTGGAGCTCGCGCATGAGCTCGTCGTACTCGGCATCGGAGATCTCGGGCTCGTCGAGGACGTAGTAGCGGTAGTTGTGGTACTCGATCTGCCGGCGGAGCTCCTCGATCCGCCCGACGACCGCGCCGTGGTCATCGGGCACGGAGGCCTCCAACGATCTCACGGAGCCTGGACATCACGGTCGCGGCGGCCTTCGCGCTCACGGCGGCGAGGCCACAGGACGGCGACGCCCACGCGTCATCGATCAGCGCCGTGGTCGCGGCTCCTTCCATCACGAGTCGGGCCATGGCGGTACCGTACCGTCTCTCGACGACGGAACGATCGACCGGCCCCGGCCGGCTCGGCACGAGTCCCCACACGAGTCGGGTCCCGTCCCCGATCGCCTCTGCGAGCTCGGCTGCATGCTCCCGGAACCCGTCGTCGAGGGCATGGACGTCCAGCGAGATGCTCGCCGGGCGAAGGCGGGCCACCATCCCCCAGTCGGTGTCGCCGCAACAATGGAGACCTGCGGGAACGTCCAGTGCCGCGAAGAACTCGGTGAGGACCGACCCGGCATCGGCCACCGAGATCGGCCCCTCCGGCCGACCGGGGGCGAAGGCGATGAGGCTCGGCTCGTCGACGACGAGGTGGATCTCGGCGCCGGGGAGGCGCTCCGCGATGGAGGTCACGTGCGCTGCGGCGCGGCGGGCGAGGCCATCGACGACGCACGTCCAGAGGCCGTCGATCCGGCGGCCGGCGGCCAGAGCGGTCAGACCGAGGGTGATCGGGCCGGTCATCTGGGTCTTGACGACGTCGACGCCGGCCGCGGCGAATACCTCCATCGCCGTGGTGGCCCCGACGAAGGCTTCCTCCCTCGGCCCCGGCGGAACACCGACGGCGAGCCCGATGGGGTCGGCCCCGGCCGCACCCAGGCCGCAGAGACCGTCGCCCCATTGGACGAGCATGCCTTCCTGCCGGTGGCGGCGAGGCAGCTGCGGGAGGTGAGGAACGTCGGTGGTCTCGATCACGAACCGGGCAGCTTCGACTGGATCGGTGTGGGGGAGGCTGCCGACCCCGGTGATCTTCACCGACGCACGATCCCGTCGATGATGCCCCCGCCCAACACCTCGTCGCCGTCGTAGAACACGGCCGCCTGCCCGGGTGCGGGAGCCGGATGGGGATCGAAGAAGCGCACCTCCCAGCGTCCGGCGCCGCGTTCGGCGATCCTCGCCGAGGTAGGGCGAGACCGGTAGCGCACCTTGACCTCGACGGTCCTGGTGGGCGGGGGCGCGCCGGCGACGAACGACACGTCGGTGACGATGCAGCCGTCGACGAGGAGGTCGTCGCGGGTACCGATGACGACCTCTCGCCGGGCGGGGCGGATCTCGATCACGAAGCGGCGCTCACCGGCGGCGACACCGAGGCCTCTCCGTTGACCGATCGTGAACGCGGCCGTGCCGCCGTGACGTCCGACGACGGTCCCGTCGGAGTCCACGATGTCACCGGCAGCGGCGGTCTGGGGGAACTCGCGCCGCAGGAAGGCCCGGTAGCCGCCCTCGCCGACGAAACACAGATCCTGACTGTCGGGTTTCGTGGCCGTGCGCAGCCCCAAGGAGCCCGCGATGTCGCGCACGGTGGCCTTGGTCACCTCCCCGATGGGAAGTCGGATCCGGGCCAGCTGATCCTGGCCGAGCATGTGCAACACGTAGGACTGGTCCTTGCCGGCGTCGACACCCTTCCACAGGTGGTAGCCCCGCTCGTCGCGGGTGACCCTGGCGTGGTGCCCGGTCACCAGCAAGTCGCAGTCGAGCTCCTCGGAGCGTTGCAGCAACGCGGAGAACCGCACGGTGCGGTTGCATTCGATGCACGGGTTCGGGGTGCGCCCTGCGAGGTAGGCGGCGCCGAAAGGCTCCACGACGTTGCGACGGAAGTCCTCGACGTGGTCCAGCACGTAATAGGGGATCCCGAGCTGCGCCGATACGCGTCTGGCGTCCTCGGCGTCGGCGACCGTGCAACATCCCGCGCTCGGCAAGGTGCCGTCGGGATCCTCCCACTGCTTGAGCGTGACCCCGACCACGTCGTAGCCGGCGTCCAGCATCAGCGCCGCTGCAACCGACGAGTCGACCCCGCCCGACATGGCGACCAGGGCCCTCATCGGAGGGTCTCCACGACCGCCACCACCGCGTCGGCGGCGGACCGGCCGGCGGCCTCGTCGTCGGGCCATCCGAACGTGAAGCGCACGCATTCACCGGCCGCGGTCGCCTCCATGCCGATCGCCCTGAGGACGTGGCTGGTCTCGATCGCCCCCGATTGGCACGCCGACCCCGCCGCCGCCGCGATCCCGGCCATGTCCAACTTGACGAGCAGCGTCTCCGCGTCGATGCCGACGAACCGCAGGTGGCAGTGTTGGACGAGCCTGACCTCGGCGGGAACGGTCACCACGACCTCGCCGAGTCGATCGACGACGGTCCGCTCGAAGATGTCCCTCGCGGCGCCGACTCGTCGACGGAACCCGTCCCGATCACTCATCGCCTCCTCCATCGCGGCGACCATCCCCACGATGCCGGCGACGTCGTGGGTTCCCGAACGGCGCCCCAGCTCCTGGCCCCCGCCGTGGAGGACCGGCTCGAGCTCGACCCCGTCGCGGACGTACAGGAGACCGACGCCCTTGGGCCCGCCGAGTTTGTGCGCCGCGACCGAGATCAGGTCCGCGCCGAGGGCCCGCACCGAGACGTCCTCGGACACCGCGGCTTGGACGGCATCGCTGTGCACGATGGCTTCAGGAGCGGCTTCGCGGACCGCGGCGACGATCTCGGCGACCGGCTCGATCGTGCCGATCTCGTTGTTGGCGGTCATCACCGACACGATCGGATCGCCGAGCTCACCCGCCGCTTCGGCCACCGCGTCAGGAGCGACACGACCCACGGCATCGACCCCGACGACGCGGACGTCGCGGCCGAGGCGACCGAGGAAACGGGCAGACTCGGCCACGGCCGCGTGCTCGATGGCGGAGATCACCACGCCGCGGCCGGAACGAGCGATCCCGGCGCCGACGACCGCCAGGTTGTCGGCTTCGGTCCCGCCGCCGGTGAACACGATCTCGAGGGGCTTGGCCGCCCCCAGGAGAGCGGCCGCACGTTCGCGGGCCTCCTCGACGGCGTTCTTGGCCCGCCGGGAGACGGCGTGGATCCCCGACGGGTTCCCGAAGACCGTCCCGAGGTAGGGGGCCATGGCCTCCCGCGCTGCGGGGCGCATCGGGGTGGTCGCGGCGTGATCCAGGTAGCGCATGATCGGATTGTCGCGGGAGCGGAGGCCTATTCCTCCCCCGCCACCGCGAAGAGGAAGCCGACGACCGCATCCTGATAGCGGCCGAGGTCGGTGTTCCACAGGTCGCCGTGGCCGGCCCGTTCGAAACGCTCCAGCGATGCCAGATCCGGCCGGGCAGCGACGAAGGCCAGCGAACGGTCGATGGGCACGACGGCGTCCTTCGCTCCGTGGAGGATCAGGACCGGAACGTCGAACTGGTCGGCGCGGGCGATCTGGTCGAGCTGCTCCCAGTCGAGGGAGAAACGGATCTCGGCCAGCTCGCGGCCGAGGGCACCGATCGGCCCGGGGGCCCACCCCGGCTGCACGTCCCGAGCCAGGTCGTCGAGGTCGAGGACGGGGCCGTCGAAGATCGTTCCGAGGACGTCGGCGGTGCGGGACGACTCGTGCAGCGTCATCGAGATGATCTCCGCCCCCGTGTCGAAACCCATCAGCACGAACGACGCGGCGCCCTTGCGTTGCGCGAGCGCGAGCGCGGCATCGAGGTCGCGCCATTCGTCCAGTCCCCAGGTGCTGGTACCCGACCGATCGGGCGTACCGACCCCGTCGTTGCGATAGCTCACGACGAGGACCGGGAACCCTTCCTCGACGAGGGTCGGCAAGATCCGCAGCGCCTGACGGCGGTCGTGACCGCGCCCATGCACGATAACGACCCAGGTGGTCCGCCGCCCGTCGATGAACCAGGCCGGGTTGGGGCCGAGCTCTGCGGGGACCCTGACGTTGTCGAACCCGAGGGCGTGGGCCCGGCTCGGATCACCCGGGAACGCATCCTGATCGACCGCGACACGATCCCCGGCCGAGAAGGACCCTTCGAAGGTCTTGAACCCGCGTTCGACGTCCCGCTCGGAGATCTGCACGATCGATCCGAGCTGTCCGTACGCATCGTCGGCGGCGAGACCCCACACGCCCTCGACGACCGTCCGCTCCGTCCGGGGAACGACGATGCGGCCGCCCCCGAGTTCCGACACCACCAGATCGAGGTCGAGGGGTGTCGCCTCGGCGTCGAGGACGACCGCGCCGATCCGTGACGAGTACGCCCATCCGAGGGCGAACACCACCGCGAACGCGATCACAACGACCCCGCCGATGGCGGGACCGATCCACGGGGGAAGCTTCGACCTGCGCGTCACGCCCGGCAGGTTACGCCGGGCGTGCGCCTGCGAGCCGTCGTCGACGGCGGCATCGGTCGACCCTCGATAGCATGACGGTCGCCATGACGCGTCTGAGACCATCGTGAGACGACTCCTCGTGGCGACGGGGATCTCCGTCGTCCTCGTCGCGGTGGGCATCGTCGCGTTCGGCGGCGGCGATGATGCCTCGTCGGCGTTGCCCCGCGATCCGATGACCGGCAAGACCGAGTTCGACATCCCGGTCCAGGATCCCGTCCTCGTCGCGGAAGGCGCGGCGATCTACCAGGCGAGCTGTGCGTCCTGCCATGGTGCCGACCTCCGTGGTACCGCCGTGGGCCCATCGCATCTTTCGATCATCTACAACCCCGACCACCACGGCGATCGGGCATTCGCCTCCGCCGTCGTCAACGGCGTCGAGGCCCACCATTGGAACTTCGGCGACATGCCGCCGGTGGCCGGGATCTCGGAGGCGGACTTCGTTCGGCTCATCGCCTTCATCCGCGAGCGTCAACGCCTCGACGGCTTCGAGGCCTACCCGCCGCCGTGATCCGCCGGAGCGAGCCGGTCTCAACGACCGGTGAACTCGGGCTTCTCCTTGGCCAGGAACGCCTTCACCCCGATCCGGGCATCTTCGGTTGCGAAGACCTTGGCGAACTCTTCGGCTTCGACCATCAAGGCGTCCTCGAGCGGAAGGTCGTAGCCACGCCGGATGGCCCGCTTCACCGCCGCATACGCCCGCGTCGGCCCTGCCGCGAACCGGGCCGCGGCCGCCTGGGCGGAGGCGAGGAGGTCGTCGTCGGGAACCACCTCGTCGGCGAGGCCGATCGCGAGGGCCTCGGCGGCTTCGACGTGGCGACCGCTCATGCAGAGCTCCTTGCCTCGCTGGTAGCCGACCAGGCGCGGGAGACGCTGGGTCCCTCCGGCTCCGGGGATGATGCCGAGCCGGATCTCGGGTTGCCCGACCTTGGCGCCTTCGGCGAGGTACCGGAAGTCGGCGCCCATGGCGAGCTCGAGCCCACCCCCGAGGGCGAAGCCGGCCACGGCGGCGATCGTCGGCTTCTCGAGGGCTTCGAGACGGCCGACGACGGCCAGGAGGCCGGCAGCCTGACGCTCCTCCATCTTCCCTTCGAACGCGGCCTGGAACCCGGTGATGTCGGCCCCGGCGGCGAAATGCGGCGCCCCGGTGATCACGACCGCCCGGATCTCGGGCGCTTCGGCCCGGGAGATGGCGTCGGCGATGTCACCGATCAGCTCGGCGTTGAGGGCGTTCACCGGCGGGCGGTTCAGCGTGATCGTCGCCACGGCCCCGTCGACGGTGTAGTCCACCAGGCTCATCGTTCCTCCTCGGAGATCGACTGCCCGGCCAGGCTACTCGGTCGCCTCCTCCGCCCCGTCGGCGGCAGCCAGGAGCCGGTCGGCGACGGTCCACGGGTCGATGGTTCCCTCGGCGACCGCAGCCACGACCGCGGCGTCGAGGTTCGGGAGGGCTCGGATCCGGCTGCGCAGGCGGGACTCGACCGCATGCAGGATCTCGGTTCGGGCACGCTGCCGGCGACGGACCTCTGCCTCGCCCGACCGTTGGGTCACCGCTCGATGAGCCACGACGGCATCGACGACCTCGGCGACACCCTCCCCGGTCGTGGCGACCGTCGTCACGATCGGCGGCGTCCATGCCGAGGCCGGTGCGAGCTCGAGCATGCCCTCGAGGTCGCGCACGGTGTCATCCACCCCGGGAAGGTCCGCCTTGTTGACCACGAAGACGTCGGCGATCTCGAGCAGCCCGGCCTTGGCCGCCTGCATCGCATCGCCCCAGCGAGGGTTGACGACCACGATGGTGGTGTCCGCCTCCTCGGCGATCTCGACCTCGGCCTGGCCGACCCCCACCGTCTCGACGAGGAGCTCGTCGAAGCCGGCCGCGGCGAGCACGGATAACACCGGGCTCACCCCTGTGGCCAGCCCACCCAACCGTCCCCGGTTGGCCATCGAACGCACGAACACCCCGCGGTCGTCGATGTGACGCTGCATTCGGATGCGGTCTCCGAGGATCGCTCCCCCGGTGAAGGGGCTCGATGGGTCGACGGCGACGACCGCCACCGTGCGATCTCGCCGTCGGAGCTCGGCGATCATCGCATCGACGAGGGTCGACTTCCCTGCCCCCGGTGGTCCGGTGATGCCGATCGCCGATCGGCGACCGGCAGGCCCGGAAGCTCGCCGGAGGAGGCGGTCGGCTCCCGCCCGGTGGTCCTCCACGATGCTCAGCGCCCGGGCCAGGGCGCGCCGGTCGCCGACACGAGCCGCCTCCAACAGCGCGGCGGGATCGTCGGGAGGTGAGGAGCTCGACATGCCCGCCGAGCCTACCGTGAGGAGGACCGTCCTCCGGCGTCCTCGTGCGGCGGCGGTCGCCGGAATCCGGCCCGTGTCAGCGGCCGCCGGCGACGCGGAGCGGTTCGACGATCACCGTCACCCTGACGTCGCCGGGCTGTAGCCACGGGTAGCGGGGTTCGCCGAGGTACTTCTTCGCGAGTGCGTCGATGACCTCGACACCGTCGACGGTGCGCATCTCCACGACCCGGCCCTGGATCGACCAGTTCCGGTACGGATCGCCCGGAGCCGAGATCGACACCGCGACCCTCCGATCGCGGCGCATGTTCCGCCACTTGCGGCGGCCCTGGAGGGTGTTGAACACGATCAGATCGCCGTCTCTGGCGATCCACATGGCGGTGGCGTGCGGCGAGCCGTCGGGATCCACGGTCGCTAGGTGAGCGAACGCCGTCCCGTCGATGGCTGTGCGCAGATCGTCGGGGAGGGACACGCCGGCTCGTTCGGTCATGGCGCCCAGCGTACCGTCGGCACGACCGGCGTTCCTCACACGGCCTCGACCTCTTCGACGCCGGGGACACGGTCCTTCAAGATCCGCTCGATCCCGCCCACCAGCGTCATCGTCGACAACGGGCACCCCCCGCAGGCACCGACGAGCTGGAGCGACACCTTCCCGCCGTCGGTGCCCAGGAGCACCAGGTCTCCCCCGTCGGCCTGCAGCGCCGGGCGGATGTACTCGAGGGTGGAGTTGAGGGCCTCCAAGTCGATGGCCCCGCCGGCATCGAAGGTGCGCGGCGCCTCGCCCGGCGCGGCGATCTCGATGACGCTCGACTGCGGCTCGTGGGCCGCTTCGGTTCCGGTGTCTTCGCTCATGCGCGATGCCCTCGAAGGTCGGCGATCGAACGTCCGCATCGTAGGCCGGAGTCGGCGACTACCGACCCGGCCCGGTCACCGCGGCCACCAGCCGGTGAGGAACGACCGGAGCTGCTCGAGGAGCGGGATCGGCGGGATGACGATGATCCGGTCACCTCCGTCGAGGAAGGTCCATGTCCCTGTCGTCATGACGGTGCCCGAGGGGCGGCCGTTGATCCGGAGCTCGAACGGGCCCGTGGCCTCCACCGAGATCAGCGCCTTGCCCCATCCGAGACCGACGACGACACGATCGGGAACGAACTCGCCGCCATCGACGGGTTCCAGGCCGCCGTAGTAGTGCGCCAGGATCTCCCGATAGTCGGCTCCCTGCTCGGCCATCGCCCGCGCTCCCCACTGGCTGAGGCCCACGCCGTGACCCCAGCCTTCGCCCTCGATCCGGACCACCGGCCGAGGGATGTCACGATCGGAGGGCAAGAAGCGCTCGGCGTCGGTGCCGACACCTCGGTCGAACTCGATCTCGTAGGTGTACGAGGGCAGGCTCTGGGGGAGCCGCTTGCCGTCCTCGCGGCGGGCGGGGAACGCCCCCGGGTACAGCCGGTCGGCCTCGCGGTTCATGGCTCCCTTCAGCTTCGTCGCCGAGATCCGCACCGACCCGCCGTCGGTGTCGACGATGAGCTCGACGGGACCGTTCCCTTCCCCCGGATCGTCGACCCGGATCCCACGCAACCGCCCGGACACGTCGTAGCCGTCGGCATGGAGGATCTCCACGAACGCTTCGGGGTCGACACCGAAGGACCATTCGGCCCACGGGCTCACCCCCTCCTCGGGCGAGTCGACCGGCTGGAGGTACGGCACCGGGGCGCCACCCCAGATGTCCTGGTTGGCTCGGGTCCTGGACCCTGCGCTCGAAGAGAAGACGGTCTCGGCCGGCCGTCCGTTCCACATCAGGATCTCCCCCCGGGTCCGGTCGACGGCCTCGAGCCAGCGGTCACCGCCTTCGGCGTCGACGACGCCGGCCCCTGCGTAGACCTGGCAGGCCGAGGTCGCGCAGATGTCGTAGCCGTACTCGGCCTCCCGGCCGCTCCGACCGCCGCCGAGCTGGTATGCGAGGTAGGTGCGTGCGGCGACGACCTGAGCCGCCAGGCTCTCCATCGGCCATGAGTACGGCACCTCCCGGATCCCCGCCAGGTAGTCGTCGAGGCCGACGATCTCGCCCAGGAACAGCCCGTCGGAGACGGATCGCACCACGATGGTGCCGCCGTACACCCGGTCGCGGATCTCGAAGCGGGATCCGTCGACCGGAACGAACTCGACATCTTCGACCTGTGCCTCCGACGGCGTGACGGCCGACGCCGGACCAGGCAGGGCGGCCAGCATCACCCCGATGGCGACGATCACCGAAGCGATGGCACGAAGATGGGTCACGGCCGCATTCTCCCGGCGTCTGGGACGTATCGACGCCTTTCGGGTCACATCTCGACGCGCGCCACATCGGCGCCCATCGCCGCGAGTTTGGGAACGAAGCCGTCGTAGCCCCGATCGACATGCCCGGCTCCGACGACCAGCGTCTCGCCGTCGGCCCGAAGTCCCGCGATCGTGAGCGCCGCCGCCGCCCGGATGTCGCACCCGTCGACCTCGCAACCGCTGAGTCGCTCCACCCCACGGACCACGACATGCTGACCGTCGGCGTGGACGTCGGCGCCCATCCGGTTCAGCTCGCCGAGGTACCGGAAGCGTGACGCGTAGACGTTCTCGGTGACGATCGACGTCCCGTCGGCGACCGACAGGAACGCCACCATCTGGGGATGCATGTCGGTGTGGAAACCCGGGTACGGCAAGGTGGCGAAGTCCACCGCCACAGGACGCTCGGGCCCTCGGATCCGGCACCATCCCTCTCCGACGTCGACGGCGACCCCTGCGTCGGCGAGCTTCGACAGCTCCATCCGAAGATGGTCGGGCACACAGTCGGTGATCGTCACATCTCCGCCGGTCATCGCCGCCGCCGCGGCGTAGGTCCCCGCTTCGAGGCGATCCGGGACGACCCGGTGACTGGCAGGCTCGAGATGGTCGACACCGACGACGTGGATCGTCGACGTGCCCGCACCGTCGATCTTGGCACCCATCTTCTGGAGGTACGCGGCGAGATCGACGAGCTCGGGTTCCCTCGCCGCGTTCGAGATGACGGTCTCCCCGTCGGCCAACACGGCGGCCAGCAGCAGGTTCTCGGTCGCTCCGACGGACGGGAACTCGAGGAACACCTCGGCGCCGTGAAGGCCATCGGGCGCCGAGGCGTGCAGGACGCCGTGAACCAGCTCGAAGACGGCTCCCATGTCCTCCAACCCGCCGAGATGCAGGTCGATGGGCCGCGTGCCGAAGTCGTCCCCTCCGGGCAAGGCCACCCGGGCGGTGCCCGTCCGAGCCAGCAACGCCCCCAAGACCAAGATCGACGCTCGCATCCGACGAACCAGGTCGAGGGGAGCTTCGGGGAACGGCTCGTCGGGGACCCCGATGACGAGCTCGTTCCCGTGGCGGTCACACTCGGCGCCGACGTGACGGAGCACCTGTCCCATCAAGGCGACGTCCTGGATCCCAGGGACGTTCACGATCCGATGCTCGCCGGGGGCCAGCAAGGACGCGACCATGTGCTTGAGGACCGCGTTCTTCGCTCCGAGCACGGCGACGGTTCCCTGGAGCGGCGCGCCGCCGACGATCCTGATGGCCTGCATCGGGCCAGGATACGGCCGGCCCCTGCGAAAGGGGCGGCGCCGACGGCTACGGGATGGGGACGACCTCGGAGAAGAAGACGTCGGCGTGCGACTCCCACGACGCGTCGGGCCCCCGCACCTCGACACCGATCGCCCGCGACGTCCCGGTCGGGACCAACAGGTACCACAGCCGCCCACCCTCGTAGGCACCCATGGAGCGGACCGCGCCGTCGCCCACCGGGGTCGTCGTCGCCAGCTCCCCGACGCCGGTCTCCTCCAGCAGGCGCCAGAACGCCTCGACGACATCGACGGGACGAGCCGGCCAGGTTCCCCCGGCTTGTACGACGACCGCCTCCATGTTGGTCGGACCGACCGTCGCCAGGGCCACATTCGGCGCCGAGGGATGCTGGAAACGGATGAAGTCGGGACCTGTCTCGATCACCTCCCACCCGGACGGATACGCGATGCACACCGTGTCGGCGCAGGCGACGTCGCGCCCGTCGATCGGAGGGGCCGACGGGCCCGACGCGCACGCCGCGACGACGAGGGCCGAGGCCACGAGGACGGCGAGCCGGTGCATCATCTGAGCGTACCCCGCCGCCGGCGGTGTCCGGAAGGGAGGGAACCGAGGCGCACTACCGTGGCGTCGACATCGGACGAGGAGCGGAACGTGAAGGTTGCGATCGGAGCGGACCACGCCGGCTACCGCCTCAAGGAACACATCGGTGCACTCCTCTCCGACGCCGGCCACGAGGTCGTCGACCTGGGAACCGACTCGGAGGCGGCCGTCGACTACCCGGACTTCGCGGCCGCCGTCGGACGGGCCGTCGTTCACGGAGACGCGGATCGAGGCATCGTCATCTGCGGCTCCGGTGCCGGAGCATCTATCGCCGCGACCAAGATCACCGGCGTGCGCTGCGCGACGGTCCACGACGTCTACACGGCGCATCAAGCCGTCGAACACGACGACATGAACGTCCTCGCGTTGGGGGCACGGGTGATCGGCGTGGCGTTGGCGTGGGAGATCGTCGAGACCTTCCTCCGGGCCCGCTTCGACGGTGCGCAACGGCACCGGCGTCGGCTCGCCAAGGTCGAAGCACTCGACCGGAAACGGTCCTGAGGCCCGACCCTCCGAACCGCTACGGCAGCGGGCATCCGGCGCCGATAGCTCTCTTCAGCGCCGGCTGCGGGAGCTCCCGACCCGATACCATGGCAGGGCGATGCGCGAGCAACAGACCAGATACCTGAACCGAGAGCTGTCGGTCCTCGATTTCCAGGACCGCGTCCTGGCCCTGGCCGAGGATCCCCACCGGCCACTGCTCGAACGAGCCAAGTTCCTCGCCATCGTGACGTCCAACCTCGACGAGTTCTTCCAGGTCCGTGTCGCCGGCCTGCAAGAGCAGGTCCTCGGCGGGGTCACCTCCACACCACCCGACGGGTTGACGCCGCGCCGGCAGCTCGAGGCGATCCGCACCGCCGTCGAGAGCCTCAACCGGCGGATCGACTCGTCGTACGTCAAGGAGCTGGTCCCCGAACTCGGTGCCGCCGGCATCGTCATCACCGACTTCGAGCGGCTCGCGCCCAGCGAACGAGAGGCGATGCGGGCGACCTTCGAGGCACAGGTCTTCCCCATCCTCACACCGCTCGCCGTCGACCCGTCCCACCCGTTCCCGTACATCTCGAACCTGTCGCTCAACCTGGCGGTGCTGGTCCGCCAAGCCGACGGCCGGGGCGTCCGGTTCGCCCGGGTCAAGATCCCCCCCAACGTGCCCCGATTCGTCGAGCTGTCGGGCGGCCGGTTCGTGCCCCTCGAGCAGATCGTCGGCAGTCACCTCGGACGGCTGTTCGGCGGACTCGACGTCATCGACTATTTCGCGTTCCGGGTCACCCGTACCGCCGACCTGGCCGTCGAAGAGGAGGAAGCCGACGACCTCCTCGAGGCGATGGAGTCGGTCCTGCGATACCGGCGACTGTCGGCGAGGGCGGTACGGCTCGAGGTCGAGTCCGACATGCCCCAGAACGTCCTCGAGCTGCTCCTCGACGGGCTCGAGCTCGACGAACACGACGTGTACCGCCGCGAAGCACCCCTCGGTTTGAACACCCTGTGGGAGCTGTACGGGATCGATCGCCCCGACCTCAAGGACGAGCCGTGGACGCCCACCACACAACCCCGACTCGCCGAACGCAGCGGTCACCGGCTCGACCTGTTCGCCGAGATCCGCCGCGGCGACATCCTCGTTCATCATCCGTACGAGTCGTTCGCCACCTCCACCGGAACGTTCCTCGCCCAGGCGGCGGCCGACCCCGACGTCGTCGCCATCAAACAGACGTTGTACCGAACCTCGATGCCGGAGGATCCTGCCCTCGGCGGCGAGGAATCGATCGTGCGGAGCCTCATCGCCGCCGCCGAAGCAGGCAAGCAGGTCGTCGTCCTCGTCGAGCTGAAGGCCCGCTTCGACGAGGCGGCCAACATCAACTGGGCCCGGATGCTCGAAGCCGCCGGTGTGCACGTCGTCTACGGCGTGCACGGCCTCAAGACCCACGCCAAGGTCCTGCTGGTGGTCCGACGCGAGCAAGGGACGCTGCGCCGCTACGCGCACATCGGGACCGGCAACTACAACCCGAAGACCGCCCGGATCTACGAGGATCTGGGGCTCCTCACCGCCGACGACGACATCGGCGCCGACCTGACGGACCTGTTCAACCACCTGACCGGCTACGCCATGCCGGGCGACTACCGCAAGCTGCTGGTCGCTCCGCACTGGCTACGGGAACGCATCGTCGAACGCATCCGAGAACAAGCTGCGCTCGGGCGTGCCGGACACATCCTGATGAAGATCAACCACCTCGTCGATCGGGAGATCATCGACGAGCTGTACGCCGCATCGGAGGCCGGATGCACCGTCCAGCTCATCGTGCGCGGCATCTGCTGTCTCCGGCCTCAGGTACGCGGCCAGTCGGACAACATCACGGTGCGGTCCATCGTCGGCAAGTTCCTCGAGCACTCGCGCATCTACCGCTTCGGCCAGGCCGGCGACGAGGGGGTCTACTACATCGGCTCGGCCGACATGATGCCCCGGAACCTCAACGGACGCGTCGAGGATCTCGTACCGGTCACGGATCCCAGACTCAAACGGCGCCTCCAGCAGATCCTCGACGTCGAGCTGGCCGACGACGCCCTCGCATGGGAGATGACCGCCGATGGGTGGCGCAAGGTGCCCGTCACCGAGGGAATCGACGCCCATGAGACGCTCCAACAGCTCGCCATCGAACGGGCCCACGGGATCGAGGTCTGACGAGCCGATGGCCGAGCGACCTCCCCAACCGACCGAGTGGGCCGCCGGCGGGGTCCTCCACCGCTTCGACGGCGTCCAGCCCAGCTACCTGCTCGTCCACCGACCCCGCTACGACGACTGGTCGCTTCCGAAGGGTCATGCCGAGCCCGGCGAGTTGTTGATCGAATGCGCGATCCGCGAGGTCGAGGAGGAGACCGGCATCGCTCCGATCGCCGATACGCCGATCGGCACCATCTCGTACGACGCCGGGAAGGTCCGTAAGGTGGTCCGTTGGTGGATGATGGAGGGCGCCGGGGAGTTCGTCGCCAACGACGAGGTGGACGACCATGCCTGGCTCCCGTTCGACGAGGCGATCGAGCGGATCTCGTACGTCAACGACCGCAACGTGCTACGACGCGCCGACCGCCTCGCTGCCGATCCCACCGCCGGGACCGTGTTCCTGATCCGCCACGGCCTGGCCGGGAAACGGTCGCGCTGGGAGGCGCCCGATGCGACACGGCCCCTGGACGACGACGGGAGGCGCCAGGCCAAGGCCCTCCGGCGCCTCCTCCAGGCGTTCCCGGTGACGCGCGTCGTGTCGTCGCCCTACCGGCGCTGTGTGCAGACCGTCGCCCCGCTGGCGAAACGGCTCGGGGTGGACCTCGAGACCGACGATGCCCTCGCCGAGCACCAGGGGCCCGAAGCCGCCATCGATCTGATCCGGTCCCTCCGCGGCGAGTCCGCCGTGCTGTCGTCCCACGGCGACATCATCGGCGGCCTCATCGGCCACTTCGCCGCCGAGGGTGTCCCCATCGAGGATGCACTCGAGTGGAAGAAGGGGTCGGTGTGGATCCTCGAGACCGTCGACGGCCATCCCGTCTCCGCCAGGTACGTCCCGCCCCCCTACTGAGGCGCCCTCGATCTCCCTTCGCCCCGGAGGGAGCCGGGGGCCGGGCATCACCGGGCCCGGAGGAACTCGACGGTGCGGGCGGCGATCTCGGTGAGCACCTCGTGTTGGGTCTTCCCGGTGCGTTTGGGCACCGCGAACGAGTGATCGGCGTCGTCGACCACGACGAGCTGGGCGTCGGGGAGCCCGGCGACGACCCGACGCACCAGATCGGGTGGCCCGAGGCGATCCCTCGTTCCGGCGAAGAAGAGCTGAGGGGAGGCGATCCGCGCGAGATGGGACGTGTCCCGCGGCTCGGATCTTCCCATCGGCACGAGCGGATAGCCGTAGTAGACCACTGCCGGTGCCGCACCGCGGCGATCGGCGGCCAGATGCGATGCGACCCGCCCGCCCATCGACTTGCCCGCCAGGACGACCTCGCCGACGATCCCCGACAGCACGTCCGCCGCCGCCTCGTGGACGTCCAGCAAGGTCGGCAACCGATCCGGAGCCTTGCGACCCCGCGCCGTGTACCGGTAGTCGAAGGTCATGGTGGGGAACCCGTGTGCGGCGAGCGCGCCCCGCATGAACACCATCCAGGGATGGTGCTGGCCGGCGCCTGCACCGTGAGCCAGCAGGATCCCCGCGGCATCCCCGGCTCCGCCTTCCAGGAGACCCGTCACCGACTCGTCGTCACCGATCGGGATCGGGATCTCTCGCACGTCGCCCATGTCGCTCATGGTAGGAGGCCGTCGGCTACCGTTCCCCCATGCACGTCGTCGTGGAGGCCAACCCGGAAGCGGCCGCGCTGAGAACGGCCGACATCCTCACCGGACACATCGAGGCGGCCGCCTCCACCATCGACATCGGCCTGGCAGGAGGATCCACCCCCCGCGCCGTGTACCGGGAGCTTCGCCGTCGCGACCTGCCGTGGGAGCGGGTGTGGTGTTGGCTTCCCGACGAGCGGTGGGTGCCGCCGGACCACCCTGACGCCAACGCCCTGATGGTCCGCTCCGAGCTCGTCGACCACGTCCCGGTCGGCTTCGATGCGCCCGACACGACGATGTCCGATCCCCACCGGGCGGCCGCCGACTACGAGAACCGCATCGTCCCTCGGTTCGTGAGAGGCGGAGCGATCGCCCCCGAGGTGGTCTTCCTCGGGATGGGCGCCGACGGGCACACCGCGAGTCTCTTCCCCGGCACGGCCGCGCTCGACGTGGACCGGTTCGGCTACGTCGCCAACTGGGTTCCGGCCTTCGAGAGTTGGCGCCTCACGGCGACCTCGACCCTCCTTCGCGCCGCCCGCACCATCGTGTTCCTCGTCACCGGGCAGACCAAGGCCCCAGCGTTGCGGGAGATCCTCGAGGGCGACGCGATCCTGCCCGCTCGGATCGTCGCCGACGGCGCGGGTGAGACCACCTGGGTGCTCGACGAGGCCGCCGCGAGCCTGCTGACCTGATCGGCCCGCCGCTCCCGGATCGATCAGAGTCCGCCGGCGGCGATCCCGTCGATGATCAGGCGCCCGACGGGCGTGTCGGCGTGCAGGCGGTCGAGGCGTTCCACGACGAGGGAACGGAGCTCGGACTGGGTGCAGCCCAGCTCCCTCGCCTGCTCGTCGATCTCGGTGGATCGCTCGGCGAAACGGTCGATGGCCGGAAGGTCGCCCTGGGTCGCCAGGAGCTCCTCCACCGACATGTCCCCCACCTCGGCTTCGACGTCGTCGATGAGCTGCTGGGTCAACTCGATGGTGTCGTCGGCGACCTCGGCGCAGGTCTGGGGTGCTCGGCCCCCGCACGCGGCGGCGACGACCGCAACCGCGACGACCAGGGTGACGAACCTCATCGCCGGGAGGCTACCGGGACCGTCTGGATGTCCGACGCGCCGCGCCTGGCGTCGTCGAGCTCTCGAGCCCGGCGTCGCCATCGACGGCGTCGACGATGCCCACGATCACGGCCCGGACCGGGCCGGTGGAGATGCCGAAGATCTGGCGGGCCGAGTTCCCCTCGTCGACGATGAGCACCGTCTCGCCGGCACCGGCACCGACCGCGTCCACGGCGATCGTGTACCCGCCGGGTCGGCCGTCGCCGTCGAGGACGTGGCACATCAGCAGCGTCTTGGCGTCGAAGAAGGGATGGTTGATCGTCGACACCACGGTCCCGGCCACCGTACCGATCTTCATGAGAGGGCCACCTCGTCGACGATCCCGACGATGGCATGGTCCACGGGCACGAACCTCGGCTCGAGGGCTTCGGCAGCCTCCCGCGACGCGACCATATAGACCAGCTCGCCGGGGCCGGCCATGTGGACGGCGTCGGCAGCCACCACCGTCGACCCGTCCGGGCGGAGGTGGTCGTCGAGCGGTTGAACGATCAGGAAGCGGACGCCCGCGAGACCCTCGGCCTTGATCGTCGCCACGACCGTGCCGCGGACCCGGCCGAGTTGCATCAGCGTCCTCCCCCGGCGGCCAGACGCCGGTTGAAGCGCAGCTCGGCCCCGAGGTTGGCGCGGATGTCGGGATGGAGCTGGGCGACGACCTCGGCTGCGACGAGGGCACCCGACGGCTCGATGCGCCCCGTCGCCGCCTCCACGGCGGCTTCCACGTCACCGACGCTCCCGCCGAACAGGACGTACCCCTTGCCTCCGAGGCCGTCGGCCAGCACGACGGCGGCGACGTTCACGTCCGCGGCCTTCACCCCGGCGTCGGCGCCGTCCACGACCGGCGGGACCGTGGCGGTCTCGATGATCCCGAGGGCCTCGGGTTCGGGGCCCGCGTCGTGACGGGCGGCGACGATCGCGGCGACGACCTCCGGATGCACGTCGGGGAGGAAGACCGACCCGGTGACCGAGGAGCCGCCCCGGTCGGCTGCGACATCGAGCGCGATCTCGACCGATGCGGTGTCCCCGGACACGAGCACCAGGTACCGGCCGGGGTGGATGGTGCCGGTGTAGATGGCCCCGATCGGGGCGGCCTTCACCATCGCGTCGGCACAGACGATGCCGGTGGCGATCGACGACAGCTCGACCAGGCCGATGGCGGGATCCCGACGGTCAGACAATGCGCATCGCTCCCACGACGGTGACCCGCCGGATCCGCGAGAACGTGCGAGGTCGGGTGAGCCCTTCCCCGGTCGGACTGGCGATCGAGAACGACGTGTACCCCTCGCCGCGGTACCCGAGCCCGGCCAGGTTCGGACCGTTGGCGACGAAGATCGAGCAGTTCATGGCTCGCCCCATCGCCGTGATCGTGTCGACGTTCGTCGAGTGGATGGAGGCGGTGTGGCGGAACCCGTGCTCGGACCGCACCGCGAGGTCGATGCCGTCCTCGACGTCCTTGACCCGCACGACGGGCATCACGGGCATCATCTGTTCGGTCCACACGAGACCATGCTCCCGCGGCACCTCGGCGATGAGCAGCCGGGGATCGCCGTCGACCTGCACGCCGATCTCGGCCAGGATCGCGGAGGCGTCCTGACCGATCCACCGCGGTTCGACCGGCCATGGCTTGCCGGGGGCGCCGACGTCGGTGAAGATCACCCGCTCGAGCCGTTTCAGCTCATGCTCCTTGAGGCGGTACGCCCCGGCGTCGACCATGGCATGGACGAGCCGGTCGGCCACCGTGTCGACGACGATCGTCGTCTTCTCGTCGACGCAGATGATGTTGTTGTCGAAGGACGCGCCGAACACGATGTCCTTGGCGGCTTGGGCGATGTCGGCGGTCTGGTCGACCACGGCCGGGGGATTGCCCGGCCCGGCCGTGATCGCCTTCTTCGGCATCTTGAGGGCCTCCCGCACGACGCCGGGCCCGCCGGTCACCAAGAGCACCGGCACCGACGGATGCGCCATGAGCTGTTTGGCGGACTCGATCGTGGGGTCGGGGGTGGCGGTCACCAGGTCGGGAGGGCCTCCGGCGGCGACGATCGCTCGGTTGAGCATCTGGATGTTCTCCACCGAGACCCGTTTCGCGCCCGGATGGACGTTGAAGACCGCGGCGTTCCCGGCTGCCGTGATGGCGATCGTGTTGTTGATGATCGTCGAGGTGGGGTTCGTGACCGGGCTGATGACCCCGATCACCCCGTACGGGGCGTACTCGGTGACGACCATGCCGTGGTCGCCGGTCTCGGCCTGGGGCTCGAGGTCTTCGGGCCCGGGCGTCTTGACGGTCACCAGCCGGTTCTTCTCGATCTTGTCGACGGTTCGACCGAGCCCGGTCTCGAGCCGGGCCATCTCGGCCAGCCGTTCACCGTTGCTCAGCATGGCCTCCCGGATCGACGCGGTGACCTGCTTGCGCGCGTCGAGGCCCAGCTCCCGGTACCGGGCCGCAGCCCGTGCCGCGGCAGCGACCGCGGCGTCGATCGACGGATGGATCCCGTCGCCGAGCTGCGCCTCGACCGCGGCGAGCGCTTCGGCGGTCCGCAGCGCCCTTCCGGGTCGCCCGGCGAGCGTGGCCGCCGCGACCCTCCCCTTCACGCGGGCGATGATCGCTTCGATCTCGGCGGGGTCCGGCAGCCGCGTCATTTCGTGTAGACCGTCTCGCCGTCGAGCTCCCAGGTGTCGACGATGGCCATGACCACCGCGTCACAGGGCCGATCCCTGGTCATCTCGGTCTGGCGGGCCGAGCTTCCCGACGCGTACATGACGATCTCTCCGACGCCGGCGCCGACCGCATCGACCGCCACGACATACCCGCCGGTCTCGGAGTTGGCGGCGTCGAGCTGCCGGAGCACGAGGAACTTCATCCCTTCCATGGACGGTTCCTTCCGACTCGCGACCAGCGTGCCGGTGACCTTGGCCAGGTTCACGGGCGGACCTCCTCTCGGGGGACGGTCAGCTCAGCTCCTCTTGCGCCTCGGCGTGACGACCGAGGGGCAGGACGAGATCGATGTTGAGATGCGGGCGGGCGATCACGTGGGTCGCGATGACCTCGCCGACCTTCTCGGCGCCCCGGGTCCCGGCATCGACGGCGGCCTTCACCGCCGCGACGTCGCCGCGAACCACGGCGGTCACATAGCCGCCGCCGGTCTCCTCGTAGGAGACCAGTTCCACCTTCGCCGCCTTCACCATCGCGTCGGCGGCCTCCACCATCGCCGCGAAGCTGCGGCACTCGATCATTCCCAGGGCTTCTGCCATCGTCGTTGCTCCTTCCGGTGTTCCGTTTCGTGCTCAGATCTCGCGGCCGTCGAGGCCTTCCAGGGCGGCGGTGGCGGCCCGCCAGCCGACGTCGATGTCCCGTTCCTCGCCACCGAGGTAGATGCGTCCCATCGACCCGTGGGAGCGGACCTCGAGGACGTTGATGTCCGACGCCTTCTCCGCTTCGTTGGCCGCCAGCGCGGCGTAGGCGGCGGGTTCGCATTCGAGGACGTACAGGGTCTGGCCGGGGATGATCATCTGACCGTGGCGGGTCCGGTTGATGAGCTGCGCATGGTGATCGTCGATGCGGCGGATGATCTGGCTGGAGAGGATCTTCGGCTTGATCCGGTCCGATTCGGTCAACCCGATGGCGTCGAGGATCGCCGCCCCCGCGGCTCGGGTCTCGGCCTGCTGAGCCGAGTGGACCTCGAGCAGCCCGTAGTAGCGCTCGATGATCTGCATCCCCGGGGTGACCTTCGTCGCCTTGAGGGCGATGTCGGTGAGTCGGTTGATCTCGATCCCGGGCGCCACCTCGACGAACAACGACGCCTCCCCCGCCAGCGGCAGGAAACCTTGAGCGACGGTGCCCAGGAACGCGGCGTACTGGGGCTGCAGACTGTCCAGGAAGACGTAGGACCGCAGATCAATACCGCTCGTCATCTGATGCTCCTTGTCCGCTCACGATCTGTACCCCGGCCGAGGCGCCGATCCGCGTGGCGCCGGCGGCGATCATCTCCTCGGCCTCTTCGGCGGTGTGGACCCCGCCGGAGGCTTTCACCCCCATGTCCGGACCGACCGTCTCGCGCATCAGCGCCACGTCGTAGACGGTGGCACCCCCGGCGAGGAAGCCCGTCGAGGTCTTGACGTAGTCGGCCTTCGCCCGTTTCGCCAGGAGGCAGGCGATCACCTTCTCTTCGTCGGTCAACAAGCCGGCCTCGATGATGACCTTGACCAGCGCGCCGACCTCGTGGCCGGCGTCGACGACCTTCTCGATGTCCTTGACCACCAGGTCGGTGAACCCCGACTTGAGGAACCCGATGTTGATGACCATGTCGAGTTCCCTGGCGCCGTCCCTCAGCGCCCGGCGGGCCTCCATCGCCTTGATCTCGGAGGTGTTCGCCCCGAGGGGAAAGCCGATCACCGAGGTGGTCTTGACGTCGGTGCCTCGGAGGTTCGTCGCCGCCCGCTTCACCCAGGTCGGGTTCACGCAGACCGAGGCGAACCCGTACTCCTCGGCCTCGGCGCAGAGCCGGTCGATGTCGGCTGCGGTGGCATCGGGTTTGAGCAGGGTGTGGTCGATGTACTTGGCGAGGTCCTTCGGGACGTCGGCGCCGTCACCGTGGTAGTTGACCCGGTCGGCGCCGTTGGCGATCACCTGACGCACCTTCTCGGGGGTCCGGCAGACGTCGCTGCGCTCGGCCAAGGCGGCGAGGACCTCCCGGGTGACCAGTTCGACGAGCATCTCTCGATCCAGGAGTTCGGTCACGTCCCGCTCCTCGAGTAGAGGTGCTCGATCTCGGTGATCTTGTCGACCCGCCGAGCGTGGCGTCCCCCGCCCCACGGCACCGAGAGCCATTCCTGGACGATCTGCCAGGCGAGGACGTCGCCGATGAGGCCGGCACCGAGGGTCAGCACGTTGGCGTGGTTGTGCTCACGGCTGTTGCGCGCCGTCGACAGGTCGTAGCACATCGAGGCGCGGATGCCCGGGACCTTGTTGGCCACCATCGCCGAGCCGATGCCCGCGCCGTCGATGGCGATCCCCCACCGGCACGTTCCTTGGGCGACGAGGCGGGCCACGGCGTGCGCGAAGTCCGGGTAGTCGACCGACGCGGTCCCGTCGGTGCCGCAGTCGTGCACGTCCCATCCGGCTTCCTTGAGCTTGAAGGCGAGACGCTCCTTGAGCGCATAGCCCCCATGATCGGCCCCGATGGCGATCGATCCCTCGGAGTCGGGTTCCCCGCCGGCGGAGCCGACCGTGGTCCTCGAACGGGCGGGCGGCGGCTCGTCGTCGAGGACCCCGGCGATCACCGACCGCACGAGATCGCGGACGTCCCGCTCGAATGTGTCACGCTGTGTCATCGTGTCGCCTCGTGGGGTGCGGCGCCATCCTAGGAGTCCGCGGGCCGCCATCGGCGCCGCCATCGTCGATCCCGCCGCGGTGGTTCGTGGGCGACCGAGGACCGTACAATCGACCGATGGATCCGATGCACGGTTGGGAGACGGAGGCGCTCCGCGAGTCGATGGCGCGACGCTCCGTTCCTCCGCGCCCGTCGGGTCGTCGTACCCCTCGTTCGAGCGACGACATGGTGACCCTGCGAGAAGCGGAGCGGGCCACGGGCATCCCGATCAACACGTTGCGCAAATGGGCCCGTCGAGGCACGATCGACAGCCATCTCGAGGAGGTCGGAGACGTGACGCTCCGGATGGTGTCGATGCAGTCGGTCCAGCGCCGGGCGGAGGCGTTGGGAAGGCCCGCGACGGGGTCGGCGGCCCCAGCCGAACGGCCCGCCTCGGCGACCGCGGACGTCCCCGCCGAACCGCCGCCGGGAACGATGCTCGTGCCCGTCGACGCGTGGAACAAGATGCTCGGCCAGCTCGGGAACCTGCACGAAGCGGGACAGCAACTCGCCGAGGCCCGGGAACGAGCCGCCAAGGCCGAGACCGAGGCTCGGTTCCTGCGTGAGCGGCTGGCCGAGCTCAGGGAACGGCTCGGGACCGTCGAGCCGGCACGATCCGAAGCCCCTCGCGAAGCTCCGTCGCCACCCCCCCCAGCGCCGGTGCCCCCCGATCGGCCCTCGACGACCGAGCCGGTGTGGCGCGCCGTGCTGGCCGGCTTGCGCCGTCGGCGCCGGTGAACCACCCCCGGCGTGGCGACGCCCGATGACGCTTCGGCAGTGGGCCGCGCTCGTCGTCGCCGCGCTCGGCTGGGGCACGGGCGGCGTCGCCACCCGAGCGGCGTTCGGTGCCGACGTCGAGGTGTGGACGATGGTGGCCGGGCGGGCCGCGATCGCCGGTCTGGTCGTGCTCGGACTCGTCGCGATCCGCCGGGAGCTCCGTCCCACCGTCGACGAGTTGCGGATCGGTTGGGTGATGGCCGTGTTCAACCTCGCCGGCCCCTACGTCCTGTTCACCTTCGCCTACGCCTCCGCCTCCGCCGGCTTCGTGGGTCTCCTGGCGGCGCTGATCCCACTGGCGACCGCGGTGTTCGCCCACGTCATGCTCGACGACGAGCAGCTCACCCGGGCCAAGATCGTGGGCCTGGCCGCCGCCTTCGCGGGGGTCGCATCCCTCGGCCTGTCCGGGGACAGCGGCCTCGCCGAAGGGGGGCGCCCCCTCTTCGCGCTCGGTCTGTCGCTGGCCGCCGTCGCCGCGATCGGCTATGCGGGCGCCTACGCCAAACGAGCGGCCGGCGACTACCGCACCCTGCCGGTGACCGGCCTCCAGTTCGGGTTCGGTGCGGCCCTCCTCGTGCCCGCCATGTTCGTCTTCGAAGGCGCGCCGACCGGCCTCACCGCCGCCGGGTGGGGATTGGTCGTCTACATGGCCACCGTCTCGACCGTCGTACCGTTCGTGGTGTACTACCGGCTCCTCCAGGACGTTTCCGCCACCCAGGTTTCACTGGTCGGGTACCTGGTGCCGTTGGTCGCGGTCGTCGGCGGCATCGTGCTGCTCGGCGAGCGGCTCCAGGCCGGGATGGTGCTCGGTGGGGCCTTGATCCTCCTCGGGGTGGTGCTGGCCGACCGTGCCGATCGGCTGAGATGAGGGAGTACCTCACCGTATCTGCGAGGATTCGCGGGTCATGGACCGACCGGCGATCGAGACGAGGGGCCTGAGCCACGCGTACGGCAGCGTCGTCGCGCTCCATGACGTCGATCTGCAGATCCCGCCGGGGCGGGTCGGGCTGGTCGGCGCCAACGGTGCCGGCAAGACCACCCTGATCCGCATCCTCCTCGGCATGCTGACCCCGACCCGGGGCACCGCCGAGGTGTTCGGCCTGGACACCCGAGCCTACGAGTTGGAGGTGCGCGCCCGCGTCGGGTACATGCCGGAGGGGAACTGCCTGCCCCCCGACCAGACCGCCGCCGACTTCCTCATCTACGCCGCCGCGCTCGGCGGTCTCCCATCGCGGGCCGCCCGCCAGCGGGCATCGGACGTCCTCACCCTGGTCGGCCTCGAGGAGGAGCGGTTCCGGCCGCTGGGTGGCTTCTCCACGGGCATGAAGCAACGCACCAAGCTGGCGCAGGCGATCGTCCACGATCCCGAGCTCGTGTTCCTCGACGAGCCGACGGCCGGGTTGGATCCGGAGGGTCGGGAAGAGATGCTGGAGCTGATCTCCCGGCTCGGCTCCTTCGGTATCGACGTGCTGGTCTCGTCCCACGTCCTCGGCGACATCGAACGCACCTGCGACTGGGTGGTGATGCTCGAAGGAGGCCGGGTCCTGAGGTCCGGCCCCCTGGCGAGCCTCGTGGACGTCGACACCGTCGAGGTCGATCTCATCGACGACCCCGAGCCCCTGATAGCGGTGCTCGTCGCCGCCGGAGCGGCGGTCGAACGCTCCGGAACCAGGCTGCTCGTCACCGCAGACGGGAAGGACCCGTTCCTCCTGGTACGCGATGCGCTGGCGGACACGGGAACCGGGATCCGCTCCATGGGGCCGCGATCGACGAGCCTCGAGGACGTGTTCCTGGCCGTGGAGGGTTCCCGATGACGGCGAGGCGCGGCGTCGTGTACGACCTCGGGTACGTCCGCTACGACGGGCCCCGGCTGGGACGGCGCGGGGCGGTCACGGCGACCGTGCGCGACGGGATGTTCCGCATCCTCGGCTTCCACCGGAAGGCCCGCTACAAGATCCTCCCGTTCTTCCTGCTGGCCCTGGCCGTCCTCCCCGCGGTGGCGTTCGTCGGCTTCTCGTTCCTGCTGTCGAACTTCGCTCCCGACGCCGAGTCCCCCTTCGGCGGCCACGCCGAGTACTTCAGCCTCATCGGTACCACCGTGCTGTTGTTCGTCGCCCTCGCCGCCCCCGAGTTGCTCATCCCCGACCGGCGTCACGGCGTGCTGTCGGTCTACAGCTCCCGCCCGCTGCTCCCGGACGATTACGTGTGGGCCCGGTTCGGCGCCCTGTTGGCGGTGCTGTCGCTGTTCCTGCTCGTGCCCCAGTTCCTGATGTACATCGGCTTCTCCGCATTGACCGGCGAGACGCTCATGGCCGAGTTGATCGCCCGCGCCGGGGAGCTCCCGAAGATCGTGCTGACCGCCGCCGTCTACGCGCTCGCCTACGCACCACCGGCGCTCCTCATCGCGGCGTACACCAAACGCAAGGCCGTCGCCTCGGGGGTCTACCTGGCGGTCATGCTGGTCGGCATGGGTCTCGTCGCAGGCGTCGTGCAAGCGACCGTCCTGCCGGGCCACCGCTTCGCCGCGCTCGCCGCCTTGATCGAGCATCCCAACTACGTGCGGGATTGGATCTACGGCCGGAGCGCCACCCAGGAGCTCATCGTCTCTCAGGCCGGGTTCGCGCCATGGGTGTCGGCGGTGATGATCGCCGCGGTCGCCGGGATCAGTCTCCTGCTCGTCGTCCGCCGGTACCGGAGGTCGATGTGACGGAGGATCCGGCGCTCGTCGAGTCGCCGACCGTGGTCGTCGACGGCGTGTCGAAGTGGTTCGGCCAGAAGGTCGCGGTCTCGGGGATCACCTGCTCGTTCGGTGCCGGGGTCACCGGCCTCCTCGGGCCGAACGGCGCCGGCAAGACGACCATGCTGCGCATGCTGACCGGGCTCATCGGCCCTTCGGAGGGAACCGTGGAGGTCCTCGGTGTACGACCCAGGACGGACCCGTCCGTGTACGCCGAGATCGGTCTGGTTCCCGAGGAGAACGCGCTCTATCCCGATCTGTCCGCCCGCAGGTACGTCCGCTACGCGGCGGTGCTCGGCGGCGTGTCCGATCCCGACTCCGCTGCCGATCGTGCCCTCGAGACGGTGCGCCTGAGCGACGTCGCACACCGCCGGCTCGCCGCGTATTCCAAGGGCATGAGGCAGCGAGCGAAGGTCGCCGCAGCGCTGGTCGGCGATCCTCGGATCCTGGTCCTCGACGAGCCCCTCAACGGGACCGACCCGGTCCAGCGTTCCCATCTGATCGACATCTTCCGTCGAATGGGCGACGACGGTCGGACCGTCATCGTGTCGTCCCACGTCCTCGAAGAGGTGGAGCGGATGAGCGACCGGGTGCTCGCCATCGTCGACGGGAAGCTCGCCGCCGCCGGAACGGTCCCCGCCATCCGCAAGGCCATGGCGGACATCCCCTATCGGGTGCGGGTCGAGGCCGACCGTCCTCGAGAGCTGGCTGCCGCGCTGGTCTCCGATGCCCTCGTCCACGGCGTCTCCATCGACGATCAGGTCCTCCACGTCGAGACCGAGGATCTCGCCGGCCTCGGCCGCCGACTGGCCGCCGTGGCCCGCCAGGTCGATGCCCGCATCGTGTCGTTCCGACCCGAGGACGCGTCGCTGGTGAGCGTGTTCCGCTATCTGGTCCACCGCCGATGACCGCCGCCACCGCCCTGGCCACGATGACCGCCCGGCGGAGCCTGACCCTCAAGCGGCTCGTCGGGTTCGGGCTCCTGGAACTCGCACCGGCGCTCATCTACCTCCTGTCGGCGGCGAACCTCCGAGCCGACCGAGCCCTCGAGCGTGCCGTCGACACCACCGTCGCCCTCTACTTCCCGTTGCTGTTGCCGATCGTGGCGTTGATCATCGGTGCCGGAGCCCTCGGCGACGAACGTCGGGACGGCACCATGTCGTTCATCGTGCTGCGCCCCATCCCCCGCTGGATCATCGCCGGCGCCAAACTGGCCGGAGCCGGCGCCGCCGCGGTGGGTCTCAACCTCGTCGGCGCCCTCGCCCTCGCCGGCGCCTACGGCGTCCTATCGGGCTCCTGGCACCTCGTGGTGCCCCTCGCCGTCGGATCGATCGTCGCCACCGTCGCCTACACGGCGCTGTTCGTACCCCTCGGCTACCTGAGCGACCGCGCCGTCCTCCTCGGACTGGGGTTCGTGTTCGTCTTCGAGAACGGGGTCGCCAGCGCCCTCCAGGGGGTGGCGTCCCTCTCCCCGTGGCGCCTCGGGATCGTCGCCTTGGCGGGCCTCGGAGGCTCCGACGTCGTCGCCGCCCTCCCCGATGTCGCGCTCGGCGACCTGATGCCCGGCGCATGGGGCGCCATCGGCAAGGTCGTGGTCCTCGTCGTCGTGTCGATCGGCGCCGTCACGTTGCTCCTCCGGCACCGTGACCTGGCGTGACCGGGGTGTACGGGAAACCCCGATCGTGTCGGTAGCGTGACGTCGACATGGACCATGACGATCGCCTGAAACAGGACCGCCTCTCGGGCGGGAGGATCGGTGTGGCGGCGATCATCGTCGGCAGCGGGATCCTGGCCTCGCGCCTGTTGGGGATCGTGAGGGAGATGATCTTCGCGGCGCTCCTCGGCGCCAGCGGGGTGACCGATACGTACGTGGCGGCATTCCGCATCCCCGACTACGCCAACTACCTGCTCGCCGGCGGGTTCCTGACGATCACGTTCATCCCGATCTTCTCCCGATACCTGGCCGACGGCGACGAGAGCGCAGGCTGGATCGGCTTCACGGCGATCGTGCGCTGGCTCACCATCGCCGTGACGGTCCTCATCGTGGGTGGGTGGGTCGTGGCACCGCCGGTCATCAGCGCCATCTACCCGCGGTTCGACGCCGCCCAGGTGGCCGAGACGGTGCGCCTGACCCGGATCGTCCTCCCCGCCCAGTTCGCGTTCGTCGTCGGAGCGATGTTCGTCGCCGTCCAGTACGCCAAGGGGCACTTCACGATCCCGTCCCTGGCCCCGGTGGTCTACAACCTGGGCATCATCGCCGGCGGCGTCGGCTACGCGGTCGCGACCGGCAGGCCGGATCCCGAAGGGTTCGTGTGGGGTGCGGTGGCGGGCGCGTTCCTCGGGAACCTCGCGCTGCAATGGTGGGGAGCTCGACGGGCGGGGATGCGCATCGTGTGGGCGGCACAGTGGAGGCACCCCGCGGTCCGCCAGTACGTCCTCATCGCCCTCCCACTCATGATCGGCCAGTCGATCGTGGCGCTCGACGAGACCTTCATGAGCGTGTTCGGGGGCCTCGTCGGCGAAGCCGCACAGACCCACCTCCTGTACGCCCGCCGCACGATGCTCGTACCGGTGGGGCTGATCGCCCAAGCGGCCGCGGTCGCGGCCTACCCCTTCCTCGCCCGCCTCCACGCCGAGGGGGAGGCACTGCGGATGCGACGCACCGTCGATCGTGCCCTGCGGTGGGTCCTCGTCCTGTCCTTGAGCGCCACCGCCCTGCTGGCGGCGCTGGCGGTCCCGATCGTCCGCACCCTGTACGAACGGAGCCAGTTCCTCCAGGCGGATTCAGCGGCCGTCGCCCGCGCGCTGTTCTTCTACGCCTTCGCCGTTCCGATCTGGGGGACCCTTCAGGTCCTGACGCGGGGCTTCTACGCCCGACGCGACATGTGGACTCCGGTCATCATCGGGACCGTCGCGACCGTCGTGGCGGTTCCCATCTACCTGTTGGCCGGCGACCGGTTCGGGATCGCGGGCGTCGCCACCGCCAGCGTCGTGTCCCTCGGCCTGTACACCGCGACCTTGGGGGCCGTCTGGTACCGCGACCCGATCGCCCGTGCCGGTCTCCGCCGAGTCGTCGCCACGGCAGGCCGAGCCGTCCCTCCCGCCGTCCTCGGCGGGTTCGCGGCGTTCGCTGCCGCCACCGTGGCCATGCGCACGATGCCTGGTGGAGTGACCGTCTCCAACCTGGTGGCGACCGCCGTGGGAACCGCGGCCTTCACGGCCACGGCACTGGCGGTCGGGGCGCTCTTGTACGACCTCGTCGTCGGACGCGCCGCCTCGATCGACCACCAGGTCGACCGGGCGGCAGCGGGGTCTCAGCTCGGCGGGTAGACGCCTGCGGTCGCGGACTCGGGGGTCTGCCAGAACACGTCGGCGACCTCCTCGATGAGCGCGATCATCTCCTCCTGGGCCTCCACGTCCATCGTCTTCTTGGCGGCCCCGGCGGCCTTGGTGGCGCGCCAGAACAGGTCGTGGAGCTCGGGGAACTGCTCGAGGTGGTGAGGCTTGAAGAAGTCCGTCCACAGGACCCACAGGTGATGTTTGACGAGCTCGGCGCGCGCTTCCTTGATGAAGATCGCCCGCTCTCGGAACACCGGATCCTCCGAGGCATGGTACTTCTTGGCGATATTGAGACACGACATCGCCTCGACCATCGCCTGAGCCGGATCGTACGTTCCGCAGAACAGGTCGCAGTGGGCATGTGCCTCGTGGCGGGGTCGCAGGATGCGCTCGAGGAGCTGCATCGTCACCTCCAGTCGTGATCGCTTCCTTGTGCCCTCACCCTACAAGAGACGCGTACACTCGACCGACGGAGGGGATCGACATGCGCAAGCGAGGATGGGTCACGGCCGCGGCGGCCCTCGGCCTGGTCGGGATCGCAGCCGCTGCGGGGCGCCTCCGACGCTTCGCCGTCGTCGACGGCTCGATGCGCCCGGCCCTCGAGCCGAAGGACTGGGTGGTGGCACTCCGGCGCGGCGACAAGGAGCTTCGCCGCGGCGACATCGTGATCTTCGAGGACCCCGGCCATCCCGAGCGCAACCTCGTCAAACGCGTCGTCGGCTTGCCCGGAGAGCGCCTCGAGATCGGCAACGGGCAGGTGCACATCGACGGTGCGGTGCTCGCCGAGCCGTGGGCCAACGGCCCCACCTGGCCGATGGACCTGTGGGAGATCCCTTCCGATTCGGCGTTCGTGCTCGGCGACGACCGAGCCGCCTCATCACGGGACTCCCGGGTCATCGGCCCCGTTCCGGTGTCGTGCATCGGGTGGATCGTGACGACCCGCTACTGGCCTCCGGGTCGGTTCGGATCGATCTGATCCGACCCGTCCGGGCGAAGGACGACCTCCGCCAGACGTTCCGCGGCTTCCTCCGGCATCGCCAGCCAGCGGCTCTGGAACATGTCGGCCAGCCGCCATCCCGCCCGGACGAGATCCATGTGCCGTTCGATGTGCCGGCGCGGGTCGGCCTCGAAGACCTCGCACTCCACACCGATCGCGGCTGCGCCCGCCCCGACGGCGAGATCCACCTCGTACCCCGCCACCGGATAGGACGCCACCACGGGCAGCCCGAACGCCTCGAGTTCCCTCGCCAGCGAACCCACCCACCCCCGCGCCGGGGCCGCCCCGCGGGACGGCAGCGGCGGCTCGGCCGCCCACCGTACGTAGTCGGCGAGGAGCCCCGCCCCTTCCTCTCCGGCACCCAGCGACGTGACCACGACCATCTCGTGGCGGGCCCGGGTCACCATCACGTTGAACAGGTGCGGCTCTTCGATGAACCGCAGCGAACCGGACACGTCGGCGACCGAGACGCCCAGCGACACGACGATCACATCCCGTTCGTTGCCCTGGAAGGCGTGGACCGTACCGACGCGGACATCGGCGGCCTCCAACGCATCCGGGTGAAAGCGATCGACGAGCGCCTCCTCGAGGGCGTCCGCCTGGGCGCGGAAAGGGCTCATCACGCCGATCGACGACCCTCCCCGATCCACGACCGCCGCCACCTCTTCGACCACGGCGTCGATCTCGGCCCCGTTGACCCCCTCGTCGTCCCGGCTCCCCCGGACCCTCCGGATGCGGATCGCGTCCAGACGCTCGGTGGCAGGATGTTGGGTCATGAGCTTCAACGTGCCGTCGTAGAACCGACGATCCGAGAACCCGATGATGTGCGGCACCGATCGGAAATGCTCCCGGAGCGCCGAAACGGCCGAAGCGCCCACGGCGACGTCGAAGAGGCTGTTCCGCCGGACGTCCAGGATCCGCAGCGTCTCGGCCTCGATGCCGTGCTCGTCGGCCGATGCCGCCATGGCGTCGTCCGACAGGAACGAGACGTGCCGGAGCTGCTTGGGATCGCCGATGACGACCGCCCGCCGAGCCCGAGCCAACGCCGGGGCAGCGCGCAGCTGATCGATCTGACTGCCCTCGTCGAAGATCACGACGTCGAAGACCGCCGGTTCCTTCGGCAACGTGTCGTCGATCTCCTTCAGCGTCCCCACCCACAGCGGCAGCACGTCGAGGAACCCGCCGGCGCGGAGATCCTGCAACGCACGGCGGCGCTTCGTCTTGCCGGCCCGCAGCGCCGAGGCGAGCGCCGACACCGACCGCGCCGACGCCGATCGGCGGTTCTCCCGCGACCGGCGCCGCGCCTCGACCACCCGGCCGAGTTCCTCCCGCCACGCCGCCTCGGCACGGACCAGCTCCTCCCATTCGGTGTCCAACGTGGTCCCACCACCGCGGAGCCCGTTGCGGACCGCCGCTTCGGCCCGGGCCAGGCGTAACGCCGCGGCGACGTCGTCGAGGGTGGCGTCGGGATGGACCCCGAGTCGGGCACGCATCTTGCGTTCCGCCCGCTCCCGGAACCACGACCCGAAGGGTCCCCCGTCGTCGCGGGCCCGAGCGAGCATGCGTTCGGCCCGGGCGACGTCGAACCCCGCCTCGGCGACCCCGGGCACGGCCCAACCGTCCGCCGCCATCTGCTGGCGATCGGCCAGACCGCGGGTCAACGCCAGCTCGTCCTCCAGCTTCCCGATGATCCGATGCCGAACCCGCGCCCGTCGACCTCGGGCATCGTCGAGGCGTCCCTCGAGCCGGTCCACGTCTGCTCCCGAGTACGGCACCGCCATCCCCCCTGCGAGGTCGTCGGCGACGCGTCGGCGATGCTCGCGGCGACCGAAGCGCACCCAACGGGGACCCGGGTACCGGCCCAGGAGGTCGGCGATGACGTCGACAGCCTGCTCGGTCTGGGCGGCCATGAGCACCGAGTGGCCACGGGCGACCTCGTCGACGGCGAGGGCGGCCGCCAGGTGACTCTTCCCCGTGCCGGGGGGTCCCGACACGACGACGATCTGTTCGACGCGGGACCGACCGATCGCTTCCCGCTGGGCGTCGTTCAGTGGATAGGCCGACTCGATGGGGCCGCCGGATCCGGTGTCGGCGGCGGCCACGGACGATCCCAGATAGATCGCCTCGAACGCCGATCCGCTGAGATCCAGTTTCGACCATGCCGTCAGGTCGGCGCGGATCGTCGCCGCGTCGACGTCGCGGGCCAGATAGCACCCGACCCCGAGGACCAGCAGCAGCTCCTCGCGGTCACTGAGCTTCCAAGGGTCGTTGGAGACCGGAACGACACGCGGACGTGGGAGGTCGGCAGCACCGAAGTACTCGTTGAGCCAGCTACGCGCGGCCGGGTATCCCGCCGCCAGGGAGGCGGTTGGCTCGGCGGGGCCTGCCAGCGTGAACAGGGAGCCGAGCGCGTCCTCGAGCACCTCCGCGACGGCAGGCTCGACGAGACCAGGGGTCACCTCCGGGTCGGCGAGGGCCACGACCCGGAACCCCTTGCGTTCCCGCTGGAGTTCGGCACGGGCCGAGAGCACCGGGAAGAGATGGCGGTCGCCGTCGACGGTGCCGGCCGTCCACAGCCAGCCGACTCGCAGCAGATGCTCGTCGGCGTGAAGCCGATCGAGGGCAGAGAGGGATCGAAGCCGCTCGGTGGCCTCGACGATCGGCGGCCGCTCGGATCCCCCGCCGTGGAAGACCATCGAAGGATCCACCCAACCCAGGTACGCCAGATCGCTGCGGCGAGCGGTCACCACCGTCCGCCGCGTCGATCCTCCGGGGGCCAAGGCGGCCAGGTACGACAGGATCGCCCCGGCGTCGGTCACGTCAGTTCGGCTTCCTCGCCACGACCACCAGATCGATGGCGTCGCCCGCCACGTCGCCCTTGGCGACGTGGCGCCGTACCGGCTCGGCCCGCTCGATCTCGAGTCCGACCAGGTCGGCGACGACGTCGTCCTCGGTGCAGAGGACGGCGGGATCCGGTGGTCCGCCGATGCCTCGTTCGAGGTTGTCGAGATGATGTGCCACGACGACGATCCTCCCTCCCGGAGCGAGGGCCTTCACGGCCGTCTGGTGCACCGTGCGACGGGCGTCGGCGGGGAGCTGGAGGTACGACAGCACGATCAGATCCCAGGTCCGGTCTCCCGGATCCCAGGTGGTGAGGTCCGCAGCTTCGAAGGTCACCTCGACGCCGGCGTCGGCGGCCAGCCGACGGGCCTGGTCGATGGCGACCGGAGACAGGTCGATGCCGGTCACCTCGTGGCCTCGGCGCGCCAGCCAGATGGCGTTGCGGCCTTGGCCGCACCCCAGATCGAGGGCTCGACCCGGGGGGAGATCCTCGGTCAGTTCGGCAACGAACACGTTCGGCTCGAGGCCCCAGACGTACCCCTGGGTCCGGTACCGCTCGTCCCATCGTGCCCGCATCGTGTCGGTGTCGCGTCGGTCGGTCATGGCCGCACGGTATCAGGTCGAGGAGGCGACACGGTCGAACCATCGGCCCGCCGCGTCTCCGAACGGCTCCACCCGCTCGACCAGGGCGGCCACGAGCGTCGTCGCGGTGCGTTCCGCGGCCGCGACGACCTCGGGCGGGTACCCGAGCCGGACCCGATGGTCGGCGAACTCGTCCTCGTCGATGACCGCCACCGGGCCGTTGCGGTACCGCACCACGTCGAGATCGAGGTCGACCATCGACACCGTGGCCCCGTCCCACCTCGGCGGCGTGTTGATGTCGACGTAGATCTCGTAGGGCCCTTCCAGATTGAAGATCGGGACATGCCACCCTTCGGACGGAACGAGGGTGAGGAACGCCGACTGCGGATGCCTGGAGGGTTCGTCGGCCCGCTGGATGACGGTGCGCTCCCCGCCGTAGAGCCACACGCCGTGTTCGTCTTCGCCGAGACGGCGCAGGTCGTAGCGCCAGTGGACCCGGTCGGGCCACTTCAGGAAACGGACGTGGACGAGGTCGCCGGCGCTCATGGCTCGATGAGCATCTTGTGGAATCCCTCGGCGCGGCGGGAGAACGCCTCCGCCGCTGCCGGAAGCTCGTCGAGGGACACCCGATGGGAGAACACCACCGACGGGTCGACCTTCCCGCCGGCGACGGCTCCGAGGGCCGCGCCCATGTGGGGCTGCACGTTGGCGAGGCCGTTCAACCGGAGCTGAAGGTCCTTGGCGAACAGCATCCCGAGATCGGTCGGATGCGCCGTCTCGACCCGGTAGACGCCACCGCCGGCCAGCACGCCGCCGGGCCGGAGGATGGAGACCGCAACGTCGAACGCGTCGCCCCGTCCGGCGAACTCGACGACGACGTCGACACCGAGTCCATCGGTGGCGTCGGCGACGATCTCGGCGACCGGGTCGGAATCGACGTCCACCGGCACGCCGCCGAGCGCGGCGGCCAGGGCGAGACGATGCCCGACCCGGTCGAGGACCAGCACGGGACGTCGGGTGCGGTGCGCGATGAGCTGCAACGCCAACAGCCCGGTCGGGCCCGCTCCGACCAGCGCCACGGTATCGGTGGCGGCGATCTGGGCGCTGTCGACGGCGATCAGCGCCGCCGGCAGGTTGCACGACGCCACCACCGCGGTCTCGTCGGAGACACCGGCAGGGACGTGGTGGAGGTGCCCGTCGGCGAGCGGTACCCGAACGTACTCCGCATGGCTCCCAGCCAGACCGCCGAAGCCGTAGATCGCCCGCTTCGACGTCTCGCAGTGGCCGGTGAGACCCCGCCGACAGGTTCGGCAGGTCCCACAGCTCACCGAGAACGGGAAGGTGACCCGATCTCCCACCCGGAACCGGGACACCGCCGAACCGACCGCGACCACCTCACCGACGATCTCGTGGCCGAGGATCGTGGCGCCGGGAACGGCGAGTCCGGGCAGTTCGCCCTGGTACAGGTACAGGTCCGACCCGCACATCGACGCGCCGCGGGTCGCGACGACCACATCTCGGGGATCCACCGGTGTCGGGTCGGGGACGTCCTCCACCCGGAGATCGTGGGGGCCCTGGTAGACGGCGGCACGCATGATCGCCCCCATCATCGCACGCCGCGGACGGCGTGCGGCTACTCGACCGTCCAGGTGCCGAGGGAGCGGACGAGCTCGTCGAGATCGCCGGGGCCCTGCCGGTCCTGGGCCTGAGCGATCTGGTCGGTGAGCTGACGCTCGTAGGTCGGCCGGGAGACATCACGGAAGATGCCCAGCGGCGTCGGACCGTGCGGCCCGACCGACAACCTGGACAGCGCGAAGGCGACGCCGGGTTCCGGGGCCTTGGCGTCGTGCACCTGGATCCGGTCGATCCCCACGTCGGCGACATCGACGACCTGCGCGCCGTCGGGGCCGACGATGACGCCCTTGTCGTCCTCCTTGCCGAACACGATCGGCTTGCCGTGCTCGAGATAGATGCGATTGGCGTCGCGCGTCTCGCGCCCGGTGAGCTCGATGAATGCCTTGTCGTTGAACACGTTGCAGTTCTGGTAGATCTCGATGAAGGCCGCACCCTCGTGCTCGTAGGCGGCGGTCAGGATCTCGGCGGTGTGCGCCCGATCCATGTCGATCGTGCGAGCCACGAAGGTGGCCTCGGCGCCGAGGGCGAGCGATACCGGGTTGAAGGGCCAGTCGATCGATCCCATGGGGCTCGTCTTGGTTCGCTTCCCCACCTCGCTCGTCGGCGAGTACTGACCCTTCGTCAACCCATAGATCTGGTTGTTGAAGAGCAGGATCGTGATGTTGATGTTCCGCCGGAGGGCGTGGATCAGGTGATTGCCGCCGATGGACAGCGCGTCGCCATCGCCGGTGATGACCCACACGTGCAGATCCGGGTTGGCCGCCGCCACGCCCGATGCGATGGCGGGCGCCCGACCGTGGATGGAGTGCATCCCGTAGGTGTTCATGTAGTAGGGGAACCGGCTGGAACATCCGATCCCGGAGATGAACACGTGGTTCTCTCGGGGCACGTCGAGCTCGGCGAGGAAGTTCTGCACCGACGCCAGGATCGTGTAGTCGCCGCAGCCCGGACACCAGCGGACCTCCTGATCCGTCTGGAAATCAGCCCGGGTGTATCGCGCCGTATCGGTCATGATCGTTCGTCCTTCCCGTCCAGCAGTTGCATGATCCTCATGGCGATCTCGGTCGCCTTGAACGGCTGACCCTGGACCTTCGATTGCGAGATCGCGTCGACGAGGTACCGGGCACGGATCAGTCGTGAGAGCTGCCCACGGTTGAGCTCCGGAACGAGCACCGTCTCGAAGCGGGCGAGGACGTCACCGAGGTTGGCGGGGAACGGGTTGATGTGACGAAGGTGCACGTGTGCCACCTTCCCTTCCCGCTTGCGAGCCCGGTTGACCCCGGCGCGGATCGCGCCGAAGGTGGATCCCCAGCCGAGGACGAGCAGGTCGGCATCTTGGTCGCCGAAGACCTCGACCGGCGAGATGTCGTTCGCGATCCGGGCGATCTTCTCTTCCCGCAGGATCGTCATGTGCTCGTGGTTCATCGGGTCGTACGACACGTTGCCGGTGCCGTCCTGCTTCTCGAGCCCCCCGAGGCGATGCTCGAGGCCGGGGGTGCCCGGCACGGCCCAGGGTCGAGCCAGGGTCTCGGGGTCACGTAGGTACGGGAGGAAACTGTCGCCCTGGTTCGGCCCGGACGCGTAGTCGACCGTCAGGTCCGGGATCCGAGTCAGGTCGGGGAGCCGCCACGGTTCGGAGCTGTTGGCGATGTAGCCGTCCGACAGCAGGATGACCGGCGTCATGTACTTGAGCGCGATGCGGGCGGCCTCGATCGCCACCTCGAACGCGTCCGACGGGGTCGCCGCGGCGATCACCGGCAAGGGGGCCTCGCCGTGGCGCCCGTACATGGCGAACAGCAGATCCGACTGTTCGACCTTGGTAGGCAGTCCCGTCGACGGCCCGCCTCGTTGAACGTCGACGACGATGAGGGGCAGCTCGGCCATCAGCGCCAGCGACAACGCTTCGCTCTTGAGCGCGAGGCCGGGACCCGACGTCCCCGTCGCCGCGAGGTGCCCGGCGAACGCCGCCCCGACGGAGGTGCCGATCCCGGCGATCTCGTCTTCGGCTTGGAAGGTCCGCACCCCGAAGTTCCGGAGCCGGGCGAGCGCTTCGAGGATCGACGACGCGGGGGTGATCGGGTAGGACCCGTAGAACAGCGGGAGACCGGCAGCCTGGGACGCCGCGACGAGCCCCCAGGCGAGCGACTGGTTACCGGTGATGTTGGTGTACTCCCCCGCAGGCAGCGTCGCCGGCGCCACCGAGTACGTATGGTGGAACGCTTCGGTGGTCAGCCCGTAGTTGTACCCGGCCTTCAACGCCGCCGTGTTGGCCGCGGCCACGGGCGAGTCCCCGAACTTGCTCTCGATCCAGTCGATGACCGGATCGAGCGGTCGCTGGTACATCCACGACATCAGCCCGAGGGCGAAGAAGTTCTTCGACCGCAGCACCTCACGGCCCTTGACGCCGGTGCCCTGGACCGCTTCCTTGGTGAGTTGCTCCATCGGTGCGGTGAGCAGGTGATAGGACTCGAGGCTGCCGTCCTCGAGGGGGTTGGTCTCGTAGCCCGCCTTGTGGAGGTTCCGCTCGTCGAACGCGTCGGAGTTGACGATCACCAGACCCCCCTTGACGACATCGCCGATGTTCGCCTTCAGCGCAGCGGGGTTCATGGCCACCAGGCAGTCCGGGCTGTCTCCGGGGGTGAGGATGTCCCAATCGGCGATGTGCACCTGGAAGGCGGACACGCCGGCGAGGGTCCCGGCCGGGGCTCGGATCTCGGCCGGGAAGTTGGGGAAGGTGGCCAGGTCGTTGCCGAACAACGCCGAGCTGGCGGTGAACCGCGTTCCCGCAAGCTGCATGCCATCACCCGAATCGCCGGCGAAACGGATGACGACGTCGTCGATCGGCTCCGGCTCCGGACGCGTGTCGGCCGTGGTTTCTTCAGACACGGTGGATGCTCCTGATCGGTGAGGGATGAGGCCCCGCGGATGCGGGAGGCTCCCTGCGCTGCCCCAGCGTCCTCTCGGTTGCGAACTTTCCCATTGTATGCCCGTCGATCTCGATCATCGTCGTTCTCCGTTGCCGAACCACAGCGGCGGTTCACCGACCACCACGATCCCTGCCCGTTCCATGGCCGCCGCCACCTGCAACACCCGCGTCTCGGCCAGCATCGGGCCGATGAGCTGGAGCGACGCCGGTGGCACGTCCGCGTCGCCGGGCAGCGGAAGCGCCAGGGCGGGCAGGCCGACGCCGTTGATAGGAGCGGCGTAGGAGGCGAGGACCGTTCGGTGGAAGACCGCCACCCCGTCGACGTCGATGTCGTCGACACCGATGAGCTTGCGGGTGGCGCCGACGGTAGGGGTGACGAGCACGTCGACGTGGGCGAAGATCCGCTCCAGCGCGTGACGAGCGCCCGCCCTCCAGCGGATCGCGCCCACCAGGGCATCGGCCGGCGTGACGATCGCTTCGGCGATCCTGGACGCCACCGCCGCGCCGTAGCGGCCGGGATCGGCAAGGTACCGGTCCCGGTGGACGGAGGCCACTTCGACGAAGGCGCCGGTACGGGCCGCATCGTCGAGCGCCAACTCGGGGGCGGCGAGGCGCGACACGACCGCTCCCGCACCAGCCAGCGCCTCCAGGGCTCGGTCGAAGGCGGTCGTCACGGCGGCGGCGGTCGGGACGTCCATCCACGCCATGGGAACGCCCACCCGCAGTCCGCCGAGCGGCACGGGCCCGGCGGGAGGCTCGACCGGGCGCGGCGTCGACCACGGATCCTCCGGATCGTCGCCGGCGATCACCCTGAAGACCGTGGCGGCGTCCTCGACGGTGCGGGTCAAGGGCCCGACCGTGTCGAGAGACGCAGCCAACGGGTACACCCCCCGGAGCGGCACCCGGCCGTGGCTGACCTTGAGCCCGACGACCCCACAGAGCGCAGCGGGTACCCGCACGGACCCGCCGGTGTCGGTGCCGATGGCCACGGGAACGACACCGGCGGCGACCGCGGCGCCCGATCCACCGGAGGACCCTCCCGGGGACAGGGCCGGATCCCACGGGTTGCGGACCGGCCCGAACCATTCGTTCTCGGACGTGTACCCGAACGCGAACTCGTGCAAGCCGGTGCGGCCGATGATGACGGCCCCGGCCGCTTCGAGCCGCTCGACGACCGGAGCCGACCGGGCAGGGACCGTGGGCGGGAACGATCCGCCTTTGGTGTTGGGCACTCCGGCTTGGTCGATGAGGTCCTTGACGGCCACGGGAACCCCGGCGAGCGGGCCGACGTCGACGCCGTCGGCGAGGAGACGGTCGATCTGTTCGGCGCGGCGACGGGCGCCGTCGACGTCGATGAAGGTGAAGGCGTTGATCTCCGATTGGGAGGCGAGCGCCCGGGCCACGGCGGCATCGACGACGTCGACCGTCGAGCGTCGACCGTCGCGGACCGCGGCGGCGATCTCGGCGGCGCTCCCGGCGTGACGGGAACCCACCTTCAGTCCCAGACGACCGTACGGTTCGTCGGGAAGATGGCGATCCACGGTCGACCGGGCGGCAGCACCACTTCGGCGCCGTCGGCGTCGAAGATCCGGATCATCTCGTCGATCGACCCGCGCTCCCAGGTCGCCGACAGGACCCCGCCGTCGCGGAACACCAGGGCATCCCCAGATCCGACCGTATCCATGGCCGGAACCGGGGTGCCGTTCCCGCCGGGCGCCGTGGCCGTGTACTTGCGTGCCTCGATGACGACGATCGCATCGACGGTGACCTGACCGCGGGTGTCGGTCTTGTCGTCGTACCACTCGTGCTCGTCGTCCCCGTAGAAGTGCAGGTACCGCTCACCGTCCCACTCGAAGACCGAGGGCGGCCGATCGGAGAAGGCCAGCTCGATCCGGGTGGCGGTGTCGGTCAGCGGCGTCGGATCGTTGCCGTACTCGAACAGCGGCGGAGGCGGATCGTCAGGCCATCCCCGTCCGTCGGCGTAGTCGCGGATGAGGGGTGTCGAGCTGAGGAGGTTGTGCGGTCGCCTGCGTTGATCGGTGCGGTAGGTCGTGATGCCGAGGTCGTCGACCATGTAGACCCCCTCGTCGCGGAAGATCTGCTTGACCCACGGCTGGGCGCCGGAGATCTGGAACGGCGCCCCGAGCGGCTTGACCAGGCCCGCATCGGTGGGTCGGCCCGATCGGACCGGACCGACCACTTCGGCGTCCGATTGGTGGTACACGGCGATGAGGCGGGTCAAGCCGCCCTCGACGAGGAGCTCGTAGACCGCGTCGGCCTTGTCGAGGCCCCAGTGGGGATGGGCGTCGGGGTGGTTGTCGATCTTGACGGTCACCGCCCGCCGCTGGGTGAGTTCCTCCTCGGCGGGGAGACCGTTGATCGTGTCCCCGATGGGCGGCAACGTGGTAGTGGTGGTGGTCGTCGTCGACGACGATGTGGTGGTGGTCGTCGTCGACGTCGTGGAGGTCTCCGGTCGATCCGTGGTGGTCGTCGTCTCGTCGGCGCCGCCCCGGGTGCAGGCCGCAGCGACCAGGGCGAGGACGAGGACCAGGAGGAGCTTCGGTGCGATGCGTGAGGTCACGGACAGCGAGTGTAGGCCCGAAGGTCACGTACGCTGCATCTCGGCCGCCGAGGCGACGAATGTGCTGAACCGGGGGGACCGATCGGCCGATGACATGACGAGGGCCGACGACGGTCGGCCGAGGTGGAGAACCGGAAGGACCCCCCGATGCGCACGTTGACGACGCTCCTGCTCGCCGCCGCGTTGAGCCTCCCGGCGGCACCGGCCCTCGCCGGCGCCCCCGACACGGTCGGCACGGTCGACCCCGCCACCGGCATCTGGGCGCTCCGGAACGAGGCCGGCCACACCGCTCGGTTCTATTACGGGAACCCCGGCGACGTCCCGATGATGGGCGATTGGGACTGCGACGGGATCGACACCCCGGGTCTGTATCGCCAGTCGGACGGGTACGTGTACCTGCGCAACGCGAACACCCAAGGCGTCGCGGACGTCAAGTTCTTCTTCGGGGATCCTGGGGATGTGCCGTTGGCGGGCGATTTCGATGGCGACGGGTGCGACACGGTGTCGATCTTCCGTCCGTCGGAGGGTCGGGTGTTCATCATCAACGCCTTGGGGTCCAACGACGGGGGGTTGGGAGCTGCCGAGTTCGATTTCTTCTTCGGGAACCCTGGTGACGAGCCGTTCGTGGGCGATTTCGATGGTGACGGGGTCGACACGATCGGCCTGTATCGGCGCAGCACCGGGTTCGTGTACTTGCGCAACTCCAACGCCGCCGGCGTCGCCGACGTCTCCTACTACTACGGGGACCCGGGGGACCGGATCGTGGCGGGGGACTGGGACGGTGACGGGGACGACACCGCAGGGATCTACCGGCCCGACGAGGGCACGTTCTACCTGCGCAACGCCAACACCGAGGGCGTCGCCGACACCGTCATCTCCGCCGGCGCCTCGAACCTGACGCCCGTCGCCGGCGTCTTCGGCGAGATCGCCGCCATCCCCGACATCGGGTTGGTGGAGGTCGTCGCCTCCGGCCTCAGTCAGCCGCTGCTGCTCACCGCGCCGCCCGGCGACGACCGCCTCTTCGTGGTGGAGAAGGGCGGGTCGATCCGGATCGTCGCCAACGGATCCGTGCTCACCACCCCCTTCCTGACGATCCCGGGCATCACCACCGGCGGCGAGCGTGGCCTCCTCGGATTGGCGTTCCATCCCGACTACGCCACCAACGGCCGGTTCTTCGTGAACTACACCGACGGGGCAGGAGACACCCGGATCGTCGAGTACCACGCCGACCCGGCGAGCAACGTCGCCGACCCGACGCCCGCACGCACGATCCTGTCGATCGACCAGCCCTACCCGAACCACAACGGCGGGATGATCGCCTTCGGGCCCGACGGCTTCCTGTACATCGGCATGGGCGACGGCGGCAGCGGCGGCGATCCCGACGAGAACGGTGAGGATCCCACCACCTTGCTCGGCGCGATCCTGCGACTCGACGTCGATTCGGGGAGCCCGTACGCCATCCCCTCCGGCAACCCCTACGACGGCACCAACGGCGCCCGCGAGGTGTGGATCACCGGGGTCCGCAACCCCTGGCGGTGGTCCTTCGACCGCAGCACCGGCGAGCTGTACATCGGCGACGTGGGGCAGAACGCGTGGGAAGAGATCGACGTCGTGCCCGCCGGCGCCGGCGGCATCGACCTGGGTTGGGACCTCATGGAGGGATCCCACTGCTTCGAGCCGTCCTCGGGGTGCGACCCGACGGGACTGACGATGCCCGTCCTCGAGTACGGCCACGGGGAAGGCAACTCGGTGACCGGCGGATACGTCTACCGCGGCTCGGCGATCCCGGGGCTGGCCGGCACGTACTTCTACGGCGACTTCGGCGCCGGGTGGATCCGTTCGTTCACGATGCGCGGGGGCGTCGCCACCGATCGACGCGATTGGACGTCGGCGGTCGGTACCGTGCCGGCCCTGGCCTCGTTCGGCGAGGACTCGGCCGGTGAGCTGTACGTCGTTTCCCTCGCAGGCAAGATCTACAAGATCGTCGGCACGTCCTGAGGAGGCGCTGCACGTTGACAAGCGACCGAACGGCACCACAATGACCCCGATGCGAACCAGAACCGACCGGCTCGGATCGCATGGCACGACGGCGGCCAGGGCCATCGCCTTCCTCGCCGCCGTGCTGATCGTCGTCCTCCCGGGGGTCGCCCTCGGCGCGGAGGACGACGTCGTCTTCGACGGCGCCGGCTTCGGCCATGGCGTCGGGATGAGCCAGTACGGCGCCTACGCGATGGCCAACGACGGCGCCACCTCCGCCGAGATCCTCGCCCACTACTACCCAGGGACGACGCCGTCGACGATCGGGGTCGACATCCCCGCCGTCCCGAACCTCCTCGTCAACCTGGAACGGGACGTCAGCGACATCACCTTCATCGCCAGAGCCGTCGACTGGGGCGACGGGAACCCCCTTCACGCACCGGTCACGGTCACTCGAGGCAGCGACACCTGGACCGTCCAGACCGACCAGCGACTCGAGATCGCTCAAGGCCCCGACGGATGCACGCTGACGATCAGCGACGCCGGAGGAGGCACGATCACGACCGCCCCGGCGGGACCCTGCGACCTGGATCTGACATGGGACGGCGAACTCGACAAGCCCACCACGAAGATCGAGATCGCCGGATGCACCTTGTGGGACTGGAACGCCGGGATCTACCGGCCATGCCAGTACGGCCGGGGCGCGGCGATCCACCTCGTCGACAACGGCGGCGGGTTCGAGGTGATCCTCGAGATCGACGTCGACGACTACACCTACGGGATCTCGGAGGTCTCCTACTCGTGGCCCGCCGCCGCCCTGGAGGCCCAAGCCGTGGCCGCCCGCGGCTACGCCGCCGAATCCGTCTACGGCATCGACCCCGCCACGCGGTCGTGTCGGTGTCACGTCTACGACACGTCGCTCAGCCAGCGGTACGTCGGATGGGGTCACGGCACCGCGTCGTGGACCGACGCCGTCGATGCCACCAAGGGCGTCGTCCTGACCCACCCCGAGGCGCCGAACGGCTCCATCGCCCAGACGTTCTACTCGTCGTCCAACGGCGGCGCCACCGAGGCGGTGCAGGACAAGTGGGGCGGTGCCGCCCTGCCCTATCTCGCGTCCGTGGACGACCCGTGGTCCCTGCAGCCGCCCAACCCGTACCGGTCGTGGACGAAGACCGTCCCCGGCGACCAGGCGGCCGCGGCGGTCGGCATGGCCCGACTCACCCGGGTGGAGGTCACCGAGCGCTACACCTCCGGCAGCGCCAAGACCGTGGAGTTCACGGGCTCCACCGATGCCGGACCGGCGGTGGCGACCCGCACCTCGTCGTGGGTCGCGAGCGTCTTCGGCCTGAGGTCACGCTACTTCGACGCGTCGATCGGTGGGACCACGACCCCGCCGCCCGACGACCCGCCGCCGGCCCAGCACGGCTCGGCGTCGGTGGGGCTTCAGGACCCCGCCACCGGCATCTGGACGATCCGTCGCACCGACGGCTCGGTCGACACGTTCTACTTCGGCAATCCCGCCGACATCCCGTTCATCGGCGACTGGGACGGCGATGGCGTCGAAACCGTCGGTCTGTACCGCACGAGCACCGGGTTCCTGTTCCTTCGGAACTCCAACACCCAGGGCGTCGCCGATATCGACATCTACTATGGTGATCCCGGCGATCTGCCGGTGGCGGGTGACTGGAACGGCGACGGCGTCGACACGGTCGGGATCTACCGGCCGTCGACGGAGCGCTTCTACCTCCGGAACTCCAACACCCAGGGCGTCGCCGACGTCGTGGTGCCCTTCGGTGAGCGTGGGGACGTCCCGGTCGCCGGGGACTGGGACGGTGACGGCATCGACACGATCGGCGTGTGGCGACCGTCGACCCGCACCCTGTACCTGACGAACTCGCTCACCGACCCGACCGTCGACATCGTCTTCGACTACACCGGTGCCGCCGCCGGCGACCGGATCGTGGTGGGCGACTGGAACGACGACGGTATCGACACCGTCGGGGTGTTCCGTCCGTCGAGCGCCACGTTCTACCTGCGAGACACCTACACGCAGGCCTCCGCGAACGTCGTCATCGTCCTCGGCGACGCATCGCAGAACCCGATCGCCGGGTTCTGGGGTCAGTGACCCCTCCCGGGCCGACCCCGGTCACGGTGGTGATGGTGACCCATCGCTCCGCGGACCTCGTCGGCCCGGTGCTCGATGCGCTCCTGTCCGACCCTGTGGGGCCGGCAGAGGTCATCGTGGTCGATTCGGCTTCACCCGACGCCACCGTCGAGGTCGTCCGCGCTCGGGGGGTGAGGATCATCGAACGGGCCGACAACATCGGTTTCGCGGCCGGATGTAACCTTGCCGTCGCGCAGGCGACCCAACCCTACGTGGCGCTGCTGGGTCACGACACGACCCCCGAGCACGGATGGCTCCCTCCCCTCCTGGCGGCCCTGGACGAGCAAAGCGTCGGAGCGGCCATGGCGACGATCGCCCAGTCCGCCAGACCCGACCGGTTCAACACGTCCGGCGGGCATCTCGGCTACCACGGGCTGGCGTGGGTCAGCGATCTGGACGAACCGATCCCTCCCGACGAGCCCGGCCCGGTGGATGTGGCGTTCCCCTCCGGCGCCGCCATGGCGATGCGCACCGAACTGTGGCGGCGCTTCGAAGGCTTCCGGGAGGATCTGTTCATGTACCACGAGGACGTCGACCTCGGCTGGCGGCTCCGGCTCGCCGGGATGCGCACGGTCCGGGTCCCTGCGTCGAGGGTCCTCCACGACTACGACTTCGATCGTTCGCCCGACAAGATGTACTGGTTGGAGCGGAACCGTCGGCGCCTCTTGGCCGCCAATTGGCGCCCATCGACGCGGGTGATGCTGTGGCCGGCGTTGGTCGCCGTCGAGGCGGGGATCACCGTCGTCGCCATCCGGGACGGTTGGTTCGCACACAAGCGCAGGGCATGGCGGGACACGCAGGGCCGAAGGGACGTGCATGCCGCCGCCCGGCGACGGGTCGAACGCATCCGCACCCAGGGCGACTCGGTCCTCCTGGCGTCGATGGATTCCGCCATCTCCAGCATGACCCAGGTCCGGGCTCCGCGAGGTGCCGGTCTCGTCGACGGGATCCTGGAGGCGTACCGGCGGATGGTCCTACCGGTCGTCCGTGTCCTCGATCGGCGAGCCGGGTTCCCCGTCGGGTGACCGCACACGATCGAGCGCGATCGCTTCGGCCAGGTCCCTGAGACGCTCCTCGAGGGCCGTCAACGACACCGAGAGCTGCAGGAGGATGCCGAGGATCACGAGGATGGCGAGAAGGAACAGGGTGGTCGTGCCCGAGCGGATCCCGATCGCCTCCGACAGCCGGTCGAGCAGGGGCCGCACGAGGACCAGCACCACCATCCCGGCGCCGACGGCCAGCCAGATCAGCGCGAAGCGTTCCTTCAGCAGCCCCCGCCGCACCATCCACAACACGACGATCAGCGCTCCGAGGGCGATGACGACCACCAGCGCCTGGGCGGCTGCGGTCACCGTGCCATCTCCGACGGCTTGCCCGCGATCAACGCCACGACCAGCCGAGCGAGATGCCCGCCGGCCCGCAACGACGGGGTCGCTTCGCCGTGACGCCTCGGAGCCATCGGGACGGGCACCTGGGAGATGGCCGCCCCGGTCGCATGCGCCATGAGGATCGCTTCGACGGTATCACCGAGGTACTCCGCAGGGAAGCGGTAGGCGAACACCGACAGGAGCGGTTCCGAGACGGCCCGGAACCCCGAGGTGACGTCGTCGAGCATCACGCCGGTACGCAGACGGACGACGAACGCCAGGAACCGCATCGCCCACCGACGTGCCGTGCCGACCTCGTAGCCGTCGGCGAAGCGACTCCCGATGGCGAGCTGGGCGCCGGCGTCGAGCGCGGCGAGGAGGTCGGGCACCGCCTCGGGCGGATGCTGGAGGTCCGCATCGACCTGGACCACACGGCGGAAGCCGTGTGCGACCGCGTAGCGGAACCCGGCTCGGAGCGCCCCGCCGACGCCGGTGTTGACAGGCATCCGCACGACGATGGCGCCGGCGGCCTGCGCCTTGTCGGCGGTCGCGTCGACGGAGCCGTCATCGACGACCAGACACGGCAACCCCACGGCCCGGACCCGGTGCACGACGTCGCCGACCGAGTCCTGCTCGTCGAAGGCGGGAACGATCACGAGCGTGGCCTCGGTGTCCATGACCCGGGAGGCTACCGGACGCGGGTTCCACTACGGGGCCAGGGCTCCGGCGTAGCTCCCGACCCACAGGGTGTGGTCGGCGGTGCCGGGGGCGTTGTCGAGGTTGACGTAGAACGACCCCGTCGACGGCCGATACACCGCCACGGTGTCGTCCCCGTCCCCGTCCCAGTCCCCCGCCACGATCACATCACCGGGATCCCCGTAGAAGAACTCCCGCTCCGCCACCCCCGACGACAACGCATCCCGGAAATACACGAACCCGGTGCTGCGCCGATACAGGCCCACCGAATCGACCCCGTCACCATCGAAATCGCCCACGAACGGCACATCCCCAGGGTTCCCGAAGAAGAAATCGAACTCGGCAGCTCCCAACCCCCCGTCGTTGGACCCCAAGGCGTTGATGATGAACACCCGACCCTCCGACGGACGGAAGATCGACACCGTGTCGCACCCGTCGCCATCGAAATCGCCCGCCAACGGCACATCCCCAGGATCCCCGAAGAAGAACTTGACGTCCGCGACGCCTTCGGTGTTCGCGTTGCGCAGGTACACGTACCCGTCCGACTGGCGGTACAGACCCGGGGTCGCCACCCCGTCACAATCCCAGTCCCCCATCATCGGGACGTCGCCCGGATCCCCGAAATAGAAGGCGTTCACCGTGGTGCCCCATCGCAGCTCGTCGCGGAGGTACCAGCGGGAACCGGCGTCGACGAAGACCGGCACCTCGCATTCGGCTCCGTCGGGACACGGCGAAGCGGTGTCGACGACCCCGGGTTCGGTGAGCCGAAGCGCGGCGTCGACGTGCGGGGTCGGGTTGATGGCGGTCCCGTCGGGAGTGTGGAGCTCGAAGTGAACGTGCGGGGCGACGTTCTCGGCGTTGCCCGAGTCGCCGTCCCAGCCGAGGAGCTGCCCGGCCTCCACATGGACGCCGGGCTCGATCCCGGGAGCGAACCCCCAGCCTTTCCCGTCGTCGCTGTAGCTGCCGTCCGGGTTCTGGGTGTCATTGTTGAGGTGGATGTACCAGCTCGACCAGCCGTCGTCGTGGACGAGCTGCATGGCGCAGCACGAGCTCGACACCCACCCGACGGTGCCCGACGCGGCGGCGACGACGGGAACGCCCTTCTTGCCGTAGGTCATGATGTCCACGCCGAGATGGCCGCGGGTGCACCCGGATCGGCAGGCGCCCCAGGTATCGCTGTAGTAGTTGTCCCCGACGATGGGGAAGATCATCGGGTAGATGCCGTTCTCGGCCGGGGCGGGCAGCGGATCGGGGGGATCGGGAACGGGCCCTCCCGCCGAGGCCGGGGCCGCGCCGAAGGCGAGGAACCCCACCACGCCGATCACGATGGCCAAGCCCGCCACGAACCATCGCTGCATCATCGTTCTCATCGCGCCGGTCTCTGTCATCCTGCAGCCACCTTCCAGTAGTCACCGACTCGGAGCACGTAGTCCGCCGATCCGGGGGCGTTGTCGAGGTTGACGTAGAACGACCCCGTCGACGGCCGATACACCGCCACGGTGTCGTCCCCGTCCCCGTCCCAGTCCCCCGCCACGATCACATCACCGGGATCCCCGTAGAAGAACT
>Ga0256841_1000071_pt1 | contig 110097 bp, 105 predicted proteins | sample 356308metaG_FD_185971 | JGI IMG/M metagenome (GOLD analysis project Ga0256841, IMG submission 185971) | Hydrothermal vent microbial communities from Mid Atlantic Ridge, Atlantic Ocean - 356-308 | ecosystem: Environmental > Aquatic > Marine > Hydrothermal vents | place: Atlantic Ocean: Mid...
TTGCGGGGGCGATGCCGGCGGAGCGAACAGATCCAGATCCGGGCCGCTGGACGGGGCGGCGGTCCTGCGGGGTTCGGCGGCGGGGGAGGGGGAAGGCGAGGGGCGGGCAGAGGGCGTGGTGGGCGCGGCGGGCCGTTTCGCCGGCGGTGGGCGCGAATCCGTCGGCTGTCGCGTCGGCAGGGTCTCATGCAGATGTTCTCGCGCGTTGAAGATCTGCGAGCAGGTGCCGCAGCGCACCCTGCCCTGGGCCACGGCCAACTGGGCCTTGGTGATCCGGAAACAGGTCTTGCAGTGGGGACAGCAGGTGAACATCCGTCGGGGCGCCGTAAATCCTTGAAAATCAGTGTTCAGTATAAGAATCCCCTGAAGTTTTCACAATCACGCCGTCCGCTGTCCGGCCAGACACACCCAGTCCTCCTCCTGCCCGCGCACGGCCAGGTCGAAGGCCGGCCGGTAGGCGGCCAGCACCGCTTCGGCCTGTTCGGCGAGGATGCCCGAGAGCACCATGTCCCCGCCGGGACGCACCAGCCGGGTCAGGCGGGGGGCCAGCGAGACGAGCGGCCCGGCCAGGATGTTGGCCAGCAGCAGATCGGCCGGCTCGCCCGGGAAATCGTCGGGCAGCCAGGTGTGGATCCGATCGGCCACGCTGTTGCGCCGGGCGTTGTCGGCGGTGGCCAGCAGGGCCTGGGGATCGGTGTCCACGGCGTCCACGTGCCGGGCACCGAGACGGGCCGCGGCAAGGGACAGGATGCCGGAACCGCAGCCGTAGTCGATGACCGTGCGCGCCCGGGGCGGGTGGGCATCGAGCCAGCGCAGGCACATGGCGGTGGTGGGATGGGTACCGGTGCCGAAGGCCAGGCCCGGATCGAGACGGATGTTGACGGCCTCCGGATCCGGCGGGGACGCTTCGCCCGGGATGATCCACAGGCGTTCGCCGAAGCGCATCGGCCGGAAGTCGTCCATCCAGGCGCGTACCCAGTCGCGATCTTCCAGCGGGTTCAGGTGCCAGGCGGGCAGCGGGGCAGGGACCAGGGCCGCCTGCAGTGCCGCCAGCACGGCCTCGATGTCGGCGTCCGCCTCGAACAGGCCCACCACCCGGGTCGCGCCCCACAGGGGCGTGGCACCGGGCGGCGGCTCGAACAGCGGTTGATCGGCCGCATCCTGCAGAGTCACCGCGCAGGCGCCACTGGCACTCAGCAGATCCGACAGGCGCTCCGCGGTATCGGGGGTGGATTCCAGTTCCAGTTGCAGCCAGGGCATGGGCACACGGTAAGGCCGTCTGCCTGTGAATGCAACGTGGTGGCGCCGGCTTGACGCCCATATCCACACGAGCTATGTTGGCTAGTACCGAACGGTACTAACCATGCAAGACAACCGCGAAAAGGTCATCGAAACCGCCCAGCGCCTCCTGCGCGAGCAGGGCTACCACGCCACCGGCATCCAGGCGATCCTGGCCGAGAGCCGGGTGTCCCGTTCCAACCTGTACTACCACTTCCGCTCCAAGCGGGAACTGGCCGAAGCGGTGATCGCCCGCTGGCGGGAAGGGCTCGAGAAACGGTTCGCCAGAACCGTCGCCGGGGAGTCGAGCTACCGGCGCCAGGTGGAGCGCTTCGTGCAGCTGTTCATCGACATCCAGGAAAGCGATACCTTCGCCGTCTGCCCCTTCGGCCGTCTGGCCATGGAGCTGGGCGACAGCGAGCCGGAATTGCGCAGGCTGATCAACCAGGTGTTCGACAGCTTCCGCGATGCCCTGGCCGATCTCATCGCCCGGGGCGTGGAGGCCGGTGAGTTCCGGCCGCAAACCGACCCGCGCGTGCTGGCCAACGCCCTTCTGGTGGCCATCGAGGGCGGCATCGTCCTCAGCCGGGCCCAGGGCCATGCCGAAGCGATGAAGAGCGCCTGCCGGCTGATTCTGGAATGTGCCTGAAAGTCGTCTTGACCGGTCGCGGGAAAAGCCGGCGATGGGTTCGTCCGGCCGCCCCGTGACCATTCCACGAAGGCTTGACCTCGCTCGAGGGAGCGGCGAGGACATGACGGTCATGACCGTCTACAAGCCGTGTGGGCGGTGTGTGATGAACACGGAGGACTCGGAGGAACCCAGAGGGATTGTTGCAAAAATGCCGTTTCCCACGGCCTGACGAGAAAATGCAGAGAAACCACCGAAAACTCCGTGCCTTCCGTGTCTCCGTGTCCTCCGTGTTCTTTCCACTGAAGCGGCCCGAAGCCTCTACCGCTCCTCGAGCTTCTTCTCCAGGTAATGGATATTGGTTCCCCCGGCCTTGAAGGCGGCGTCGGTGACCAAATCCTGGTGCAGCGGGATGTTGGTCTTGATCCCTTCCACCACCACTTCGTTGAGGGCGTTGCGCATGCGCGCCATGGCGGTGTCGCGATCCTCGCCGTAGGCGATCAGTTTGCCGATCATGGAATCGTAGTAGGGGGGAACCCGGTAGCCGTTGTAGATGTGGGTGTCCACCCGGATCCCCGGCCCGCCGGGGGCGTGATAGGCGGTGATGGTGCCGGGACTCGGCATGAAGGTTTCCGGATCCTCGGCGTTGATCCGGCATTCCATGGCATGGCCGATGATCCGGATGTCCTCCTGCCGGTAGCGCAGCGGTTCGCCGGCGGCGATCCGGATCTGCTCCTTGACGATGTCCACGTTGGTGATCATCTCGGTCACCGGATGTTCCACCTGCACCCGGGTGTTCATCTCGATGAAGTAGAACTCGCCGTTCTCGTACAGGAACTCGAAGGTGCCGGCGCTGCGGTAGCCGATCTCGCGGCAGGCGGCGGCACAGCGCTCGCCGATGAAGCGGCGGGTCTCCTCGTCGATGCCGGGCGCCGGGGCCTCCTCGATCACCTTCTGGTGACGGCGCTGCATGGAGCAGTCGCGCTCGCCCAGGTGGATGGCGTTGCCGTGTTCGTCGGCCAGGACCTGGATTTCGATGTGGCGCGGGTTCTCGAGGAATTTCTCCATGTACACCATGTCGTTGTTGAAGGCCGCGCCGGCCTCCGCCCTGGTCAGGGTGATGGCGTTGAGCAGGGCGGCTTCGGTGTGCACCACGCGCATGCCGCGGCCGCCGCCCCCACCGGCCGCCTTGATGATGATGGGATAGCCGATCTCCCGTGCCAGGCGGATGTTTTCTTCCGGGTCGTCGCCCAGGGGGCCGTCGGAACCGGGTACGCAGGGCACGCCGGAAGCCTTCATGGCCCTGATGGCCGCCACCTTGTCGCCCATCATGCGGATGGTTTCGGGGCGCGGGCCGATGAAGATGAAGCCGCTCTCCATCACCCGCTCGGCGAAATCGGCGTTCTCCGAGAGGAAGCCGTAGCCGGGATGGATGGCCACCGTGTCGGTCACCTCGGCGGCGCTGATCACGGCCGGCACGTTGAGGTAGCTCTCGGTGGAGGGCGCGGGGCCGATGCACACCGATTCGTCGGCCAGGCGCACGTGCTTCAGATCCCGGTCGGCGTCCGAGTGGACGGCCACGGTCTTGATGCCGAGTTCGCGGCAGGCGCGCAGGATGCGCAGGGCGATCTCGCCCCGGTTGGCAATCAGGATTTTGTCGATCATGGTGTTCTGCTTGTGAGTGGCGGGCCTAGTCGATGATGAACAGCGGCTGGTCGTATTCCACTGGCTGGCCGTTCTCCACCAGGATGGCCTTGATGGTGCCTGCCTTGTCGGCCTCGATCTGGTTGAGCAGCTTCATGGCTTCGATGATGCACAGGGTGTCGCCCACGTTGACCTGCTGGCCCACCTCCACGAAAGGGCTGGCGCCGGGGGAGGGCGCGCGGTAGAAGGTGCCCACCATGGGGGACTTGACCACGTGGCCCTCGGGCACTTCCGGTTCGGCGGCCGGTGCTTCGGCCGCCGCGGGTTCCGGTGCCTGGGCCGCCGCAGGTGGGGGCGGGACCGGTGCGGCCACGGGCGCCGGGGGCGGCGGCGGGGCCGACTGGCTGTAGCGGCTGATGCGTACCGATTCTTCGCCTTCCTGAATTTCGATTTCCGCCACGCCCGATTCCTCGAGCAGTTCGATGAGTTTCTTGACCTTGCGAATGTCCATGGAATTCAACCTGTGTTCTGGGGGGTCAGTCTTGCCGCTGGCGCTCGAGGATGGCCTGCAGCGCCAGCAGGTAACCGTGATGACCCAGGCCGCTGATGACGCCCTCGGCCAGGTCGGAGAAATAGGATTGCCGCCGGAACGCCTCCCGGGCGTGCACGTTGGACAGGTGCACCTCGATGAAGGGGATGCCCACGGCGGCCAGCGCGTCGCGCAGGGCCACGCTGGTGTGGGTGAAGGCGGCGGGGTTGATGATGATCCAGTCGATGCCCTCGGTGGGCGCCTGTTGCACGGCATCCACCAGTTCGTGTTCGGCGTTGCTCTGCAGGGTGGTGAGCGTGTGGCCGGCCTCTCGCGCCGTGCTCTCCAGCCGGCTGTCGATGTCGGCCAGGGTCGTGTTTCCGTAATGCTGCGGCTCCCGGCTGCCCAGCAGGTTCAGATTCGGACCGTGGATGACCAGGATTTTTGCCATGGAGCGCTGCCGTGTCGGAGGCGTTTTTACTGCCGTTCGCCGAAGTTGCCTGCCGGAAACCCCCCGGTTACCGCATGATCCACGAAGGTCATAGGGCGTCTGAGGGCGTTTCCACAAGCGGTTTCCGGCAATTTTGCCCCAGGCGTGTGGTTTTGTCCATAACCCCGATCATTCGCAGCAAAATCGCCGCAAATCCACACAAATTGGCATCACGATGGCTGCAAGGAACTGGTTCACGGATTTGAGTTGCTGGTAGCGGGTGGCGGGTCGCTGGGAAAAACCGGCAAGCCGTTCCCAGCCACCCGCTACCCGCTACCTATACGGCCTCAGCCGAAGAACCGTCCCCCGCTGGCGATGACGATGACGATCACCCCCAGAATGGTGTTGAAGCCCACCAGCTTGCGGATGCTGGCCAGCGCCGCGCCGCCGGCCTTCCAGTCCTCGGCGGCCACGTGCCGTTTCAGCCGCCGATAGGGGGCGAAGAACACGTGCAGGAAGATCAGGATCATCACGGTGCCGATCCCGTTCATCAGGTGCACGTAGAGGGGGGGCTGTCCGCCGAACAGCCCGAAGATCATCAGCCAGCCGGTGGCCGGCAGCAGAATGACGGCCAGCCACACGAAGGGAAAGAAACGGCCGAACACCCCTACCCAGAGCCGCAGGCGTGCGGGCGGTTCGAGCTGGCCGGCGGCCACCGGCCGCAGGCACTGGTGGGCGAAGAACATCCCGCCCACCCAGACGACCACCGACAGCACGTGCAGGGCGATGTAGAGACTGTTCAGGGACATGGCATTTCTCCTGGTTGTTGGAATTTGTTGTTTCGAAAGCAGTGAATGGTCTTGCTGGATCTTTTCGCGGCGCAAGCCGCGATAAATCGGGTTCTGTTGTCGTTCTGTCACGGCGCCCTCGCCGCGACTCGATGGTGACTGATGCCGGGTAGCGGGTTGCAGGCAACACCATTTGAGGGTTTTCCCAGCTACCCGCCACCCGCCACCACTCAGGGCAGCTCCATCCCGTCCGCCCGCCGCTTCAGCCAGCCGCGGATGCGCCGCACCAGGGTTTCCTCGTGATCGGTGAAGAAATGATCCGCTCCCGGAATCTCCACCTGGACATAGTGCCGGTTGTTGGCGGCCCGGGCCGCCCGTGCGCGGGCGGGCGCCGCCTGACGCACGCTGTCCAGATCCTGGCTGCCGAAGATGTCCAGCACCGGCAGGTGGATCTTCATCAGCGCCGCCACGTTGCTCAGGCGCGGATCGGACCGGGATTCGATCATGCTCACGCCCACGTAGGCGCGGATGGCCGGGTCCGGCTTGCCGGCCAGGTAGTCGCTGGCCATGGCGGTGCCGAGGCTGTGGGCGATGAGTGCCTGGTTGCGGATCCCGCGCTGCTTCAGCCAGTTCACCGCGGCGGCGATGCGCGGCGCCACCTCGTCGAACAGGGGCGGATAGTCGCTTGCCCTGGCCTCGTTGGGCAGCACCGGCATCTGCAGGGAGAGCGTGGCCCAGCCGAACGCCGGCAGCGCCGTGCGCAGGGGGTGGATCACCTCGGGCCAGTCGGGATGGGCGCCGATGCCGTGCAGCAGGATGGCCGCGCCGCGGGTTTCGGGCGCCTCGGCAGGGGTGAAGATGGCCAGGAAGCGCTGGCCGCCGGCCTCGAGCCAGACGGCCTCGCCGTCGATCAGCGTGTCGACGATTTGCTCCGCCCAGCGTTTTTCCTTGGCCGTGTCGGATCCGGCCAGGGTCAGGGCGGGAAGGAGAAACAGCAGGAAAATCAGGGGCCTGATGACGAACCGGGGCATACATCCTCACCAGGGTTGGGGTGGTTCGGCAAGCATAGCCGGTCTGCTGCGGGCCGTCAAAAGGCTGAAAAACCGCCTCCAATCGGGTAGACTGCGCGGTTCATTTTTTCCATGCCCGGTGCCGGAACGTCGCCCGGGCGGACGACAACCCGTTTTCACGAGGCGAAAACCATGGCGGACTACCAGATTGCTCCCTCCATCCTCTCGGCCGACTTTGCGCGGCTGGGCGAGGAAGTCGACAACGTGCTCAAGTCGGGCGCCGACATCGTGCACTTCGACGTGATGGACAACCACTACGTGCCCAACCTGACCATCGGCCCGCTGGTTTGCGAGGCCCTGCGCAAGCACGGCGTCAGCGCGCCCATCGACGTGCACCTGATGGTCAAGCCGGTGGATCGCATCATTCCCGACTTCGCCAAGGCCGGTGCCACCTACATCACCTTCCACCCGGAAGCCTCCGAGCACATCGATCGCAGCCTGCAACTGATCCGCAACGAAGGCTGCAAGTCGGGCCTGGTGTTCAACCCGGCCACTCCGCTCGACTACCTCGACTACGTGATGGACAAGGTGGACATGATCCTGATCATGTCGGTCAACCCCGGCTTCGGTGGCCAGAGCTTCATTCCCAGTGCGCTGCAGAAGCTGCGTGAGGCGCGCAAGCGCATCGACGCATCGGGCCGCGACATCCGCCTGGAGATCGACGGCGGCGTGAAGGTGGACAACATCCGCGAGATCGCCGAGGCCGGTGCCGACACCTTCGTGGCCGGCTCCGCCGTGTTCGGTGCCCGAAACGCTGCCGATCCCAACGACTACGACACCGTGATCAAGGCCTTCCGCGAGGAACTGGCCAAGGTCTGAAGGGGGCTCACCACCGTAGGAGCGGCGCCCTCGCCGCGACCATGCGGTAGTCGGTGGCGGCTAGCCAGGAAAACCTGGTATCGGTTCTATCCAGCTACCCGCTACCGCCGTATCGCGGCGAGGGCGCCGCTCCTGCAGGGCCAAAACCGGCCCGAGGAAGGTTTGAACATGCTCAACAACCCCGAAATGATCCTCATCGACGTGGACGGCACCCTGGTCGATTCCGTCCCCGATCTGGCCTTCTGCGTCGACGAGATGATGCAGCGCCTCGGCCTGCCGCCCCATGGCGAGGAGAAGGTTCGCCAGTGGGTGGGCAACGGCGTCGAACGCCTGGTGCGCCGGGCCCTCGTCGGCCAGCTCGAGGGCGAGCCGGATCCGGCCCTGTTCGAGAAGGCCTATCCGATCTTTCTCGATCTGTATGCCGAGAACACCAGCAAGCGCAGCCGCCTCTATCCGGGCGTGCACGAAGGGCTCGAATACCTGCAGGGCGCCGGTTACAAGCTCGGCTGCGTGACCAACAAGGCCGCCCGGTTCACCGAGCCCCTGCTGCGCGACCTGGGCATCGCCGATTTCTTCGCCATCGTCATCAGCGGTGACACCCTGCCGAAGAAGAAGCCCGATCCCCTGCCGCTGCTGCACGCCGCCGATTTCTTCGGCGTCGCGCCCAGCGAGTCCCTGATGATCGGCGACTCCATCTCCGACGTGAAGGCCGCCCGTGCCGCCGGCTTCCGCATCGTCTGCATGAGCTACGGCTACAACCACGGCCAGGACATCCGCGAAGCCCATCCCGACGCGGTCATCGACTCCATGGCCGAACTGCCGCAACTGCTGCCGGGGCGCAGCGCCCGGGAAGGCGCCGCCTGAGCATGGCGGGGATGCCGAAACGGCGCGAATGGGGGACAATGGCCCGGCGATGGCGCGGCTGAGCCACGTCGTGTTTCATTGATTCGGTCAGTCACAATCGTTGATCCGGATTCACTGTTGCGCATTTGCACAAAGCCCCTGAGGCCGGGCAGGCCGTCCGTGACCGTCCGCCGCAGGGAGGCGGCGGTCGAGCCTACAGGGAAGTATCAACGGCGTGTCACGGACGGCCTGCCCGGCCTCAGGGGCGAAGCCGATGCCTGATCGCCCCCGGGAAGCGGTCGGCAATCCGGAACCACATTCAGTCACCGATTCGGCATCATGAACGAACAGGAATTCGCCGCCCTCGCCCGCGAGGGCTACAACCGCATCCCCCTGATGGACGAGGTCCTCGCCGACCTCGATACCCCCCTGTCCACGTACCTGAAGTTGGCCAACGGTCCGTATTCGTACCTGTTCGAATCGGTCCACGGCGGCGAGAAGTGGGGCCGCTATTCCATCATCGGGCTGCCCTGCCGCACCCTGCTGCGCGTGCACGGCCGCCACGTCACCCTGCACACCGACGGCGAACTGATCGAGGAGACCGTCACCGACGATCCCCTGGCCTGGATCGAACGCTTCCAGGCGCGTTTCAAGGTGTACCAGCCCGAGGGCCTGCCGCGCTTCACCGGCGGCCTGGTGGGGTACTTCGGCTACGACACGGTGCGCTACATCGAACCGCGCCTCGGAGAGTGCCCGAATCCCGATCCGCTCAAGCTGCCGGACATCCTGCTGATGGTCTCCGACGAGGTGCTGGTGTTCGACAACCTCTCCGGCAAGCTATACGTGATCCACTACGTGGACCCGGCCGAGGCAGATGCCTGGGCCCGAGGCCGCCGGCGCTTGCGCGAGGCCGTCGCCCGCCTGCGCAGCGCCACCCCCTATCATGTGCAGGCCCGCGCCGAGCAGGTGGCCGAGGCCGACTTCGTCTCCGGCTTCACCCGCGAGGGCTTCCTCGCGGCGGTGGAGAAGGCCAAACGCTACATCGTGGACGGCGACATCATGCAGGTGGTGCTCTCCCAGCGCCTCTCCATTCCCTTTCATGCCCGGCCGCTGGATCTCTACCGCGCCCTGCGCAGCCTCAATCCCTCGCCCTACATGTACTACCTGGATCTGGGCGGATTTCACGTGGTGGGCTCCTCGCCGGAGATCCTGGTCCACGTGGAAGACGGCAACGTCACCGTGCGCCCCATCGCCGGCACCCGCCCCCGGGGCCGGGACGAAGCCGAAGACCGGGCCCTGGAAACCGAACTGCTGGCCGATCCCAAGGAGCTGGCCGAACACCTCATGCTCATCGACCTGGGCCGCAACGACGTGGGCCGCATCGCCGAGACCGGCAGCGTGCGGGTCACCGAGAAGATGGTCGTGGAGCGTTACTCCCACGTCATGCACATCGTCTCCAACGTGGTCGGCCGCCTGCGCCCGGGCCTGTCCAACCTCGACGTGCTGCGCGCCACCTTCCCCGCCGGCACCGTCTCCGGCGCGCCCAAGATCCGCGCCATGGAGATCATCGACGAACTGGAACCGGTCAAGCGTGGCGTCTACTCCGGCGCCGTCGGCTACCTCGGCTGGTCCGGCAACATGGACACCGCCATCGCCATCCGCACCGCCGTCATCCAGGGCAATACCCTGCACATCCAGGCCGGCGCCGGCATCGTCCACGACTCCGTCCCGGAACGGGAATGGGACGAAACCATGAACAAGGGCCGTGCCATCTTCCGCGCCGTCACCCTCGCTGCCGCCGGCCTCGACACGGTGCACAAGTAGCCGGCTCGGTGGAAGGAACGCAGAGGGCGCAGAGACGCAGAGGACGCAGAGTTTTTCAAGAAACGATAAGCAGGGAGGCAGCGATGCACGCCGATACAATCACGGAGAAGTTGATTGGCGCGGCAATTGAGGTACACCGCTATCTGGGGTCGGGTCTGCTGGAATCGGTTTACCAGCGATGTTTGTGCAAGGAGCTATCATCCCTTGGTCTTCGACATGAGACCGAGGTGCCGGTGACGGTCTGTTACAAGGGTGAGGTAATCACCGATGCCTATCGGGCGGATCTTCTGGTTGAGGGAACTGTTGTCGTAGAATTGAAGACCGTCGATACGATCAATGAAAAGCACAGGGCGCAACTGCTCACATATCTGAAGCTCATGGAAAAGCCCGTGGGACTGCTGATTAATTTCAATGAAACGGTTCTGAGTCGAGGAGTCAAACGAATTGTCAACCAATATTGATAACCTCTGCGTTCTCTGCGTCTCTGCGCCCTCTGCGTTTTTTGCAGGATAGGTGAATTCATGCTCCTGATGATCGACAACTACGACTCCTTCACCTACAACCTCGTCCAGTATTTCGGCGAGTTGGGCGTGGCGGTGGAAGTCCATCGCAATGACCGCATCACGGTGGAGGAGATCGAGGCGAAGGATCCCGAGTGGATCGTCATCTCCCCCGGCCCCTGCACGCCCAGAGAGGCGGGCGTTTCGGTGGATGCCATCCGCTATTTTGCCGGGCGCAAGCCGATCCTCGGCGTGTGTCTCGGCCACCAGAGCATCGGCCAGGCCTTCGGCGGCGAGATCGTCCATGCCGGCGCCATCATGCACGGCAAGACCTCCCTGATACACCACAACGACAAGGGCCTGTTCCGCGGCATCGCCAACCCCTTCGAGGCCACCCGCTACCACTCGCTGGTGATCGACAAGGCCAGTCTGCCCGAAGCCCTCGAGATCACCGCCTGGACCGAAACCCCGGCAGGCGATCTGGACGAAATCATGGGCGTGCGCCACCGCGACTACCCCATCGAAGGCATGCAGTTCCACCCCGAGTCCATCCTCACCGAACACGGGCACGATCTGCTGAAGAACTTCCTTGAACAATACTAAGGTGGAAGGAACGCAGAGGGCGCAGAGACGCAGAGATCGAAGAGGGATTGAAGTATGATGAGGAAACGGATACAGCCCTGTCGCAACAGAATCCTGCTGTCAATGTCAGAATCGGAAATGCATCTGCAACAAACTCCGCGCCCTCTGCGTCTCTGCGCCCTCTGCGTTATTTCCACCGACCCCGAACGGAGCCACCACCGATGAACATGCAAGAAGCCATTCGCACCGTCACCGAGCGCCGGGATCTGACTCCCGAGCAGATGACCACCGTGATGCGCCTGATCATGACCGGCGAGGCCACGCCGGCGCAGATTGGCGGGTTCCTGATCGGCCTGCGCATGAAGGGCGAGACGGTGGACGAGATCGCCGCGGCGGCGCAGGTGATGCGGGAGCTGGCCACCGGGGTGAAGGTGACGGGCGAGCACGTGGTGGACATCGTCGGCACCGGCGGTGACGCCACCAACACCTTCAACGTCTCCACCGCCTGCACCTTCGTGGTGGCCGCGGCCGGCGGGCGGGTGGCCAAGCATGGCAACCGCTCGGTGTCGAGCAGGTCGGGCAGCGCCGATCTGCTGGAAGCCGCCGGCGTGAATCTGGATCTCACCCCGGAACAGGTGGCCGAGTGCATCGAGCGGGTGGGGGTGGGCTTCATGTTCGCGCCGAAGCACCACAGCGCCATGAAGCACGCCATCGGCCCGCGCCGGGAGATGGGCGTGCGCACCGTCTTCAACGTGCTGGGCCCGCTCACCAACCCGGCCGGGGCGCCCAACCAGCTGCTGGGCGTGTTCAGCGCCGAGCTGGTCGAGCCCCTGGCCGAGGTGCTGCGCAAGCTCGGCAGCCATCACGTGCTGGTGGTCCACGCCGAAGACGGCATGGACGAGATCAGCATCGGTGCCCCTACCCGCGTCGCCGAGCTGCGAGACGGGCGCATCGAGACCTACACCATCGCGCCGGAGCAGTTCGATCTGCCCCGCGGCAGCATTGCCGAGCTGCAGGTGCACAGCGCCGAGGAATCCCTGGCCATCATCCGCCGCGTCCTCGACGACGAAGCGGGCCCGGCCCGCGACATCGTCCTCCTCAACGCCGGCGCCGCCCTCTGCGCCGCCGACCTGGCCGACACCCTCGACGCCGGCATCCGCCTCGCCGACACCCAGCTCGCCACCGGCGCCGCCCGCGAAAAACTCGAACAGCTCGTGGCAGTGTCCAACAGCTTCGAATGAGGTGAGGTGGAAGTAACGCAGAGGGCGCAGAGGACGCAGAGAGGGGTTGATGAGACAAGTCGGTTACCATGTTCCGTTTCGGCTGGTCAATTCACCAATGGGTCTATTGTTGTTGTCGGTACTCTGTGCGACGTTAGTATGATGTTCCGGATATAAAAACTCTGCGCCCTCTGCGTCTCTGCGATCTCTGCGTCCTTTCCACCCAAGTCAGACCATTTGAACGAGATGACCGACACCCCCGACATTCTGAACAAAATCACCGCCCGCAAGGCCGAGGAAGTGGCCGGGCGCATGGCGCGGCATCCGCTGGAGGAGATGATGGAACGGGCCGCGCAGGCGATGCCGGTGCGCGGGTTCGTGGCGGCCATAGGGGAGCGGCTGGCGGCGGGGCAGCCGGCCGTGATCGCCGAGATCAAGAAGGCCTCGCCCAGCAAGGGCGTCCTGCGGGCGGATTTCCATCCGGCCGAGATCGCCCGTTCCTACGAACGGGGCGGGGCGGCCTGCCTGTCGGTGTTGACGGACGTGGACTTCTTCCAGGGGTCGGATCATTACCTGGTCGAGGCCCGCGAAGCCTGCCGCCTGCCGGTGCTGCGCAAGGACTTCATCATCGACCCCTACCAGATCTACGAGGCCCGGGCCATCGGTGCCGACTGCATCCTGCTGATCGCCGCCTGCCTGAGCGACGCGCAGATGCGCGAACTGGCCCACCTGGCCGTGAGCCTGGGCATGGACGTGCTGGTGGAAGTCCACGACGAAGCCGAGCTGCACCGCGTCCTGCCGCTGGAACTGCCCCTGGTGGGCATCAACAACCGCAACCTGCGCACCTTCGAAACCCGCCTCGAAACCACCCTCGACCTGCTGCCCCAGATCCCGAAGGACCGCATCGTCGTCACCGAAAGCGGCATCCACACCCGCGACGACGTCGCCCGCCTGCGCACCCACGGCGTCAACGCCTTCCTCGTCGGCGAAGCCTTCATGAAAGCGGACGAGCCCGGGGAGAAACTGCGGGAGTTGTTCTATTGAACAGGTTGGGCTGTAAAGAACGCAGAGGGCGCAGAGACGCGGAGGACGCAGAGTTTTTGGTTTGGTTCGGCCGGCTGGCTATTGAAAAACGCCGTTTTTCAGTGGCCTGTTAGCGGCGGGAGCATAGTGCAGATCGAGTCTGGCGGGCCAATCATCATAACAGATAACCAACGTGCCATCTCCGCGCCCTCTGCGTCTCTGGGGCCTCTGCGTTATTTTCCAGATACGCGAAAAAAGAAGTCTCAACGCGCGCCGAAGACGACAATCGTCTTCCCCTTCACCGAAATCAGCCCCGATTCCTCCATGTTCTTGAGCACCCGCCCCACCATTTCCCGCGAACAGCCGACGATGCGGCCGATTTCCTGGCGGGTGATGCGGATCTGCATGCCTTCGGGGTGGGTCATGGCGTCGGGCTGCTGGGTCAGGTCGAGGAGGGTGCGGGCCACGCGGCCGGTCACGTCCATGAAGGCCAGGTCGGAAACCTTGCGGGAGGTGTGGCGCAGGCGGGCGGCCATCTGCTTGGCCAGGGCGAACAGCACGTCCGGGTGTTCCTGGTAGAGCTGGCGGAACTTGGCGTAGGAGATCTCGGCCACCTCGCAGGCGGTGCGGGCGCGCACCCAGGCGCTGCGGGCCTCTTCCTCGTCGAACAGGCCCATCTCGCCGAAGAAGTCGCCCTTGTTGAGGTAGGCGAGCACGATTTCGCGGCCTTCCTCGTCCTCGATCAGCACCGAGACGGAGCCTTCGACGATATAATAGAGCACGTCCGGCTTGTCCTCGGCGTAGATGATCACGCTCTTGGCCGGATAGCTGCGCCGGTGGCTGTGCTCGAGGAACTCGTCCAGCGAGTCGATGCCGGTGGTGTCTTGCGTTTGGTTCACCTGACCCATGATCTTCCCTTCCTGGTGGCTGACGGTGACAGGCGCCTATGGTATACCACTAACCCTTGAAGTAAACCGGCCGTGGCGACTTCCTTGCGGAAGTGAGAAGGCGGTCACCCCACGGCACCGATCGGGCACGGTGCCCGGGGGTACCTGCAAAGTATAGTCCCTGCGGCCCCAGTCTGCAGAAACCGGCCGCAAGCGGCCAAAAGGGGAACCATGAAAGCGCGAATCAAGTGGGTCGAGGACGTCACCTTCGCCGGCGAGTCCGGCAGCGGACACACGGTGGTCATGGACGGCCCCCCGGAGCACGGTGGGCACAACCGGGGCGTGCGGCCCATGGAGATGATCCTCCTCGGCCTCGGCGGCTGCACCGCCTTCGACGTCATCCACATCCTCGGCAAGGCCCGCCAGCCGGTCACCGACTGCGAGGTGGAGCTGAGTGCCGAGCGGGCCGAGACTGAGCCCAGGGTGTTCACGAAGATCCACGTGCACTTCATCGTCACCGGCGAAGGGCTGGACGAGAAGCGGGTGGCCCGGGCCGTCTCCCTGTCGGCCGAGAAATACTGCTCGGCCTCCATCATGCTGGCCCGGGCCGGGGTCGAGATCACCCACGACTACGAAATCCGCGAGGCGCCGGCCGGCTGACCGATCTGACGGCTTCCCGAAACCCTCGCGGAACGCCGGAATTTTGCTAGAATACCCGGCCTTTTCCGCCCGGATCGAGAACCCCCATGACCCGACCCGCCCCCACCGCCGGCCTGCGCCACGTGGCGCTGTACGTGACCCGCTTCGAGGAGACCGAACGCTTCTACACGGCGCTGCTGGGCATGCGCGTGGAATGGCGCCCGGACCCCGACAACGTCTATCTCACCTCGGGCCACGACAACCTGGCCCTGCACCGGGCCGCCGAGCCGCCCGCCGGCCCCCAGCGCCTCGACCACATCGGTTTTATCCTGCGCCGCCCCGAAGACGTGGACGCCTGGCATGCCTACCTGCAGGCGGCCGGTGTGACCCTGCGCTCGGCACCCCGCACCCACCGCGACGGCGCGCGCAGCTTCTATTGCGAGGATCCGGACGGCAACGTGGTGCAGATGATCCATCATCCGCCGCTGGCGGAAACCCCCTGAGGTGGTTCTCATGCCCGGGCGCAGCTACCAGAAGAAACTCAAGCTGAGCGGCTTCAACAACCTTACCAAGACCCTCAGCTTCAACCTCTACGACATCAACTACGCCGAAACCACGGCCCAGCAGCAGGCATACATCGAATACATCGACGAGGAATACAACGCCCGCCGCCTCACCGCCATCCTCACCGAGGTCAGCCACCTGATCGGCGCCAGCATCCTCAACATCGCCCACCAGGACTACGATCCCCAGGGCGCCAGCGTGACCATGCTGATCGCCGAGGAACCGGTGGTCTCCGAGGAACTGCAGAACGCCGAACGCCCCGGCCCCCTGCCCGAAGCGGTGGTCGGTCACCTCGACAAGAGCCACATTACCGTCCACACCTATCCCGAGAGCCATCCCGACAACGGGATCAGCACCTTCCGCGCCGACATCGACGTCTCCACCTGCGGCCGCATCTCGCCCCTGCGCGCTCTCAACTACCTGATCCACAGCTTCGATTCGGACATCGTGATCATGGACTACCGCGTGCGCGGCTTCACCCGTGACATCCGCGGCCGCAAGCACTACATCGATCACAGGATCAACTCCATCCAGAACTTCATCGCCCGCGACACCAAGGAGCGGTACCAGATGATCGACGTCAACGTCTATCAGGAAAATATCTTCCACACCAAGATGATCCGCAAGGAGTTCGACCTCGACAACTACCTCTTCAACATCGACGCCGCCGATCTGCCGGAGAAGAAACAGAAACGCATCCGCAAGCAGCTGCAGAAGGAAATGCAGGAGATCTTCTACGGGCGGAACATTCCGCGCTAGGCGGATGGCTGTATGAGCGGCGCCCCCGCCCCGCCTCCGGAAGTCACCACCCCACCCCGTAGGAGCGGCGCCCTCGCCACGACCAAATCTTGTCTTCAGGGAGACATTTTCCTAACATCAAAACATCCCATCCAAGCACAAGGACGTGCCATGCCGAAAAAATCCCCCGCGGCCACCGCCTGCGCCTCGGCCGCCATTCCGAACCTGGCCGGATCTACCTCGTCACCTTCGTGACCCAGAAACGTGAACCGCTGTTTGCGGACTGGCGGCTGGGACGGATCGTGGTTCAGGTGCTGCAAGGATCAGCACATCAGGCGAGGACCTGGTGCTATGTGGTCATGCCCGACCACGTTCACTGGCTGATGCAACTGCGAGAGACAGCCACACTGGAAAACGTGATCCAGAGCGTGAAATCTGTCAGCGCCCATCGACTCAATCGCCGGCTGCGACGGAACGGGAAAGTCTGGCAGGCCGGTTACCACGACCATGCGTTGAGGCAGGAAGAAGATGTGCAGGCGCTGGCGCGCTATGTGGTCGCCAACCCCTTGCGGGCCGGTCTGGTGAAACGGTTGGGTGACTATCCGCTGTGGGATGCGGCCTGGCTGGGCACTTGTCGCGGCGAGGGCGCCGCTCCTACAGAACCCGTGCCACTCCCTCCGTAGGAGCGGCGCCCTCGCCGCGACCCGTTCCCGGAACCCATCACCCACCCTCGTAGGAGCGGCGCCCTCGCCGCGACTCACCCGCGAACCGGACCCTCAAACCCAATACGCCGTCTTTGTCATCACCTTCGCCGTCAGCTTCATCATCAGCTTCACCGGCCCCGGCAGTTCGGCGCCGCCGGCGTGCAGGGCGGTGGTGGCGTGGTGGGCCTCGTCGATCTTCATCTGCTCGAGGATGGCGCGGGTCTTGCGGTCCTTCTCGCTGATCTTCGCCAGGTGTTCGTCCAGGTGGCGCACCACCTGTTTCTCGGTTTCGTTCACGAAGCCCAGGCTCCACCGGTCGCCGGCCAGCCCGGCCAGCGCGCCGATGGCCAGGGAGCCGGTGTACCACAGCGGGTTCAGATAGCTCTTGTGGCTGCCCAGCTCCTCGATGCGCCGCTCGCACCAGTCCAGGTGATCGTTCTCCTCCAGGGCGGCGCGCTCCATCTTTTCGCGCACCTCGGGCAGTTTGGCGGTGAGGGCCTGGCCTTCGTACAGCCCCTGGGCGGCCACCTCGCCCGAGTGGTTGATGCGCATCAGGCGCCCGGCCAGCTCCCGCTCGGCCTCGCTGAGATCGGCCTCGGGAATGTCGGCTGCCGGGTCGTGACGCTCGGTCACGCGGGGTTTGCCGAACAGGGTGCGCAGGCCCGTGTCTAGGTGCATCACGAGGCGATCAGGCAGGGTGTAGTTGCGTGTGGACATGAAGGGAAAGATACAGGATACAAGGGAAAAGATACAAGAAACCCGGCATCGGCGGGGCCGGGTGGCGGGTGGCAGGGAAAAACGTGGATCGGCCGTTTCCAGCTACCCGCTACCCGTCCCCCGCCACCCGCTACCCTCGTCGAGCCGCGCTGCCATCACCACCACCGGATGCACCACTGGCAGCTCCGGGTCATGTCCCAGCCCGGCATTGAGGAACAGCGCGCAACCGGGGTTGGTGCTGGCCACGACCTCCGGTGCGGTGCGGGCGATGGCTTCCAGCTTGTCGCTCCGCAGCCGCTCGGCCACCTGCGGGACGCGCAGCATGGCCTCGCCGCCGGCGCCGCAGCAGAGGTCGTTGTCCGCCAGGGGAATCACCCGCAGCCCGGGCACATGGCCCAGCAGTTCGCCGGCGGTGTCCTGCTGGCGCAGGCCGTTGATCTGGCTGCAGGGCAGGTGCACGGCCACGGTCAGGGGCGGATCGTTGGCGCGAAACCGCTCTGCGGGAAAGGGCTGGCGGGCGAGGAAGGCGGTGATCTCTTCCAGCCGCCCCACGAACGCCTCGGCCCGCGGGCGGTCGCTTTCATCGAGGGGCAGTTCGGCATAGCGTTGCAGATGGGGGCCGCAGCCGGTGGCAAGATAAAGGATCGCCTCCGCCGCCTCGTCGGCGGCCGAAAGCTGCTGCCGGGCCTGTTCGGTGGCCAGCGCCATCTCGCCCCGGTGCCAGGCCAGCGCCCCGCAACAGCCCGTCTCGAGCCGCCGCACACTGAAACCGAAGGCCTCCAGCACCCGGATGGCCGCGCGCACCGTCGTCTGCTCCAGCGTGCCGCCCAGGCAGCCGGTGAACAGGGCCACCCGTCTTCGTCCCCTGTCGTCTGCCGGGTGGGGCAGGGGCGCAGGTGCCGGCAGCGGCGGCAGCAGTCGCGCCGCCCGGGAAAGCCCGGAAAGGCGCAGCAGGCCGCTTGCGCGGGCCAGCCCCAGCAGCCCGCTGCGCTGCAAAAAGCGCAGACCCCGATGCAGGCGACGCAGGCGGGTCGGCTTTCCCAAAAGGCGCAGGGCGAAGCGTTGCCACCGGCTCGTGGCCTGCAACCCCGGCAGGCGCCGCCCCAAATCCATCAAGCGCTCGAACTCCACTCCCGCCGGGCAGACCCGCTCGCAGCGCCGGCAGCCCACGCATTCGTCGAGGTGTTTGCGCACGCGGGCATCGGGCGCCAGCCGGCCCTCGGTTACCCCCTGCAACAGCGCAATCCGCCCGCGCGGCGAAGCGTTCTCGTCCGAATGCAGCCCGTAGGTGGGGCAGTGGGGCAGGCACAGTCCACACTTCACGCAGCGATCGGCCAGGGCGAGGATTTGAGAGGAAAGGGACAAGGAGTTCGGCGCTTGCATCAAATATAGGGCTGTTACCCATCTTGCGGTTTGTCGCGGCGAGGGCGCCGCTCCTACCCGGCCAATCCATGATCTCTTGGCAGGAGCGGCGCCCTCGCCGCGACATGCAGGTGCCAGACGGTAGCGAGGATTTCGACGCCTCCCATTCCAGCGTATAATCCGATTCTACCCCATCCCCCGGAAAGCCATGTCCTTCTACCGTCACCACGTCTTCTTCTGCACCAATCGACGTCCCGATGGCGAGTCCTGCTGCGCCCGTTTCGATGCTCAGGCCATGCGCGACTACACCAAGCAGCGGCTCAAGGAAGCCGGCCTGCACGGCCCCGGCCAGGTGCGGGTCAACATCGCCGGCTGCCTGGGCCGCTGCGAGGTGGGGCCGGTGGTCGTCGTCTACCCGGACGAGACCTGGTACACGTACGTGGATCGCATGGATTTGGACGAGATCATCGAAAGCCACCTCAAGCAAGGCAAGGTGGTGGAACGCCTGCGGATCTGAACGCCTTGTCCACGACCTTTACCATCCCCGGTCCCGCCGGCCTGCTCGAGGCGGTTCTCGACCTGCCCGACGAGTTCCCGGAGACGCCCCCGGCCATCGCCGTGGTCTGCCATCCCCATTCCCTGCATGGTGGCAGCCTCACCAACAAGGTGGTCTGGATGATTGCCCGGACCTTCGTGGCCCTGGGCGTGCCTGCCCTGCGTTTCAATTTCCGTGGCGTGGGCCGCTCGGAAGGCGAATTCGACAACGGCCGGGGCGAGCAGGCCGATCTCGCCGCTGCCGCCGGCTGGCTGCGGGAGCGCCTGCCCGGCGCGCCCCTGTGGCTGGCCGGCTTCTCCTTCGGCAGCTTCGTCGCCTGGCAGGCCCACGCGGCGGTTCAGGCCGCCCGCCTGCTGCTGGTCGCCCCGCCCGTGGATCTGTTCGACTTCGGCCCGCCGCAGCCGGTCGAAATCCCCTGGTGCGTGATCCAGGGCAGCGACGACGAAATCGTCTCCCCCGCCGCCGTCCGCGACTGGGTGGCCGCCCAGCCCAACCCGCCCGAATACCGCGAACTGGCCGGCGCCGGCCACTTCTTCCACGGTCGCCTCAACGACCTGCGCCGCGAAATCGAAACCTGCTTCGAGGTCTGATTACGTCTCATCGCGGCTCCCCCTGCCCCTGGAGGAGCGTCGCGAGCCGCGATCTACCACCTGAAAACTTTCGGAAAATCAAAATCTTGAATATTCCAAAAAATTCTCTCACCAAGACTTGACAAAGTATAAGAAACTGCTAATATAAGCGTCACCTGATTTATTGTTTTGACTCCTCCATCCTCCTTATGGTGGTATTTCGGCGCGGTTGCCCCCTTTACCGCGCCTTTTTTTTGCCTGCGATTCGCTGCCGGCGTTCCGCCAGGCCGGGAGTTCGCGCATCTTGTATCTTCCCGGTGATTCAAGTACCATTCCGCCTCTTTTTTCGAGCCGAATCAATAAAGTCTGGGACACACGCATGAAAACCTTCAGCGCAAAGCCGGAAACCGTCAAGCGGGACTGGTACGTCATCGACGCCGAGAACAAGGTGCTGGGGCGTCTGGCTTCCGAAATCGCCCGTCGCCTGCGGGGCAAGCACAAGCCCGAATACACCCCGCACGTGGACACCGGTGACTACATCGTCGTGATCAACGCCGAAAAGGTCGCCGTTACCGGCAACAAGGAGTCGGACAAGCTCTACCATCACCACACCGGCTATCCCGGTGGGCTCAAGACCGTCAGCCTGGACAAGCAGCGCCAGAAGCACCCCGAGCGGATCATCGAGGCCGCCGTCAAGGGCATGCTGCCCAAGAACCGCCTCGGTCGGGCCATGTTCCGCAAGCTCAAGGTCTATGCCGGCCCCGAACACAAGCACACCGCCCAGCAGCCCAAGCCGCTGGACATCTGAACGTCAGGAAAGCGAAACCATGGCAGATACCTATTACAGTACCGGTCGCCGCAAGAACGCCACCGCGCGCGTCTACCTGAGCGCCGGCAAGGGCAACATTCTCGTCAACAACCGTCCGCTGGACGAGTACTTCGGCCGTGAGACCGCCCGCATGGTCGTGCGCCAGCCCCTGCAGGTCACCGACACCGAAGGCAACTTCGACATCAAGGTCTTCGTCCGGGGCGGCGGCAACACCGGCCAGGCCGGGGCCATCCGTCACGGCATCACCCGCGCCCTCATGAAGTATGACGAAGCCCTGCGCCCCATCCTCCGCCGCGCCGGCTACGTCACCCGTGACGCCCGCGAAGTGGAACGCAAGAAGGTCGGTCTGCACAAGGCACGCAAGCGGCCTCAATACTCGAAGCGCTAAAAGGCAGAGCAAGGAGACAAGAGGAAAGAGAAAACGGGCATGGATGCCTTCGAGGAACTGGAAGTCTGGAAACGCAGTTCCCGTCTCTGTTGCGAGGTGTACAAGGCACTGCGGGAATCACGAGAGTGGGGGCTGAAAGATCAGCTGACCAGGTCCGCCCTCTCTGTTCCCTCCAATATCGCCGAAGGCTACGAGCGGAATTCTCTAAGGGAATTCGTCAGGTTCCTGCAAATCGCCAAGGGGTCCTGCGGTGAACTGCGCACGCAACTCTACATCGCGCAGGACATCGGCGTGCTGGAAGCAAAGCGTGCCCGGCGTTTCATTCAGGAAAGCACTGAACTGAGCCGCATGCTCCAGACGCTGATTGGTAGACTGGAAGCCAGGGATAGCGGCTAATCTTGCCTCTGTTCACCTTCCTCTTTACTCTGATTTCATTGGGGAATCGTCTAACGGCAGGACAGCGGACTCTGACTCCGTCAATCCAGGTTCGAATCCTGGTTCCCCAGCCAAATCCTGACCGGTGGCCAACCCGCCAGCGACACCTCCCTGGCCTCCCTGGAGCAGGCGGTTGAAAAAGTCCGTTTTCAACCGCCGCAGGCGCGGCGCTCTCGCCGCGACCTGCGCGTCTCTGCCAAATCTGTCCTTTTCTTGATCCAGCTCAACAAGACCCGGTCCAGATTGCCTATCCTACGGGCCGCTTTTTTGCCCCCACTTCATGGAGATGTCATGTCCGAACTGATTTTCGAATCCGGCAAGCACAAGGTCTTTCTGTTCAGCGATCTGGTCACCGGGGACGGGATCCAGTCCAACCAGCTTTTCATCTACGACGATCACCATTCGGCCCTGTTCGATCCAGGCGGTCAGCTCACCTTCCAGCCTCTGCAGATGGCCATCGCCAGGATCTGTCCCATCAAGGAGCTGGACTACGTGATTGCCACCCATCAGGATCCGGACATCATCACCTCGCTGGATCGCTGGCTGATGTATTCGGAGGCGAAGATTCTGATCTCCCGCCTCTGGGAGCGGTTTCTGCCCCACCTGGTGCCCGGGTACATGAAGGGTGGCGGCATGGCGGGCCGGATCGTCGGCATTCCCGACCAGGGTGCCAACATCAAGTTCGGCCACAGCGTGATCAAGGCCCTGCCGGCCCATTTCCTCCATTCGGTGGGCAACCTGCACTTCTACGATCCGATCAGCAAGATCCTCTTCTCGGGCGACGTGGGCGCCTCGCTGGTGGATGCCGATCACGGCAAGCCGGTGGAGGACTTCGACGAACACGTCAAGTCCATGCAGGGCTTTCACGAACGCTACATGGGTTCCAACCGCGTCTGCCGCCTGTGGGTGAACATGGTGCGCCATCTGGACATCGAGATGATCGTGCCCCAGCACGGGCGGATCTTCGTCGGCAGGAAGATGGTGGATCGTTTCCTCGAGTGGTTCAGCCAGCTCGAGTGCGGGATCGATCTGATGAATCAGAATTATTATCGGGTGCCCTGACCACAAGGGCCGAGGGGCGAGTCAAATCACCAGATCCTCCAACCGGTGCACCGGCGGCTGGCAGGCATTGCCGCGGCAGATCCAGGCGGTGACGCCGCTCGCGGGCGCGGTGCGCCTGGCGAGGGCGGCCGGCAGATCGTCGCAGCAGGCGGGGATGGGCAGGATCAGGCGGCGGGGCCGGTAGTCCGCCTGCAGGCGCTCGAGCCAGGCGGGGAAGGCGTGTGCCTCGCCGCGCAGGACGACGATCTCCGGCGGCTGCAGGAATTCTTCCAGGGCGTCGAGCAGGGCGCCGTGCGCCGAGGCGTACTGGCGCAGGGTCTCCCAGGCACAGTGCAGGGTAGCCTCGGCGGCCTCGAGCCAGCGCGGCTCGCCGAGCAGGTGGCCGAGGCGCAGCAGGGCCTTGGCGGCGATGCCGTTGCCGGCGGGGAGGGCGTCGTCGGCCACGGGCTTGGGCCGCAGGATCAGGGCCTCGAGGTCGGACGGGGTGAGGAAGAAGCCGCCGGCCAGATCGTCATGGAAGTCGGCCAGCAGGGTGTCGGCCAGTTCCCGGGCCAGGTGCAGATCGGCGGGCCGGAAGCGGGCCTGCAGCAGCTCCAGCAGGGCGTCGATCAGGAAGGCGTGATCGTCGAGGAAACGCTGCCGGTTGAGGCGGCCGTCCTTGACGCCGGCATGGAGGCGCCCGTCGTGGTACAGGTGCGCGCGGATGAAGTTCACTGCCTGCTCGGCCGCCTCGAGGAAGTCGTCGCGGCCGAGCAGGCGCCCGGCGCAGGCCAGGCCGCGGATCGCCAGGGCGTTCCAGGCGGTGAGGATCTTCTCGTCCCGCCCCGGCGGGGTGCGCCGCCGACGGGCGGCGAAGAGGCCTTGCCGGGCGGCGTCGCGCCGCGCGCGGGCCCGGGCCTCGGCCAGCCCGAGGGTGTCGGCCACGTCGGCCAGGGCGCGCGCCACCCGCAGGTGCCAGCGGCCCTCGAAGTTGGCCGGCCCGTCCAGGCCGAAGTGGCTTGCGGCCACGGCGTATTCCTCCTCCGCCAGAACGGCCCGGGCCGCGTCCGGCGTCCACAGGTAGAAAGCGCCTTCACCTCCCTCGCTGTCGGCGTCCAGGCTGGACCAGAAGCCGCCCTCGGGCGCGCGCATCTCCCGCAACAGCCACTCGCCGGTGCGCTCGGCCACCTCGCGGAAGGCGGCCTCGCCGGTGGCCTGCCAGGCGCTGGCATAGAGATGCAGCAGCGGGCCGTTGTCGTAGAGCATCTTCTCGAAGTGGGGGATGGTCCAGTGCGCGTCCACCGAATAGCGGAAGAAGCCCCCGCCGAGCTGATCCTGCAGGCCGCCTTCGGCCATGGCGCGCAGGGTGCGGGTGGCCATCTCCAGCGCCGCGGTGTCGGGCTGGCCGGCCTCGCGGGTCAGGGCGTGGTGGCGCAGCAGCCGTTCCAGGTTGGTGGGGTGGGGGAACTTGGGGGCCTGGCCGAAGCCGCCGTGCTCGGCGTCGAACTGGGCGGCCAGTTCCTGGCGGGCCTGATCCAGCGGCGCGGGGTCGAGGCGGGCGGCCTGCGCAGGGCGGGGGTTGAAGGCGGCCAGGGCGTCGAGCAGGCGGTCGTTCTGTGCGGCGATGGCGTCGCGGTTCTGCCGGTGGAAGTCGGCCACCTGTTCCAGGATGTCGCGGAAGGCGGGCAGGCCGTGGCGCGGCGTCGGCGGGAAGTAGGTGCCGGCGAAGAAGGGCACGTGGTCGTCGGGGGTGAGGAACACGGTCAGCGGCCAGCCGCCGGGGCGCTGGTTGAGGAGCTGGAAGGCGTTCTGGTAGATGCGATCCAGGTCCGGGCGTTCCTCGCGATCCACCTTGATGTTCACGAACAGCCGGTTCATCACCTCGGCGGTGGCCGGATCCGCGAAGGATTCGTGGGCCATCACGTGGCACCAGTGACAGGCGGAATAGCCGATGGAGAGCAGGATGGGCCGCCCCGTTTCGCGGGCCAGGCCCAGGGCCTCGGGCCCCCAGGGATACCATTGCACCGGGTTGTCGGCGTGTTGCAGGAGATAGGGGCTGGTTTCGCTGGCGAGGGCGTTCATCGGGGGGCTCATTGTTGAGTAAAATGCTTGGGAATTGTAGCGCGCATGGACGGCGGAGGCCATCTCCGGCAGACTATGCGCTTTCTCGCTGACCGATGATACCGCCTGCCGTGAACCCTGCTGCCGAGTTTCCCGTCCTGCGCCTGAAGAAGCGGGAAGACCGCCGGGTGCGCGCCGGCCACCGCTGGATCTACAGCAACGAGGTGGACACCCGCGCCACGCCCCTGACCGCCTTCACTCCCGGCGAGGTGGCGGTGCTGGAGGACGCCCGGGGCAAGCCGCTGGGCATGGTCACGGTCAACCCGGCCACGCTGATCTGCGCGCGGATCTACAGCCGCAAGGTGCCCCAGCCGCTGGACGTGCCCTTCGTGATCCGGCGCCTGCAGCATGCCCTGGCCCTGCGCGAGATGATCTTCGATTCGCCCTTCTACCGCCTCTGCTACGGCGAGAGCGACGGCCTGCCCGGCCTGGTGGTGGATCGCTTCGATCGGGTCCTGGTGGTGCAGATGGCCACCGCCGGCATGGAACTGGCCCGGCCGGTGATCCTCGAGGCCCTGGAGACGGTGTGCAACCCGGCCGTGGTGCTGCTGCGCAACGACACGCCCGCCCGCGAGCAGGAGGGGCTGGAGCGCTACGTGGAGACCGTGGTCGGCACGTTGCCGGGCCGGGTGCCGCTGGTGGAGAACGACACCCGCTTCGAGGTGCCCCTGGCAGGCGGACAGAAGACCGGCTGGTATTACGATCACCGTCTCAACCGCGAGCGCCTGCGCCGCTACGTGGCCGGCAAGCGGGTGCTGGACGTGTTCAGCTACGTGGGCGCCTGGGGCGTGCAGGCGCTGACCGCCGGGGCCGCCGAGGTGCTGTGCGTGGACGGCTCGGCCACCTTCCTGGAAATCGCCCTGGAGAACGCCCGCCTCAACGGCTTCGACGAGCGCCGCCTGCAGCTTCGCCACGGCGACGCCTTCGACACCCTCAAGGCCCTGCGCGCCCAGAGCGAGCGGTTCGACGTGGTGGTGGTGGATCCCCCGGCCTTCATCAAGCGCCGCAAGGACGTGAAGGAGGGCAGCATCGCCTACCAGCGGCTCAACCGCCTGGCCATGCAGGTGCTGCGCCCCGGCGGCCTGCTGGTCTCGGCCTCCTGTTCCTGGCACCTGGACCGCGACAGCCTGCGCGACATCCTGCGCAAGGCCGCGGCCATCAACGGCGTGCCCCTGCAGATCCTCGAGCAGGGCCACCAGGGACCGGATCATCCGGTGCATCCGAGCATGGCCGAGACCGACTATCTCAAGGCCTTCTTCGCGCGGGTGGGCTGAGACCATGGTCGTCGACTTCGATCCCATTGCCTTTCACGTCTTCGGCTGGCCCGTGCACTGGTACGGCATCATGTACCTGCTCGGTTTCCTCGCCGCCTGGGGGATCGGCCGCCTGCAGCTCAGGCGCCCCGCCGGGCGTGGCTGGAACGCGCAGATGGTGGACGACATGCTGTTCTACGGCGGCCTGGGGGTGATCCTCGGCGGGCGGATCGGCTACATGCTGTTCTACAACCTGCCGGTGCTGCTGCACGATCCCCTGTCCCTGTTCCGGATCTGGCAGGGCGGGATGAGTTTCCACGGCGGCCTGCTCGGGGTGCTGGCCGGGCTGTGGTACTGCCAGCGCAAGTTCGGCAAGCGCTATTTCGAGATCGTGGACTTCGCCGTGCCCATGATTCCCCTGGGGCTCGGCTTCGGGCGGATCGGCAATTTCATCAACGGCGAGCTGTGGGGCAAGCCCACGGATCTGCCCTGGGGGATGATCTTCCCGGCCGCCGGCCCCGAGCCGCGCCATCCCACGCCCCTCTACGAAGCCTTCCTGGAAGGGCTGGTGCTGTTCCTGATCGTCTGGTTCTACTCGGCGAAGCCCCGGCCCGCCATGGCCGTCTCGGGGGTGTTCGCCATCGGTTACGGCAGCTTCCGCATCCTCATCGAATTCGTGCGCCTGCCCGATCCCCAGCTCGGCTATCTGGCCTTCGGCTGGGTGACCATGGGCATGCTGCTGTCGCTGCCGCTGGTGCTGACCGGCCTCGTGCTGTTGTGGCTGGCCTACCGCCGGCCGCAGGCGAAGGAAGCGAAGACATGAAGCAATACCTCGAACTCATGCGCCACGTGCGCGACCACGGCGTGCAGAAGGGCGATCGCACCGGCACCGGCACGCGCAGCGTGTTCGGCTACCAGATGCGTTTCGACCTGCAGGCCGGCTTTCCGCTGGTGACCACCAAGAAGGTGCACCTGCGCTCCATCATTCACGAGCTGCTGTGGTTTCTGAAGGGCGAGACCAACATCGCCTATCTGCACGAGCACAACGTGACCATCTGGGACGAGTGGGCCGACGAACACGGCGATCTGGGTCCCGTGTACGGCCGGCAGTGGCGCGCCTGGCCCACGCCCACGGGCGAGACGATCGATCAGATCGCCCAGGTCGTCGAGCAGTTGAAGCACAACCCCGACAGCCGCCGGATCATCGTTTCGGCCTGGAACGTGGCCGACCTGCCCGACGAGTCGATCTCCCCCCAGGCCAACGTGGCGCAGGGGAAGATGGCGCTCGCCCCCTGCCACGCCTTCTTCCAGTTCTACGTGGCCGACGGCCGGCTCTCCTGTCAGCTCTATCAGCGCAGCGCCGACATCTTCCTTGGCGTGCCCTTCAACATCGCTTCCTACGCCCTGCTGACCCTGATGCTGGCCCAGGTGACCGATCTCGAACCCGGCGAATTCATCCACACCCTGGGCGACGCCCACCTGTATTCCAACCACATGCAACAGGTGGAAACCCAGCTCGCCCGCGAGCCCTACCCGCTGCCGACCATGCGCCTCAACCCCGAGGTGAAGGATCTGTTCGCCTTCCGCTTCGAGGACTTCACCCTCGAAAACTACCAGTGCCATCCGCCGATCAAGGCGCCGGTGGCGGTTTGACAGCGGTGGAAGGAACGCAGAGGGCGCAGAGACGCGGAGGACGCCGAGAATGGGGGAGTGGGTTGTCCGTTGTCGTGCCGGTCGGGGGAATTCCATGCCCGGCTCGGGGACAATGTTCCAGAATCACTGTGTGGCCGCAAAATGGCTCGCCGCGCACTCGGCGTCTCTGCGTCCCTTCCACAATGGCCTGATTCCATGAAGCAGAGGATATCCCTGATCGCGGCGATGACTGACGACCGGGTGATCGGGATCCGTAATCGTCTGCCCTGGAAGCTGCCGGCGGACATGCAGTGGTTTCGCCGGCATACGCTGGGCAAGCCCATCGTGATGGGGCGCAACACCTTCGAGTCCTTCGGGGCGAAGCCGTTGCCGGAGCGGCGGAACATCGTGATCACCCGCGATCCGGACTACCGCGCCGAGGGCGCGGTGGTGGTGCACGACATCGAGGCAGCGCTGCAGGCGGCGGGCGAGGCGGAGGAGGTGATGATCATCGGCGGCGCCTCCTTCTATGCACAGATGCTGCCCCGCGCCGATCGGCTCTACCTCACCTTCGTGCATGCCGACATCGAAGGTGATGCCTGGTTTCCCGAATTCGACCCCGCCGACTGGCAGGAGGTGTACCGGGAGGATCGGCCTGCCGATGCGAAGAACCCCCACGACATCAGTTTCGTCATCCTGGAACGGAAACGGGCGTAGCCCGGGCCCTGAAAATCCAACGCAAAGGCGCCAAGGACTCAAAGGGTCTTGTTCGTTACAAGCGGGTGGCCCCGTCGGCCGCCCTGCCACGGCCCCTCACCACGGCTTGCGATAGGCCGGGCATTGCACCTGGTGGATTTCGGCGCCGTGGGGTTCGAGCCGGGCGGCGGTGAGGCGGCCGCCCCAGACGCAGCCGGTGTCGAGGGCGAGGAGGTCGGGGCGTTGCACGAGGCCCAGGGTGGACCAGTGGCCGAAGACGATGCGCCGGCCGGCCATGGCGCGGCGGGGGAAGTCGAACCAGGGCAGATCGCCTTCGGGCTGGGTGCCGGGGGCGCCGTTGTCGGCCAGGTTGAGGCGGCCGTCGGGGTGCAGGTAGCGCATGCGGGTGAAGCTGTTGCAGATGAAGCGCAGGCGGTCCCAGCCGCGCAGGCCGGGGTCCCAGCGATCCGGCAGGTTGCTGTACATGCGGTGCAGGAAGTCGGTCCAGCGCGGGCCGGCGAGGATTTCCTGCAGTTCGGCCGCCCGTGCCTGCGCCTCCTCCAGCGTCCAGGCCGGATGCACGCCGGCATGGACCAGGGTCGCGTCGAGGCGCGGATCGTGGTGCAGCAGCGGCCGCCGGCGCAGCCAGTCGATCAGGGCGTCGCCGTCTGGCGCCTTGAGGATGGCCTTCAGGCTCCGGTCGCGGGTCTCGCGCACGCCGGCATGAATGGCCAGCAGATGCAGATCGTGATTGCCCAGCACGCACACGGCCGCCTCGCCCAGGTCGCGCACGAAGCGCAGCGTCTCCAGCGATTCGGGACCACGGCTGACCAGATCGCCCACCAGCCACAGCCGATCCCGATCCGGATCGAAACCGATGTGCTCGAGCAGTTCGCGCAGGGAAGGCTGGCAACCCTGAAGGTCGCCGATGGCGTAGGTGGGCATGGGGGTGAAGATACAAGAGGCAAGCGGAGGGAGACAAGCGCCTGCGCCCTTGCGCTTGTATCTTTCCCCTTTCCTCTGCCTTTTACAGGCGCTTGTGCAGTTCGATGTGCCGGAACCAGCCGCCGGGGACGGCGGGCTCGTCGGCCATGACCCGCAGGGAGGGGGCCAGCGGCAGCAGGTGTTCGAAGACCACGTCGGTGCGGGTGGCGAGGTGGCGGATGAGGGGGTTGAGCAGGCGGCGCAGGGGTGCGAGCTGGCCAGGACGCAGGAACTTGTCGAGGATCAGGACGCGGCCGCCGGGCCGGAGCACGCGGGCCGCCTCGCGCAGGGCGTCGGCGGGTTCGGGCACCACCGCCAGGATCAGGTGCATGAGCGCGATGTCGAAGCACGCATCGGCAAAGGGCAGGGCCATGGCATCGCCCTCCACCAGCTCCACGTGCAGGTTGAGCGGGATGCGTTGCCGCGCCCGGCGCAGCATGGCGGGCGTGAGATCGAGTCCGGTGTAGTGGGCGCCGGGGGGCAGGTGCGGGAGATCGAGGCCGGTGCCGATGCCGTCGATCAGGATGGCCTTGCCCTGTACGTCGCCCAGCCGCGCCAGCGAGCGCCGGCGCATGGGCTCGGTGGCCCGGGCGACGATCCGATCATAGATGGGGGCAAGGACGCGGTAGCTGTGTTTGAGCATAGGGCAAGGATACAAGAGAAAAAGGGGGGAAGCCTTCCCTTTTGCTCTTGTCTCTTGTCCCTTGTATCTGCCGTCAATGCAGGGTGTTGGGGACGGCCAGGTTGAAGGGGGGGATTTCGGCGTCGAACTCGGTGCCGTCGTCGGCGATCATCTGGTAGCTGCCCTGCATGCTGCCGATGGGGGTTTCGAGGATGGTCCCGCTGGTGTAGCGGAAGCCGTCGCCGGGCTTGAGGTAGGGCTGTTCGCCCACCACGCCTTCGCCGCGCACTTCCTGCACCTTGCCTTCGGCGTCGGTGATGATCCAGTGGCGGGTGAGCAGTTTGGCCGCCACCGAGCCCTGGTTGACGATGGTGATGGTGTAGGCGAAGACGTAGCGGTTCTGTGCCGGGTCGGACTGATCGGGGAGGTAGCGGGTTTCCACTTCCACCTGGGTGTTGTAACGGGTCTTGTCGAGGCTCATGGGATCGGCTTCCGGCTGGGGAGGGAAGAGCATATCAGACCGAGATGGTCTGCGGCCGTTCGTCGTCGCGATGCTGGTTGACGTAGTCGATGGCCGTGCGCACGGCGCGGGCCACCTCTTCGTCCATGCGTTCGCGTTCTTCTGGGGTCATGTAGAAGATCAGATCCACGTTGTGCCGGACGTAGCGGGCCGGAAGCTGGTTGAGAGCCACGCAGGCGATGTCGCTGAGGTAGTCGTCGTCGCTGCTCTGCAGGCCCTCGGGGCCGGCCAGCAGGGCTTCGAGAACCCGCTGCTCGTAGTAGTTGTGAATGCTTTCGAAGGACATGGGCATTTCTCCAGGCAGGTGCGGGATCTCTATCGGCAGCGGGGCGGACGACTTGAACCGGGGGCTCAGGCCTGGCGCAGGTGGCCGGTGGGGGTGTCTCGTTCGTCGATGAGGCCGTGGTCGCGCAGCCATTGGCGGGCGTCCTCGGCGTCGTTCTCGAACCAGGCGCGGGCCGAGCCGAGGCGGAAACTGTATCCCCAGCGGTCCATGTCGGTGAGCATGCGCTCACGGCCCATGCCCGGCAGGGCGTCGGCGAGCAGAATCTGCAGATAGCAGACGCCGTTTTCCTCGTCGTAGCCGCCGCCGGCATCGGTGTGCAACGTTGCGCGGCGTTCGGCATCCATGCAGAGGTAGTGACAGGCCTCGTGCAGGGCCGACTGCACCGGCGTGACGGGGCGCACGTAGAGGCGATCGCCGATCAGGCCGGCTTCCGGATCGCCCCAGAAGCTGCCGGGCAGGGGTTCCTGGTCGGGGACGGTGACCACTTCCAGTTTCCACGGGGCCAGCAGTTTGGCCAGGGCGCCCGCGGGCAGATCGCGGCACAGCAGAACGTCGTCGGTCATGGGGCGGGAGTATTGCCCGGCCGGGGTCGCGCCGACAAGTCCTCGTAGGTCGGCCTTCAGGCCGACATGCAATCGTCACAACCCCTGTCAGCCTTCAGGCCGACCTGCGGGAAGGGCAATGTGCGGGTCAGTCCCGCACCACGAGGATCCGCACCCGGTCGCCGGGGTAGATGAGGTCGGGGTTGCGGATCCGGCTCAGGCGCGCCAATTCGGGATAGCGGAAGGGGTCGTGCACGTAGCGGGCGGCGATGTCCCAGAGGGTGTCGCCCCTGACCACGATGTGCACGATCTCGCGCTGCACGGGGGCGGCTTCGGGGGCCCGGCGCGGCGGAGGAGGCGGTGTGGCGGCCTCCGGCGGGGGCGGTGCTTCGGCCGGCGGCGAGGATGGCGGCGCGGTCTCGGCCGCCGGTGCCGACGGGCTGGGCGGGCCGGCTTGCGGTTGGCGCGGCTGGTGGAGAACCAGGGTGATGCCCTGGCTGTCCTGGTGGATTTCGGCCCGGTAGGCGGGGCGTGCCGGGGGCGGGGATTGCGCTGCTGCCGGTTCGGGCGAGTCGGAATTCCCCTCGGCGGGTTGTGCCGGGTCGAGATCCCGGACCTCGGGGGCAGGGACTTCCTGCCGGGTTTCCGGCAGCGGGGACGGGGCCTCCGGTACGGGCGCAACCGTCGCGGGTGTCGGTAGGGAGAGGGCCACCGTTGGCGGCTCGTCCTTCACCCAGGCGGCGCGGCCCAGCCAGCCGGCAAGACCGAGGACCAGCAGCAGCGCGCCGCCAAGCAGCCAGCCCGAGGCGCTTTCCGGCGGGGGAGCAGGCTGTCTGCTCGGCGGCGAAGGGGATGATTGTGAGTGCTTGCTATCAGTATGGGTTCGGGGTGAAGGCGTAATCGTGCCGGTCGGCCGAGGCCGGCTGGCGACAGGGGGCGACGGGGCCGGCCGCACGGGGGGCGGCCGGTGGGGCACGGCCGGCGCCGGGGTTCGCGGCCGTTCGGGCGGGCGCTGCGGTGCCGGGCGGGCGGTGCGCTCCCCTCCGGCGGGGGCGCGCGATCGGTTGCGGGTCGGCGCCGGCACGGCGGAGGGGCGGGCTGGTGCCGCAGGGCGCTCGGCAGGGACGGACCGCGGTACGGTCGATGGGGCCGGGCGGGCAGCCGCCGGGCGTCTGTCCGCTGCCGTGGCGGAGGGATCGGGAGGCGCGCCTGCCGGGGCGGGCGAGGGGGGCGTGTCAGCGGCGGCCGCCACCGATGCAGAGGTGGCGGGGCGGTCGAGGCCTTGCAGGTAGCCGTGCAGGATCCCCGGCGCGTCGATGCCGTTCAGGCGGGCGAATTCCGTGTAGAGGTACAGCCGGCCCCTGTGTTCGAGGGTGCCGCGGAACAGGCGGCGCGGCACCAGAGGCGGCAGGTTTCCCCAGCCTTCCTCCGGCCAGGCCAGCACGTCGAGGATTTCGTCCACCGCAAAGCCGCTCGGCGCGCCGGCCACGTCGGCGACGATGATTCGCGAGGCGGCGTTGTCCTCCGCGGGGGTGCCGAAGCCGATGCGCAGATCCAGCACCCGCACCAGGCCGCTGACATGGCGGAAGACGCCCGGATGGAGGGCGTCGGTGCCCGGCGGCCGGTGCAGGGGCGGCAGCGTGACCACGGCCGCCACCGGCCGGCTCGGCGCGCAGCAGCACACCGGGCCGACCCGGAACAGCAGCAGGGCGTTGTGGTCGTCGGCATCCATGACGGCGGGATCCGGTATCGGTCGATACCGGTAATAGCGGCCCGGGGGCTGCGGAGTTGAATCCGGGCGTGTGAGGTTGGTCGGGAATCGCGGCGAGGGGGGCGCTTCTCCTACCCTTGTCCCTCGTCCCCCGACCCTCGCTCCTGCCCGTCGAGGGCCCGGGCCAGGGCGGCGAACTGTTCCAGGGTGAGGCGTTCCGGGCGCAGGCCGGGGTCGATGCCGAGGGCGGCGATGGCCTCGGGTTCGAGGAGGCCGCGCAGGTTGTTGCGCAGGGTCTTGCGCCGGTGGGCAAAGGCCTGGGCCACCACCCGTTTCAGGCGCGCCGCGTCCACGTCCACCGGCGGGGTGTCGTGGGGCACCAGCCGCACCACCGCCGATTCCACCTTCGGCGCCGGGCGGAAGGCGCCGGGGCCCACGGTGAACAGCATCTCGGTGGCGCAGTGGTACTGGACCATGATCGCCAGCCGTCCCCAGGCGTGGCTGCCGGGCCGGGCCACCAGGCGTTCCACCACTTCCTTCTGCAGCATGAAGTGCATGTCGCGGATGATCTCGATCTGATCGATGAGGTGGAACAGCAGGGGGGTGGAGATGTTGTAGGGCAGGTTGCCCACCACTCGCAGGGCATGGGGGCCTGGCGCCAGGGGGCGGAAGTCGAACTTCAGGGCGTCGGCTTGGTGGATGCGCAGCTCGCCGAGGCTGCCGCAGCGCTCGGCCAGGGGGCGGATGAGATCCCGATCCAGCTCCACCACGTCCAGCCTGCCGAGGCGGGGCAGCAGCTCGCAGGTGAGGGCGCCCTGGCCGGGGCCGATCTCCACCATGGCCTCGCCGGGGCGGGGGGCGATGGCCTCGGTGATGCGCCGGATCACGCCCGGATCGTGCAGGAAGTTCTGGCCGAAGCGCTTGCGGGGGCGGTGGGACATGGTGGGAACGGGGATGAAAACGGGGCTACACGATACCGGAGCCGGAGGCAAAAGAGTAGCCGTTGGCGGAGCTCGACCTCCCCCCGGCGCGGAGGACGGGCAATATTCGGGTTTCCCCCGTCGTAGGTCGGCCTTCAGGCCGACAAGGACTCTGCACCGATCGCTAGTCGGCCTGAAGGCCGACCTACATTTGGGAGAAGGATTCAGGCTCGCCGCCGACCGCCGGTTTCTGTCAGAATGGCGCTGCCCATGACCGTCAAGACCCGCTATCAGACCATCGACATCCTGCGCGGCGTCGCCATCGCGCTGATGGTGTATTTCCACTTCAGTTGGGATCTGTGGCATTTCGGCTATGCGAGTTTCGATTTCTACCGGGATCCCTACTGGCTCAACCTGCGCACGCTGATCGTCAGCCTGTTCCTTTCGTTGGTGGGGGTGTCGCTGGTGCTGGCCTCGCGGGGCGGGATGCGCTGGCCCCGGTATTTTCGGCGCCTGGGCCTGCTGGTGTTCTTCGCCCTGGCCATCACCGCGGTCAGTTACGTGAGCAATCCGCAGCGGGTCATCCTGTTCGGCATCCTGCACTTCATCGCCTTCGCCAGCGTGGCGGCCCTGCCGTTCGTGGATCGGCCGCGCCTGGCCTTGGGGCTGGGGATCGGGCTCATCGTGCTGGATCGGGTATTCAGCCATCCGCTGTTCAATCAGCCCTGGCTGCACTGGATTGGCCTGATGACCCACAAGCCCTTCACCGAGGATTACGTGCCGGTGATCCCGTGGCTGGGGGTGGTGCTGGTCGGGATCTTTCTCGGCCATGGCCTGCGGCGCTGGCCGGCGCTGGCCGGGGTGCGCGAGTGGCGGCGCGACGATCCCTTGAGCCGCGGCCTGGCCCTGGCGGGCAGGCATGGCCTGGCCATCTACGTGGCGCACCAGCCGATGCTGTTCGGCCTGTTCTGGCTGGTGGGGATGTTCAGGTGAGCGGAGCGGGGCGGCGCATCCTGGTGGTGCGCAACGACAAGCTGGGGGACTTCATGCTCACCTGTCCCGCCTTCGCCCTGTTGCGCGCGGCCCTGCCCGGGGCGCGCATCGATGCCCTGGTGCAGGACTACACGGCGCCCATGGCGGCCCGCTTCGGCACCATCGACGGCATTGTACGGGATCCGGGGCCCGGCTGGCGCAACACCCTGGCGCTGGCGAAGCAGTTGCGCGCCGCGCGCTACGAGGCGGCGGTGGTGCTGTTTTCCAGCACCCGCATCGCCATCGCCCTCTGGCTGGCCGGCATTCCCTTGCGCCTGGCACCGGCCACCAAGCTGGCCCAGATCTTCTTCCACCGCCGGATCCGCCAGCGCCGCTCACGGTCGGAAAAGCCCGAGCACGTTTACAACCGGGAGCTGGCCGAGGCCTGCCTGGCGGCCATCGGCGTGCCGCTGCCGCCCCTGCCGGCACCGCCCTGCCTGCGTTTTTCCGCAACGGAACGGGCGGCCACGCGCCGCGCTTTCCTGGCCCGCCATGAGCTCGCGGAAGAGGCCCGGCTGCTGTTCGTGCATCCCGGCCACGGCGGCTCGGCGGCCAACCTGAGCGTGGCCCGGTATGCCGAACTGCTGCGCAAGCTGGCGCCCCCGCCCCCCTGGCGGGTGGTGATCACCGCCGGACCCGGCGAGGAGGCGCAGGCCCGGGACCTGGCCGCGCGGATCCCGGAACTTGCGCCGGTGGTGCACGTCTCCCGCGAGGGGTTGGAGGCCTTCGCCCGGGTGCTGGACCTCGCCGACCTGTTCATCAGCGGCTCCACCGGCCCTCTGCACATTGCCGGCGCCCTCGACCGGCCCACCGCCGCCTTCTACACCCGCCGCCGCTCCGCCACCGCCCTGCGCTGGCAGACCCTCAACCGCCCCGCAAACCGCCTGGCCTTCTGCCCGCCGGAGACGGCCGGGGAGGAGGAGATGACGGCCATCGATCTGGACGCGGCGGCGGGGGCGATCCGGGCGGCGTTCATGGGGGCTTCGAAGGATGAGGTGTAAGAAACGCAGAGGGCGCGGAGACGCAGAGTACGCCGAGTGGATGGGTGATTTGAGCACCGCAGGGTGCGTTCGCGAAGCAACGCATCGGGCGGGTGAATCCTGTGCCTGATGGTGCGCTGCGGCGCGAGCGCACCCTACGTCGGCTTTTCTTCTCCGCGCCCTCTGCGTTATTTCCAGTCCGCCTCACGGTGGCAGGATAGCCCGGTCATGGCAATGGCCGTTTCGATGGCGGCGGTGAGGCTGCCCGGATCGGCGCGGCCGGTGCCGGCCAGTTCGCAGGCGGTGCCGTGGTCGACGGAGGTGCGCACGAAGGGCAGGCCGAAGGTGATGTTGACGGCCCGGCCGAAGCCCAGGTGCTTGAGCACGGGCAGGCCCTGGTCGTGGTACATGGCCAGGACGGCGTCGCAGTCGGCGAGGCGGTCGGGGTTGAAGGCGGTGCAGGCGGGGACGGGGCCTTCCAGATCCATGCCGGCGTTGCGCAGGCGGTCGAGCACCGGCGTGATGATTTCGATCTCTTCGCGGCCCAAGTGGCCGTCCTCGCCGGCGTGAGGGTTGAGGCCGAGTACGCGGATCCGGGGGCGGTCGATGCCGAAGTGGCGGCGCAGGCCGTCATGCAGCAGTTGCAGGGTGGTGGTCAGGCGATCCGGATCGAGGCTGGCGGCCACTTGGGTCAGGGGCAGATGGGTGGTGGCCAGGGCCACGCGCAGGCCGGGGGCGGCCAGGACCATCAGCACCTGTTCGGTGCCGGTGAGTTCGGCGAGGAATTCGGTATGGCCGGTGAAGGGCTGGCCGGCCGCGTTGATCACGCCCTTGTGCACGGGGCCGGTGACCAGGGCGCCGAACACGTGGTTCACGCAGCCGAGGGTGGCGCGGCGCAGGGTTTCCAGCACGTAGTCGGCGTTGGCCGGATCGGGTTTGCCCGCTTCGGCGGGCACGGCCAGGGGCACGGGGATCACCGGCAGTTCGCCGGCGCGGTGCTCGCGGCAGTCGCCGTGGAAGTCGGTGAGCCGGATGGACAGTTCGAGTTGCCGGGCGCGGGCCTCGAGCAGTTCGGGATCGGCGATGGCCACCAGCGGGACGGGCCATTCCCGGGCCGCGACGTTCAGGAGCAAATCGGGTCCCACGCCGGCCGGTTCGCCGGGGGTGACGGCGATGGGCGGCGCGGGCATGGTCACTGGTTGAGCCGGTATTCCACGTAGGCGGTGCTGCGCAGTTCGCGCAGCCAGTTGTGCAGGGCGATGTCGATCTTGCGCTTGGCGATCAGGCGCCGGGCCTGCTGCTGCTCCCAGGCCTTGGTGTCGTCGTGCTGACGCCGGGCCATGACCTGCACGATGTGCCAGCCGAAGCGGGTCTGGAAGGGTTCACTGATCTGACCGGGCTGGAGCTTGTTCATCTCTTCCTCGAAACGCGGCACCATGGTACCGGGGTTGACCCAGCCGAGGCTGCCACCCTGGGCGGCGGAGGCGGTGTCGTCGGAGACGGCGCGGGCGATCTCGCCGAAGTCGGCGCCGGCTTCCAGGCGCTCGCGGATGCGCAGCAGTTCGGCGTGGGCGGCTTCGCTGGAGGTCATCTCGTCGGGCTTGATGAGGATGTGGCGGGCCAGGGTCTGCTGGACCACGTGGCGTTCCTCGCGGCTGCGCCTGTCGAGCAGCTTGACGATATGGAAGCCGGAGGGGCTGCGGATCACCTCGCTGATCTGGCCCGGCTGCAGTTTGCGCACCACGTCGGCGAACAGGGTCGGCAACTGGCCGGCCTTGCGCCAGCCGAGATCGCCGCCCTGGAGGGCGTCGGGGGCGTTGGACTCGGCGATGGCGGTCTGGGTGAAGTCGGCGCCGGCCTCGAGCCGCTGGTGGATGGCCTCGGCCTTCCTGCGCGCCGCGGCGATCTGCTCGGGCGAGGCGGCCTCGGGCAGGGCGATCAGGATGTGGGCCAGATGATAGTCGTCGTCGTGACCCTTGCGGTTGGCCTGGTTGGTCAGGTAGTTGGCCACTTCCCGTTCACTGACATGGATCCGGCTTTCCACCCGCTGCTTGCGCAGCTGGTTGATGGTGAGGCTGTTGCGGATCTGTTCCCGGTAGCTGGCGAAGTCGAAGCCGTCGCGGGTCAGCACCTGGCGGAACTGTTCGAGGGTCAGGTTGTTGTCGCGGGCGATGCCGGCGATCACCCGGTTGACGGTTTCGTCGTCGATGCGGATGCCGATGCGCGCGGCTTCCTGCAACTGCAACTGTTCCATGATCATCTGGTCGAGCACCTGTTTGCGCAGCACGGGATCCGGCGGCAGACGGGTCTGCTGGCGTTGCAGGCGGGTCTTGATCATCCGCAGTTGGCGCTCGAGCTCGGTGGCGGTGATCACGTCGTCGTTGACCACGGCCACGATGTGGTCGATCTCCTCGACGATCTTCGCCGCCGCCGGCAGGGCCAACAGGGCGAGCAGCAGGACGGAAAACAGGCGTGACATCATGAACGGGCAGGTGAAAACGAAAGGGTGGTCATCATAGCACAGGGCGTTGCGGGGCCGGCGAAAACCGATTTTGTAGATTGTCCTTTGATTGTTTTCGGCCAATGATTTCGGGTCCGCCCTTGAGGCCGGGGAGGCGTTTCGTGACCGTCGGCCGCAGGGACGCGGCCGTCGAGCCTAGAGGGAGGTATCCACGGCGTGTCACGAAACGTCTCCCCGGCCTCAAGGGCTCCGTGCCGACATCTGATTCATGTGCCAAATTTCAGCATGTCGGGAAGATGCCTTTCGCCGGTTCCGCAACGCTTGAGCCGGCCTACGGTGTCGGGGGATGGCGAGCGAAGTTGCGGGATGGCGGCGGAAACGCTTGCGGGCCACCTGCCGTTGCCCCTCAGGGACCGGTGCTGACCCCCGCCAGGCCCTTGAGTTCCACTTCGAAATAGACGCTGCGTTCGGGTTCGACCGAGGTGTTGATGAATCGTTCCCGGCCGCGCAGGCCCAGGGCCCAGCAGCAACTGTCGTAGCGCACGCCGAGGGTCTTTTCCAGGGCGAGATCGGCACGCAGGTCGTGGAGGTAGCGGCCGTCGAAGCGCCAGCGGGGAGTGAGCCGCCAGACGAAACCGGTCTCGGCCGTCTCCAGGGTGTCGCGGGTGTTGCGATAGTCCAGGTGCAGGCGGTGTTCGCCGTCGCGGGTCCAGGCCAGGCGCAGGTTGTAGGTGTCGAAATCGCCGATCTCGGGGTTCCAGGCCAGGTCGCCGGCGGCGTTCCAGTGGGCATCGGGGCGGAAGATGGCGCGGGCGATGAAGTTGGAGCGGCTGGTGGTGGCTACCGGCTGGCCCGGCAGGGTCACGCGCCGGTCGGCGAAATAGCGGACCTGGCCGAGGCTCACCAGCAGCCGTTCGGCGCCCGTGGCCGCGTCCAGCCAGCGGCTGGTGAGCAGGGCGGTGAGACGGTTGGCGTCTTCCACCCGATCCACGCCGTCGAAGAAGTCCTCGCGCACCGGTTCGTTGATGCCGAAGGGCCGGTAGCGGGTATCGAACACCGGCAGATCCGATTGATCCCGGTAGGGGGTGTAGACGTAGAACAGCCGCGGTTCGAGGGTCTGGATGGACTGGCCGGTGGTGCGTTCGAAGAACAGCCCGCTGTCGAGGCTGAAGGTGGGCAGCGTGCGTGCGATGGCCGTCGGCTGGCCCGGGCTGGCGTTCTCGAGTGTGTAGCGGGTGTAGCGCCAGCTCAGGCGCGGCACCACGAAGCCGGCATCCTCGCGTACCGGCAGGCTGAGGCTGGGGCGCAGATCGAGGCGATCGCCGCGTACGGCGGTGTCCAGCGGATGGGCGAAGCGCACCCATTCGCCGGCCAGGCCGAAGTGCAGGCGCCGGTTGCGTTCGGGGTAGTGGCTCTGGATGTGCAGTTGCGGCAGGCGTTCATAGCTCGGGCTGCCGTTGAGGGTCTGGAAGGCCTGGGCCAGCAGGCCGGCTTCCCAGTTGTGGCCGGCCCAGTCGAGGGCGCCGCGCTGCTGGAGATGGGAGACGCTGGTCACGTCGAGGCTGGCGCCGAAGTCGTTGAAGTAGTCGGAGTCGGAAACTTCGCTGTAGTCGACGTCGGTGGTCCAGCCGCGGGCCGGGGTGCCCCGGTGCTGCCAGCGCAGGCCCCAGCGTTCGTTGCCGGTCACCCGATCGGCGCCCAGCCAGTCGGCGTCGAGCCGGCCGCGGTTGCGGCGGTGCAGATAGCGGAACTGACCACGCAGGAGGGTGCCGCGCTTTTCCATGTACCAGGGCGTGAAGGTGGCATCGTAGTTGGGCGCGATGTTCCAGTAGAAGGGGGCCTGGACCTGCAGACCGAGCTTGTCCGAGTTGCCGAAGGTGGGGAACAGGAAACCGGTAAGGCGTTCGTCGCCGATGGGAAAGCGGATCCAGGGCAGCCAGAACACGGGCAGATCGCCGGCCCGCAGCACCACGTTGCGGGCGGTGCCCTGGCGCGTGTCCAGGTTCAGGTGGATGTGGCCGGCGCCCAGTTCCCAGGCGGGCGAGTCGGGATCGCAGGTGGTGAAGGTGGCGCTCGCCAGGTCGAGCTGGCGCGGGCCGTGGGCCTGCAGCCGTTCGGCCCGGCCGTTGGCCCGCTCGGTGGTGAAGTAGCGGGCCCGCAGCACGTCGGCTTCCTCTTCGCGCAGGCGGGCCTGGATCCGCTCGCCGGTCACCAGCAGCCGAGGCGCCAGCAGGCGGATGCGGCCGCGGGCGTCGAGATGGCCGGTGAGGTAGTCGTAGTCGGCCCGATCCGCTTCCAGTTGCAGACGCTCGCGGCGGATCACCACCCGGCCTTCCAGGTGCGAGACGCCGTCGCGCACCAGGGTGGCGCTGTCGGCGGCGATGTGGATCCGATCGTCCGGGGGCGGCACGATGGCCGGAATCGCCGGATAGCGGTCGCTGGCGCACAACGGCAGGGTGGCCCCGAAGGCGGGCATGCCGAACAGCAGCAACAGCAGGGACAGGAGACGGAAGGATCCGGGCATGGACGGGCTTGTGCGCAGGGTCGTGCGGCGATTATACATGGCGGCCTGAAGCGTCGTTCCGAATTCCCGACCCCTTTCGAGATTGCGCCAGCATCAAGCGCGCTGTACTTTCAAACGAGAGTTCGGGAATTCGGAGCGACGCTTCAGGCGCGGATCGCCCCGCTGGACAATCTGTATAATGGCCGCGATGAACTCGATTGCGCATCAGGACGATCCGCGCCGGCACCGGCTCGAGGCATGGTTGCAGGGCGCGCTCGGCCTGCGCGGTTTCCGTCTCACCCCGGCCTCCGCCGATGCCAGCTTCCGCCGTTATTTCCGTCTGCATCTGCCCGGCGAGACGCGCATCGTCATGGATGCGCCGCCCGAGCGCGAGGATACCGGTCCTTTCCGCCGACTCTCCGCCCGGCTCCTGGCCATGGGGCTGCACGTGCCCGAGGTGCTCGCGGCGGACGTGGAGGCGGGGTTCCTGCTGCTCACCGATCTGGGGGATCGCCTCTACCTGCCGGCGCTCACCGACACGACCGCGGACGCGCTCTACGGCGATGCGCTGGCCGCCCTGCGCCGTCTGCAGGCGGGCGACACCGCCGATCTGCCGCCCTACGATCGGGCCCTGCTGATGCAGGAGATGCACCTGTTCCGGGACTGGTATCTGGGAACCCATCTCGGTCTGCGCCTGTCGGCGGAAGAGGCGGCGCTGCTCGAGTCCGCCTTCGAGGCCCTGGCCGCCAGCGCCCTGGAACAGCCGGTGGTGTTCGTGCACCGGGACTACCATTCCCGCAACCTGATGCTCGGCGAGCCCAATCCGGGCATTCTCGACTTCCAGGACGCGGTGGCCGGCCCCGTCACCTACGACGCGGTTTCCCTGCTGCGCGACTGCTACATCGCCTGGCCCCGGGAACGGGTCGAAGCCTGGCTGCGCGAACACCACGCCCGCGCGCGGGCCGAGGGCCTGCTCGACGGCGTCGACTTCGCCACCTTCCTGCACTGGTTCGAGCGCATGGGCGTCCAGCGCCATCTCAAGGCCATCGGCATCTTCGCCCGCCTCAACCACCGCGACGGCAAGCCCGGTTACCTGAACGACATCCCCCGCACTCTCGGCTACGTCCGCGAAGCCGCCCGCCGCTGCCCGGAACTGGGGGAATTCGGCGCCTTCATCGAGCAACGGGTCATCCCCGCCATGCAGGAATCCCCCTGATGATTTCCTGGCGCCTTTCTTTCCTCTTTCCTCCTGCCTCTTTGCGCTTTGGAAAGCCATGCGCGCCCTGATCCTCGCCGCCGGCCGGGGCGAGCGCATGCGCCCGCTCACCGACACCACGCCCAAGCCGCTGCTCGCGGTGGGCGGACGGCCGCTCATCGAGTGGCACCTCGAGGCGCTGGCAGCCGCCGGCATCAGCGAGGTGGTGATCAACCATGCCTGGCTGGGCGAGCGGATCGAGGCGGCCCTGGGCGATGGCGAACGCTTCGGCCTGCGGATCCGCTATTCCCCCGAGCCCCCCGGCGCCCTGGAGACGGCCGGCGGGATCGTCAAGGCCCTGCCGCTTCTGGGCGTGGCGCCGTTTCTGGTGGTCAACGGCGACATCTGGACCGACTATCCCTTCGCGCGTCTGCCCACAGAGCTGGGCGGCGAACTGGCCCACCTGGTGCTGGTGGACAATCCGCCCCAGCATCCGCAGGGCGATTTCCGTCTGGCCGCGGGGCGGGTGCATGCCGAGGGGGCGCCGCGGCTGACCTTCAGCGGCATCGGCGTCTATTCGCCGGCCCTGTTCGCGGGGCTCGCGCCGGGGCGGCGGCCTCTGGCGCCGGTGCTGCGCGAGGCCATGGCCGGGGGGCGGGTCGCCGGCGAGCACTACCGGGGACGCTGGTTCGACGTGGGCACCCCCAAGCGGCTGGCCCGCCTCGATGCCCTGCTGGGCGGGGAGCGGGACCATGGGTGAGGAGATCCGCCAGAGCCGCTTCAGTGAAGCGGATCACGCCCGCTACCGCGAGCGGCTGGCGGCCGAGACGGCCCTGCTGGCCCGCTGGTTCGCCGAGGATCGCTTCGCCCATGAAGCGCCGGTGGCCGGGTTCGAGCTGGAGGCCTGGCTGCTGGATTCGGAACTGCGTCCGGCGCCCCGCAACGCCGAGTTCCTCGCCCGCCTCGACGATCCCATGGCCAGCCCCGAGCTGGCGAGCTTCAACTTCGAGGTCAACGGCACGCCGCAGCCCCTGCGGGGCCACGCCTTCTCGGCCATGCACGGCGAGCTGGCGCGCACCTGGCAGCGTTGCCGCGCGGCAGCGGCCGGGATCGACTGCCGGATCGCCATGATCGGCATCCTGCCCACCGCCGAGAACGAGGATTTCAGCCTCGCCAACATGTCGCAGATGGCCCGCTACCGGGCCCTGAACCGGGAGGTGGTGCGCCTGCGCCGGGGTCGGCCGCTGGTGCTGGACATCAACGGCATCGAGCACCTGCGCGTGACCCACCGCGACGTGATGCTGGAAGCCGCGGCCACCTCCTTCCAGATCCATCTGCAGGTGGATCCGGCGCAGGCGGTGCGCCTCTACAACGCCAGCCTCATCGCCTCCGCGCCACTGGTGGCCATCAGTGCCAACTCGCCCTGGCTGTTCGGCAAGAACCTGTGGGACGAGACGCGGATCCCCCTGTTCGAACAGTCGGTGGCGGTGGGCGGCTATGCGGGGGCCCGCTTCGGACCCATCCGCCGGGTCACCTTCGGCAGTGGTTACGTGCGTCATTCGCTGCTGGAGCTGTTCGAGGAGAACCAGGAACACTATCCGGTACTGTTGCCGGAGGATCTGGGCGAAGTCGATCCGCAACTGCACCATCTGCGCCTGCACAACGGCACCATCTGGCGCTGGAACCGGCCGCTGGTCGGCTTCGACGCGGCGGGACGGCCCCATCTGCGCATCGAGCACCGGGTGGTGCCGGCCGGCCCCAGCATTCCCGATGCCATGGCCAACGCGGCCTTCTATTACGGCCTGGTCACCAGCCTGGCCGAAATGGCCGTGGCGCCCGAGTCGGTCCTGCCCTTCAACCGGGTGCGGGACAACTTCTACAGCGCCGCCCGGCACGGCCTGCGGGCCGCGATCCACTGGCAGGATGGCTGCACCCATCCCCTGCCGGAACTGATCCGGGATGCCCTCCTGCCCCTGGCCCGGGCCGGTCTCGAACGTCTGGAGGTGGCGGCCGACGACCGGGAACAGTTGCTGGGGATCATCGCCGCGCGCAACGCCACCGGCCAGAACGGTGCCGCCTGGCAACGGGCCTGGGTGGATCGCCACGGCCGGGACATGCGGGGCCTCACCGCCGCCTACCTCGAGCGCCAGGACAGCGGCCAGCCGGTACACGAATGGACACTCTGATGACGGAACTCTCCCTCACCATCCTCGACGCTCCGCCGCCGGGCCTGTTCGAGCGCGACGCCACCCGCCTGCACGAAATCCTGCCCGGCCCCGCCCTGCTGCACCTTCCCGGCCAGCGCACGCCGGCGCTGTTCGTCTCGGTCCTGCTGCACGGCAACGAGACCACCGGCTGGGAAGCGGTGCGCCGGCTGCTGGCCCGGCATGCCGACCGACCCCTGCCCCGGGCCCTGACCCTGTTCATCGGCAACGTGCAGGCGGCCCGCGAAGGCCGGCGGGTGCTGCCGGGTCAGCAGGACTACAACCGGATCTGGCGCGGGGAGGGGCGCGCTCCCGAACACCAACTGGCCCGGCAGGTGCTGGCGGAGCTGGATCGGCGCGAATGGTTCGCCGCGGTGGACGTGCACAACAACACCGGCAAGAACCCCCATTACGCCTGTGTCAACCGGCTCGAGAACCGCTTCCTGCACCTGGCCCGGCTGTTCAGCCGCACGGTGGTGTACTTCATCCGTCCCGACACGGTGCTGTCGCTGGCCATGGCCAGCCGCTGCCCGGCGGTCACCGTCGAATGCGGCCAGCCGGGGCAGGCCCGTGGCGTGGCCCACGTGAGCGAGTTTCTCGAGGCCTGCCTGCACCTGGATCACTTCCCCGAACACCCCCTCACGCACCGCGACGTGGATCTCTTCCACACCGTGGCGACGGTGAAGATCCCGCCTTCGGTGCGTTTCGGCTTCGGCGATCGGGAAGGGGTGGATCTGTGCCTGCTGCCGGACATCGATCGCTTCAACTTCACCGAGCTGCCGGCCGGCACCGCCTTCGGCCGGGTACTGCGCAACGATCTGCAACCCTTCACGGTGACCGACGAGGCCGGCCGGGAAGTGTTTCCCCGCTTCTTCGACATCAATGCCGGCTGGATCCAGACCCGCACGCCGGTGATGCCCTCCATGCTCACCCTGGATCGGGAAGTGATCCGGCAGGACTGTCTGTGCTACCTCATGGAACGCCTGCCGCTGCCGGAGTGAAGCCGGTGCGCCGGCGGCCGATAACGAAGAGGGACCATCGATGGAAGCGCTGCTTCAATTCACGATCATGTGTCGCATGTCGATCCGGTCGGCGGGCTCTGTGCTTGCCACCCCAGCCGTCCGGGAATCCGGAATGGCCTTTACGGCATCTGGCCGACAGACATTCGGTGTATGATCGCCACGGCAAGCCCTTCGCATACGCAAAGAGAGAAACCATGACTGCAGAACGCCGCCTCGCGGGATACAGCCTCATCGCCGGTCTGTTGCTGGCCGCGCTGCCGGCTCGCAGTGAGCCCCTTGCGGAACTCAACAACCGGGCGGTGGCCGCGGCGCGCGCCGGCCAGCTCAAGGAGGCCTACCGCCTGCTGCAGGAGGCCATCGCCAGCGATCCGCGCTTCGCGGTGGTGCAGGGCAATCTGGCCCGGGTGGTCGAGGAGATCTCCCGCCGCGATTACGGCAAGGCCCTCGAGGTGGACGCCGCCCCGCGGGAGCTGGCCCTGAAGACCCTCGAGCCCCTTGCGGAGGCGCCTGCCGGCGCGCCGTCGGCCGGCCCCGATCCGGCCATCCTGACCCTGCTGGCCGACTGGTCCGGCGCGTGGTCGGCGCAGGACGTGGCGGCCTACCTGAACTGCTATGCCGACGACTTCCAGCCCCCCAACGGGCTGGATCGTTCCGCCTGGGAAGCCCTGCGGCGCGAACGCCTGCGCCGCCCCCGCTGGGTGCAGGTGCGGATCGGGAACGTGCGGGTGGTGGCCGACGAGGGCGACACGGTGCGGGTGCGCTTCGATCAGGACTACCGTTCCGATCGCTACCGGGATCGCACCCGCAAGGAGCTGACCCTGGTGCGCACCCCCGAGGGCTGGCGGATCCGGGCGGAGCGGAGCCTGTAGGATGCGTTGGCTGTTCCTGGCATGCTGCGCGCTGCTCGTGGCCGGGCCGGTCCTGGCCGACGAGACGCCGCTGCGTCTGGCGCGACTCGAGGCGGGCGCGCCGATTGCGCCGACCTCCGACAATGCCCGCATCGAGGCGGTGCTGGCCCGCCTGACGGACCGCCTCAGCCGCCAGCCGAGCGATCCGGAAGCACGGCTGGTGCACAGCGTGCTGCGCTTTCGCAACGGCGACCGGCAGGGCGCCCTGGCCGAACTCGACCGGCTGGTGCAGGATGAGCCCGGCTTCAACCTCGCCTGGCTGGTGCGCGGGGATCTGCGCCTGGCCGCGTTGGAACCGGTGTCTGGCGTGGGGCACAGCCCCCTCAGCCGCCTGTTCCTGGCCCCCGAGCAGCGTGAGCGCCTGGAACGCCTGCGGGAGGAGGCTCGCCTGCGCCTGGCCGGGATCGGCTTCGACGGCTGGCGCGGACGGCTGCCCGACGCCATCCTCGCCCTCGGCGAGTCGGTGGATAACGCCCTGCTGGTGGACAAGCGCCTGCACCGCCTGTTCGTCTACGGCCGCGACGCCGACGGCCGTCTGCGGAGGCAGGCCGACTACTACGTGAGTACCGGCAAGCTCGACGGCGACAAGCGCAAGGTCGGCGATCTGCGCACGCCCGAGGGCGTCTATTTCATCACCTCCCACATCCCCTCCGAGAAACTGCCGGACAAGTACGGGATCGGCGCCTTTCCCGTGAACTACCCCAACGAACTGGATCGGCGGCTGGGCAAGACCGGCTACGGGATCTGGCTGCACGGCACCGAGAGCCGCTACTACAGCCGCCCGCCCCGTGACAGCGAAGGCTGCATGGTGCTCACCAATCGCGACCTGCAGCGCCTGCAGGGGGAACTGGCGCCGGGCCAGACGCCGGTGGTGATCAGCCCCGGCGTGGACTGGCTGACGCCGGCCGAATGGCGCACCCGGCGGCAGGAACTGTTCGCCGCCATCGACGCCTGGCGGCGGGACTGGGAAAGCCTGAACCTCGAGCGTTACCTCGCCCACTATGCCGAGGATTTCTGGGCCCCCGGCTTCGACCTCGCCGGCTGGCAACGGCGCAAGCGCCAGGTATTCGCCGGCAAGACCTTCCAGACGATCCGCATCGAGGATCTCACCCTGCTCGCCTACCCCCGCCGCAACCCCGATGCCCCGGCGGTCGTCGTCGCCCGCTTCACCCAGGACTACCGCTCCAACAACTACCAGAGCCGCGTGCGCAAGCGCCTCTATCTCAAGCGCATCAATGGCCGCTGGAAGATCTGGTACGAGGGGCGTTGAGGCGCACAGGAAAAATCCAGCGCAAAGGCGCAGCGCACGCAAAGCAGGAACCGGTTTGTTCGTGGGTCGGCCTTCAAGCTGACAAGGGCCGCCATCACTTGCCGGCAACCCCTTCCCGAATTGCCCCCGGCGGGCGCGCTCTGGGCGACCCCGTTTCCTCCGTGAACGCCGTGTTTCTTGTCGGCCCGCTTGTGGCCGGTACGGTCAATACCGGATGGCGTACCAGGCCAGCCCCAGCACCTCGTGAAGAAAGAGGGCGCTGGTCTGGAAGGCATGGCGGCTGGGCAACAGGCGCAGGAGAAGGGGTTCCTCGTGGTCGAGGGCGTGGCGGTAGCCGGTGGGGGCGGGGATGACGGTGAAGCCGGCCTGCTCGAAGGCGCGCCGGCTGCGGGGCATGTGCCAGGCGTGGGTGACGAGGTAGATCCGCGTGTGGCCCGCGGCGGACAGAAGGCGGTAACTGTTGATGGCGTTCTCCTGGCTGTTGCGGGATTCGCCCTCCACCCAGCGCACGGGCACGTGAAAATCGTTCTCCAGCGTCTCGCGCAGCAGTTCGGCCTCGGCGGGGCGCGCGCCGCCGAAGACCTTCCCGCCGGTGACCAGGATCGGCAGCCGGGTCTGGCGATGCAGGAAGGCGGCATAGCGGGCCCGTTCCAGGGTCCAGCGGCTGACCACGTCGCGTCCGCCGTATTCGGGCGCGGCCGGGGTGCGCCCGCCGCACATCACCACGATGGCCCCGGCCCGGGGCGGGCGCAGATCGGCCGCGGTCAGCGCCGGCGCGGTTTCCAGCAGGCCGATGGCGAAGTCGGCCACCAGCGGGGTGCTGGCCAGCCACAGCAGGGCGAACCCGGCGAAGGCCAGGAACCGACCGGCGAGATCGTGGCGCCGCGCCAGCAGCCAGCCACCGAGCAGCAGCACGATGATCAGTCCCGGCGGCAGCAGCAGGGTGGCGATCAGCTTGGTGAGAGTGATGTCCATGGCAGATTCAGGGACGAGTGGCGAGGATCGTAGGCCGGCTCAAGCGCAGCGGAGCCGGCATGGACGGGGTCGCGGTGTTCGCCGGCTCCGCTGCGCTTGAGCCGGCCTACGCGGGGGCATTGCTCCGTGTTCCCTTCCACCGCGGTTTCAGCTCACCCGCTCCCCCGCGGCCTGCAGATCGGCATGGTAGGAGGAGCGGACCATGGGGCCGCTGGCCACGTTGTCGAAGCCCAGTTCGTAGCCGATCCGTTCCAGCTCGGCGAAGGCCTCGGGGGTGACGTAGCGGCGCACCGGCAGGTGATGGCGGCTCGGCTGCAGGTACTGGCCGAGGGTGAGCATGTTGCAGCCGTGGGCGCGCAGATCGCGCATCACTTCGATCACTTCCTCGTCGGTCTCGCCGAGGCCGAGCATCAGGCCCGACTTGGTGGGCACGTCCGGATGCCGTTCGCCGAAGCGGCGCAGCAGGGCCAGCGAGCCGGCGTAGTCGGCGCCGGGGCGCGAGGCCCGGTAGAGCCGGGGCACCGTTTCCAGGTTGTGGTTGAACACGTCCGGCGGCGTCTCGGCGAGGATGTCCAGCGCCCGGTCCACGCGGCCCCGGAAGTCGGGCACCAGGATCTCGATGCCGGTGTCGGGGCTGGTTTCGCGCACGGCGCGGATGCAGGCGGCGTAATGGGCGGCGCCGCCGTCGCGCAGATCGTCCCGATCCACCGAGGTGATCACCACGTAGCGCAGGCCCATGGCGGCGATGGTCTCGGCGAGGTTGGCCGGTTCGTTCGGGTCGGGCGGGGCGGGGCGGCCGTGGGCCACGTCGCAGAAGGGGCAGCGGCGGGTGCAGACGTCGCCCAGGATCATGAAGGTGGCGGTGCCGTGGCGGAAACATTCGCCGATGTTGGGGCAGGCCGCCTCCTCGCAGACGGTGTGCAGGTTGCGCTCGCGCAGGATCCCCTTCAGCCGCCCCACCTCGGGGTGGTTCGGGGCTTTCGCCCGGATCCAGCGCGGCTTGGGCAGCGGCGTCTCCGGCTGCACGATCTTCACCGGGATGCGCGCGGTCTTGGAGGCGCCCTTGAGGGGATTGGGCGCGCGGGGGCGGTCGTCAGGCGGAGCGGGTTTCGACATGGGGCAGGCGATCTTCGGCGGGCAGGGGCGCATTGTAGCCCAGAAGCGCCTGCAGGTGCGTGGCCAGCGCCTCGCCCAGGGCGGCCGGGTCGGCCGCGATGCCGAGATCCCGGGTGCGGGTCACGGCCATGCCCGGATAACCGCAGGGGTTGATGCGCGAGAAGGGCGCCAGGTCCAGGTCCACGTTCAGGGCCAGGCCGTGGTAACTGCGCCCGCGCCGCACCCGCAGGCCGAGGGCGGCGATCTTGGCCCCGGCCACGTACACGCCCGGAGCGTCCTCGCGGCCCTCGGCGGCGATGCCGTGCGCCGCCAGCAAATCGATGACGGCCTGTTCCATGCGCCGCACCAGTTCGCGCACCCCGATCTTCAGCCGGTTCAGATCCAGCAGCGGATAGAGCACGATCTGCCCCGGCCCGTGATAGGTCACCTGCCCGCCCCGATCCACGTTCACCACCGGAATGTCGCCGGGGGCGAGCAGGTGTTTCGGTTTGGCATTGAGGCCCAGGGTGAACACCGGTGGATGCTCCACCAGCCACAGCTCGTCGGCGGTGGTCTCGTCCCGCGCTGCGGTGAAGGCCTGCATGGCGCGCCACACCGGCTCATATGCCAGCATGCCCAGCCGCCGAAGCCGGATGACCCGTTCCGTCTCGTCCTTCGCCACGCGTCCCTCGGCCCTCAATAGGGGGTGCCGTCCTTGTGCAGGAAGCGCCAGTGGCCGTCGGCGTCCATCTCCGCCAGCAGATCCTCGTCGGGATAGACGACCCGGTCGCCGCGCGTGCGATCGCCGATTTCCAGATAGACCACCTCACGATCGGAGCGGTTGACCAGTTGCGCGGCCACCCCCGAGCCGGCCGGCAGGCCATGGCAGTCACCCGGCCCCAGCTCGTGGGGCACGCCGTCGAGCAGCAGGGTGGCGGTGCCCGAAAGGATGTAGACGATCTCGTCCTGCTTCGCATGATGATGGGCCAGGGCCGAGACGGCGCCGGGGGCGAGGGTGGTGTGGTTGATGCCGAAGTTCGTCAGGCCGAAGTGATCGCCCAGCTTGCGCTTGGTGCGCCCGGCGGTGCGCCCGGCGAATTCCGGCGGATAGAGGCTGCCGGAAGAAGGGGTGACCGCCTCGGCGGCGATGGGGGGCTTCACGGACATGGCGGTCTCCTTTTCAGAGCGTCATCACCACGCTTTCGTGGGCGTTCAGTGCCAGGTAGATGGCGTCGAGCTGTTCGCGGCTGGTGGCGTTGACGGTGAGGGTGATGGCCTGGTAGTTGCCCTTGTCGCTGGCGCGGGTGCGCACGTCCTCCTCGGCGAGATCGGGCGCGTGTTCGCGCACCAGGGCCACGATCTCGGCTTCGAGATCGGCGTGGGCGCGGCCCATCACCTTGATGGGGAAGCGGCAGGGAAATTCGAGCAGGGACGGGTCGGTCATGTCTTGCGGTTTGTCCATCCTGCATTGATGGTGGCCGGGAACCGCGGATTCAAGCACCGCGCCGCAGATCCTCCACGAAGCGCCGGTAGTGGCCGATCATCGTGTGCCAGCGCGGCCCGGGCCGTCCTTCGCCCACGGCGAGATCGTCCAGGCGGGTGACCGGCAGGATTTCCCGGGTCGAGCTGGTGAGCCAGATCTCCTGCGCGCGGCGCAGTTCGACTTCGGGGATCGGCCGTTCCTCGCATTCCAGGGCGTGTTCCATGGCCAGTTCCACCACCAGATCGCGGGTGATGCCGGGCAGCAGGCAGTCGCCCTTGGGCGGGGTGACGATGACCCCCTCGCTGACGATGAAGACGTTGCTGGCCGCGCCTTCGGTCACCTCGCTCTGGCGCAGCAGGATGGCCTCGGCGGCGCCCTGTTCGACGGCCTGCTGGCGCAGCAGGATGTTGGGCAGCAGGGAGATGCTCTTGATGTGACAGTATTCCCAGCGGATGTCGTTCAGGGTGACGGCGGTCACGCCCTCGCGCAGATCGGCCTCGGGCACCGGCCGGAAGGGATTGCTCATCAGGAACACGGTGGGCCGGCCGCCCTCGGGAAAGCGGTGATCCCGGGGCGCGATGCCGCGGGTCACCTGCAGGTAGACGGACTGATCGCCGCCGCCGTTGCGTTCGATCAGCTCGGCGATCAGGCCCTGCCATTCCTCTTCGGTGTGCGGATCGGCGATGCGCACCGCGGCCAGGCTGTTGGCCAGGCGCTGCAGATGATGGGCGAGCCGGAAGGGCTTGCCGGCGTAGACCGGGATCACCTCGTACACGCCGTCGCCGAAGATGAAGCCCCGGTCCAGCACCGGCACGCAGGCCTCGGCCAGCGGCAGGAAGCGGCCGTTGAGCCAGGCGATGGACAGGGGCTCGGCCATTACTCGAACAGCAGCAGGGCGCTGTCCACCAGCATGCGCCACAGCCCGCCTTCCGGCACGTCTTCCAGGGCGACCAGCGGTTTTTTGGCGATGACCCTGTCGCCCAGCCGGATGACCACCTCGCCGTGGGGCTCGCCCTTGCGCGCCGGGGCCATCAGTTGGGTGTCCACGCTCATGCTGGCCTTGACCTGCTTGCGCTGGCCGCGGGGAATGGTGATCCACAGATCTTCGGCCAGACCCAGGGGCAGCATCTCCTTCTCGCCCTTCCAGATCCGCATCTCGGTCAGGGGTTCGTCGGCCCGGTGCAGGAGGAAGGTTTCATAGAAGCGGAAACCGTAGTTGAGCAGCTTGCGGCTGGCGGTGGCCCGGGCCTTGTCGGAGGCGGTGCCGAGCACCACCGAGATCAGGCGCATGGCGTTCTGTTTTGCCGAGGCCACCAGGCAATAGCCGGCCGATTCGGTGTGGCCGGTCTTGATGCCGTCCACCCGTTCGTCGATCCACAACAGGCGGTTGCGGTTGAACTGGCGGATGTTGTTCCAGGTGTATTCCTTCTCCTTGTACAAGCCGTAATGTTCGGGAAAGTCGCGGATCAGGGCCGCGGCCAGGCGGGCCAGATCCCGGGCGGTGGTGTAGTGATCGGGATGCGGCCAGCCGGTGGCGTTGGCGAAATGGGTGTGAGTCATGCCCAGGCGCCGGGCGTACAGGTTCATGAGATCCACGAAGGCGTCTTCGCTGCCGGCCACGTGTTCGGCCAGGGCCACGCTGGCGTCGTTGCCCGACTGGATCACCATGCCCTTGAGCAGTTCGTGCAGGGGCACGCGCTTGCCCACCTCGATGAACATCTTCGAGCCCTGCATGCGCCAGGCCTTCTCGCTCACCGGCACTTCGTCGTCCTCGCCGACGGTGCCCTTCTCGATTTCGCTGAGCACCACGTAGGCGGTCATCATCTTGGTCAGGCTGGCCGGTTCCACGCGCTCGTCGGCATTGCGCTCGGCCAGCACCTGGCCGGAATGGTAGTCGGTGAGCAGCCAGGCCTTGGCCGCGAGGGCCGGCGGCTTGGGCACGAGCCCCGGGGCGGCGGTGGCCAGGGCGGGCAGCAAGAGCAGGAAGAGAAGCGGCGGGAACAGTCGGGCGATTTTCATGGGGCTATTGTAACCGCTGGTTCGCGAAAAAGTCTGCCGGCGGTCGCAAAAAAGGGGAAGGCGCGCGGCGCCTTCGCCGCGACAGGACGCGATTCAATCGATCACCACCTGCGGCGCGTCGAAGCCCTGGCGGATCAGGCGCTCGGCCAGGCGGTCGGCTTCCTCGACGCTGTTCAGTGGGCCGATGCGCACGCGGTAGAAGGGGCTGCGCTTGTGCCCGGCGCGCTGAATGTGAATCGGGCCGATGCCGGCCAGGCGCCGGCGCAGGTTTTCCGCGTTGGTGCGGCTGCTGAAGGCGCCGACCTGCAGATAGAGACCGTAGCGCACGGAGACGGGATGATCTGCGGCATCGGGAGGGGAGGGGGCGCGGTGCCAGCTGCGGGGATCGATGGCGCGCACTTCCACCAGCCCGGTGCCGGTCTCCACGATGCCGAGTTTCTTCGCCGCGGCCCAGGAGAGATCGATCAGGCGGTTGGGATGAAAGGGCCCGCGATCGTTGACCCGCACCACCACCTTGCGGCCGTTGCGCAGGTTGGTCACCTCCACGTAGGTGGGCAGGGGCAGGCGGGTGTGGGCGGCGGTCATGCCGTACATGTCGTAGGTTTCGCCGCTGGAGGTGCGGTGGCCGTGGAACTTGCGGCCGTACCAGGAGGCGATGCCCCGTTCCACGTAGCCGCTGGCATCGTCCATCACCCGGTAGGTGCGGCCGTTGACCGTATAGCGTCTGGGGTTGCCGTAACGGCTGTGCGGTTCGACGCGGGGCACCGCGTCGGGGATGCGGCTCACGTCGCGGGCGGTCGGCGGCGCGCTGTCGTGTCGCTGGCTGTAACGCGCGCCCGCGCAGGCGGCGAGACTCGCGACGCAAAGCAGCAGGGCGAGACGGTGAACGGCCGTTGACATGAAGACGGTGGACACGATGAATCGGATACTCCGTAATGGCTGCGGCTGAAACGGCGGCTCCGCTGCGCTTGAGCCGGCCTACGAATTTGGTCCCCTCAGATAATGCCGTCGGATCTCCCGGCTCAACTGATACACGGCCATGGCATACAGGGCGCTGCGGTTGTAACGGCTGATCACGTAGAAGTTGTGCCACACCACCCAGTGCTCGGGACCGTCCGCGCCGTCCAGTTCGATGAGAGCGCCCTTGAGGTGCGGAGGCAGGCCCTGGGGCAGCACCACGCCCAGGGCCAGCAGATCGTCCTGGCTGTAATGGGGCGCGAGGTTGCCGTCGATCAGTTCCCGCCAGCGCTTGCCGTGCACCCGTACCCTGTGAGCGATCGGTTCGCCCGGATGCCAGCGATGGCGGTAGAAATAGTTGGCCACCGAGCCGATGGCGTCGGCCGGATCGTTCCACAGATCCCGCTTGCCGTCACCATTGAAGTCCACCGCATAATGACGGAAGGAGCTGGGCATGAACTGGGGCAGGCCCATGGCACCGGCGTAGGAGCCGAGCTGCCCTTGCGGCGGGAGTTTTTCCTCGCGGGTCATGAGCAGGTATTCCTTCAGCTCCTTGCGGAAGAACCCGGCGCGGGGCGGATAGGCGAAGGCCAGGGTGGAGAGGGCCTCGAGCACGCGAAAGCGGCCGGCGTGGCGGCCATAGCGGGTCTCCACGCCGATGATGGCGACGATGATCTCTTCGGGGACGCCGTAGGTTTCCCGGGCCCGGGCCAGCAGATCGGCATGCTCGCGCCAGAAGCGCACGCCACCGTCGAGGCGATCGGGGGTGAGGAAGATGGGCCGGTATTCCTTCCAGGGCTTGCTCTCGGCGGGCCGCGAAATGGCGTCGAGAATCGACTGGTGCAGTTTCACGCCGGCAAACAGGGTTTGCAGTTGCCGGCGATCGAAATCGTGCTGGCGGACCATCTCGTCGATGAAGGCGCGCAGGGCTACCGGATCGGGCGCAGGGCGGGCCAGGGCCGAAAGGGGCAGGCACAGGCAGGCGAGCAGGAGCGGGAAAAACTTCATGTCGCGTCCGGGGATCAGGTGGCGATGAGCTTGCGGTGGGTCTGGATGGACATAAGCATACCGAAGGCGGCCATCAAGGTCACGATGGAAGTGCCGCCATAGCTGATCAGCGGCAGCGGCACGCCGACCACCGGGAGCAGGCCGCTGACCATGCCGATGTTCACGAACAGATAGACGAAGAAGGTCAGGGTGAGGCTGCCGGCCAGCAGCCGGCTGTAGGTATCCTGGGCCTGGGCGGCGATGTACAGGCCGCGGCCGATGACGAGCAGATACAGGGTCAGCAGCAGCATGGCGCCCAGGAAGCCGAATTCCTCCGAGAACACGGCGAAGATGAAGTCGGTGGAGCGTTCGGGCAGGAAGTCCAGGTGGGACTGGGTGCCGTTGAGCCAGCCCTTGCCGTAGGCCCCCCCCGAGCCGATGGCGATGGTGGACTGGATGATGTGGTAGCCGGCGCCCAGGGGATCGTTCTCGGGGTTGAGGAAGGTCAGCACCCGGCGGCGCTGATAGTCGTGCAACAGATAGTGCCAGACCACCGGGGCGGCGGCGGAAAGGGTCAGGAACACGCCCAGCACCACGCGCCAGCGCAGGCCGGCCAACAGCAACACGAACAGACCGGAGCTGGCGATCAGCAGGGCGGTGCCGAGATCCGGCTGCTTGGCCACCAGCAGGGTGGGGAACAGCAGGATCCCGGTGGCCAGCAGCAGGCGCCGGCGGGTCGGCGGCAGGCCCGACTCGGAGAGGGTCCAGGCCACCATCATGGGCACCGCCAGTTTCATGATCTCCGAAGGCTGGAAACGGAACAGCCCCAGATCCAGCCAGCGCTGGGCGCCCTTGCCCACGTCGCCGATGACCAGCACCGCGATCAGCATCGCCAGGCCCACGCCGTACAGCCACGGCGACCAGAAGCGCAGGGTATAGGGATCGAACTGGGCGATGGCCAGCATCACGCCGAAGGCCAGCAGCAGGCGCAGGCCCTGGGCGATGACCTTGTCGGGATTCTGATCGGCGGCGCTGTAGAGCACGAACAGGCCCAGCCCAACCAGGATCAGCAGGCTCAGCAGCAGCGGCAGGTCGATGTGCATCTGCCGCAGCAGGCGCCGGCCCATGCCCAGGCGGTTGTCGTCGGTATAGGCCGGCGGATCGAGCAGGCTCATTCGCTTCTCCCCTGGCGCTGCATCCAGGCGTCGATCAGCTTGCGCGCGATGGGCGCCGCAGCCGAGCCGCCGTGGCCGCCGTTCTCCACGACCACCGCCACCGCGATGGTGGGTTTCTCCACCGGCGCGAAGGCGATGAACAGGGCGTGGTCGCGGAGTTTCCGGTGCACTTCTTCCTCCTTGTATTCCTCGTCCTGCTTGATGCCGAAGACCTGGGCGGTGCCGGTCTTGCCGGCCAGGGTGTAGGTCAGTCCCCGGGCGATGCGGCGTGCAGTGCCATGGGGGCTGTTGACGACCTGGCGCATGGCGTCGATGATCGTATCCCAGTCGCTGCGGCGCACGATGGGCACCGGCGCCTGGGGCAGGGGCGCCACCGCTTGTCGCTCGGCGTTGTCCGGATCCTGGATGGCCATCACCATGCGCGGGGTCATGCGCTGGCCGTGGTTGGCCAGGGTGGCGGTGATGGTGGCCAGTTGCAGCGGCGTGGTGAGCATGAAGCCCTGGCCGATGCCGGCGATCAGGGTCTCGCCCGGATACCAGACGGTGCGATAGGTGCGCCGTTTCCAGCTTGATGAGGGCAGCAGGCCCGACAGTTCCCCGCGAATGTCGATGCCCGTGCGCTTGCCGAGACCGAAGCGGGCCAGGTAGTCGTGGATGCGGTCGATGCCCAGACGCATGGCCAGATCGTAGAAGTACACGTCGCAGGACTCGACGATGGCCTTGGTCAGATCGGTCTCGCCGTGACCGGTCTTCTTCCAGTCCCGGTAGCGGCGCGGATCGTTCTTGAGCATGAACCAGCCGGGACAGTTGAGCGGTTCGTCGGCGCGAATTTCATCCAGTTCCAGGCCGGCCAGGCCGATGAAGGGCTTGATGGTGGAGCCGGGCGGATACTGCCCGCGCAGGGCGCGGTTGAACAGCGGCCGTTCCGGCGATTCACGCAGCTGCTTGAAGGTGAGGGTGTCGAGGCCGTTGACGAACAGGTTGGGATCGTAGGTGGGCATGCTCACCAGCGCCAGCACCCCGCCATTGCGGGGATCGATGGCCACCAGCGCCCCGTTGCGCTCGCCGAAGGCCTGCTCGGCCACCCGCTGCAGGCGCACGTCCAGGTTCAGGTAGAGGTTGCGCCCCGGCTCGGGCAGGGTGCGTTCCAGCACCTTCAGGGTACGGCCCTGGGCGTTGGTCTCCACCTGCTGGAAACCCACGTGACCGTGCAGCAGTTCCTCGTAGGCCCGCTCGATGCCCACCTTGCCGATGTGGCTGGTGCCCAGATAGTCGGAGGTGTCGAGGCGTTGCAGTTCCCGCTCGTTGATCCGGCCCACGTAGCCGATGGCATGGGCGGCCAGCTTGCCGAGGGGATAGTGGCGGGTCAGCTCGGCGCGGATCTGCACGCCCGGCAGGCGATACTGGTTGACCGCCAGGCGCGCCACTTCCGCGTCGCTGAGCCGAAAGCGCAGGGGCACGCCCTCGAAGCGCCGCTTCTTCCTGCGGTTGCGATGGAAGCGCAGCACGTCCTCGTCGCTGAGGGCGACCAGTTTCGCCAGTTCGTCGAGGGTTTTCGCCAGGTCGTCGATGTGCTCCGGCACCAGCTCCAGGGTGAAGCTCGGCAGATTCTGGGCCAGCAGCACGCCGTTGCGATCGTAGATGAGGCCGCGGGTGGGCGGGATGGGCAGCACGTTGACGCGGTTGTTCTCCGACAGGGTCGCGTAGTGATCCTGGTTGACGATCTGCAGCCAGAACAGGCGCGCCACCAGCCCCAGGACCAGCACGCCGATCATCACCATCGCCACCACCAGGCGCTGCTGGAAGATGTGACTTTCGCGGAGATGATCCTTGAGCGCGAGTCCGGCAAGCTGGCCCATGACGTCAGGCAACCTGGTGACGGCGGCGGAGATGGCGCAGATAGAGATACACGGCCGGCCAGACCAGGCCACTGGTGAGCGCCGGCGCGATCACCGCCCACAGCCCCGGCGACTGGCCAATGAGCCCCTTGATCCAGATCACCACCAGCCCCTGCAGCATCACCAGCACGAACACGCTGACCCCCTGCTGCCAGAGGGGAAAGACCCGCAGGCGCTGGTGCAGGTGCAGGGTGAGGAAGGCCACCAGCGCCAGGGCCAGGGCATACTGGCCGAGCAGGGTGTCGCGCAGCACGTCCAGCAGCAGGCCGGTGATCCAGCCGATGGCCACGCCCACCCGCGCCGGCATGGCCATGGCCCAGTAGATCAGGGTCAGGGTCACCCACTCGGGCCGATAGATTTCCAGCGCCCCCGGCAGGGGCAGGATGGCCAGGGCGAAAGCGCCGATGAAGGTCAGCGCGATCACGCCGCCGCCCTGATGGCGAGTCAGGCTCATCCCTCGTCCTCCGGCTTGCCAAAGGCGCAGGGATTGCCCGGCCGCTCGCTCAGGCCCGGCCACACCAGCAGCACTTCGCGGCTGCGGGTCAGGCGGGCGGACGGGGCCACCACGATATGGGCGAAGGGCAGGCGTGGATTGACCTCCACGCGAATCACCTTGCCCACCGGATAGCCGGCGGGGAACACGCAGCCCAGGCCCGAGGTGACCAGCAGATCGCCTTCCCGCACGTCGGCGTTGTTGGGCAGGTGCAACAGTTCCAGGTGATCCTCGGTGCCGCTGCCCACGGCGATGGCCCGCAGGCCGTTGCGGGCCACCTGCACCGGCAGGGCGTGATTGGGATCGGTGATCAGCATCGCGGTGCTGGACCAGGGGTTGACGTGGATCAGCTTGCCCATCACGCCGTCGGCATCGACCAGGGGCTGGCCGGGATACAGGGTGTCGTCGCGGCTGCCCTTGTTGATGACCACCGCCTTCCGATAGGGATCGAGATCCACCGCCAGCAACTCGGCGATCAGTACCCGGTCGCCCACCCGCTTGGCCGACTGCAGCAGTTCCCGCAACTGGCGGTTCTCGGTTTCGATGAAGGTCAGCTTCTGGAGCTGGCTGCGCAGGGCGGCGTTTTCGCGGCGCAGGGCTTCGTTCTCTTCCTGCAGGTGTTCGCGGCTGGTGAAGCTGTCGCCGGCCCAGTCGAGCAACTGGGCGGGAATGTTCACGGCGTACTGCAACGGATAGACCAGCACCGCCAGCCCGCCCCGCACTTGGCGGATGGCGTCGGTGCGCTGGTCGAGGGTCATGAGGGTGATCGACAGGGCAGCCAGCAGCAGCAGGCGGGTGCCGATCGAGGGGCCCTGGACGAACAGCAGTTTAACGGCGAACCTCCGGGAGCGCAGGGACGAGGGACGCGGGACGACGCCTGCATGGATGCAGGCGGTAGAGCGACGCAGGACGCCCAAGCCGAGGGGCGACGAGCGGAATCGCCTTGTCCCGTTTCATGGGACCGACGGGAGCGGGGTTCGTTCCGGCGAGGCGGTCATTCCACGCTGAACAGGTCGCCGCCGTGTTCATCGATCATCTCCAGGGCGCGGCCGCCGCCGCGGGCCACGCAGGTCAGGGGATCCTCGGCGATCAGCACCGGCAGGCCGGTCTCCTCCATCAGCAGGCGGTCCAGATCGTTGAGCAGGGCGCCGCCGCCGGTGAGCACCATGCCGCGCTCGGCGATGTCGGCGGCCAGTTCCGGCGGGGTCTGTTCCAGGGCGGTCTTCACCGCGCTGACGATGCCCGACAGGGGTTCCTGCAGGGCCTCGAGGATCTCGTTGCTGTTGAGAGTGAAGCTGCGGGGCACGCCCTCGGCCAGGTTGCGGCCGCGCACCTCCAGTTCGCGCACCTCGTTGCCGGGGTAGGCGGTGCCGATCTCGTGCTTGATGCGCTCGGCGGTGGATTCGCCGATCAGGCTGCCGTAGTTGCGGCGCACGTAGTTGATGATGGCCTCGTCGAAGCGATCGCCGCCGATCCGCACCGAGGCCGAATAGACGATGCCCGACAGGGAGATCACCGCCACCTCGGTGGTGCCGCCGCCGATGTCGAGCACCATGGAGCCGGAGGCCTCGGCGATGGGCATGCCGGCGCCGATGGCCGCGGCCATCGGCTCCTCGATGAGATACACGTCGCGGGCGCCGGCGCCGGCGGCCGATTCGCGGATCGCCCGGCGTTCCACCTGGGTGGAGCCGCAGGGCACGCAGATCAGCACCCGGGGGCTGGGACGGAAGAAGCGCGCTTCGTGCACCTTGCGGATGAAGTGCTGGAGCATCTTCTCGGTGACCGTGAAGTCGGCGATCACGCCGTCCTTCATGGGCCGGATGGCGACGATGTTGCCCGGGGTGCGACCGAGCATGCGCTTGGCCTCCATGCCCACCGCGGCGATGCTCTTGGGCCCGCCGGGGCCCCGCTCCTGGCGAATGGCCACCACCGAGGGCTCGTTGAGGACGATGCCCTTGCCGCGGACGTAAATCAGGGTGTTGGCGGTGCCGAGATCGATGGAAATGTCGTTGGAGAACAGTCCCCGCAAGCTTGAAAGCATAGGTTTGTCGTCTTGTGGTGAATGGGCCGATGGTCGGGGGTGGCGGCGTATCGCCGGTGCCGCCGTGCATGCGTGGCGCCCGCGGGCGCGCCGTGCCGGACCGGATGCGCCGGTCAAACACCCACTGTAATAAAAGAATGGGGCTTTGGGCAAGCTGTCAACTGTGATAACGTACCCAATTTTCCAACCCGGAGCGCAGAAATCCGATGTCGCTGGACAAGCACGAGGTCGAACGCATCGCCCACCTCGCCCGCCTGGAGATCGATCCGGCCGCGGTGCCCGAGTATGCCAGAAATCTGTCCAACATTCTGGACCTGGTCGATCAGCTCGACGCGGCCGACACCGAGGGCGTCGAGCCCATGGCCCACCCCCTCGAGGCCCGGCAGCGGCTGCGCGAGGACGTGGTCACCGAAACCGACCAGCGCGAGCGTTTCCAGGCCATCGCCCCCCAGGTGGAGGACGGCCTCTATCTGGTGCCCCGGGTCATCGAATAGACCCGCAGCCGGAATCCCCGAATCATGCATGACAAGAACCTGACCGAACTGGCGGCCGGCCTGCGCGCCGGCGACTTCTCCAGCGAGGAGCTGACCCGCGCCTGCCTGGAGCGCATCGCCGCCCATGACGGCGAGCTCAACAGCTTCATCACCGTGGACGAGGAGCGGGCCCTGGAACAGGCCCAGGCCGCCGACCGCAGGCTGGCCGCCGGCGAGGCCGGCCCGCTCACCGGCATTCCGGTGGCGCAGAAGGACATCTTCTGCACCGACGGCGTGCTCACCACCTGCGCCTCGCGCATGCTGGAGAACTTCGTGGCGCCCTACAGCGCCACGGTGGTGGAGAAGTTCGATGCCGCCGGCGCGGTGATGATCGGCAAGACCAACATGGACGAGTTCGCCATGGGCTCGTCCAACGAAACCAGTTACTACGGTCCGGTGCGCAATCCCTGGAACCCGGACACGGTGCCGGGCGGCTCCTCCGGCGGTTCGGCCGCGGCGGTGGCCGCGCGCCTGGTGCCGGCGGCCACCGGCACCGACACCGGCGGCTCGATCCGCCAGCCGGCGGCCCTGTGCGGCGTCACCGGCCTCAAGCCCACCTACGGCCGGGTCTCGCGCTGGGGCATGATCGCCTTCGCCTCGAGCCTCGACCAGGGCGGTCCCATCGCCCGCAGCGCCGAGGACGCGGCCCTGCTGCTGGGCGTGATGGCCGGCTTCGACGAGCGGGACTCCACCGCCATCGACCGGCCGGTGCCCGACTACACGGCCACCCTGGACGACGATATCCGGGGCTTGAAGATCGGCCTGCCGAAGGAATACTTCGGCGAAGGGCTGGAGGCGGGCGTGGCCCGTGCGGTGGAGGCGGCGCTCGACGAATACCGCCGGCTCGGCGCAGAGGTGGTCGAGATCAGCCTGCCCCACACCCACCTGGCGGTGCCGGCCTACTACGTGGTGGCGCCGGCCGAGTGTTCCTCCAACCTGTCGCGCTTCGACGGCGTGCGCTTCGGCCATCGCTGCGAGAACCCCGAGGATCTCGAGGATCTCTACAAACGCTCCCGGGGCGAGGGCTTCGGCGACGAAGTCAAGCGGCGCATCATGATCGGCACCTATGCCCTCTCGGCCGGCTATTACGACGCCTACTATCTCAAGGCCCAGAAGGTACGGCGCCTGATCCGCGACGACTTTGCCCGGGCCTTCGAACAGGTGGACGTGATCATGGGGCCCACCACCCCTTCGCCGGCCTTCCGCCTCGGCGAGAAGACCGACGATCCCATCACCATGTACCTGTCCGACATCTACACCATCGCCGTCAACCTGGCCGGCCTGCCGGGCCTCTCCCTCCCCGCCGGCTTCGTCGACGGCCTGCCCGTGGGGCTGCAGATCATCGGCAACGACTTCGAGGAAGCCCGCCTGCTCAACGTGGCGCACCAATACCAGCAGGTGACCGATCATCACAAATGCATTCCTTCGGGCTTTGAATGAACGGAAAAATCCAACGCAAAGGCGCAAAGACGCAGAGAGCGCGAAGGAAATCATGTCATCCTCTCTGCGTTCTTTGCGCCTTTGCGGCTTTGCGTTGACATTTTCAGGAACATGAATATGGAATGGGAAACCGTCATCGGGCTGGAGATCCATACCCAGCTCGCCACCAGGTCCAAGATCTTCTCCGGCGCCGCCACCGCCTATGGGGCGGCGCCCAACACCCAGGCCTGTGCGGTCGATCTGGGCCTGCCAGGGGTGCTGCCGGTGCTCAACAAGGCGGTGGTGGAGATGGCCATCCGTTTCGGCCTGGCCATCGAGGCGCAGATCGCGCCCCTGTCGGTGTTCGCGCGCAAGAACTACTTCTACCCGGATCTGCCCAAAGGCTACCAGATCAGCCAGTACGAGCTGCCCATCGTCGGGCTCGGCCGGATCACCATCGAGCTGGAGGACGGCCACAGCAAGGTCATCGGCATCACCCGCGCGCACCTCGAGGAGGATGCCGGCAAGTCGCTGCACGAGGACTACCACGGCATGACCGGCATCGATCTCAACCGCGCCGGCACGCCGCTGCTGGAGATCGTCTCCGAGCCGGATCTGCGCTCGCCCGCCGAGGCGGTGGCCTACATGAAGAAGATCCACGCCCTGGTGCGCTATCTCGAGATCTCCGATGGCAACATGCAGGAAGGTTCCTTCCGCTGCGACGCCAACGTCTCGGTGCGGCCGAAGGGTTCCCACGAGTTCGGCACCCGCACCGAGCTGAAGAACATCAATTCCTTCCGCTTCGTGGAGAAGGCCATCGAATACGAGGTGGAACGCCAGATCGAGATCCTCGAGTCGGGCGGCGCCGTGGTCCAGGAGACCCGCCTGTTCGATCCGGACAAGGGCGAGACCCGGCCCATGCGCTCCAAGGAAGAGGCGATGGACTACCGCTACTTCCCCGATCCGGATCTGCTGCCGGTGGAAATCACCCCGGAGATGATCGAGAAAGTGCGCGCCGAAATGCCGGAGTTGCCCGACGCCAAGCGTCAGCGCTTCATGGCCGACCATGGCCTCTCCGAATACGATGCCGGCATCCTCACCGCCTCCCGCGAGCTGGCCGACTACTTCGAGGCCGTGGCGCGGGTGGCCGGCGATGCCAAGCTGGCCGCCAACTGGGTGATGGGTGAACTCACCGGCTATCTCAATCGTGAGAATCTCGAGATCGACCAGGCGAAGGTGAGTGCCGAACGGCTCGGCGGCCTGCTCAAGCGGATCCTCGACAACACCATCTCGGGCAAGATCGCCAAGGAGGTGTTCGAGGCCATGTGGGCGGGGGAAGGCGATGCCGACGAGATCATCGAGCGCCGCGGCCTCAAGCAGATCACCGACACCTCGGCCCTCGAGGCCATGGTGGACGAGGTGATCGCCGCCAACCCCAAACAGGTGGAACAGTTCCGCGCCGGCAAGGAAAAGGTACTGGGCTTCTTCGTCGGCCAGATCATGAAAGCCACCCAGGGCAAGGCCAACCCCGCCCAGGTCAACCAACTGCTGCGCGAGAAACTCAAGGGCAATTAAACAACCGGCCCGATTGGGCCAATACTTTCACTTCGGTATGGCATTTGGCACGCCCCTGAGTCCGGGGAGACGTTTCGTGACGCGCCGTGAATACCTCCCTGTAGGCTCGACGGCCGCGTCCCTGCGGCCGACGGTCACGAAACGTCTCCCCGGACTCAGGGGCTCTGTACCTGTAACAAAGGGATGTCCTGAATTTGCAAAGGCCATTGCGGGTTGACGCACAGTGTAGGAGCGGCGCCCTCGCCGCGACGAACCGGGGCGATCGGAAAGAAACCTGTTGATGCCGCCACACCCTTGTATCTTTTCGCCTGTATCTTTTCTCTGACGTCATGAACGATCTTCTCCAACGCTTCCTTTTCGAGCACGCCGACATCCGCGGTGATCTCGTGCACCTGGACGCCACCTGGCAGGCGGTGCTGGCGAAGCACGACTACGCCCCGCCGGTGCGCGCGCTGCTGGGGCAGGCCATGGCCGCGGCCCTGCTGCTGTCGGCCACGCTGAAGCAGCAGGGCCGGCTGACCATCCAGATCCAGGGCGAGGGGCCGGTTTCCTTTCTGGTGGTGGAGTGCACGGCCGAGCGAACCCTGCGCGGCCTGGCCCATGCCGATGACGATGTCACCACCACCGATTTGCGCGCGCTGGTGGGCCGGGGACGCCTGGCCATCACCCTGGAGCCGGAGGCCGACGGCGAACGCTACCAGAGCATCGTGGAGCTGAGCGGCGCCAGCCTGGCCGAGGCCATCGAGAACTATCTGGATCGGTCCGAGCAGCTCGACACCCGTCTGTGGCTGGCCGTGGACGGCGCCCGGGCCGCCGGGCTGCTGATCCAGAAGCTGCCCGAATCGGGGCGCGTCGGCGACACGGACGCCTGGAACCGGATCGGCCAGCTCTCCGGCACGATTTCCGCGCAGGAACTGCTGGCGCTGCCGGCCCGCGAGATCATCCATCGCCTCTATCACGAGGAAGACGTGCGGGTGTTCGAGCCGGAGCCGGTCTGTTTCCGCTGCAACTGCAGCCGCGAACGGGTGGCCGACATGCTGCGCACCCTCGGTCACGAGGAAGTGCGCGCCATCGTCGCCGACGAGGGCAGCGTGCAGGTGACCTGCGAGTTCTGTCACCACAAGTACGAGTTCGACGCGGTGGACAGCGAACAACTGTTCGCCGCCGATTTTCCGCCCGCGGCACCGCGAACCCGCCAATAAAGGCGTTCCTTCATTTGTGGGAGCGGCGCCCTCGCCGCGATAACGCGGTGGCGGGGCGCCGGGGACGGGTAGCGGGAAAAAGCGTCATGGGGGTTGACAGCAACCCGTCACCCGCGACCGCAATTTCGCAACAGGCCGCGATACCTGACCGGGATTGATCCGGATCAACGTCTGTCCCGATCCGCTTGTTCAAACTGCCACAAACAGGAGGCGCGGTATGCACGACGAACGCAAGGCACACTGGGAGAAGGTCTACCGGGAGAAGGCCGAAGACGAGGTGAGCTGGTTCATCGCCGATCCCGAAACCTCCCTCAGCCTGGTGGAAAGCACCGGCCTCTCCCCGGCCGATCCGATCATCGACGTGGGCGGCGGCGCCTCCCATCTGGTGGATCACCTGCTGGCCCGCGGCTACTCGGATCTGACCGTGCTCGACATTTCTCCCACCGCCCTGGAAACCGCCCGGCGACGGCTCGGCGCCGATGCGGACAAGGTCCGGTGGCTGGAAGCCGACGTCTGCGCGCTGGAAGGCGATGGCCGCTGGCGGCTGTGGCACGATCGGGCCGTGTTCCATTTTCTGGTGAAGGCCGAAGACCGCCGCGCCTATCTCGACAGCCTTGCCCGTCACCTCGACCCCGATGGCCACGTGATCGTGGCCACCTTCTCCTTCGAAGGTCCCCGCGAATGCTCCGGCCTGCCCGTGGAACAGTACGACGCCGACAAGCTCCTCGCCACCTTCGGCTCCGCTTTCGAACTGCTCAACCTGCTCGAGGAGATCCACGTCACCCCGGCCGGCAAGGAACAGGCGTTCAACTATTTCCACCTGCGGCGGCAGGCGTAGGCGCGGCGCCCTCGCTGCGATGCCGCGGTAGCGGGTAGCTGGTGGCGGGTGGCTGGGAAAACCATCAGCGTGTTACCTGCCTCCCGCTACCATCAGGTCGCGGCGAGGGCGCCGCTCCTACTCCATCCGTCACTTGCGTCTTTGCGTTGGATTTTTTCGATCATTCCAGCGCCTCGTACGCTGCCGGCACGAACTGCGGGCTGCAGATGGCGTAGAACACCAGATCCGTCTCCCCGGTGTTGGTGATCCGCTGGCGCGTGCCGGCCGGGATGCGGACCACGTCGCCGGGATTCACCTCGATGGGTGGCAGGTCGCCGATCTCCGCACGGGCGGTTCCGGCGACGATCAGGTAGCGTTCGTCGATGCCCTCCAGCCGGTGCCACGCGGTGGTCACGCCCGGTGCCACCCGTGCACGGGCGATGGAAACGTCCGGATCCGACGGATCATTCGCCACCTCAAGGATGTGGCAGCGTTCGGGAGTCGAGTATTCGAGGGCATCGGAGGCTTTGCGGATTTCCGGGGTCATCGGCTTTGTTCCGGGGGGGTGGAAGGAACACGGAGGTCGCGGAGATGGTTCTTGTATGGATGTTGTTGGCCCGTAACCGCCCGTTGGTGCGATGTATCGTTTGGCCTAGTAAATCTTTGCGTCCTTGGCGTCTTTGCGCCTCTGCGTTGGATTTTTCGCCTCAATCATTGGTGGCAAACGCACGCCGGGTCCGGTTTCAGTTTCAGTGTACGCCAGTCCATGTGCAGGGCGTCGAGCAGCAGCAGGCGGCCGTGCAGGGTATCGCCGATGCCGGTGAGCAGCTTGATGGCTTCGGTGGCCTGGATGCTGCCGATGATGCCGACCACCGGGGCCAGGACGCCGTTGGTGCTGCAGGCGGTGTCCAGTTCCCCTTCGTCGGCGTAGAGGCAGCGGTAGCAAGGGCCGGTGCCGTCGTTGCGGAACACGCTCACCTGGCCCTCCATGCGGATCGCCGCGCCGGAGACCAGCGGCACGCCCTCGGCCACGCAGGCATCGTTGACGGCGAAGCGGGTGGCGAAGTTGTCGGAGCCGTCGAGTACCACGTCGGCGCGGCGCACCTCTTCGCGCAGCGCCTCGCCTTCGAGACGGCGATCGATCAGGGTCAGCTTCACGTCGGGATTGAGTCGGCGCAGGCTGTCGGCGGCGGAGGCGGTCTTGGGCCGGCCGATGTCGGGCGTGCCGTGCAGGATCTGCCGTTGCAGGTTGGACAGATCCACCGTGTCGTCGTCCACCAGGATCAGATGCCCCACTCCCGCCGCGGCCAGATACATGGCCGCCGGCGAACCCAGCCCGCCGAGTCCAATCAGCAACGCCGTGGCGGCCAGCAGGCGTTCCTGCCCGGCCACGTCGATCTGCGGCAGCATGATCTGCCGCGAATAGCGCAGGAGCTGGTCGTCATGCATGGGAGGGCAGAGTAAAGTGAAAAGGGGCAAGAGGAAAGGGGGGCTGTGGTTTTTCCTCTTGCCTCTTTGCTCTCTTACAGGTAGTGGCGCCAGTGCTTCGGCCGCGGGTCGCGGCAGCCGTGGGGGCGTTGGCGCCAGGCGTGGATGAAGACGTCGCGGGTGGTCTTGCACTGGCCGTCGGGGCAGCCGAGGTTGGCCAGTTCGGTGTCTTCGCTGTAGATCCACAGGGCGCGGCGGAGCTTGCACATCAGGCTGTTGTCGAGATGATAGCCCTTGTCGCGCAGCAGGGATTCGAGGTGGCGGTAGGTGAGCAGCGGCAGATGGTAGCCCACCAGCAGACGGCTGGGGCCGAGCACGTCGAGGCGGTGGATGCCGGGCAAATCGCCCAGATCCAGCAGGGCCTGCTGGGCGGGGGCGCTCGCGTCCTGCAGGGGGTGGAAAACGATTTCCCGAACCTTGGGAAGGGTGAGTGTGGGCGTTTCCATGCCGTCGATCCTAGCCAGCGACACGGGCAGGTCAAGCAGTATCAGCAAATCCGAATATGCCGGAAATGCGGTTTTTGGCTGGCAAGCATCGTTACAGGCACGCAGCCCTCATGGCCGGAAGGGTGTTGCGTGACACGCCGTGAATACATCCATGTAGGCCCTGCGGCCGCATCCCTGCGGCCGAAGGTCACGCAACACCCTTCCGGCCATGAGGGCAACCCCGGGTTGGGTATCCAGCCACAAAATGACGCCTATTTCGGAACAGATATCTGGTCACGGGCCGGGGCGGCGGCCGATGGCCAGGCGGGGATGGCCGGCCAGATCCCGTTCATCCCGGATGTCGGTGTAGCCGTGGCCGGCCAGCAGGCGGGTCACCGCCTCGCCCTGATCCCAGCCGTGTTCCAGCAGCAGCCAGCCGCCGGGAGCGAGGCGGGACGGTGCCGTCTCGATCAGGTGGCGAAGGTCATCGAGGCCGTCCGCGCCGGCGGCCAGGGCCTGGCGGGGCTCGAAACGCACGCCCCGCGCCTCGAGGTGGGGGGCGGCGTCGGGCACGTAGGGCGGGTTGGAGACGAGCATGGCCCAGGCGATGCCTTCGGGCAGGGCCTCGAACCAGCTCCCCTGATGGAAACGGACGTTGCCGATCCCCAGGGCATCGGCATTGCGCCGGGCCACCGCCAGGGCCGCGGCCGAGCGATCGGTGGCGTGCACGGTGCAGGCGGGCCGCTCGCTGGCGATGGCCAGGGCGATGGCGCCGCTGCCGGTGCCCAGATCGGCGATGGACCAGGCGGCATCCGCGGGGATCCGGGCCAGAGCCTGCTCCACCAGCAGTTCGGTTTCCGGGCGCGGAATCAGGGTGTCGGGCGTCACTGCCAGTTCGAAGGTCCAGAACCCCCGGCGGCCGAGCAGGTAGGCCACCGGTTCCCCGGCCAGGCGGCGTTCCACGAGGCGCGCGAAGTCCGCCGCCTGCGCCGCCGTGAGCGCCTGCTCCGGCCAGGTGCGCAGATAGGTCCGATCCTGCCCGAGTGCCTCGGCCAGCAGCAGTTCGGCATCCAGGCGGGGGGTGTCACTGTGCCCCTGCAGCCGCTGGCTGGCGGTTTGCAGGGCGGTTTCGATGCGGGTCATGGGATAGAATGAGGTTCGGATAGGCGTCATCGCCGCGTTACAGGGGAATCGGGTTCATGGCTCAGGACAACGCCGGTCTGAAAAAATTCGTCGCCATCAGCTTCAGCGCCCTGTTGCTGGTGCAACTGCTGCAGGTGGCCGGCATCCAGCACTATACGCCGGTGATGCGCCAGTTCTGGGACTGGTACGACGTGAACCTGCCCTCCCTGCTGCTGTTCCACTATCACCAGTATCGCCTCTACTGGCTGCTGCCGCTGGTGACCGTGATCGTCGGCTTCGACGTGCTGCGCCGGGAGACCGTGTCCATCCGTTACGCCAGCATCGCCTTCGGCGTCCTCGCCGCGCTCACCCTGGTGGTCCAGTTCGTCATGATCCGGCCGCTGTTCGAGCCGATCGAGATGATGATCATCAACCGGTAAACGGCAGAGGAAAGAGACAAGAGGAAAGAGGCGGGCAAACGCCGTTTCTATCCCGGCGCGCGCGCCGCCCCGTATCCTCGTCCCTCGTCCCTGCTCAGGCGGCGCCCAGTTCCGCGAGCTGGTCGGCCTGATACTCGGCGATCAGGGGATCGATGATCTCGTCCAGGTTGCCATCCATGATCTCGTCGAGCTTGTAGAGGGTGAGGTTGATGCGGTGATCGGTGACCCGTCCCTGGGGGAAGTTGTAGGTGCGGATCCGTTCGGAGCGATCGCCGGAGCCCACCAGCAGCTTGCGGGTGGCGGCCTGTTCGGCCTGTTGCTTTTCCTGTTCCTGCTGCAGCAGACGGGCCTGGAGCAGGGCCATGGCGCGGGCCCGGTTCTTGTGCTGGGAGCGTTCGTCCTGGCATTCCACCACGATGCCGGTGGGCAGGTGGGTGATCCGGATCGCCGAATCGGTCTTGTTCACGTGCTGGCCGCCGGCGCCGGAGGCGCGGAAGGTGTCCACCTTCAGATCGGCGGGATTGATGTCGATGGCCTCCACCTCGTCCACTTCGGGCATCACCGCCACGGTGCAGGCGGAGGTGTGGATGCGCCCCTGGGATTCGGTCTCCGGCACCCGCTGCACCCGGTGGCCGCCGGACTCGAACTTGAGCCGGGAATAGGCGCCCTGGCCCTCGATGCGCACGATGATCTCCTTGTAGCCGCCGTGCTCGCCGGGATGTTCGCTCACCACCTCCAGCTTCCAGCGGCGCCGCTCGGCGTAGCGGGCGTACATGCGGAACAGATCGCCGGCGAACAGGGCCGCTTCGTCGCCGCCGGTGCCGGCGCGGATCTCCAGGTAGATGTTGCGCTCGTCGTTGGGATCCTTCGGCAGCATGAGGATCTGCAGTTCCTGCTCCAGCCGCGCCCGCTTCGCGCCCGCCTCCTCCAGCTCCTGGCGGGCCAGCTCGCGCAGCTCGGCGTCGTCTTCATCCAGCATCTGCCGCGCGCTCTCGAGATCCGCCTCCACCTGCCGGTATTCGCGGAAGGCCGCCACCACCGGCCCGAGCTGGGCGTGTTCCCGTGACAGGGCGCGGAAGCGCTGCTGATCGGCGATCACGGCCGGATCGGCCAGCAGGGCGTTGATTTCCTCAAGGCGCTCGGCAAGCGACGCCAGCTTGGTGCGGATCGAGTCTTTCATGCAATGGAGAAGGCGTTCAGCCTTCGGAATCCCTGGGGCACAGCAGCTCACGGGCGTGGTCGAGCACCTCCTTGCGGCCTTCGAAGGCGGCACGGTTCATCTGCACCGTGGGCTGATGGATGAGCTTGTTGGTCAGGCTGCGGGCCAGTTCGTCGAGCACCGCCTGCGGATCCTTGCCGGCAGCGAGCTGACGGCGGGCCACGGCGAGCGTTTCGTCGCGCAGCCGGGCGGCCTGTTCGCGGAAGTGGCGGATGGTGTCCACCGCCTGCAGGGAGCGCAGCCAGCCCATGTACTGCTCGACCTGGGTGTCGATGATCTCCTCGGCCTGTTCGGCGGCCTGGGCGCGGGAACGCTGGCCTTCCTCGATCACGGCCTGCAGATCGTCGACGGTGTACAGATACACGTCGGACAGCTCGCCCACTTCCGGTTCGATGTCCCGGGGCACGGCGATATCGACCATGAAGATGGGGCGGTGCTTGCGCCGTTTCAAGGCCCGCTCCACGGCGCCCTTGCCCAGGATCGGCAACTGGCTGGCGGTGGAGGCCACCACGATGTCGGCATCCACCAAGCGTTCGGGCATGTCGGCCAGGGCGATGGCCTCGGCGCCGGTGAACTGGTCGGCCAGTACGCGGGCCCGTTCCACGGTGCGGTTGGCGATGATCAGCTTGCGGGTGCCCTGTTCGTGCAGATGGCGGGCCACCAGCTCGATGGTTTCGCCGGCGCCGATCAGCAGGGCGTCGTGGCGGCCCAGATCGGAGAAGATCTGTTTGGCCAGGCTGACGGCCGCGAAGGCCACCGACACGGGGCTGGCACCGATGGCGGTGTCGGTGCGCACCTGCTTGGCCACCGCGAAGGTATGCTGGAACAGGCGGTTGAGCTGCTGGCCGAGGGTGCCGGCATGGCTGGCGGCGTGGTAGGCGTCCTTGATCTGGCCGAGGATCTGCGGCTCGCCCAGTACCAGGGAGTCGAGCCCCGAGGCCACCCGCAGGATGTGCTGCACGGCGGCATTGTCCAGGTGGGCGTAGACGTAGGGCTCGAGTTCCTCGGTCGACAGGTCGTGATACTGGCGGAACCACTCCAGCACGCTGCCGTAATCGGCCTCGGCCAGGCCGCAGTACAGCTCGGTGCGGTTGCAGGTGGAGACGATGGCCGCCTCGTTGACCGCGGTGCGCAAGAGCAGATCCCGGAGCGCCGCCTCCAGCCGGTCGGGGGCGAAGGCAACCTTCTCCCGGATGGCCACGGGGGCGGTCTTGTGGTTGATGCCAAACGCAAGTAGGGTCACGGACAGCCTGACGATCTCGAGGTTCGGGGGACGTTTCGCCAACGCGGCCACCCAGCCAGTGGCATCTCCCATTACAAAAAGGTATATCCGCGTATTATATAGCCAAAGCGGCCATGGCTGGGGCGGAATTTCCCCGGCCATCTCCGGGCCGGAGTAGGGTATCATTTCCGCACGTGGCCCGCGTCCTGCGGGCTTCGTCGTAACAGGACCTCATTGCATGAAACTGCGCTTCATACCGATGCTGCTGGTTGCCCTGGTGGCCCAGGCCTGTACCACGGCCCCCCGCCAGCCGGCGCCGAAGGCCCCGCCGGCCGCGCCCGTCCGGGCCGCGAAACCGGCGCCCCGGCCCGCGCCGCAACCCCCTGCTCCCAAGCCCCCGGCGGGTCCCGGTCTCAGCGAGGATCTGCTCTATTACCTGCTGGCCGGGGAGATCGCCGGCCAGCGGCGCCAATACGGCTTGGCCGCGCAGATGTATCTGAAAGCGGCGGAGCGCTCCGACGATCCCCAGATCGCGGCGCGCGCCACCCGGGTGGCGATCTATGCGGGCGACGATGCCCTGGCCCTGCGTGCGGCCCGGCGCTGGCTCGAACTGGATCCCCAGAGCGTGGATGCGGCCCAGGTGATGGCCGTGATGCTGCTGCGCCAGGACAAGGTGGACGCCGCTCTGGCCTATCTGGACAGGGTGCTGGCCCATGCGGCCGCCGGCCCGGGCAAGCCCGACGGTTACATGCTGGTGACCTCCCTGCTGAGCAAGGCGAAGCAGCCCGCGCGGGCGCTCAAGGCCATGCGCAAGCTGGTGGAGCGCCATCCGGGGGATGCAAAACTGATCTATGCCTATGCCCACCTGGCCATGCTGCTGGGCAAGCTGGAACTGGCCGAGCGGATCGTCAACCAGGTGCTCGCGGGCGCGCCGGAGATGATCGACGCCTGGCTGCTGCGGGCCAACATCCTCACCCGCCTGGGGCGCGACGAGGACGCCCTGCAGTTCATCGCCGACGCGGTGGCGCGCTGGCCCGACGAGCCGCGCCTGCGCCTGTTCTATGCCCGCAAGCTGGTGGACATGAAACGCTATGCCGAAGCCCGCGAGCAGTTCGGCATCCTGCTGGAACAGCAGCCGCAGATGGTCGATGCCCTCTATGCCCTGGGGTTGCTCAACCTTCAGTTGCGCGAGCCGGACAAGGCGCGCGGCTATTTCGAACGGCTGATCGCGGCCGGCCAGCGCCTCGACGAGGCCCATTACTATCTCGGCCAGGCCTGGGAAATGGACAAGCGGTACGACCGGGCCATCGAACAGTACCGGGAGGTGCGGGAAGGGAAGCTGTACGTGGACGCGCGGATCCGCATCGCCCGGCTGCAGGCCGAGCAGGGTGACATCACCGCCGCCCGCCAGACCCTGCAGAACGTCAACGCGCCCACCCTGGACGGGGAACTGCGGCTGTATCTGGCCGAGGGCGAGATCCTGACCCGCGCGGGCCGCTACCAGGAGGCCTGGGAGGTCTATACCCTGGCCCTGCAGCAGATGCCGGACAATCCGCAACTGCTGTATGCCCGGGCCCTGGTGGCCGAAAAGCTGGACCGTCTCGCCGAGGCCCTGGCCGATCTGGAGAAGATGGTGAAGGCCAACCCCGAGGATCCGGAAGCCCTCAACGCCCTGGGCTATACCCTGGTGGATCGCACCCACCGGATCGAGGAGGGGATGGCCCTGATCCGCAAGGCCTATGCGAAACGCCCGGACGATCCGGCCATCATGGACAGCATGGGCTGGGGCTGGTACCGCCTGGGGCAGCCCGAGAAGGCGCTCGACTTCCTGCAGAAGGCCTGGAAACGCTTCCCGGATGCGGAGATCGGCGCCCATCTGGGCGAAGTCCTGTGGGTGCTCGGGCGCCAGGACGAGGCGCGCCGGATCTGGCAGGCGGCCCGCGAGCGGGAACCGAAGAATCCGGTGCTCCTGGAAACGCTCGAGCGTTTCGGCCAATGATGGCAAGATGGTGGCCCATCGCCTGCCTGCTGCTGGCAGGTTGCGCGGGGCCGGCGGTGGTGCCGGTGCCCTCCCCCGAGCGCACCTGGAGCGAGCGGCAGGTGGCCCTGGCCGGCTTGTCGGACTGGTCGCTGGCCGGGCGCCTGGGGATCAGTGACGGCGACGAGGCCTGGCAACTCAAGCTCTTCTGGCGCCAGCGGCCGGGCGGTTTCCACATCGATCTGGCCGGCCCCTTCGGCGCCGGCGCGGTGAAGCTGCAGGGCGATGCGCAGGGCGTGGTGCTGCGTGACGGCGAGGGCCATCGATGGCAGGCGCGGGATGCCCAGCAACTGCTCTGGCAGCACACCGGCATCCTCATGCCGGTGGACGGCCTGGCCTGGTGGATCCGTGGCCTGCCCACGCCCCGGCAGGACCGGCGCCGGCTGGTGCTCGACGCGGCCGGCCGGCTCGCCGAGCTGCAGGAGGACGGCTGGCGGATCCGCTTCCTGGAATACATGGCCGTGGACGGCCTCGAGCTGCCCCGCCATTTGCTGATCCGCCGGGACGAGGTGGAGGTGCGCGTGGTGGTGGATCGCTGGCGGCTGGACGGGCGGCGCGGCGGCAAGGGCGCCTCATGAGGCCGGCGCCGGGGCGCTGGTGGCTGGCGCCGGCCAAGCTCAACCTGTTTCTGCACATCACCGGCCGGCGGGCGGACGGCTATCACCGCTTGCAGACGGTCTTCCAGTTTCTCGATTTTGGCGACCGCCTGCGTTTTTCCGTGCGCGAGGATGGCGAGATCCGGCATCTTCGTCCCCTGCCTGGGGTCCCGGCCGAGACGGATCTGGTGGTGCGCGCCGCCCGCCTGCTCCAGGCGGAGACCGGCACCCCCCTGGGCGCCGACATCACCCTGGACAAGCGCCTGCCCATGGGCGGCGGCCTCGGCGGCGGCAGTTCCGATGCCGCCACCACCCTGGTAGTCCTGAACCGGCTGTGGGGCACCGGCCTCGACGCAGCGGCCCTGGCCGAACTGGGCCTGCGCCTGGGGGCGGACGTGCCGGTGTTCGTGCGCGGCCGCGCCGCCTGGGCCGAGGGCGTGGGCGAGCGGCTCACGCCGGTGGATCTGGCCGAGCCCTGGTATCTGGTGCTGTGCCCGCCGGTGCACGTTTCCACCGCCGAGGTTTTTTCCGCTCCCCAATTGCAGCGGGATTGCCCACCCATTACAATACGCGACTTTCTCGCGGGCCGGCCCACACGAAACGTGTGTGAACCGGTGGTGCGCGAGCGGTATCCCGAGGTGGATGCCGCCCTGCAGGCCCTGGGCCGCTACGGTCCGGCGCGCATGACCGGCACCGGCGCCTGCTGTTTCGTCGCTTTCGAGCGACGGACGGAAGCGCGAGAAGCCCTCGCCGCCCTTGAATCCCGCTGGCCGGGTTTCGTGGCGCGAGGCATGAACAGAATCGAAAGGGACGAGGACCGAGAGACGAGGGACGAGGCTTCCAGCGAAGCTCCATGACTGCAGCGTTGTCGCCGGCACCACCGCAGCCGCGCACCAACACCTCGCCACCCGGCCCTCGTCCCTCGCCACTGCATTCTTGGGCCGTCGCCAAGCGGTAAGGCACCGGGTTTTGATCCCGGCATTCGCAGGTTCGAATCCTGCCGGCCCAGCCATTTTTCGCCGATTCGCGGGGCGAATCGGCGGTAGCGGGTAGCGGGTGCCGCGTTGCTGGGCGGGTTGACAGGGGCCTTCCAGCTACCCGCTACCCGCCACCAGCAACCCATTTCAGGGAGCGGCTCGTGGCCAACAGCAACATGATGGTATTTGCGGGGAACGCCAACCCGCAACTCGCCCAGGACATCGTCGCGCGCCTCAACATGCCGCTGGGCAAGGCGCTGGTCGGCAAGTTCAGCGACGGCGAGGTGATGGTGGAGGTGATGGAGAACGTCCGCGGCAAGGACGTGTTCATCGTTCAGCCCACCTGCGTGCCCACCAACGACAACCTGATGGAGCTGCTGGTGCTGGTGGACGCCATGCGCCGCTCCTCCGCCGCCCGCATCACCGCGGTGATGCCCTATTTCGGTTATGCCCGTCAGGATCGCCGCCCCCGTTCGGCCCGGGTGCCCATCACCGCCAAGGTGGTGGCCGACATGATCGTGGTGGCCGGCACCGACCGGGTGCTGACCGTGGATCTGCACGCCGATCAGATCCAGGGCTTCTTCGACATCCCGGTGGACAACGTGTACGCCTCGCCGATCCTGCTGGGCGACATCTGGCGTCAGAAGTATCCGGATCTGGTGGTGGTCTCGCCCGACGTGGGCGGCGTGGTGCGGGCTCGGGCCCTGGCCAAGCGCCTCGACGACGCGGATCTGGCCATCATCGACAAGCGCCGGCCGCGGCCCAACGAGGCCAGGGTGATGAACATCATCGGCGAGGTTGACGGGCGCACCTGCATCATCGTCGACGATCTGGTGGATACCGCCGGCACCCTGTGCCAGGCCGCCGCCGCGCTCAAGGAACACGGGGCGAGGAAGGTGGTGGCCTACTGCACCCATCCGGTGCTCTCGGGCCCGGCGGTGGACAACATCAACAACTCGATGCTCGACGAGCTGGTGGTCACCAACACCATCCCGCTCTCGGAGGCGGCCCGCCAGTGCGGGCGCATCCGGCAACTGAGCATCGCCGAACTGCTGGCGGAGACCATGCGCCGCATCAGCAACGAAGAATCGGTCAGTTCGCTGTTCGTGGACTGACGGGTACCGGCCGCCTGGCCGGTCCGAGACGGCGTCTGGTCGCGGACGCCGCGACGCCGGGGAAATCCCCGGCGTTTTCATCACTGCAATCAGGAGAAACATCATGAGCGAGAGCTTTGTCCTCGAAGCCGAGCCGAGAACCGACCTGGGGAAAGGTGCGAGCCGCCGCCTGCGTCGGGCCGGCAAAATCCCCGCCGTGCTCTACGGCGGTGACCGGGAACCGGTCTCCCTGCAACTGGATCACGACAAGCTGCTGCACCAGCTGGAGAACGAGGCCTTCTATTCCTCGATTCTCACCCTGCGCATCGGCGGCCAGGAAGAGCAGGCCATCCTCAAGGATCTGCAGCGCATGCCCGGCAAGCCGCGCCTGCTGCACGCCGATTTCCAGCGCGTGAAGGCCGACGAGAAGATCCGCGTGCACGTGCCCCTGCACTTCGTCAACGAAGACACCGCCCCCGGGGTGAAGGCCGGCGGCATCGTCACCCACCTGCTGGTGGAAGTGGAGGTGTCCTGTCTGCCCGGCAACCTGCCCGAGTTCATCGAGGTGGATCTGGCCGGCCTGGAACTGGATCAGACCCTGCACCTGTCCGAGCTGGCGCTGCCCGAAGGGGTGGAACTGGTGGAACTGGGTCACGGCGAAGGTCACGACCAGGCCGTGGTCACCATCCACCTGCCACGTGGCGCCAAGGAAGCCGGCGAGGAAGGCGAGGAAGCGGCCGGGGAGGGTGGCGAGGAAGGCTGACGCCTTCCCGCCCGCACGGCAACCGCCTTGGCGGCGCTGCAGCTCATCGTCGGCCTGGGCAATCCCGGGCCGGAGTACGCGGCCACGCGCCACAATGCCGGTTTCTGGTTCGTGGATGCCGTGGCCCGGCGCTGGCACGGTGTCTTCCGGGCCGAGAAGAAGTTCCACGGCGAGGTGGCCCGGGTCGTGATCGACGGTCGCGACCTGTGGCTGCTCAAGCCCGGAACCTTCATGAACCGCAGCGGTCAGGCGGTACAGGCCCTGGCCCGTTTCTATCGCATCGAGCCGGCCGCCATGCTGGTGGCCCACGACGAGCTGGACCTGCCGCCGGGCACCGCCCGGCTCAAGCAGGGGGGCGGCCACGGCGGCCACAACGGCCTGCGCGACATCATCGACAAGCTCGGCAGCCGTGACTTCCTGCGCCTGCGCCTCGGCATCGGCCATCCCGGCGACAAGCGCCAGGTGACCGGCTACGTGCTGAAGAAGCCGGGCCGCGACGAAGCCATCGAGATCGAACGGGCCATCGACCGGGCCCTCGACGTGTTGCCCGACGTGGTGACCGGCAACCTGCAGACCGCCATGAATCGCCTGCATGCCGGAGGCTAGGGCCGAGGGACGAGTTGCGAGGGACGAGGGTGTGGTCGCCGGGACGCGGCATCCGGGCCAGTGAATTTTTACACCAACACAGGCACGCGGTACGAGACCTGGCAACGGAAACGCGGCAACCCGCCTTTCCTCGCCACTCGTCCCTCGTCCCTCGGACCTAATGAACTTATGGGATTCAAATGCGGCATCGTCGGCCTGCCCAACGTGGGCAAGTCGACCCTCTTCAACGCCCTGACCAGGGCGGGCATCCAGGCGGAGAACTATCCGTTCTGCACCATCGAACCCAACGTGGGCGTGGTGGCGGTGCCCGATCCGCGGCTGGACAAGCTGGCGGAGATCGTCCATCCCGAAAAGGTGATTCCCACCACCATGGAGTTCGTGGACATCGCCGGCCTGGTGGCCGGGGCCTCGAAGGGCGAGGGGCTGGGCAACCAGTTCCTGGCCAACATCCGCGAGACCGACGCCATCGCCCAGGTGGTGCGTTGCTTCGAGAGCGACGACGTGGTGCACGTGGCCGGCAAGGTCAGCCCGCTGGACGACATCGAGGTGATCAACACCGAACTGGCCCTGGCCGATCTGGAGTCGGTGGACAAGGCCCTCGCCAAGACCGCCAAGGTGGCCAAGTCCGGCGACAAGGAGGCCCGCGCCCGCCTGGCGGTGCTGGAGAAGGTCCGCGCCCATCTCGACGCCGGCGAGCCGGTGCGCACCCTGGGCCTTGACGAGGATGCGATGGCGATGATCCGCGATCTGTTCCTGCTCACGGTCAAGCCCGCCCTCTACATCGCCAACGTGGCCGAGGACGGCTTCGAGGACAATCCCCTGCTGGAGGCGGTGCGCGAGCACGCGCAGCGGGAAGGCGCCCCGGTGGTGGCCGTGTGCGCGGCCATCGAGGCCGAGATGGTGGAGCTGGACGACGAGGAGAAGACCGAGTTCCTGGCCGAGATGGGCCTGGAGGAGCCGGGCCTCAACCGGGTGATCCGCGCCGGCTACCAGTTGCTGGGCCTGCAGACCTACTTCACCGCCGGGGTCAAGGAAGTCCGTGCCTGGACCGTGCCCATCGGCGCCACCGCGCCCCAGGCCGCCGGTGTCATCCACACCGACTTCGAAAAGGGCTTCATCCGTGCCGAAGTCATCGCCTACGACGACTTCATCGCCTGCGGCGGCGAACAGGGCGCCAAAGAGGCCGGCAAACTGCGCCTCGAAGGCAAGGACTACGTGGTGCAGGACGGGGACGTGATGCACTTCCGTTTCAACGTCTGAGCGTCGCTCAGACGTTGAAACGAGAGCAAAGGGAAAAGGGACAAGAGAAAAGTATGCATTATGGGTTGTTTGTCTCTTTCCTCTTTGCTCTTTCCTCTGTCTTGACAAGCCGCAATCAGGGCCGGAAAATGCGCGGCTCCCGCCACCCGCCTGTCGAGGGCTGGATGGCAAACCCATGGCGAGGTAGCTCAGCTGGTTAGAGCGCAGCACTCATAATGCTGAGGTCGGGAGTTCAAGTCTCCCCCTCGCTACCATATTTCAGGAACGAGTGAAGAGGGCCGAGCGGCGAGGAATCGCTGCCCGGCCTTTTTTGATCCGGGTCCGGAAAAGGGGTTATGGCAACTTCGAAGCTTTTCCGAATTGCCGGAAACGCAAATAAAATCATGTATAAACAATGACTTGCAAAAATCTCCCGATACGTTTTCGGGAATGGAAATCGTCAATCCCGAGAATTTTCCTTACCCAAACAGACTGATTCCCGGACTGGAGCCGGATTTCTCCCTTGTCGAATTCATTGCCATTCGCAAGGGAGAAAAAGCAGGAAAATCCTCATTCCCCGTTCGCCTTCGCCCTTTCGGCGGGTGCCGCCCGGGCCGGATTCTGGCAGCCGTTGCCGGAGAAGGGGCCGGAGAAGGGGCCGGAGCCGGCCGACAATCCCGCCACGAACGGGGCTTTTTTCGGGGCCCCGGGCGGCAAGGACGGATTGTGGGGGGATGCCCGGTTATTCCCGTCTGTTCATTTCTGCCACCACTGCAACGGCCCCAGGGTAATGAAGGGGACGTAGGTGATGAGCAGGACGACGGCGAGGAGGATCAGGATGTAGGGCAGGCAGGCCACATAGAGGGAAGGCAGATCCTTGCGGAAGCGATAGGCGGCCAGGAACAGGTTTTCGCCCATGGGTGGCATCAGGTAGCCGAGCTGGCTGTTGGCCAGGAAGATGATGGCGAGATGAATGGGATCGATGCCGTAGGCGCGGGCCATGGGCACCAGCAGCGGGACGATGACGATGATCGCCGAATAGATGTCCATCAAGGCCCCGACCACGATGAGAAACAGGTTCAGGGCCAGCAGGAACAGCACCCGGCTGTGGATCACGGTCTGCACCCATTCCAGGATGCGCATCGGGATCTGTTCCAGGATGAGATAGTTGGTCAGGCCCAGGGCGACACCGAGAATGATCATGAAGCCGCCCACCAGGGTGGCGCTTTCGATGGCAACGCGGGGGAGGTCGCGGCGCAGGTCCAGTTCGCGGAAGATGACACAGACCACGACGAAGGCATAGAGGACCGTGAGGGCCGCGGCCTCCACCAGGGTGGTGTAACCACCGAACAGGCCGACCAGGATCACCACCGGCAGCAGGATCTCCCACTTGGCCCCCCAGATCGCATGCAGCAGTTCCCGCGCATCGAAGGGGGTTCGCCGGGCCCCCAGGGACTGGCCTCGCCAGGCCCCCCACAGGGCCACGGACAGGATCAACAGGATTCCCGGCAGGGCGCCGGCGACGAACAGCTTGTCGAGATCCAGGTCCGCGTAATAGGCATACAGGATCACCGGCAGGCTGGGGGGCAGCAGGGCGCCGATGGCGCCGGACACCGTCACCAGGCCCAGCGCATGGGGCTCGGGATAGCGGGCCTTGATCAACATGGGCAGCAGCAGGCCGCCCATGGCCAGGATGGTGATCCCCGAGGCGCCGGTCAGCGGGGTGAAGAAGGCCAGCAGCAGCGTGGAGACCACCGCCAGCCCGCCCGGCATCCAGCCCACCAGCGCCGTGAACAGGCGCAGCAGTCGCTGGCTCGAGCCGCCTTCCGAGAGCAGGTAACCGCCCAGGGTGAACAGGGGAATGGCCGGCAGCATGGGGGATGTGGCCATGCGGTAGGCTTCACCGGGGACGGCGGAAACCGGTGTGCCTTCGGCCCAGAACAGCAACAGGGCAATGCCGCCCAGGCCGGCGAAAATGGGCAGGCCCAGCAACACGGCCAGGCCGAGGAGGAGCATGGTCGGGGTCACGGCCTGCTCCGCGAGGCTTTCCGGCAGGATTGCAAACAGCAGGGGGCCGAGGATGCCCGTCAGCGCCCAGCGACGATGGGCGGATTCGAGATGGCGGAACACGTGCCAGCCGATGGCCAGAAAGCCGATGGGCATGATCAGATCCGCCAGCCACAGAGGAATGCCCCAGGCGATCGTCGCCCCGTATTCCCGGTCCACCCGTGCCAGGTCGAGGCTGGCCCAGATCAGGGCGGTGCAGACGGCGAGAGTCAGGCCCGTGGTCAGCCAGTCGGCGCGTTCCTTCCAGCGCCGGGACAGGAATTCGGTGGTGGCCAGGGCCAGCAGGCGATCACTGCGCGCGGCCAGGATGGCGCCGAGAAACGTGATCCACAGGGTCATGTGCTGGACCATGGGAATGGTGCCCGCCAGGCTGTGACCAAAGCCTTCCCGGGCGAGAATGTCCAGCAGGGGCAGAAGACTCATGGCCCCGAGCATCAGCAGTGCCAGCAAGCCGATGAGATCCACCCGAGGCGTTGCCGGCGCTGGCGGGTTCATGGTGATACTCAACGACGGGCCGGGGCCGCGATCCGGCTTTGCCAGACCCGGTGCCATTTCATGATCTGATCGTACAGCTCCGGTTCGATCAGCGTACCGCGCAGGCGTGGCCAGGCGGCTTCGGCTTCCCGTTGCCAGATTTGCCGCGTGGCAGCATCCAGTTCGATGATGGTCAGGCCCCGGGCCTGCATTTCCCGGATGGCCTCCTGTTCTGCCTGGCGCAGTGCACTCCGCAGTCGGCGCCCGGCCTCCCGCGCCGCCTGCAGCAAGGCCGGCCGGTCGCGGGGCGGGATGCGTTGCCAGGCGTGCAAGCCGATCACGGTGGCGGCATTCAGGGGCGCCCAGCGCAGATCGGTCATGTAGGGCGCGGCCTGATAGCTGCGATCGAGCAGGGCGAACAGGGGGGGCACGTCGACGACCTCGATCAGGCCACTTTGCAGCGAGGTGAGCATGTCGGTGGCCGGCAGCGGCACGACCTGGAAGCCGAAGTCCTTGAAAATCCGTTCCGAATCGGGATCACCCGCAGCGATCCACAGCCGCAGGTGGCGCAGATCGTCCGGGGTACGTACGGGTTTCTTGCTGAAGAAATAGACCCAGCCGCCTTCGGCCCAGTTCAGCACCTTGAAGTGGCGCCGTTCGAACCGGGCTTCCAGGGTTGCGGCCAGGTGGCTGCGAACAAAGTCCAGTTCTTCATAGGAGGTGAACAACAGGGGCAGGTTGAAACTGCCGGCGCTGCGATCGATGGTGGGCAGGCCCGAGCCGGAGATGGCCACGGCATCCAGTCCACGGCGCTGGATCTTGCGAATCATCTCGTCTTCGCCGCCGAGGACGCCGCCGGCATAGATGCGCAATTCCACCCGACCGTCGCTCAGTTCATGCCAGCGTTGCCGGAGCTGAAGCAGGGCGTCGTGCCAGATCGAGCCTTCGGGCGCGATGGTCCCGAGCTTGATGACGATGGGCCGGGCCTCGGCCACGTTGATCAGCCCCAGGAGGCCGAGCAGGCTCAAGACGGTCAGCAGGCGTCGCAACATGCGGGGTTTCCTTTCGGGCTCAGAGAATGAACTGGTCGATGTTCTGCAGCAGCCAGCGGGCCCGTCGCTGGCTGAGCAGGATGGTCAGGCGTTGATCCGGTTGTGTATCGGGATCGATGGCCAGGGCCTTGTTCAGCAGGGCGCGAAATTCCCGGCGATCCTGTCGAGATATGGCCTCCGTTTCGGCCAGGGTCACGTACAGGCTGGGACGCCGACCCCGAGAGAGCACCAGGGCCCGCTCGAAATGGGCCCGGATTTTGGCTTTGAGCCGGCGCGGATCCCGGGCGCCGATCAGGGCGATCCAGAATTCGTGCAGGGTGCCGGCATTCCAGCTCTCGTCCAGTTGCAGCGCCCGCAACAGCAGGGCCTCGACTTCCGGCAGTCGCGCCAGCAGAGGCGGTTTGTCCCTGGATACGCTGATGGTCAGCCCCAGCTCGGCAGCCGTCCAGTACAGCTCGGGGACCGGCGGGGGGCCTTCACCGGCAGCGGCTTCGGGACAGATCAGATTCGGTTCCGGGTGTGTGCGGAGGGTGACGAGAGTGCCGGGGCAACGCAGTTCGAGGGCGCGTGCGGCATAGCGATACGCCCGCAGGTCAAGCTTCCGCGCCCGCCGGCGCAGGTTCCGCGCCCGCTCCGGATCGGTGAGCGCGGCCTGCTCTGCGGCAAAATGGACATAGCCATACGCATACAGCAGATACGCGCGGCTGGCGGCGAGCAGCAGACCGGAATGGGTGGGCGCTTCGAGAATGAGGCTGTCGAGCAGTTTCAGGTTGGCTGGCAGGGCTGCGCCGATCAGTTCCGGATCGTCGTCTCCCGTATAGGCCGAGCCGCCGCTGGCGAGGGAATCGCCAATGGTCTGGAGGGCAAGCTGCCGGACGGAACAGGCTGACAGCAGCAGGAGCAGGAGCAACCCCGCCAACAAGCGAGGTGAAGACCGGTACAGGGACGGCATCTGTTTCCCGTTCTGGTGGTGAATACACGAAACCCGTCTCGCATTCTGCCAGAATCCGGGGTGGCGACCAATCAGGGGTTGGATCGCAACGGAGCCCCTCTTGCAGGGGGCAGACATCGAATTGCGCCGGCGCGGGCTCAGCCGCTTTCCATCTCCGGCCGGTATTCGCCCCGGCGGGCCAGGCCGTTGAGGCGGGCCCGTTCCAGGAGGGCCTGCTGGGCGGCGGTCACGTTCTCCGGCTTGCCCTGCCAGGCGTGCAGGGCCGGTTGCTGCAGGGCCCGACCGTAGGAGAAGGACAGCTCCCAGGGCTGGCCGGGGAAGTCCCGGTTCATGGCGTTGAGGTTGGCGGTGGCTTCTTCCGGGGTCTGGCCGCCGGAGAGGAAGTTGACGCTGGGCACGGCGGCAGGCACGGTGCGGCGCAGTTGGCGCACGGTCCACTCGGCCACCTCTTCGGGCGGGGCCTTGCGGGTTTCCTTGCCCGGCGTGACCATGTTGGGCTTGAGCAGGGTGTATTCGAGGACCACACCGTGGCGGTGCAGGGCGTGGTATATCTCTTTCTGCACGGCGATGGTGACCTCGAAACAGCGCCGGATGTCATGATCGCCGTCGATCAGCACTTCCGGCTCGACGATGGGTACCAGGCCTTCACTCTGGCAGATGGCGGCGTAGCGGGCCAGCACCTCGGCATTGGCGGTGATGCCCAGCGGCCGGGGATTCTCCGGGGTGATGGGATAGACCTCCCGCCACTTGGCGAAGCGGGCACCCTGCTCGCGGTAGGTGCCCAGGCGCTCGGCCAGGAAGTCGAGGCCCTGGGTGATCAGATCACCGGGAGAACCCACCAGCGGGATCTTGCCCTTGTCCACCTTGATGCCGGGCACGATGCCCTGGGCTTCGGCCACCTGCGGGAGCGGCCTGCCTGCGTCGTCGGTCTGGGTGAGGGTTTCCTCGAACAGGATCACGCCGCTGATGTATTCCCCCAGTCCGGGCGTGGTCAGGAGCAGACTGCGCCAGGCGCGGCGGGTTTCGGGCGTGGATTCCACCCCGATGGGGGCAAAGCGTTTCGCGATGGTGGGCAGGGACTCGTCGGCGGCCAGGATCCCCTTGCCGGGCCGGACGAGATCCGCAATGGTGGCGGCGAGCGCCTGTTCGGTCTCCGGTGTCATGAACATTCTCCCCTGGGTGCCTCCCTCTCAGATGGTGCCGGGAGGAACGGAAATCAAGCGGCTGCCGCCGATCCGTTCCGGGCGGGCAGATGACGCTTGATTCCGGGGTGAGCCTGCCCCCATCTCCGCACTATCCTTCCCGTTACAGGAAACCTGCCATGACCCGTACAACGGACGAGTATGCCGGCCAGCCCGTCGATCAGACGCTGAACGAGTTGCAGACCGATGCCGAAAAGGGCCTCACGCGAGCCGAGGCCGAGGCGCGCCATCACCGCTTCGGGTACAACGAACTGCGTGAAGAGGAGGAACCGCTCTGGCACCGGATCTTCCGCCGTTTCTGGGGACCGATCCCATGGATGATCGAAGTGGCGGCCGTGCTCTCGGCCGTGGTGGGCAAGTGGGAAGACTTCACCATCATCCTCATCATGCTGCTGGTCAACGCCGGGCTGGACTTCCTGCAGGAACACCGGGCGCTCAATGCCCTCAAGGCGCTCAAGCAGCGCCTGGCCAGCGAGGTGATCGTGCTGCGGGATGGCCGGTTCACCGTGCTGCCGTCACGGGAGCTGGTGCCGGGCGACATCGTGCGCCTGCGGATCGGCAACATCATTCCCGCCGACGTGCAGCTCATCGAGGGTGATTATCTGCTCATCGACCAGTCGGCCCTGACCGGGGAATCCCTGCCCGTGAGCAAGAAGCGGGGTGAAGTGGCCTATGCCAACACGGTGGTCAAGCAGGGCGAGATGCTGGCCGTGGTGCTGAACATCGGCGCCCGGACCCGCTTCCAGAGCGTGGTGTCGCTGGTGGCGCGCGCGGAGATGGAACAGGTGAGCCATTTCCAGAAGATGGTGATCCGGATCGGCAATTTCCTGATCCTGATCACCGTGGTGCTGGTGCTGGTGATCCTGATGGTGGCCATCACCCGGCACGAAAACTTCCTCGACATTGCCCGTTTTGCCCTGGTGCTGACCGTGGCGGCGATTCCGGTAGCCCTGCCGGCCGTGCTCTCGGTGACCATGGCCGTGGGCGCCATGAACCTGGCGCGGCGTCAGGCCATCGTCTCTCGGCTGGTGGCCATCGAGGAGCTGGCGGGCGTGGACGTGTTCTGCTCCGACAAGACCGGGACGCTCACCCAGAACCGCATGCACGTGGCCGAACCGGTGGTGTTCGACGGGCATACGGAGGATGAGCTGTTCCTGGTGGCGGCACTGGCGTCGAAGTTCGAGAACCACGATCCCATTGAATTGCCCATCTATCACTACATCGACGAACAGCACCTGGATGCCGACTGGCAGGCCTGGACCCAGGAAGAATTCGTGCCCTTCGATCCGGTCCGCAAGCGGACCGAGGCGAAGGTCTGCCGTGACGGGAGGTGTTTCACCGCCATCAAGGGGGCAGCTCAGGTGTTGCTGGATCTGGCCAGGCCGGAGGCCGAGGCCCGGAGGCAAATCGAAAAGATTGTCGATCTGCTGGCCGGCAAGGGATACCGGACCCTGGCCGTGGGGCGCCGGGAAAACGACCGGGTCGAACTGCTGGGGTTGATCCCGCTCTACGATCCGCCGCGGGAGGATTCCCAGGCGGTCATCGAAGACATGCGCCGGCATGGCGTGCAGGTGAAGATGGTCACCGGTGACAACCTGGCCATCGCCCGCGAGATCGGCCGCATCCTGGGTCTGGAGGGGCGGGCGATTCGGGCCGTGGAACTCGAGAGCGGCGGCAGCCGTGAACTGCTGGCCTTGTCCGAAGTGCTGGCGGCAGCCATCTATCGCAAGTTGCGCAAGGACGAGGTCTCCCGGGAAGAAGTGGATCGCTTTGCCCAAGCGGTGGTGAAGGAGGTGAACAAGGCCTTCGAGACCGGCAAGCTGGGCAAGGGGCTGATCGAGGCCCACGAGTCGGAAATCATCGAAATGGTCGAGAAAGTGGACATCTTCGCCGAGGTGGTGCCCGAAGACAAATACCGCATCGTGGACGTGCTGCAGAAGGCGGATCACATCGTCGGCATGACGGGCGACGGGGTCAACGACGCGCCGGCGCTGAAGAAGGCCGATGTGGGGATAGCCGTCTCCGATGCCACCGATGCCGCGCGGGCCGCGGCCGACATCATTCTCACCGCACCGGGGCTGGCGGTGATCAACGAGGCCATCAAGCAGGCGCGCATCACCTTCGCGCGCATGAAGAGCTATGCGGTCTTCCGCATCGCCGAGACCATTCGCATCATCCTGTTCATGGCCCTGGCCATCGTGGTCTTCAACTTCTATCCCATCACCGCGCTGATGATCATCCTGCTGGCCCTGCTCAACGACATTCCGATCCTGGCCATCGCCTACGATCACACGAAAATCCACGCCAAACCCGTGCGCTGGAACATGCAGGAACTCATCACGGTGTCCAGCGTGCTCGGGGTCACCGGTGTCGTGTCTTCGTTCCTGCTGTTCTTCATCCTCGAGGAACGGGGTTTCAGCCACGAACTGATCCAGAGCCTGTTGTTCCTCAAGCTGATCGTGGCCGGCCACAGCACGCTCTACATCACCCGCTCGGAAGGCTGGTTCTGGCAGCGACCCTGGCCGTCGCCGATCCTGTTCTGGGCCACCTTCGGTACCGAAATCATCGGCACCCTGATCGCCGTCTACGGTTTTCTGATCACGCCCATCGGCTGGGCGTATGCCCTGTGGATCTGGGCCTATGTGCTGATCTGGTTCCTGTTCAACGATATGGTGAAGATGTTCACCTACCGGGTTCTGCGGCGGCGGGGGCTGAACGATTGAACGCGGGTATCGCGGCTTGCGCCGCGCCTGCAGACCTCCCTCTGATCGCAGGCGCGGCGCAAGCCGCGATGTGTTTCGACAGCCCCCTAAAGAGCAGTTTCAACTACCGGCCACTTGCGTAAGGGTGCCCGATTCCAACACCGCCCTCTGCCTCAGAGGGCTCAGTGTACACAATGAACCCTGGTCCGATATTTGGAACCTTCATTTAGCGTGACGTGAAGGTCAGGCGTTCGCCGTCGTGCTGGCAGACGATGCGATCCTTGCGCAGCAGTTGACAGGACAGCCGGCGGACGGGTTCCTGCCAGCCCTTTTCGGCGCGCAGGCCGAAGGGGTTGGGGCCCGGTCTGGGCCGACTCGCCGGTTTCATGTCGCTCACGTTGAACAGGTAGCTCACGGTGAAGCGGCCATCGGGCTGGAAGTCGGCGAGGGTCGATTTAGTGATGAAGACATACTCGGTATTGCCGACGGTGAGCCGTTGCTTTGGCGAGAAACAGATGATCTTGGTCTTGCCCGAGTGCAGGCAGCGGGAACCCGTGGGCAGAATCAGGTTGGGGACCTGGCGGCCCTGCCACTTGCCGGCCTGGATGATGCCGGGGATGGCGGCCGGATCGTAGCGGGGCGCCGGTGGCCGCCGCGGCGGAGCCGGTTTGGCGGGCGCCCTGGCGATGCGGGTCGGCGGGGTCGGCTTGCGGGGCCGGCTGGCCGGTTTGGGTTTCGGTTTGGGGTGAGGCCGGGCCTTTGCGGTTTGTGGCCGGGTTCTGGAGGTCGCGCGCGGTGGGGCCGTCTTGGGCGCAGCCTTGGCCGCCACGGCCGGGCTTTCCAGGCGCTGCAGGCGGGCGCGGGCCTCGCGGACATTGCCCAGGGTGGCCAGCCGGTACCAGATCCGGGCGTTGCGCAGATCCTGCTTCACCCCGCCCTTGCCGTGTTCATAGAACTCGCCCACCTTGAACTGGGCCCGATGGTGGCCGTTGCTGGCGGCCTTCTTGTACCAGTAGAAGGCCTGCTTCAGATCACGCTTGACGCCGCGACCGTATTCGTAGGCGGCGCCCACCGAGAACTGGGCGTCGAAGTCGCCCCGTTTGGCCATGATGAGATCCAGTTTGAACTGATCCACGTCGGTGCTTTCGGCCTGGGCGGCGAACGGGATCAGGTGCAGGGCAAACAGTATCAGGGCGCTGGCAATGAAACGTCTCATGGGGATGACCTTGTTCGATGATTTCGGTGCAGGGTTACTTCTTCTTGCAGGAAGAGAGGAAACGGGCCGCCCGGGTCTTGCAGGGGTCGGCCGAGAAACTCTTCACTTCGCTGGCCGGCGCGGCTTCCCCTGATGCGGCCTTCTCCTCGCTGGCAGAGGCGGCCTGCGGCGGGGGGGGCGCCTCGCGGTGGGCCTTTTCCTGCGCGGCCTGGCGTGCAGCGGCCTCGCGGCGGGCCTTCTCCCGGGCGGCCTTGCGTGCGGCGGCTTCGCGGCGGGCCCTTTCCTGCGCGGCCTTGCGTGCGGCGGCCTCGCGGCGGGCCTTCTCCCGGGCGGCCTTGCGTGCGGCGGCCTCGCGGCGGGCCTTCTCCCGGGCGGCCTGGCGTGCGGCGGCCTCGCGGCGCGCCTTCTCCTGGGCGGCCCGGCGGGCGGCGGCCTCCTGGCGCGCCTTCTCCTGTCGCGCGGCCCCGGCGGAAGCGGAGGGGCGGGCCTGGGTTCGGGCCGCTTTGGCCTTGCGCCTGGCTTCGAGCCGGCGGATGGCGGCCGCGGCGCCGGGTTCGCCCCGGGCCTGGGCCCGGCGGTACATCTCCAGCGCCTTGGCGTCGTTGCGGGGCGTGCCTTCCCCGTTTTCGTACATCTGGCCAACCTTCATCATGGCCTTGGCGTTGCCGCCTTCGGCCATGCGCAACTGGAAGTTGAACAGGCTGACGAGAGGATCGGTTTCGGCCCGGGCCGGAAGCGTGGGCAAGGCCAGGCACAGCAGCAGGAGCAGCAAGCCGTAACGCATGATCGTGACCTCGTGGCGTGACATGGGCGCGTCGTCGCTTCAGGGAATGATTTGCAGCAACTCCACCGAATCATCCAGGGAATCGCCGCTGATGTAGCCGATGGCGTCGGGATGGCTGGCGACCCAGCGTTTCACTTCGGCATCGCTGCTGAGCACCATCGGCGGCTTGCGCTTGCCCGTGAAGCGGTACTTGGACCAGTAACGGCTGACCGCCTTCTCGTTCATGTGCAGCACCTTTTCATAGAAGTGCTTGCGCAGGGGGCTGCCCCTGGGCTGATCCACGGGGGTGATCCGCACGCCATTGGACAGGTGGCGGATTTCGCCACGATAGACCCTGGCGATGGTGTCGAGATCGACGCCGTGCAACCTGTTGTGGGGGTTGGCGATCACGGCGAGTTCGGCCCGGACCAGGCCTGGCAGCATCAGCATGATCAGCAGGGCGGGAAGGCCGCGACGGAAGAGGGTACGCAACATGACAGGTCTCCCTTGGGCTTGGGCATTGTCGTCGGGGGGTATCCCCCCGACGGACAGGGGTGTTCAGAAGATGAGGTCGAAACTGGCGGCCAGGATGGTGCCGGTCTCGGCCTGCAGGGGCGAGTCGAAGAGCCCGTATTTCGGCTGACCGGCCAGGCTTTCCGGCTTGGCCTGGGTGGCCTCGAACTTGAGCGCTGCGCCGTCGGCCACTTCGTAGCGCAACCCCAGGGTCAGGGAGGACTGCTTGAGAGCCATGGCGCTCTCGGTCTTGCCCCGGTCGATTCGGGCGTAGGTGAAGTAGGGCAGGAAGTCGCCGAAGCGGTAGCCCAGGGTGGCGTATCCGGCCCGCTGATCGGGGAAGGCCATCTGCATGTCGGCACGGTCTTCGGTATCCCGATCCACGAACTCCGCATAGGCCAGGAAGTTAGCTACGTCCACGATCAGGCCCACGCCGCCGAAGCTGCCGGAGACGTTGTACATGCCGAAGGCCGGCGCATCCACCTTGGTGCTCATGTAGCCCAGGCGGAACTTGACCGCATCGGTGCCCAAGGTGGCATTGAAGCCGATCATGTTCTTGGTGTCGAAGTCGACATAAGTGCCTTTGCTGGGTGCAGGAGTCGTAGGCCAGTTGTCGATGACATTGGGCTGGATCACCGCCTCGTTGCTGCCGTTGCCACCATAGATTTCCAGCAGGAAGTCCATTCCCCCGCTGGTGGTGGTCTGGAACACGTAGTCCAGCCCGTTGACCGCCTCGATGGGGTTGGTGCCATAGACTTCCAGTGGGGGAGAGACCCAGGGGTAGGCGTAACCCACTTCCTGGTATTCGGAGATCATGTAGAAGGGGCCCTTGTAGCGGCCGAAGCGCAGTCGGTTGCGATCGTCGAAGTGGTAGTCGATGTAGGCCCACTCCACCTTGGCATTGAAGTTGTCGTTGCCCCCGTAGGCTTCGATGATCACCGTGGTGTTGATCTTCTCCGTCAGCTCGGCGTCGAACTGCATGCCGATGGTGGAGCCGTAGGTGTTGAAGTCCACGTGGTCGGTGGCATAGCCGCCGGCATAGTCGGACTGTTGACCGGTGGTGTCGTCGTTGGCGGCATAGGTGGCCTTGACGGTCAGGTAGCCTGACAGTTCGACGCCCTCGATGGCCTGGGCGGTGCCGGCCAGGCCGGTCAGCAGCAGGCCGCCGGCGATCAGGGCCGAGGGGATGCGGTGTGGGATTTTCATGGGTGTGGTCTCTCCAGGGTAGAACGGAAATCCGGAACGGGTTTTCGCCGTCGCCAGCCGGCAGGCGGTTCCGGGCGCCACGCCTGGGCCTGGCCTGCGGGCAGGCGAAGGGGCGCGGGGAACCGGCGGCAGGTGGCGAGGATCAGGACGCAGGGTGGGTCGACATGGCGAATTCTCCCGTAGCTGTGGTCAAGTCTGCAGGGCGCCGCATTGTGTTTTTTGGATTGTCGTGGCGGCGCCTGTGACTCCGGCGGCCGCAGGTTCCGGCCGGGAGTCGGCAACCGGCCTGGCCGGTGCCTGCGGATTCTGTCGTCTGGGGAACGTGACAGAATCGGCATCAACTATACGTCATTTTCAGTATGGATAAAAACCGCGAAACTTGTGTGTGACACATGTCACCCAGTGTTCAGGCCGCGTGGACGGCCCGTCTGCGCCACCGCCACCATTTGTATGCTTCGGTCAGCACGAACACCGGCGCGGCCACCAGGAGGAGCAGGCCCCAGTCCGTCCAGCCCAGTGGCACCGTGTGCAGGGCGGACTGCAGGAACGGCACGTAGATGGCGCACACCTGCAGGCCCACGGTGATGCCCCAGGCGGCCAGGACCCAGGGGTTGGAGAAGAAGCCGATGACCGACAGGGGTTCGCGCAGGGCCCGGAAATTGAAGACGTTGAGTTTCTCCAGCAGGATGATCCCGGTGAAGGCCATGGTCTGGGCGCGCAGGACGTCGGCTTCACTGCCCCCCGCCAGGGCGTGATGGAAAAGCCAGAGGGTGGCCAGTCCGATGTAGCCGCCGAGGAGGGCGATCATCGCGATGCCGGCCCGATCGAGGATGGGTTCATGAACCGGGCGGGGCGGACGCTGCATGAGGCCCTTTTCCGGTGGCTCCATGCCCAGGGCCACGGCGGTCATGCCGTCCGTAACCAGATTCATCCACAGGATCTGCACGGGCAGCAGGATCAGCGGGCCGCCGAGCAGGATGTTGATCAGGATGGCCAGGACTTCACCGGTGTTGGACGAGAGCAGATAGCGGACGAACTTCTGGATGTTGTCGTATTGGCGGCGACCTTCCTCCACGGCCCCGATGATGGAGGCGAAGTTGTCGTCGGTGAGAATCATGTCGGCGGCGCCCTTGGCCACGTCGGTGCCGCGCAGGCCCATGGCGATGCCGATGTCGGCCTGCTTGAGGGCCGGGGCGTCGTTGACGCCGTCACCGGTCATGCCCACCACATGACCGAGTTTCTGTAACAGGGTCACGATGCGCAGTTTGTTTTCGGGAGTGGTGCGAGCGAACAGCACGTGCTTGTCCCGCAGGATGGCCAGCAGGGCATCGTCGTCCATTTGCCTGAGATCCCTTCCGGTCAGGGCCTGTTCGGCGGCGAGACCGATGCGCCTGGCGATGGCCAGCGCCGTGGCGGCGGCATCGCCGGTGATCATGAGGGTGCGGATGCCGGCCTGGGCCGCGGTGCGAATGGCCTCGGGCACCTCCGGGCGTGGCGGATCGATGATCCCGACCACGCCCAGCAGGGTCAGCTCCCGCTCCACGTGGTCGGCATCGAGCGATGTCCCCGTCGGAAGCCGGCGCCGGGCTAGCGCCAGGGTGCGCAGGCCGCTCTCCGCCATTCGGGAGTAGGCCTCGATGAAGGTCTGGCGATCGGCATCGGTCAGCGGGCGTTCGTGGTCACCATCGAGGAGGCGGGTGCTGCGTTCCAGGATCACTTCCGGCGCCCCCTTGACGTGGGCGAGCAGACCCGCATCGGTCCGTTCGACGACGGTCATCCGCTTGCGTTCGGAATTGAAAGAGAATTCGCTGACGATGCGGGCTTCGGTGGGTGGGCTCAGCCAGGCCTTGTAGGCGGCGACCACCAGCGCGGCTTCGGTCGGCTCGCCGATCTGGTGCCAGCCCTTTTCGTCCTTGACCAGCCGGGCATGATTGCAAAGCAGGCCGGTTTGCAGCAGGGCCAGCAGATCCGGGCGCTGGTGATAGTCGAGTTTGCGGCCGGCGACCTCGAAGTGGCCGGCAGGATCGTAGCCGATGCCGGTGACTTCGATCTCGCCTGCCGGCAGCCAGATCCGGCGGGTGGTCATTTCGTTCTGGGTCAGGGTTCCGGTCTTGTCGGTACAGATCACGGTGGCGGCACCGAGCGTCTCGGCCGCCTGCAGACGCCGCAACAGGGCGCGGCGTCGCACCATGGCGCGCACGCCGAGCGCCAGGGTGATGGTGACCACCGCGGGCAGCCCTTCCGGAACCACCGCCACCGCCAGCGACACGCCGGTCAGGAACATCTCCACCAGTGGCTTGCCCAGCAACCAGCCGGCCAGCGCCACCACGATGGAGATGGCGACCGAATAGATCCCCAGTTGTTTGCCCAGGATCGCCAGCTTGCGCTGCAACGGGGTGGTTTCCGTGCCCACGGTCTGGGTCAGGTGGGCGATACGGCCGAACTCGGTGGCCATGCCGGTGGCCACCACCACGCCTCTGGCCACCCCGTTGGTGACGGCGGTGCCCATCCAGGCCATGGAATGGCGTTCGGCCAGGGGGGCGTCTTCGCTGACGGCATCGGTCGACTTGGCCACCGAAAGCGATTCCCCGGTCAGGGCCGATTCATCGATCTTCAGGTTCAGCGCCTCGACCAGCCGCAGATCCGCCGGCACCCGATCCCCGATGGCCAGCAGCACGATATCGCCCGGAACCAGCTGGCGGGCATCGATATCCTGTTCGCGGCCGTCACGCAGGACCTTGCAGCGGGGCGCCAGCATCTGCTGCAGGGCTGCCAGTGCCTTTTCCGCTTTCCATTCCTGCACGAAACCCAGTATGCCGTTCAGCACCACGATCGCCAGGATGGTAATGGTGTCGCCGATTTCGCCAATGGCGAAGGCGATGGCCGCGGCCAGCAGCAGGATGAAGATGAGCACATCGAGGAACTGACGCAGCAGGACCGTATACCAGGGGGTCTTGCGGACAGCCTGCAGGACGTTTTCCCCATATTGCGGCAACCGTTGCCGGGCTGCCGAAGCAGAAAGGCCTCGTTGCGGATCGGTGTTCAGGCGCTGCAGGACTTCATCGGGTGGCAGGGCGTGCCAGGGGACGTTTTCACCTGCCGGCCGGTGGCTGTTCGGCGTATCGCGCATGATGGCCATTCCCCCTCAGGGATGATCGGTGGCCAGCGGAATGACGAGTACCGGCCGGCGGGCCAGGGAGATGACCGCACTGGTGGTGCTGCCCACATAGATCCGTTCCACGGTTTCGCGGCGGCGACGGCCGAGCAGGATGGGGCCGCTGTCCAGGCGCTGGGCCACGGCGACGATGAGATCCTCGGGGATGCCCTCTTCCACATGCAGATGATCGTCAGGCAATCCGGGCATGATCTCCTGGCACAGGGCACGCAGTCGTTCCCGGTGGTGACGACGATCCGCCTCGCCAAGCGGATGTTGCAGCACGTGCAGGACGTGCAGGGGCCAGTGGCAACGTCGGGCATGGCGGGCCGCCTCGCGGGCCAGCTCGCGGCTGCCGGCTTCCAGATCGAGACACAGAAGCAGGGGGGGAGACGTGTCGGTGTCAGGCATGGTGGTCGTCCTTTGCGCGTTGATGAGGGGCAGTGGCGGAGACAGGCTGTTGCAGGGCCGCGCGCCAGCGACGCACGATGAGTGCGAAGAGCAAGGGGACCAGGGCGGTCGACAGGGAGGAGGCGGCGACCAGGGCGGTGAACAGATCCACGTCGATGAGCCGGGCATCCAGCAGCAGCTTGGCCACGATGATTTCGGTGGTCAGACGGGCATTGATACCGACCCCGATGGTACCCGCCTCCAGCCAGCTGATCTTGCCCATGGGCACCATGATGGCCACACCGATGAGCTTGCCGACGAAGGCGGCCAGAAACAGCAGCAGGGCCAGGGTCGGCGAGGTGACGAGGCCCTCCAGGTTGACGCTCAGCCCCACCCAGAAGAAGAACAAAAGGCCGAAGAAGCCGTAGGTGATGGCGCGAATGGTCTGGGTGGTCTGTTCCCCGACCACGCCCAGCCTGTTGTAGACCGGGCGCATGATGATGCCGCCGGTGATGGCGCCGATCACCATCCCCAGCTCCCCATATTCGGCAAAACCGCCAAAACCGAAGACCACCAGCATGGACAGCAGGGTCAGATTGCGGGGCCGGCGGGGCAGCAGGCGCGAGAGCCAGGGGGCCAGCCAGCGATAGCTGATCAGGGCAGCGATCAGGAACAGGGCCACGATCGCGACCAGTCGCAGCACCTCGTCTTCGATCAGGTTGCCCATGGCGGTCGAAGACGCGGCCTTCTCGCCGATCCAGACCGAGACGAAGGCAATCAGGAACACTTCGATCACGTCATCGAGCACCCCGGTGCCCACGATGAAGCGTCCCACCCGGGTGCGAATCAGGTTGAATTCGTCGAGGATCGGCACGATCACCGCTTCTGCCGTGGGCATCCGGGTCAGACCGATGACGAAGGCCAGCATCCAGCCATAGCCCATGGCCAGCATCACCAGCATGCCGAGCAGGAAGGGGAAGCTGGTATTGAGCACCGTCAGCCAGACGATGTCGCGGCTGAGCTTGCGCATCTCCCCCATGTCGATCTGCAGGCCGATGAAGAACAGCAGGAACAGCACCCCCAGGTTGGCCAGGAAGCCGAACACCGGGTAGAGATCGGGCCCCAGCAACAGGCCGTTCAGTGGCGAGTAATGGGCCGCCATGGCCACCACCAGGGCGCCCAGGATCCCGGGGATCCGCAGGCGGGTGAGCACCGCGGCGAGCAGATACGAGGCCCCCAGCAGCAGGGTGAGGGCCAGCAGGAGTTTTCCGACAAGGACTTCCGACACCGGTGGGCTCCCGGTCGCGAAAAAGCTCAGCTTATTCCCTTTTTCGGTGGCTGGACAAGGGTGGGATTGTCTGTGCGCCGCTTCGGGATTCGGTTACACTGCCCGAATACGCGAGGGGGCGGGTTCACCGGCTTCGTCCCGCCACAATCGTGGGTCATCTGACAGGAGTCTGGCCATGGCGATCCAGTCCAATTTCTCTCCCGGCGGCAAGAAGCCGGATCTGGAAATCAACAAGCCCGAGACATCCAGGAAGTTCTGGCAGAATCCCTGGTTCATCTTCGCCCTCTATCTGGTCATGCTCTATGTGTTCCTGTTTGCCTGGCCGGAGCAGGGGCAGAAAACCGAAGAGATCCCCTACAATCGGTTCCTCGCCGAACTGGAGCAGGGCAAGATCCGCTCGGTGGTGATCTACGACAAGAAGTACATTCGCGGGGAGTACAAGGAAGAAGGCCCCGGAGGCAAACCGAAGACCTTCGTCACCGTGCCGCTGGACGATCTGTCACTGGCCGAGAAGTTCAAGCAGCACGGCGTGGACGTGAAGGTGCGCAAGGGGGACAACTGGCTGGCCCTGTTCTTCATGAACTGGGTGCTGCCCATCGCGTTGATTACCCTGTTCTGGATCTGGATCTCGCGGCGCATGGGCGGGGCAGGCAAGGGCTTTCTCAATCTGGGGCCGGGCAAGGTGCACATCCATCCCGATACCGGCCCCAAGGTCACCTTCGACGACGTGGCCGGGGTCGACGAGGCCAAGCAGGAGCTGCAGGAGGTCATCGAATTTCTCAAGGATCCGGAGCGGATCCAGAGCCTCGGCGGGCGGATGCCCAAGGGCGTGCTGCTGGTAGGGCCGCCCGGCACCGGCAAGACCCTGCTGGGCAAGGCCGTCTCGGGCGAGGCGGGCGTGCCTTTCTTCTACATCAGCGGCTCCGAGTTCATCGAGATGTTCGTGGGCGTGGGCGCGGCCCGGGTGCGGGATCTGTTCGACCAGGCGCGCAAGAACGCGCCCTGCATCATCTTCATCGACGAACTGGACGCGGTGGGCCGCAGCCGCGGTATCGCTCCCGGGGGCGGCGGCAACGAGGAGCGGGAGCAGACCCTCAACCAGCTGCTGGTGGAGATGGACGGCTTCGATCCCTCCATCGGCGTGGTGGTGATGGCCGCCACCAACCGGCCGGAACTGCTCGACAAGGCGCTGCTGCGGGCCGGCCGCTTCGACCGGCAGATCGTGGTGGACAAGCCGGATCTCGAGGAACGGGTGGCCATCCTGAAGATCCACGTGCGTCGCCTGAAATTGGGGGACGACGTGGATCTCGAGGTGATCGCCCAGCGCACGCCCGGCATGGTGGGCGCGGATCTGGCCAACATCTGCAACGAGGCGGCGATCATCGCCGTGCGCAACCGGCACACGGCGGTGCAGATGAGCGACTTCGAGGCGGCCATCGACCGGGTGCTGACCGGCCCCGAGAAGAAGCACCGGGCACTCGGCCCCGAGGAGAAGCGGCGGGTGGCCTTCCATGAATCGGGCCACACCCTGGTGGCGGAGACGGTCCCCACCGCCGAACCGGTACACAAGGTCTCGATCATTCCCCGCGGGGTGGCCGCGCTGGGGTATACCCTGCAGTTGCCGGTGAAGGAGAAGTTTCTCTCCACCGAGGAGGAACTCCGGGATCAGCTCGCCATCCTGCTCGGTGGTCGGGTGGCCGAGGAGCTGGTGTTCGGCGTGGTCTCCAGCGGCGCCGCCAACGATCTGGAACGGGCCACCGAGATCGCCCGCAACATGGTGACCCAGCTTGGCATGAGTTCCCGACTGGGGCCGCTGACCTGGGGCCGCATCCACCGGGCCCTGTATCTCGAGACCGAAGCCACCGAAGAGCGCAATTACAGCGAAAAGATCGCCGAGCAGATCGATGCCGAGGTCAAGGCCCTGGTCGAGGAAGCCCACCGCCGGGCCCGGGAGATTCTGGAACGGCGTCGCAAGACGCTCGACGCCCTGGCGCAGCGTCTGGAAGAGAAGGAAGTCGTCAGCGGTGAAGAGGTGAAGGCGGTGATCCGGGAAGTGGAAGGGGAGGCCGCATGATGTGGATCGGCTGGCTGTTCCTGTGGCTGGGCACCGTGGTCGGGCTGCTGGTCACCGTGCGCCTCGTGCCCGGGATTCGGGTGCAAAATGGCGGCGCGCTGTTGCTGGCGGCGGTGATCCTGCTGCTGGCCAATTCCTTCGTCCGGCCCCTGCTGCTGTTGCTCACCCTGCCGCTCACGGTGCTCACCTTCGGGTTGTTCATTCTGGTGATCAATGCCCTGATGCTGATGCTCACCGCCGCCCTGGTGCCGGGCTTCGAGGTGCGGGGTTTCGGCTCCGCCCTGCTCGGTGCCCTGGTCATGGGGCTGCTGACCCTGCTGGGGCTGGTGTTGCTGGGCTGGCTGTTTCCGGAACACGGCATGCTGGTGATCCAGATCATGCCACCGCACGGCCGCGACATCCCGTTCTGACAGGCGGTTGAAAAAGCGCCTCCCCGGGCGGTTTCAACCGCCTTCCAAAAAACCGCCCTGACCATGCTTGATGGGCCTCTCGTATCCATCAGCAGCCCATGAACAGGCCGATGGCCAGCGTGATCCCGCCCAGAACCACGAGACCGGCGATGGCCGGACGGTTGCCGCGGCGATCGCCGGCCAGGGCGACATACAGGGCCTTGAGTAGATTGTTGCTGCCGGCGGAGATGACGATGGCGGCAGCCAGTTGCGTGGTGCTGGCGGCGGCAAAGGTGCCCTTGAGCAGCGACAGGACGAAGGGGTCGATGTCGGTGAAGCCCACCAGGAAGGAGAGCACCTGCAGGCCCGCATTCCCGTAGTGCTGCAGGACCAGTTTGGAGAGCAGAAGCATCAGCACGAAGAGCGCGGCGAACAGGAAGGCGGTGCCCAGTTCAAGGGGGTTGCGCGCTTCGGTCTCCCCGACTGTTGGCGGGCCGGGCGCCAGCCGCCGCTGACGCCACAGGCAGGCGCCCAGGGTGCCCAGGCCCAGGATCAGGAAGGGGGCCGCCAGGGCGGTCAGGAAAGCCGGATTGAGGATCAGCACCAGGACCAGCAGGCGCAGATACATCATGCCGGTGGCGGCGAGGATGGCGAGGTTCAGGCGGGCCAGCACCGTTTCATCGGTGTGGCGCTTGCGGGCCAGCACCAGGGTGGTGGCGGTGCTGGAATAGAGGCCGCCGAGCAGCCCGGTGAGCAGATAGCCCTGGTGAGGAAACACATAACGTTGCAGGATGTAGCCGAGATAGGAGATGGCGGAGATGGCCACCACCGCCTCCCAGATCCGGAAGGGGGTGCTGGGCAGGGGCTTGAGAATCGGGGCATCCGGCATCAGCGGCAGGATCACCGCGGCCAGCAGCAGAAACTTGGCAAGGGTCATCCATTCCCGGCGGTCGACGATCTCGGTGAGGCGGTGGGTCAGGGGCCGGGCGTTGAGCACGAACACGATGCTCACGAATTCCAGCACCAGGAACCACAGAGGCAGGGTCTGGATCACGGCCCCGTAGGAATAGACCAGCAGGGCGATGAGCAGCCCGAGGATCCCGTGTTGTCCCTGGACGAGCTTGTGGTGGTAGAAAAGCCCGGTCCAGACGACCAGCGCCAGCAGGCCGCCAAGATACAGCCGCTGATCGGCATCGAGCAGGTGCAGGATGAAACCGAGCAGGGCAATGAAGGTATAGGTGCGGGCCGTACCCATGCTCAGAGGGCGGGGTTTGCTGCCCAGATAGTCCCGAAACTCCAGACCGGTGAGAAAGCCGAGCACACCCACCAGGACGAAACGGAACCAGGCCTGATCGAGAATGCTCTGTATGAGATCGGCGTTCATGGTGTTCAATTTTTCTCCATTGATGGCAACCTGGCAGCGCGAGTCATCCTTTGCACGGGGATACCCGCACGCTGACGGGAGTTCCCTCGACACGCTGTTGCATGATCCGATCCCGGTATCATTCGTTCCCTCGCACCATCAACTGCTGTCAATCACACCTTGCTTCCGCTGCGGACGTTTTGGAATCCGTTCCATGATCAGCCCCTCGACCAGCCCTCCCAGGATCATCCAGCAGGTCAGCACCAGGGTGTATTTCAACCCGAAATAGCTGGCCAGGACCGGTAACCAGGGCAACTTGATGGCCCGATTGTAAAGAAAGACGGCGATCAGGGTCTCCCTCATGCCCTTGTTTTTCAGATCGGCAAGCAGGGGATACCATACATAGATCGGGCCAGTGGAAAGAATCCCGGTCACGGTAGCGAAAACATAACCGAGCCATCCCGACGAGTGTCCCGCGTAGCGGCGAATGAACGATTCACGGATCAGCAGGTTGCCGAGAAACAGGAAAGCGAAGACCAGCAGCAGGACGGGCAGGAGACTCCAGGCCAGATGCAGGAAGGCCCGCGCGGATTTTTCGGCCAGTACCGGACTCAAGACCGCCAGAGCGGCATAGGCGCCGATGACGCTGGCCAGAAAAATCCAGCCGCCGCGTTTGCTGCCGCCCTGCTTGACGGCCGGGCTGCCGTTCTCTTGCCGGTGGGGCTTCATCGCAAGAGGAGCAGGGTTTTGGTGACCAGCAGTGAAATGGCGACAGCGAGAACGAAACTGATCGCATTTCGCCACAGGGCAAAGCGCTTGCCGAGGAAAAGCGATTCGGCGGGCAACTGGACCGTCCCGACGGTCACCCAGCTCAGTATCAACGCCGTCACGGCAGTCAGGCTGACATCGGCCTCCAGCAACCCCTTGCCCAGGATGTAGGAAGTGACAGGCTGGCCCGTGGCAACGGAACCGAACAGGGCGCCTTCGAGGGCGTCCCAGAATGGTTGTCCGCTGAACAGGGTATGCGAAAATCGTCTGGGCAGAATGGAAACGACCATGCCCACCAGGAGCAACATGCCCAGCAGGATGGGCAACGCCGAGACAAACATGCGGTTTGTCCGGGTGAACGCCTCATGCAGTCGGGCGCGAGTCATGGCGCCTCCAGGCATGTCGGTGACGCTTCGGCGCGGGTTCCGTCGCTGGTTTCATTGTTGTTCATAATTTCGAAGACGGTGCAGGCTGCGCGGCCCCGGCCAGCGCCGAACGCACGGCCATCACGAAGGATTCCGTCAGGGTGGGATGGGGATGGATGGCCTCCGCAATGGCTTCGATGGGCAGTCCGTTTCGGATCAGCAGTGCGGCTTCCCCCATGATCGAGCCGGCGCCCTCGACCAGGGCATGCACCCCCAGGACCTTGTGGCTGCCCTGTTCGAAAACGATTTTCAGCAACCCGGCGTCACGGCCATGGATTTGAGCGCGGGCGTCGTTGTGGAAGTCATAGCGTGCCACGACCGGCTCGAGGCCGGCCTCGCGGGCCTGTCGTTCGGTGAGTCCGGCGATGCCGATTTCGGGGGCGCTGAAGATCACCGCGGTATTGGTGTCCGGTGTGGGGAAGGTTGCCGGCTGTTCCAGGAGATGACGCGCCAGCGCCAGGCCCTGGGAGGTTGCCCAGTGAGCGAACATGGGGGCGCCGACGACGTCACCCACGGCATGGATGCCGGGCTCCGCCGTCTGCAGGGTGTCATCCACCACGATGCCGTGCCGATCGTGTTTCACCGCGGTGTTTTCCAGTCCGAGTTCATCCACGTTCGGCCGGCGTCCCGTGACCAGCAGGACGGCATCCGCCGAGGCCTGGCGGTCTTCGCCATGCTGATCGCGATAGGCCACCACCGACAGGGTGGAGGAATGGGTAATGGCTTGCACCCTGCAGCGGACGTGGATCTCGATGCCCTCGTGTTGCATCGTCTCCTGCAGCCGCAGGGCCAGTTCGTCATCCACCGGCCCGAGGATCCGGGGGCCGGCTTCCAGGATGCTGACCTGGCTGCCGAGGGTATTGAACACCTGCCCCAACTCGACGCCGATGGGACCGCCACCGATGATGACCAGCCGGTCGGGAATGTGGTCGATGTTGAGAATGCTTTCACTGTCGTGAACCCGGGGATGATCGACACCCTCGATGGGTGGGATGAAGGGGACCGAGCCGGTGGCAAGAACGGCCCTTTCGAAATGGATTTCCCGGAAGGTGCTGTCGCGTTTCTCGAGCCGGGCCCGACGAGGGGACAGCAGGCGACAGGTGCCGAATTCGGTGACGAGGCTCGGCAGTTTCGTCGTTTTTTGCAATGCGGCCTCGGAACGTCGGTGCAATATGGCGCGCTTTCGTTCCAGGACGCCTGGCCAGTCGATCGTGACCGCAGAGGTTGGAACCTGCAGGCCAAACTGCGCGGCTTCCCTGAGCTCGCGCAGGCGGCGAGTGCTTTCACGGAAGATTTTCGAAGGGATGCAGCCTTCGAACAGGCAGGTGCCTCCCAGTCCCGGGCCTTTTTCCACTAGCAGGACCGTCTTGCCTGCCGCGGCCAGTGCCATGGCGGTGGGGGTGCCACCGGGACCGCCCCCGATGATCAGATATTCGACCTCGTATGCTTCCATGTTGATGCCTCTTGTGGTCCTGGAACAGTCTGCTTGTGTCAATGGGTTGGCCTCAGGGCGTTTGATCTTTTTGTCGTCGTTCCGCCATGGGATTCCTTCGGGGGTTCGATCAAATCATCACATTGGCCCAGTGCTTGCGGTACCAGCGCAGCACGGCCATCTTCACCACGTCGTTGAAGGCGAACCAGGTCAGGGCATAGGCCCACATGACCAGCGCCCATTTCCAGCCGATGGGGGTCATGAGGCCGAAGCCGTAGACGGCGATGATGGTGCCGGCGACCCGACTGGTGAAGGTGGAGACGAACAGGATCCAGGAGGGCCAGGGGCGCTTGAAGAACCAGTCGTCGATCCGGGTGTTGTAGATGGTGCCGTGGCCGGCCACCACCAGCTTGGCGAAGAACAGGGACTGGACGAAATCGATGGGCAGTTTCAGATAGATCATCACCAGCCAGAACAGGGTGAAGGAGGAGATGACGCCGGCAAAGCCCAGCCAGCCGGCCATCACCAGCACTTCGTGCATGTCCCAGCGGATGGGCTTGTTGCGGATCCGGGTGTTGTCGTAGGCGATGGCCAGGATCGGAATGTCGTTGAGCAGGGCCAGGACGATGATCATCAGGGCGGTGACCGGGTAGAACTGGAACACGCCGATGGCCAGGCCCATGAAGAAGATGATGCGGATGGTCTCGGCGATGCGGAAGATGGTGTAGCTCTGCATCCGTTCGAAGGTGATGCGGGCCTGCTGGATGGCCTCGAGGATCACGCCCAGGCCGGGGGCGGTGAGCACGATGTCGGCCGCGGCGCGGGCCGCATCGGTGGCGCCGCTGACGGCGATGCCGGCATCGGCCTTCTTCAGGGCCGGGGCGTCGTTGACGCCGTCGCCGGTCATGCCCACGATGTGGTCGGCTTTCTGCAACTCGTCGACGATGAAGTACTTGTCTTCCGGGTAGACCTGGGCGAAACCGTTGGCCTGTTCGATGGCGGCGATGATCTCCGACTCGTGGCGCTTGATGGTGCCGGCCGGCAGAGGGGTGCTGGCCAGTTCCTTGCGCACCTGCTTGACCACCTCGGTCGCCTGCCGTTCGATCCGATCCTCGGGCACCTGGCCCTGGAGCACGCGGATCAGGGCCTTGGCCACCAGCCGGGTGAGGAACAGGTATTCTTCGGTGCTCTGGCCCTTGAGCTCGCGCACGTCCTCGATGTGCTCGCCGATGTCAAGCAGACGGGCGATGTAGCGGGCCACGGCCAGGTTGTCGCCGGTGACCATCTTCACCTCGACGCCCTGGGCCTTGAGGCGGGCGATGACCTCCCGGGAGTCGTCCCGCGGGGGATCGAACAGGGGGATGAGGCCCACGAAGGTGAAGGCGGCTTCCTCGCCACGCTGGATGGCCACGCCCAGGGTGCGGAACCCCTTTTCGGCGAAGTCTTCCACCTGCCGGTAGGCGGCGGCCTTGTCGAAATCCCGGTTGTGGCACAGCTCGATGATGACCTGCGGCGCCCCCTTGACGGCGACCAGATGCCCGCCCTGGTTGTCGCGCAGGATCCCCCGGGCCGACTTGCTCACGGGGTTGAAGGGGATGAACTTTTCCAGTCGATAGGTCTGCAGGCGCGGGCGCAGGCCGCGCTTGTCGAGCTCGGCGAAGATCGGCTCCTCGATGGGATCGTGGTTCTCCTCGCGGCTGGCGAGAGCGGCATACAGGTACAGATCGTCTTCGCCGAAGCCGGGCTGGAGATAGGGTTCGGCGAGACTCATGCGGTTCTGGGTGAGGGTGCCGGTCTTGTCGGAGCACAGCACGTCTACCCCGGCCAGTTCCTCGATGGCGTCCAGGCGGCTGACGATGGCCTGTTTCCTGGCCAGCACCGTGGCCCCGATGGCCATGGTCACGGTGAGCACCGCCGGCATGGCGACCGGAATGGCCGATATGGTCAGCACCAGGGCGAAGATCAGCAGGTCGATCTCCGATTCGTGGCGGGACAGGCCCAGCAGCACGATGACGACGATGACCACGATGGTCAGCAGGATCAGGAAATCGCCTACCTTGATGACCATCTTCTTGAAGTGGCTGCGGCCGGTCATCTCGGCCCGGGCCACCAGCCCGACGGTCTTGCCGAATCGGGTCTGGCTGCCGGTGGCGGTGACCACGGCGATCATCTCGCCCTGTTTGACGATGGTGTTGGCGAAGGCCGTGTCGCCGGCGGCCTTGTTGACCGGCAGCGACTCGCCGGTGAGCGCCGACTGATCGATTTGCAGAAACTCGCCGCCGGCAATCAGGCGCACGTCGGCGGGAATGATGTTGCCGATCTTGAGCTTGACGATGTCGCCCGGCACCAGTTCCGCGGCATCCACTTCCTGCCAGCGGCCCTCCCGCAGCACCAGGCTCTTGAGGGCCAGCTTGTTCTTGAGCACCTCGATGGCGTTGAGGGCCTTGGATTCCTGGTAGAAGTCCACGAAGGCGTTGACCAGGAGCATGACCAGGATGATGACGAAATCTTCCCAGCGCTGGGCCACGGCCGAGAGGATCCCGGCGGTTTCGATCATCCAGGGAATCGGCCCCCAGAAGCGGGCCAGCAGGCGTTGCCACCAGGTTTTCTCCTTCGCTTCGATCCGGTTCAGGCCGTACTGCTGCTGGCGGCGGCGGACTTCTTCCGCCGACAGGCCCTGTTCCGGATCCGTGTGCAGTTTTTCAAGGGTTTCCTTGACCGCGGGGGGAATGTTCATGGCGTGACTCCCTGGGCAGACGGGGTGGAATCGTTCGGCCCGCGCCGATGCAGGCGCCGGCGGGTGAGGCGGAAATAGACGGCTTCGGTGAGCAGGCTGCCGGCCAGCACCAGCGCGGTGCCGGCAAAGGCGCTGCGATCGGTCTGCCACTGGTAGCGCAGCAGCAGGCCGAATACCCCCAGCACTACCAGGAAGCCGAGGGCGATGACCAGGCGGCTGCCGCCGTAGCGGGGTTGCAGGCGCCAGTGGGCGGCGAGCACGAACAGGTAGATGACGATGAACACGGAGCTGGTGATGGAGGCGATGCCGTTGAGGTTGAACAGCAGGGCGAAGACGATGCCGAGGCCGGCGGTGATGTACAGGCCCTCCACGGAGCCGAACCAGAGCTTGCGATCGAAGGCAGCTGGCAACACCCCATCACGGGCCAGGGCATAGGCCACGTTGGCCCCGCCGTAGAGGGTGGCGTTGAGGGCCGAGGCGATGGAGAACAGGGCGCCCCAGCTCACCAGCAGGTAACCGCCGTTGCCGAGGAAGGGCTTCGCCGCCTCGGCCAGGGCGTAGTCCTGGGCCCGGATCAGCTCGGCCAGCGGCAGGTTGCCGATGGCGACCACCGCCACCAGGATGTAGACCACGCTCACCACCAGGATGCTGAGATAGATGGCGCGGGACACGTTGCGCCGCGGATCGCGCATGTGCTCCGAGGCGTTGGTCACCAGGCCGAAGCCCATGTAGGAGAGGAAGAAGACGGCCGTGGCGTCGAGGATGCCGCGCACGCCCGGCCCGTCGAAATGGGGCAGGATCCGCTGCGGCTGGATGGTCCAGATCCCCAGGGCCACGAACAGCAGCAGCACGCCGAGCTTGATGGCCACGATCCAGAACTCGGCCCGGCCCACGCTGGCCGAGCCCATCACGCCCAGGGCGGTGAAGGCGAGCACCACCGCCACCTCGACGATGCTGGCCAGGCCGGGCGTGGCCGGCCCCGGCAGCAGGGGCAGGAAATACCCGGCGAAGCCCTTGGCGAACAGGGCGATGGAGATGACGTAGGTAAACCAGAACAGGAAACTCAGCGCCCCCGTCAGCAGGTTGGCCCCGAAGGCACGGATGATGAACTCCATGGGACCGGCATCGGAAATGATGCGGCTGCCCAGCCAGGCATAAGAATAGGCCACCAGCAGGGCCACCAGTCCGGAAATTACGAACACGAAGGGCAGGTTGGCACCGGCGATCTTCGCCCCCAGGCCGAAGATGGAAAAGATGCTGGCCCCGATCATGGTGCCCACGGCCAGGGCGACGGTCTGGATCAGGTTCAGTTTGCCGCGTTCTTCGTTCATGTCCGATTTCCGTTCTGCGCCGTTTGTCGGTGCCGTTTCGCCTGAGCCGTCCATCGTTTTTTGTTCATGCCTTTGGCAGTCTGCAGGTTGTGCCATGCGCCGTCCTTGACGCCGGGCAATCCGGGATGGCGCCCTGCATCGTTCCTCGTCAGTGCTGCCAAAGGATTGCCTCGCACTCCAGTGGTACCACCGCTTCCGGATGCCAGGGAATGATCCGCACCGTGTAGTCGCCCACCGGGCGCTGGGCGGGAAGGGTCACCGCATAGCGCCAGCCGTTGATGGCGCCGGCCAGTTGTTCCTGGCGTTCGAGGGGATGGCGTTCGGGCGCAGTCTGGCCGGGACGGGGTTCGGCGTAGAGTTCCACCTGCACGCTGTCCGGAGCGAGATCGTCGAGATAGACCTGGGCTTCGAAATGGAAGGCCTGTTCGTCGCTGCGGATTTCCACGTTGCCGAAGTGGATGGCCGGCCAGTGGCTCAGCAGGCGATGCCGCCAGTCGCACAGTTCCCGCGCCAGGCGGGCACCGTCGGCGGTGCGTTTTCGCACGCTGTCGGCCATGGGCAGGTAGAAGTCCTCCACGTATTCGCGCAGCATGCGGTTGGTGGAGAATACCGGGGTCAGTTCGGCCATGGAGTGGCGCATCTTGTGTACCCAGTCCTCGGGGATGCCCTGGGGATTGCGCCGGTAGAAGGCGGGGATGATTTCCTGTTCCAGGCGGGAGTAGAGTTCTTCGGCCTCGTGGGCGTCCCAGGCCGGATCGGCGTCGTGTTCGCGACCGTCACCCAGGGCCCAGCCCACGTGCGGACACCAGGCCTCGGCCCACCAGCCGTCCAGTTCCGAGACATTGAGCCCGCCGTTGACCAGCACCTTCATGCCCGAGGTGCCGCAGGCCTCCCAGGGCCGGCGGGGGGTGTTGATCCACAGATCCACGCCTTCCACCAGGTGATCGGCGGTGAGCAGATCGTAGTCCACCAGGAATACCACCTGGCGATGCAGATCGTGCTGGCGGATGAACTCGACCCACTGGCGGATCATGGCCTGGCCTTCGGTATCGCGGGGATGGGCCTTGCCGGCCAGCACCAGTTGCACCGGTTGATCGATGCGGGTCAGCAGGCGGGCCAGCCGTTGCGGGTCGTGCAGCAGCAAGTTGGGCCGCTTGTAGCTGGCGAAGCGGCGGGCGAAACCCAGGGTGAGAATGTTGGGATCGAGCAGTTCCTCCACTTGCGTCTGCAGGATCTGCCGACCGGGCTGGCGCTGGCGGATCCAGCGCACCAGCCGCTGGCGGTTGCGGCTGCGCATCTCCCACAGTCGGGCGTCGGGGACGGCGAGGATGGCCTCCCGCAGATCCTGCAACTCTTCACGCCAGCGTTCCTTGCCGCAGGCTTCGGTCCACAGGCGATCCGATTCGGGCGAGTCCCAGCTCGAGACGTGAATGCCGTTGGTCACATACCCGACCGGGACTTCCCGGGTGGGCCAGCGGGGGAACAGGGGCTGGAACAGGCGCCGGCTGACCTCGCCATGCAGGCGGCTGACGCCATTGACCGCGCCGCTGCCGTGAATCGCCAGCCAGGCCATGTTGAAGGCTTCGTCACCGGCGTTGGGACGGCTGCGGCCAAGCGGCAGGATGGCCTGCACGTCGAGGCCGGCGCGCTCGGCCCAGGGTGCCAGGTAGTGGGCCACCAGGGCCGGTTCGAAGCGATCGAAGCCGGCGTCCACCGGCGTGTGGGTGGTGAACAGGTTGCCGCGCCGGGTGGCGGTGAGCGCGGTTTCGAAATCGACGCCTTCGGCCTGCATGAATGCCCGCGCCCGCTCCAGCACGGCGAAGGCGGCATGGCCCTCGTTGAGATGGTTCACGGGCGGGGTGTGATTCAGTTTCTGCAACAGGCGGTGGCCTCCGATCCCCAGGACCAGTTCCTGCTGCAGGCGCAGTTCCCGGCCGCCGCCGTACAGCTCGCTGGTGATTCCGCGGTCGGCCGGATCGTTGAGGGGATCGTTGCTGTCCAGCAGGTAGAGATGGATGCGCCCCACCTGCACCTGCCAGGCCCGCAGACGCAGTTCCCGACCCGGCAGCTCGAGGGAAATGTTCAACCATTCGCCATCGGCACCCCGCACCGGCGTCACCGGCAGTAGCAAGGGATCGTTGAAGGGATAGAAGGCGAGCTGTTCGCCCCGGGCGTTGAGGGCCTGGCGGAAGTAGCCCTGCTGGTAGAGCAGGCCCACCGCCACCAGCGGCACGCCCAGTTCGGAGGCGGTCTTGAGGTGATCGCCGGCCAGCACGCCCAGGCCGCCCGAGTACAGGGGCAGGGCCTCGCTGAGGCCGTATTCCATGCAGAAGTAGGCCACCAGGGGCTGTTCCCGGGTTCCGTACTTGTGGCCGAACCAGCCTTCGGCGGCCAGGGCCCTGCGCTGCTCCTCGCGCAGTTCCTGCAGGAGCCGGCGAAAGTCCGCATCCTGTGCCAGTTCCTCGAGGCGCCGGCGGCTGACCGTCTGCAGGATCAGCCAGGGGTTGCGGGTGTGCCGCCACAGGGTCTCGTCGATGCGGCGCCACAGGCGATCCGCGGTATGGCTCCATGACCAGCGCAGATCCAGTGCCAGCAGGCGCAGCTCCTCGAGTTCCTGCGGCAAATCGGTCCGCACACCGTAAGGGGAGTGATTCATGCTGGCCTCCAGTGGCAATTCATGCGATCAATGGGGGCGAGCCCCGTCCATTTCGAGCCGTCTGCGAATCCGGGGCCGTGCCGGGCGTCGGTGTCAGGGCTCATCCCTTCCATGTCCATTCGCGGATCTCCGGCATGTCTTCGCCATGGGTGGTGATGTATTCCCGGTGTTCCACCAGCCTGTCGTGCATGTACTGGTGGATGTGCCCGGCGCGCTCGCGCAGGGCGGGTACCCGATCGGCGGCGTCCATCACCAGGTGGAAGCGATCCAGATCGTTGCGCACCACCATGTCGAAGGGGGTGGTGGTGGTGCCTTCCTCCTTGTAACCGCGCACGTGCAGGTGGGCGTGGAAGGCGCGGCGGTAGGTGAGACGGTGGATCAGCCAGGGATAACCGTGGAAGGCGAAGATCACCGGCACGTCGGTGCCGAACAGGGCGTCGAACTCGGCATCGGGCAGGCCGTGGGGATGCTCCTCGTGGGGTTGCAGGGTCATCAGATCCACCACGTTGATGACGCGGATCTTCAGCTCGGGCGCGAGGCGGCGCAGCAGATCCACGGCTGCCAGGGTCTCGATGG
>Ga0256841_1000072_pt1 | contig 110090 bp, 112 predicted proteins | sample 356308metaG_FD_185971 | JGI IMG/M metagenome (GOLD analysis project Ga0256841, IMG submission 185971) | Hydrothermal vent microbial communities from Mid Atlantic Ridge, Atlantic Ocean - 356-308 | ecosystem: Environmental > Aquatic > Marine > Hydrothermal vents | place: Atlantic Ocean: Mid...
ACCTCGACGTCGACCTCGACGACGCCCCCGACCTCGACGACGACCTCGACGACGCCCCCGACCTCGACGACGACCTCGACGACGCCCCCGACCTCGACGACGACCACGGTCGCCCCCGACACGATCGCGCCGACGATCCGTCGCCTGGCCGTGTCGCCCGCAGAGATCTGGGAGCTCGATGACGCCGACCGCTCGTGTCCGTCGGCCCTGCCGCGCCAGGCCGACATCATCGTGGATGCGGTCGACGACGTCGCCATCGACCGGGTCACGGCCTCCTGGAACGTCGGTGCCTCCTCGACCACGATCGTCCTGACGTCCTCGGGGAGCACCTACACGGGGGTCGTGGGCCCCTTCGCGGCCGGAACGGTCGGCCCTCGTCAGTCTCCGATGGCGATCGAGATCATCGTCGTCGCCGTCGACACGTCGGGGAACGAGTCGAAGGACACGACGACGTTGTTCCTCCACAGCATCCAGGAGTGCTCCTGAGGGCGGCACCGGAAGCGGTCGCGACCTGCTCGGCTCCGACGCCGGATCCTCCCGGTGATCAGCCCAGGGCCGGTCGCCGCGTACCCAGCCGCGGTCTCAGGTCCCGCGCGAGCGTCGCGAGCTGCCCGTTGAAGATCGTCAGCGCCATCGCCATCGCCGTCGTCGTCCAGGCCAGGTCGATCCCGCTGCCCGCCGTCACGGACCTGAGCGCCGCGATCGTGGCGTAGACGAAGCCGGCCGCGAGGGCCGTGCCTGCCAGCGTACGCAGGGCTCCGCCTCGCTCCATGTCGTTGGCGATGAGACCGGGGACGAACAGCGGGCTGAGGGCGATCCCCGCCATCGGCAGGACATCGGGCGGGATCGCCCCGGGAGGCGCGACCACCGTCAGCGCGGTCCACGACAGGACCCCCGCGACCACCAGCGAGGTCCCGAACTTCCGACGTCCGAACACGATCGAGTGCTGCATCAACACCTTGGTCACCAGGAACCAGCTCGCCGTGGCCACCCCGGCGATGAACAGGACCTGGGCCCACGTCGCGGCGAGCACCGCCACGTACGCCGCACCGACGAACCCTCCCGCTCTCCACCCGAAGTTGTGATGGAGACCCCATGAGGCGATCGCCCCGAGGAGGACCGCCAGCGGGATCCAGTGGGCGGGGATCGCCGTCGCCAAGCGGCCCGTACCCGGCCCCAGGTCGTTGAGAGCGGGGAACACATAGGCGACGGTGAGCACGGGCAGCGCCACCAGCAGGCCCGACCCCAGGACGACCCGGAGGGTTCTCCGGGTTCCCTGGCGTCCCATGTCGTGGGCGATGACCGCCGGGATCACGTACCCGACGCCGACCAGGAACGGGATGTCGGGGCGCCACAGGTACGGTCCGCGGGGACTGAACGCCAAGAACAGCGCCTGGATCGTGATGGTGGTGATCGACAGGGCGACCAGGCGGTCGCGGCCGTACAGCACGATCTTGCGAGCCAGCAGATCGTCGATCAGCCAGCGTGACGCGAGCGCGTTGGCGATCGTCGCGGCGATGACCAGCGGCTGCAGGGCGTAGACCGCGATGTAGCCGGGCACGATCAGGCTCCCGGTGGTCAGATGCCGCTTCTCGTAGAGGACGAGGGACACCATGACGCCGATCAGGAACGCGAACCTGGGGATCTCGAGACCGAGGAGGTAGTCCATCACGCCACCCGGCCGCTGTCGTCGTCTGCGGTGACCGTCGGTGCCGGTTCCTCGACGGCCCGGTCGTCGCGGGTCGTGCGCAACGCGGCCGCAGCCGCCCGGCGGGCGGCGCTGGCCGGCATCGTCGCCGGGACGTCGAGATCGGCGGTGCGGACGGCTTCGACGCCCTCGAGCAGTTCCATCAGCATCTCGGCCTGATGGGTGTGGATGTTGACGAACCCCACGAGCATCACGTCGTCGGTGGGTGCGTTCACCACCAACTCCTCGACGATCTCGTCGACCGACGGGTCCCGCCGCTCCCCGAGGTTCACGATCCGGTCCCGGGGATAGCCGTTGGCGACCAGACGCGTCGTCACCGTCTCCTCGAACGCTCCGAACGTCGCCAGGCGATCGAAGGACAGGTCCCGTACGGCGACGTCGGCGAACTGGATCGCCCGGCGAGCGCGGTCGGGCCGGTTGTTCAGGATCCCCACGACGGTGGTGTTCGGCGTGCGCCACGGTTCCAGCCGCTCCATGGCGGCCACCATGGACTCGCGGTCGTTGACCGCGAACAGGTTCGCCCAGGTGACGTGCTTGCCGCCGAGGAGCACCCGGCGGATCCGCAGGACGCCGGGATCGGCCGGCGCCGCCGCCATGCCCTCCAACGCGGTCTCGCGGTCGATCCACAACAGCTCCGCCAGCGCCAACCCGATGGCCACGTTCTCCTTGAACGCCACGTATCCGAATCGTGCCAGGTCCTCCTCGGTCACCGCGTCGGCGTCGGCCCAGACGACCAACGTCCCGCGGCGCCTCGCCTCCTCGGCGATGATCGGGACGATCTCCGGGTTGGATTCCGCCGTGATCAGGATGCCGTTGCGGGGACAGGTGGACATCAGGGAGACGGCGATCTCCGGAAGGGTCTCTCCCATGAGGTCCTGGTGATCCTCCCGGACGTTGGTGAGGATGCCGATCGTGGAGCGGATCATCCGTTCTTCCGACACCTTCTGGTAGATCGGGTTGACCGCCATGCATTCGATGACGAGGGCGTCGAGACCCGCCGCCGCGTGACGTTCGATGACGTCGAGCTGCTCGAGGATCGTCGGGGGTCCATTGCGGTGGATCTTGATGTCGAAGCCGGCCCTGGTGATGACCGCGGCCGCGGTGCCGGTCGTCTTGGCGATGGTCGCGTAGCCGGCTTCGCGGAGGAGCCCGGCGACGATGCGGGTCACGGTCGATTTCCCGCGGATGCCGTTGACGTGGATGCGGTGCGGGATCCGGCGGATCCTCCGGTTGTGACGCCAGGCTTCGACACCCCAGCGCCAGTTGAGCGCTGCGGCGAAGGCGGCCGCGGTCGCGATGAGGAGATAGATCGGCATCGGCATAGGGATCATCGGCTCGCAGGGACGCCCGCTGAACCGGCTTGCGGCGCCGGGATGCCTTCTGTCGGGGCCTGGTTGGGGTAACCTCGCGTCGTGGCAACTACCGCGTCCGATCAGGCGGACGAGTCGCGGATCGACGCGCGGCTCGCCGGCCACATCCCCGACGATCTCGACCCCCGAACGGCGGCCGCCTTGGCGGCCTTCGCCCAGGCATTCGTCCGCCGGCTCCCGGCAGAAGACCTGGAGGACGTCCCGGAGAACGAGCTGTTCGCCGAGATCGAGGACGCCTTCAGGTTCCTCGCTTCACGGGGCAACCGGCCGCTCGTCATTCGGGTGTTCGACCCCGACCCGGAGGCCGTCGGCTACCAGTCCGAGGGCACGATCGTCCAGATCGTCACCGACGACATGCCGTTCCTGGTCGACTCGGTGACGAACGTCCTCGACCGTCACCGGTTCCACCTCCGGCGCTCGATCCATCCGGTGATCGGCGTCGTTCGAACCGACGACGGAACGCTGATCGACATCGTGCCCGCCCGCCACGGCGAACACACGGAGTCCTTCCAACACCACGAGCTCGACCGCCGTCTCCCGGAGCCCGAGCGGGCGGCACTCGAGCGGGAGCTCCGCCAGGTCCTCGAGGACGTGAGGGCGGTCGTGCACGACTTCGAGCCGCTGCGTGGGGCGATCGACCGGATGGTCGAGCTGGCTCGCCATGGCGTCGTTCGCTACACCCCGGCCGAGGTCGACGAAGCCGTGGACTTCCTCGAGTGGTTGCGAGACGACAACTTCGTCTTCCTCGGGTACCGGGAGTACGAGATCGTCCCGACCGACGCGGGTCCGGCGATCCACGCCATCGCCGGCTCCGGCCTCGGGATCCTCCGCGACGACCAGGCGTCTCACTTCGCCGCACCGGTGCCCCTGTCGGAGCTCCCGCCGGATCTCCGCGTCCGGTACGAGGAAGGTGACCTGTTGGTGGTCACCAAGACGAACCGGCACGCCACGGTGCACCGCGACGCCCGGATGGACTACATCGGTGTCCGCCACATCGGCCCCGACGGGACGGTGGTCGGCGAAGGCCGCCTCCTGGGGCTGTTCACGTCCAAGGCGTATATGACCGAGGCGGCATCCATCCCGATCCTGCGGCGCAAGCTCGAAGCCATCCTCGAGGCCGAGGACGTCATCGAGGGATCCCACGACTACAAGCTGCTCGTCCAGCTCTTCGACAGCTTCCCGAAGGACGACCTGTTCGCGTCGTCGATCCCCGACCTGCGGCGCAACCTCGTGGCGCTCCTCGGCGCCGAGGAGCGCCATCGGGTCCGGCTGTTCGTTCGCAAGGACCTGCTCCTGCGCAGCGTCAGCGTGTTGGTGGTCCTTCCCCGCGACGTGTTCAACGCGGATCTGCGCCGGAAGCTCCAGGCGCTGTTCCTGGAGCGGTTCGGCGGATCGTCCGTCGACTACCGGTTGTCCTTGGGGGAATCCGGAGATGCCCGACTCCACTTTACGATCTGGATCGAGCATGGCCAGGTGCCCGATGTGCCCTTCGACGAGCTCGAGGCCGAGGTGCTCGAGCTGGCGCGTACCTGGGACGATCGGGTTGCCGAGGCACTCGCCGGGCGGGTGAACGAGGATCTCGCCCGCGACCTGGCGGAACGGTGGTGTCCCCGGTTCCCGGACTACTACCGAGCATCGACCCAGCTGCCGGTCGTCGCCGGCGACATCGTGGCCCTCGAGGAGCTGTACTCGTCAGGACGTCGCATCCTCGTCGGCATCCAGAACGAGGTCGCTGCCGGTGAGCAGCTCACCCGTCTCGCGATCTACCGTCGGGACGGCAAGATGGAGCTCTCACAGGTCCTACCCCTTCTCGAGGACCTCGGGCTTCGGGTCGTCGAAGAGGTCCCGACCCGCCTCCTGGGAGGGGACGGGGAGACGTTCATCCACGACTTCGGGGTCCTCGGGCCCCAGGGAACGCAACTCGACGTTCCCGTGGTCGCCGACCGGGTGGCGGCGTCGATCGTCGCCTGCCTGACCGGCGAGGCCGAGTCCGATCCGCTTCATCGGCTCCTGGTGACCTCGGGCCTCGACCATCGCCAGATCACCGTCCTTCGGGCCTACCGGCGGTACTGGCGACTCGTCAAACCGGTGTTCTCCGAGGGCTACATCAACGCGACGCTGGCGGCCCATCCCGAGATCGCCCACAACCTGATCCGCTTGTTCGAGGCTCGCTTCGGACCGGACGGGGACGAAGGGACCGAGGCGACCCTCCGGTCGGACATCCTGCACGACCTCGACGCGGTCGCGTCGATCGACGAGGACCGCATCTTGCGGTCGTTGTTGAACCTGATCGACGGCACCATCCGGACCAACGCCTTCCGGTCGCCACGCCGGAGCCTGGCGCTGAAGTTCCGCTCGGATCGGGTCCCCGACATGCCGGCGCCGCGCCCGTTGTACGAGATCTTCGTCTACTCCCCCGACGTCGAAGGGGTTCACCTGCGTGGCGGCCGGGTCGCGCGCGGCGGGATCCGATGGTCGGACCGGATGGAGGACTACCGGACGGAGGTCCTCGGGTTGATGAAGGCCCAGATGACCAAGAACGCGGTGATCGTGCCGACGGGTGCCAAGGGCGGGTTCGTCGTCCGCCGGATCCCCGACGGCGGGGTCGACTTCGAGACGGTCCGGGAGGCGTATTCGATCTTCATCGAAGGCCTGCTCGACATCACCGACAACCTGGTCAAGGGCGAGGTTCGCCACCCCGAAGGGGTGCGGGTCCACGACGGGCCCGATCCCTACCTGGTCGTCGCCGCCGACAAGGGAACCGCTCGCCTGTCGGACACCGCCAATGAGATCGCGCTCCGCTACGGGTTCTGGCTCGGAGACGCCTTCGCGTCGGGCGGGTCGGCCGGATACGACCACAAGGCGTTGGGGATCACCGCCAAGGGCGCATGGGAATCGGTGCGGCGGCACTTCCTCGAACTCGGTGTGGACGTCGACCGCGATCCCATCACCGTGGTGGGGATCGGCGACATGTCCGGCGACGTGTTCGGGAACGGCATGTTGCGGTCCCGGACGATCCGACTGGTCGCCGCCTTCGATCACCGCCACATCTTCATCGACCCCGATCCGGATCCGGATGGATCCTTCGACGAGCGGGCCCGCCTGTTCGCCCTTGCGGGATCGTCCTGGGACGATTACGACCGATCGGTGATCTCGGAAGGCGGCGGGGTCTGGTCCCGTGCCACCAAGAGCATTCCCCTGTCGGACCAGGCCCGCCGTGTCCTCGGCATCGACCGATCCGAGATGGCGCCCGGCGAGCTGATCAAGGCCATCCTCACCGCTCCGGTCGATCTCCTGTGGAATGGGGGGATCGGCACCTACGTCAAGGCGCGAACCGAGACGAACGAGATGGTGCAGGACCGTTCCAACGACGCCGTCAGAGTCGATGGCTCCGATCTGCGCTGTCGCGTCGTGGGGGAAGGCGGCAACCTGGGGTTCACGCAGCTCGGCAGGATCGAGTTCGCCCGGGCCGGCGGCCACATCTTCGCCGATTTCATCGACAACAGCGGCGGCGTTCACTGTTCGGACCGTGAGGTCAATCTGAAGATCCTGCTCGGGTTGGCCATGGAGCGGGACGAGATCGACCGCCCCGAGCGGGACGATGTGGTCGCCGTCGCCGCCGGCGAGGTCGTGGAGGCGGTCGTGTACAGCAACTTCCTGCAGGCCCAGATCCTGGCGCAGGAGAAGGTCCGGTCTCGATCCCGGATCGACACGTACGAGGATCTCATGGTGCAGCTCGAGGACGAGGGGCTCCTCGATCGGGAGCTCGAGTTCTTGCCGTCGACCGAAGCGATGCTGGAACGGTCGCGCGATGGTGTGGACATGGCCACCCCCGAGCTGGCGGTGTTGCTTGCCTACGCCAAGCGGAGCCTGACGAACGCGCTGGTGGCCTCGGGCCTCCCGGACGATCCGGTGTTCCAAGAGGATCTCGTCGAGTACTTCCCGCCTTCGGTCACCGAGCGGTTCTCGCACCTCCTCGCCGATCATCCGCTTCGACGCGAGCTCATCGCCACGGCGGCGGCCAACGAGGTGATCGATTCGGAAGGCGTCACCTTCGTGTCGCGGCTCGGCCTCGAGACGGGGGCAGGCCCGGCCAACATCGTTCGTGCCTACCGGATGGCGCGGGGCGTGACCGACGCCGACGTCCGTTGGCACGAGATCGAACAGCTCGGTGCCGCCGTTCCGCCAGCGGTCGCGCACCGGCTCCTCGCCGGTGTGGATGATCTGGTGGAGGCGGTCACCCGTTGGTACCTGGGGCGTCCCAATGGCCGGCGTGTCGACGAGGAGATCGGGTTCACCAGGGGAGCGTTCGCGTCGCTCGCCGATCAGATCAGACTCGTCGGGCCCGACGACTGGCGACGGGATCGTGACGAGTTGGCCGCGCAGCTCGTCGATGCGGGGGTTCCGCCCGCGCTGGCTCGTCGGCATGCCTACGAGCAGGAGTTGGTCCACGGCCCCGACATCATCGACCTGGCTCGGCTCACCGAGCGGCCGATCGACGACGTCGCCCGGATCTTCTTCCGCGTCGGCCAGGCGTTCCGGTTGGACTGGCTGGAGGAGCAGGTACGAGGTTTGCCCGCCGAGACCCGTTGGCAGCGGTACGCCATCCGCGCCCTCGGCGACGACCTGCTCTTGCTGCGTCGGCAACTCGCCGAACGGGTGCTGGCGACCGGTGAGACGCTCTCGGCGGACGAAGCGGTCGACGTGTACCTCCTCGAGCGCCGGAGGGGGGAGGGTCGGCTCATCCGATTCATGCGTCTGCTGGCTCGTGACGGCGTCACCGACGCGGCCGCGGCGGTGGTCGCGATCCGCCAGATCCGTTCCCTCGTCGGCTGACGGCCCTCGGCGCCTCGGCGGTGGGTTCGACGCGACCCCACCGGGCTCCGACAAACGAACGTTCGTTTGCTATGCTGGGTGCACCGACCGAGGAGATGGATTGGACCCCGAAGAGCGATTCCACGAGATCATCGCCGCGGACGAGAAGGTCGAACCCGGCGACTGGATGCCCGAGGGTTACCGGCAGACGCTGATCCGCCAGATCGCCCAACATGCCCATTCCGAGGTGATCGGCATGCAGCCGGAGGGGAACTGGATCACCCGAGCTCCCACCTTGAAGCGCAAGGCCATCCTCATGGCCAAGGTCCAGGACGAAGCAGGTCACGGCCTCTACCTGTACTCGGCGGCCGAGACGCTGGGCGTCTCGAGGGACGAGCTGGTTCGCCTCCTCCACGAGGGTCGCCAGAAGTACTCGTCGATCTTCAACTACCCGACCTTGACCTGGGCCGACATCGGCGCCATCGGCTGGCTCGTCGACGGCGCCGCCATCACCAACCAGGTCGCCCTGACCCGGACCTCCTACGGCCCCTACTCGAGGGCGATGGTGCGGATCTGTAAGGAGGAGAGCTTCCATCAGCGTCAGGGCTACGAGATCATGATGGTCCTCGCCCGAGGATCGGAGGAGCAACGCGCGATGGCCCAGGACGCCCTCGACCGGTTCTGGTGGCCGTCGTTGATGATGTTCGGTCCCCACGATTCGGAATCGACGCACTCGGACCAGTCGATGAGATGGAAGATCAAGCCGGTCTCCAACGACGACCTCCGCCAGCAGTTCGTCGATGCGACCGTGCCTCAGGCCGAGTACCTGGGGCTGACGATCCCCGATCCGGACCTGCGCTGGAACGCCGAACGCGGGCACTACGACTTCGGTGAGATCGACTGGGACGAGTTCTGGCGCGTCGTCAAAGGTCACGGCCCCATGAACCGCGAACGGATGGCCCACAAGATCGAGGCATGGGAGAACGGCGCCTGGGTGCGTGAAGCCGCCGTTGCCCACGCAGTCAAGCGGTCCGCCGCCCGGTCGGCGTGAGGAGCTCCCGATGAGCTACTCGGTTCCCAAGATCGCCGGAGAGCAGGACACCATCGTCGGGCGCAGCGAGGATCATCTCTGGTCCCGATGGGAGGTGTTCGTCCGCCCTCGGGGAGGGGTCACCCACGTCTACTCCGAGTCGGTTCACGCCCCCGATGCCGAGACGGCGCTGCTCAACGCCAGGGACACCTACCTGCGGCGGGTGGAGGGGGTCAGCCTCTGGGTCATCCCGGAGGGGGCGATCTCCCGCTGGGACGAGCACCAGGAGCTGCCGAGGTCCGCCGCGGGCCAAGACGCGTCGCCCCGGCCGCTCTGGGAGGCCTTCATCCGGCACCGCCGCGGCGCCCAGTTCCTCCATGCGGGCTCGATCGTCGCCGTCGACGCCCGCGACGCCATCGCCCGCGCCCGAGATGCGTTCCTGACCAAGACCGACGGCGTCGCCATCTGGGTCGCGCCGTCGGCGTCGATCGTCGCCGCGGATCCCGCCGAGGCCGAGATGCTCTTCGAACCGTTCGCCGACAAGGGCTACCGCCAGGCGACCTACTACGACATCCCCGAGGAAGTGGGGTACATGTGACGGACACGATCACCACCAGCCGACCGCTGGCCACCTACCTGGTTCGCCATGGCGACGACAACCTGGTGCTGGCGCAACGGCTCGCCGAGTACATCTCGTGGGCGCCCGAACTGGAGGAGGACCTGGCGGTCGCCAACATCGCTCTCGACCATCTCGGCGTCGCGCATCATCTCCTCACCTACGCGGCCACGGTGGAAGGCGACGGACGGGACGCCGACGCCCTGGCGTTCCTCCGATCCGAGCGGGAGTTCACCAACCTGCTGCTCGTCGAGCGCCCGAACGACGACTTCGCCGTGATCATGGTGCGACAGTTCCTCTTCGACGCCTACCAGGTGCCGCTGTGGGAGGCCTTGGAGCGCTCGGCCGATCCGACCTTGGCGGGCATCGCCGCCAAGGCCCTCAAGGAGGCGCGGTACCACCTTCGCCATTCGCGCAACTGGGTCGTGACGCTCGGCGACGGGACGGCCGAGAGTCATCGCCGGACCCAGCAGGCCTTGGACGAACTGTGGCGGTTCACCGGCGAGCTGTTCGCCGGCGACGAGCTGGATGCGGCCATGACCACGGCCGGGATCGGTGTCGATCCGGCATCGCTGGAGGCACCCTGGCGGCGGACGGTGCTCGCGGTCATCGCCGAGGCGACCTTGTCCGAGCCCGACGACACGACGGTGCGGGTCGGGGGGCGGTCGGGCTTCCACACCGAGGCGTTGGGCCACATGCTCGCCGAGATGCAGTGGCTCCAGCGGTCCTATCCGGGGCTCGCATGGTGACCGCCATCCACGAGCCCGAGACGGTGTGGGCCATCCTCGAGCAGGTCGTCGACCCCGAGATCCCCGTGTTGACGATCGGCGACATGGGCATCCTGCGGGACGTGATCGTGGCTGATGACGGCGCGGTGCGCGTCGTCGTCACTCCCACGTACTCGGGCTGTCCGGCGATGGACCTCATCGAGGACGAGATCGTCGCGGCCCTGGCGGCGGCGGGGATCGAGCGGGTCACGGTGGAGATGGTCTTCTCGCCGCCGTGGACCACCGAGTGGATGTCCGACCAGGCCAAAGAGAAGCTCCAGGCCTTCGGCATCGCTCCTCCCGGTCCGACGGACGGAGCCGATCCCGTCCGGTGCCCGCGATGCGCCTCGGCGTCGACCCGGACGGTGAGCGAGTTCGGATCGACGGCATGCAAGGCCCTGATGGTGTGCGAGCACTGTGGGGAACCCTTCGATCGCTTCAAGGAGATCTGACATGCCCCCAGCCGCCGACTTCCATCCCCTGCGCGTCGCCGACGTGGAGACCCTCACCGACGACGCCGTCGCGATCGTCTTCGACGTTCCCGACGACCTGGCCGAGGAGTTCTCCTTCCTTCCCGGCCAGCACGTGACCGTCCGGGCCGAGATCGACCGGCGGGATGTCCGTCGTAGCTACTCGATCTGCTCACCGGCTCCCGACGGGCCGCTCCGGATCGGGGTGAAACGCATCGATGGGGGGCTGTTCTCGACCTACGCGACCAAGGAGCTCCGCGTCGGTGACGTCCTCGAGGTCGCCCCGCCGGTCGGCGAGTTCGTCGTCGAGATCGACCCCGGCCGTGCGTCCCATCGCGGAGCGGTCGTGGCCGGGTCGGGGATCACGCCGGTCCTGTCGATGGTGTCGACCGTGCTCGCACGAGAGCCCGAAGGTCGCTTCACCCTCATCTTCGGCAACCGGCATCGTCGGAGCATCATGTTCCTGGAGGAGCTCGAAGCGCTCAAGGACCGGTATCCCGACCGGCTGCAGCTGATCCACGTGCTGTCGCGGGAACCGTCGGTCGTGCCGTTGCTGAGCGGACGCATCGACGGGGCGAAGCTCGGGACCTTGCTCGACGCCGTGGTCGACGCCTCCAGCATCGACGACTGGTACCTGTGCGGACCCTACGAGATGGTGCACGAGGCGGCCGAGACGTTGTCGGCGAGGGGATGGACGCCCGAGCACATCCACGACGAGTTGTTCTTCGCGGAACCCGCGCCGGAGCGCCCCGAACCGGCGGCCGTGCCGGCAGACGAGGGCGTTCCCGTGACGTTCACGCTCGATGGGAGGACCGCCACGGTGATCGTGCCTCGGGACGGCGCTCCGGTCCTGGACTACGTGCTCCAGGTTCGGCCGGATGCTCCCTGGTCCTGCCGTGGGGGGATGTGCACGACCTGTCGGGCCAAGGTCTCCGTCGGCGCCGCCGAGCTCGACCGGAACTTCGCGCTCACCCAGGCCGAGCTCGACCGAGGGTACGTGCTGACCTGCCAGGCGCATCCCACGACCGATCGCCTCGAGCTCAGCTACGACGCATGAGCCACTCGCGCGAGGACGTGATCAGCGCCGCCGGGCGCCTCTTCGCCAGGGATGGGTACCACGGGACCTCGATGCGCGATCTCGGCCGCGAGCTCGGACTGTTGGGGTCCTCGTTGTACAGCCACGTCGAGGGGAAACAGGAACTGTTGGTGGCCGTGGTCGAGCGAGGGGCGGAGTTCTTCCAAGCTTCCGCGGACGCGGCGCTCGCGGCGGAGGGTCCGGCCTCCGAGCGGCTCCGCCGGCTCATCGAAGGTCATCTCGGCGTGATCCTCGACCACCGCGACGAGGTCCGGACGTACCTCAACGAGGCTCGCTCGCTGGAACCGGCATCGCGGGAGCGGATCGTCGCGGCGCGAGACCGCTACGAGCAGGCGTTCCGCACGGTGCTCAAAGAGGGGGTCGCCGACGGATCGTTCCGGGCGGACGTCGATCCGAAACTGGCCGGCATCTTCGTCCTATCGATCCTCAATGCCGTCGACCGCTGGTACGAGGAGGACGGTCGGCTCGATCGAACCGCCCTGGCCTCACGCATCGCCGACATGGTGGAGCGGGGTCTCCGCACCGGGTAGCTCGTTGGGGGTCGACCGGTCGTCGGCGGGGTCGTCCCGCTCGGGGGCTTCCGCGACGTCAGGCAGGGTGAGCGACAGGAGGAACCCGAACACGATGAAGGCCGCGGCGGTCAGGCCTGCGGTCGTCGCCGCGGAGCCGAAGGCTTCCTCGATGGCGGTCACGACCGGTCCGGAGTCCGGTCGGGCGGCGATCTCGGGAAGCGCTTGGCCTCCCGTCGTCTTGATGATCTCGGTCACCGTGTCGGCCACCGCCGGAGGCAGACCGGGGATCCGGGACAGGTTGTCGGCGGTGTGGGCGCCCAGGGACGTGGCCAGGACCGTGCCGATGATGGCGATCCCGAGCGCGGATCCGATCTGGCGGAACCCGGTGCGGGCGCCAGACGCCATACCCGACTCGGTGGCGGGGACCTCCACGAGGATGACGTTGGTGAGCTGGGCGGTGGCCAGGCCGACGCCGATCCCGTAGACGAACAGGAGCGGCACGAGCGCGGTCACGGACATGGCGGGGTCGAGGACCCAGGCGATGGCGAAGACGGCGACGGCCTCGATCGCCATACCGGCGCTGACCACGCGACGGGGGCCGTATCGATGGGCGAGGCCGGCAGCGAAGGGGCCGCCGATGAACGCGCCGAGGGCGAGGGAGGACAAGACCAGGCCGACCCGGAAGGCGGTGAAGCCCAGGACCGCTTGGAGGAACAGCGGCAGGACGAAGATGACGCCGAACTCGCCGAGTCCGAGCACCGCCGAGGTGAGGTTCCCGTTGCGGAAGCTCCGCAGGCGGAGCAGACCCAGGTCGAGGAGGACGGTTCTCCCCTCGGCGCCGCGCCGGCGTTCGATGGTGACGAACCCCACCAGGGCCATCGCCCCGACGGCGATCGCGACGGGGACGGGGGACAGGACGGTCGATGGCCAGGTCCACGAGCCGACCCGGAACTCCCGGATGGGCGTCCACCAACCGTACCGGTTCCCTTCGATCAGGCCGAAGACGATCCCGCCGAGTCCGACCGCCGAGGTGGCGATGCCGCCGACGTCCCACCCTGGGGCGTGTGTCCGGTCGATCGTCTCGTCCACCAGAACCGAGCCGACGAGGACCACCAGGACGATGGGCACGTTGATCCAGAACGCCCATCGCCAGTCGAAGGTCGTGGTCAGCCATCCTCCCAGGAGCGGTCCGAGGGCGGCCATACCACCGACCACCGATCCCCAGACGCCGAAGGCGATGGCGCGCTCTTTGCCTCGGAACAGGGCGTTGACGCTGGCCAGGGTGGAGGGGAGGATCATGGCGGCGGCGAGACCCTGGAGGACCCTGGCGCCGATCAAGGCGGCACCCGACGGTGCGGCGGCGGCGAGGATGCTCGCGGCACCGAACCCGATCAGCCCGATCCGGAACATCCGCCGGCGTCCGAGGAGGTCACCCACCCGGCCGAGGGGCAACAGCAACGCGGCGAAGAGCACCGAGTAGATGGTGACGACCCATTCGGCGTCGGCGATCTCGAGGCCGAGGTCCCCGATGATGGAGGGAACGATGACGTTGACGATCGTGGCATCGACGATGATCACCGAGACGCCGAATGCGAGCACCGCCAGTCCGAACCACCGCCGAGACGAGTTGTGGGCCATGACCGAGCTCCTCGAAAAGCCGACACCGTGTCGGTTTCCGAGTCTAGGGGCATTCCGGCGGAATCCGACATCGTGTCGGGTTCCGATCGCGGCGGCGGGAATAGCGCCCGTCTGGTGCGGTTCTCCCTGACACGTCGACGAGGAGATGGTGCGATGAGCGGTGCCCGAGGCAGGGTGAAGGTCGAGAACGGGCTGAAGCGGGTCCGGACGTATCTCGGTGGTGTTCCCATCGCCGACTCCACCCGGGTCAAGCTGGTGTGGGAGAAGCCCTACTACCCGACCTACTACTTCCCGCCCGAGGACGTGCAGATGGAGTACCTCGTCGCCACCGGCGAGACCACGCGGTCTCCGAGTCGCGGGACGGCGGTGATCCACACCGTCAAGACCGCCCGTGCCGAGGCTCCGGGCGCCGCATCGGTCTGGTCGGAGGCGAAGATCGACGAGATCGGCGGGTACGTCTCGTTCGATTGGGGCGCCATGGACCGTTGGTTCGAGGAGGAGGAAGAGGTCTACGTGCACGCCCGCGATCCGTACACGAGGATCGACGTGTTGCAGAGCTCCCGCCACATCGAGGTGGTGGTGAACGGCGTGAAGGTGGCCGACTCACACCAGCCGCGCCTGCTGTTCGAGACGGGGCTGCCGGTGCGGTACTACCTCCCCAAGACCGACGTTCGGCTCGATCTGCTGACCCCCTCCGACACGAGGACGAGCTGCCCCTACAAGGGCACCGCCGAGTACTGGTCCGTCACGGCGGGCGGGGAGACCTTCGACGACATCGTCTGGGGCTATACGACGCCGCTGGCCGAGTCGATCGAGGTCGCCGGCTACGTCTCGTTCTACAACGAGAAGGTGGACATCTACGTCGACGGAGAGCTCGAGGAGCGTCCCCGCACGGTCTTCTCCTGATCCGTCTCCGGACGGGCTCAGTCGCCGGCGGGCGGGCGGAGCTTCCTCAGCGAGTCGCTCATGCTCTCGGCATCGGCACCGATGGTCGGCAGCCCTGCCGATCGTGACCGGTACCGGGTCGTGCGCTCTCCGCTCATCGCGGTCGCCGCGGCCGGTGTGCCCCTGAGCCGGTCGCGGAGGTCGACGGAGACCTCTTCCGCCTCGCCGATGGCGATCTCGACATCGGCCAGTGCCTGCGGTCGATCGATGGCCGTCGCGGCTCGCGCTTCGAGGTCCGCGACGAGGCCTCGGAGCTGTCGGAGGGCAGCGGTCAGCTCCATGTGCTCCGCCTCGGCGTCGGTCAGGATCCGCTGGGCCTCCTCCTGGGCGCGTTCGCGCGCCGACGCGATGAGCCGGTCGGCCTCCTTGCGCGCCTCCTCGAGCCTGATCGCGGCGGCCGTCGCCATGGCGTCGGCCTCCCTGCGCGCCTCGGCCTGGATCTCGGACGCTCGAGCCTCCGCTGCCTCGATGGCGGCTCCGGTGTCGCCGGCCGTCGCCGCCCGTTCGCGGGCCGCGGCGACGATGTCGGCGGCTTCGGCGCTGGCCCGAGCGAGCATGTTCTCCTTGGCCACGACCGCTTCGGCATAGACCTGGGCGGCGCGGTCGTCGGCTCGGCGCAGGTCGCGGAGCTCCTTGTCGAGTCGTTCGGCTCGGGTGGTGGCGATGTTGACCCGTTCCTCGAGGTCGGCCATCGCCCGGGAGATCCGATGAACGAAGGCGTCCACCTCGTCGCGGTCGTAGCCCCGCATCGCGGTGGAGAACTCGGTCGCTTCGACGTCGGTCGATCGCAGCTGCATGATCACATCCCCCTGGTGCCCGTTCCCTGCACCCCCACCCTACCCGAGCACCGGGGCGACGCGCCGGTGGGCCGCGGGGCGGGCCACCGTGGGGAAGTCGCGAATAGGACCGCCTCGAAGCCGGTTGATCCTGGCAGACGGCTCGGGCAGAGGAGAGAGGTTGCCATGGTCGGTCAGTACGACATCGCGGTGGTGATCCTGCGGGTGGCGGTCGGCGCGGTGATCCTCGCTCACGGCGTCAAGCACGCGAAGGGACGCGTCAAGACCGGGAACTGGTTCGCCAGCATCGGGTTCCGGCATGCTCCCCTCCAGTGGCTGGCGTCGACCGCGACCGAGATCGGGGTCGGCGTGCTGCTGATCGTCGGTGCGTTGACCGGCCTGGCCGCTGCCGGGCTGATCGGCGTGATGACGGTGGCGTTCTGGACGGTGCATCGGAAGGTCGGCTTCTGGGTGACGGCGCGACCCGATGAAGGGTGGGAGTACGTGTTCGTCCTGACGGCGGTGGCCTTCGCCATCGCCATCGCGGGTCCCGGGGAGGTGTCCGTCGATGCGTCCATCGGCCTGGCGGAGCTGCTGGACGGTTGGGTCGGGCTCGCCCTCGGCCTCGGCGGGGTCGTGGCCGGCTTCGGGCAGATGGCCGTGTTCTGGCGACCGGTGGCCGACGCGTCGTCGTGATGGTGTCGGCGCGTTCGAACGCCGCGTGCGCCCGACCGGGCGCAGGCGGCAGCGGGCTATTCCCGGTTGGTCCCGTACACCATGTTGCGGAGCCGAGCCTCGACCTCGGCGGCGTCGCGTTCGGCGATCCGCTTGGTCATGTTGTCGAGCCCCCGGAGACGGTCCGTGGCCTTGGCCTCGTGACGCTCCGTGTCCGCCTTCGAGAACGGCTCTCTGTCCTTGTTCCTACGCCAACGCATGGACCAGGTATCGGTCCGGGAACGCCGACGGTTGAGCGGTTTTCCCCGAACGTCACCGGTCGGCGACCGGGTGCGGCAGGTCCTCCCGTTGGAGATGCCAGGCTTCGTCGTCGCTGAGGTGGGGGAGGGCGCCCGAATGCCGCTGGTAGCGGGTCTCGACGGAGGTGAGGTCGATGACGATCTGCGCGGCTGGTGCGGCGACTCGAAGGTCCTCGAGTCGGGGCAAACCGGCCGATCGTCGCACGTACCGTGACGTCTCGCGAACCGGTTCCTTCGCCATGGCGGCCGCCTTTCCTCTGGCGTCACTCAGTGTAGTCGAATGACCACGCCCTAGGCCAGGGTCCTTCGACCCTGGCGTCTCGGCACGCCGCGCCGGTGGCGGCGAACACGGGCGCGAGGCTCGTCGGATCGGTGTCCGCGGGACGGGGGGCGGAGCTCGGAGCCGTCGAGCCGAGGGGCACCGGCGGACGGCTCATCGACCCATGCCGTAGAACTCCGGGTTCGGCATCATCGAGGTGAGGTTCGCCATCCGGTTCGAGTAGGCGAAGAAGGCGGTGATCGCTCCGATATCCCAGATCTCGTCGTTCGAGAAACCGGCCTCACGCATCCGGGTGAAGTCGTCGTCGTCGAGCGCGCCCGAGTCGACGGCGGTCTTGATCGCGAACTCGATCATGAGTCGCTCCCGCTCGCTCAAGGGGGCCTTCTTGTAGTTGACGGCGAGCTGGTCGGCCAGGAGCGGATCCTTGGCGCGGATCCGCAAGATCGCGCCGTGGGCGACCACGCAGTAGAGGCAGTCGTTGAGCGCGCTGGTGGCGACGACGATCATCTCCCGCTCGGCTTTCGTCAGACCTTCCTTCTTGTCCATGAGTGCGTCGTGCATGGCGATGAACGCCCTGAGCTCTGCCGGTCGGTGGGCCAGCACGAGGAACACGTTCGGGACGAATCCGGTGCGTTCCTGGACCGCGAGCACGATCTCCCGAAGGTCGTCGGGGAGCTCGTCGATCGACGGCACGGGGAACCGGCTGATCTCGGTCATGGGTCTTCCCTTCCTGGCTGGGTGCTCAGCGTACCGCCACGAGTTCGATCGTCCCATCTCCGGATCGGGCTTCCATGGCGAACGGGAACCGATCGACGTCGAGACAGAGATCGAGGTCGTCGGGGTGCGCCCAGTCGGCGGTCGCCAATCGGCGAGCCGTGACCGCATCCCGGAGCTCGGCGACGGCCCTGGGGTCGATGGGGCGTCCCTCGAGGCGGGCCACGATCAGGTCGCCGGTGACGTCGTCTTCGGGCGCGGGTTCGACGCCCGAGCGACCGGCCGAGACGATGGTCAGTCGCGCGTTGTCGGCGACGGCCCGGGCGGTCGCGGAGACGACGACGAGGGATGCCGCCCATAGGGGTCGGGCGCCGGCGCGATGGGCACCGACCAGGCAGCGGGTGCCGGCGGTGCTGCGCATCACCACCGTGCGGCCGCGCACGCGGTGTCCGGCGGCTCGAACCTCACCGGGGGCGTTCCCGAGGTCGAAGTCGTCGGGCCGCCGTCCACCGTCCTCACCACACAACACGGCGTCCAGGTCGTGGGCGAGGGCCCGCGCCTCGTCGAGTTCGGTGGCGAGGAGGAGGCGGTCGACACCGGCGTCGAGGAGGAACGCGGCGGTCGTGAACGCACGGAACGTGTCGATGACGATCGCCGGCCCTCGAACCTGGCCTGCAGCGTCGAGCCCGTGGACACGTCGGATGAGCATCGGGCCACTGTACGGCGTGGAGGCTCCGGAGGTCGGCGCCGGTTGGTAGGTTGTCGCGATGCAGCAGATCCGCACCCTCGGGAGACAGGTCTTCGAGCTGGGAACCGTGCAGTTCCTGTGGGGGAACCCTCATGTCGGCGCCATCTTCGACACGCTGGGGATCGAGCCCACCCGCGGCTACTTCGTTCTCCGCGCCGCGCCGATGGGTCGGCCCGCACCGGCCCTCATCGGCAACGCCTTCGCGTTCTTCCCGCCTGTGATGGTCGCCAAGCTCGTGTCACGTTCCTGGGACGAGCATCTCCCGTCTGAGGTCGTTGCGCTCGCCGTGCCTCATCTGGCAGAGGCGGCACGATCGGTCTTCGGGGACGGGGAGGCGGTCCGAGACCTCGCCGAGCACCTCGCGGCCGTCCGCGCCGCCGGTCGATACGACGGTCGCATGCTGTCGTCGGCATGGAACGCGCTCCGATGGCCGGACGATGCCGCTCCGACGCTGTTCGCCGCTGCGACCGTGCTCCGTGAGCATCGTGGCGACGGCCATATCCTCGCCCTCCAGCGGTTCGATCTGTCGCCTCTCGAAGGGATGCTGCTGTCGACGTCCCGCCGTCAGGAGGACATCGTGGCGGCTGCCCGCTCGCGGGGGTGGAGGGATGACGACCTCGAGGAAGCCACCGCCCGCCTGGTCCGACGAGGTGCGGTGGCGGACGGGGTGATCACCGATGGGGGAGCAGAGCTGTGGGAGGCGGTGGAGCGGGCGACCGACCGTCTGGCCGCCCAGCCGTGGCGATCGTCGGGTGTGGACCTCGACGAGGTGGTGGCACTGGCCGCACAGGTCATCGACACCGCCCGTTGGTGATCATGCCCGGTCGGCGGGAGGTATGCCGCCGGACCGAGCCGGGAGGGGAACGGACCGGCCGCACGAGGGGAGTCGGGCGCCCCCGACAACCAGAGCCGGCGCGGCTCGGATGGCTGTCGTCGATTCGACTTCGGTCGGGCCGGGTCGGTGGTGTCGATCGTCAGACCTGAGGCGTGGTCACGGCGAGGAGGTGGGGCCGTGGTCCCGGTCACCCGGAGCGTAGGAGATGACGGCGTGAGCGCGTACCTCGTCCGCCGACAGCCAGGTCGGCTTCATCTCTTCGTTCGCGAAGAGCGGAGCCTGGTCGGCGTAGTGGGGCGATGCAGGCCGCAGGGTCGCGGCTCCGAACTGGTGGATGCTCTGCACGGTCGGATCGCCTCGCGGATCCCAGTCGACGAAGAGGATGTAGGAGTCGCCGGCGATGCTGGTCAGGGTGCCGTCGTCCTGCCGCTCGCCGTAGACGGCTCGCAGAAGATCGGGTCCGCCGGCCAGTGGGAGGTCCAGCTCGCCGCGGCGGAGACGGTTGACGTCGCCCCACCGAGGGGAGAGATCGCCCCGGCGTCGAGCCAGCCATTCGACGGCGTCGACGAACGCCGATTCCACGATATCGTCGCCCACCGACGTCGTCGTCAGACGGGACGGTTCGAAGTCGATCGCCGGGGTGCCCTCGACCGCGTCGAACACGAAGCTGAGGGTGACGACCACCAGGGCCGTGGCCTCGTCGGCGACGTCGGCGGAGCGGTCCCAGGACCGGAGGAGCTCTTGGGCGCGTTCGATCGCCGCCACCGGCACCTCGCGGCCCGACACCAACCTCGCCGGATCGGCCTCCGCCAGGCGGCGAGCCCACCGGACCGGGAGGGAGCGTTCGTCGTAGGTCGCATCGAACTTGATGGCGACGAGCTCGGGGAGCGTGATCGAATCGTCGGCAGCGAGGAGCTCGAGAGCCCGTAGGGAACGGTTGGTGGGATCGTCTTCGATGCCGAAGCTGTCCGGGTAGTCCCGGGGATCGGGGTTCCCGGCGCCGGTGGTGGTCTGGAAGGGTGTCGAGTTGGCGTTGACGATGAACCCCGCCGGCGGGTTCATGACGGAGGGGAGCTGGTCGAAGGGCAGGTACCTGGTCCACAGGGTGGCCCTGGTGTCCCCGGGAACGATCCCCGACCAGTCGAAGCCGGCGTCGCGCAACGGGAGCATGGCGTTGTAGGCGTAGTAGATGGTGCCCTCCCGATCCGCGTAGCCGACGTTGAAGGTCGGGAGCCCGTCCTGGGAACGCAGTGGGGCGATCCAGTCGTCGAAGCTGCGAGCCTTGGCCATGGCATAGAGCTGGTCGAAGATCCCGACCGATCCCATGCCGGCGTAGCGGATCGCGTACGTGCCGTGGGGACGGCGCAGGACCGGACCGTAGATCGACCACAGCACCTCTTCGGTGACGGTCCAGCGGAACCGTCCGGCGAGCTTCACGGTGATGGGGGCGGGGCGGCGTTCCATCTCGAGCCATTCGCCGTCGACCCGGTACCGGTAAGGGTCCTCGGGGTCGACGTCGAGGAGGTACACGTCGACGAGATCGGGGTGGTTGACGGTGAAGGACCAGGCGAGGTCGCCGTTGGTGCCGAGGGCGTGGACGGGCATGCCGGGGAAGAGGGCGCCGGTGAACTCCCATCCCTCATCGGAATGGACGCTGGCCTCGTACCAGGCGACCGGGCCTTCCCATGGTTGATGTGAGTTGGAGACGAACATCGTGTGTCCATCGGCGGCGCGTCCGGGTCCGACGGCCATGACGTTGGATCCGAAGCGGGTCTCGGCGAAGGCGGTCTCGAAGGTGGGGCGCTCTTCGCCGAACAGGGCGATGAGGGTCTTCTCGAGTCCGAAGAACAAGGGCGATTTGTGGACCGAGGTGGCCACGATGTCCTTGCCCTCGATGGGGAAGAGCCCGACGAGCGCCTCGTCGGGATGGAGGGCGGCGTACTGGTTCAGGCCGGCGGCGTACGCTTCGACGATCGCTCGCATCTCGGGGGACACATCGGTGTCGTAGCGAGCGTCGACGGTGTCCCACACCCGGAGGAGCTGGACCATGTAGTCGTTGGCGGCTGCCTCCTTGCCGTAGGTGGCGGCCAGGGTTCCACGGGCAGCGATGACGCTCTGCTGGATGGTGAGGAAGTCGTCTTCGGCATGGGCATAGGCGAGGCCATAGGCGACGTCGGGGTCGGTTCGGCCGAAGACGTGGGGCACGCCGTAGGCGTCGCGAACGATCTCGGCGTCATACGGATCGCCGGCCCGTTCGAGGCCGGCGACCTCGCCCGATGCCGACTCGGGCCAGTAGGCCCACACCGCCAACGCCGCGAAGACGCCCAGGAGGGCGAGGACGATCCGCACGAACCAGACGAACCAACGCGGCATTCGCGCATTCTGGCCGCGGTGGACACCCAACGCGTCGGGTACGCTCGGTGCCGAGCGCAGGAGGTCGGATGGAGAAGCGGTTCGTCGAGGTCGCCGGCGTCGAGATGGCCTATGTGGAGGCGGGTGAGGGCGACCCGATCGTGTTCCTTCACGGGAACCCGACCTCATCGTATCTGTGGCGTAGCGTGATCCCGGAGCTCGTCGACGTCGGGCGATGTGTCGCCCCTGACCTGCTCGGGATGGGGGACTCGGCGAAGGTGGACGGATCCGAGTACCGCTTCGTGGATCACCGTCGCTACCTCGATCGGTTCCTCGAGGTCGTCGACGCCACCGAGCGGGTGACGTTGGTCGTTCATGACTGGGGGAGCGCCCTGGGGTTCGATTGGGCGAACCGCCATCGCGACGCGGTGTCCGGCATCGCCTACATGGAGGCGATCGTTCGTCCGGTGTCGTGGGACGAATGGCCCGAGGCGTCGCGTCGGATCTTCCAGGGCCTGCGCTCTTCTGCCGGCGACGAACTCGTCCTCGAGCGCAACGTCTTCGTGGAGAAGATCCTCCCCGGATCGGTCCTGCGGGAACTCACCGACGAGGAGATGAACGAGTACCGACGTCCGTTCCGTGAACCGGGTGAGGGTCGGCGGCCCACGTTGACGTGGCCACGGGAGATCCCGATCGACGGGGAACCCGCGGACGTGCATGCGATCGTCTCCGACTACGCCTCGTGGCTCGCCGGGTCTCCGGTCCCCAAGCTGTTCGTCAACGCCGATCCGGGCGCCATCCTGGTGGGCCCGCAGCGGGAGTTCTGCCGGGGATGGCCGAACCAGACGGAGGTGACGGTTCCCGGCATCCACTTCCTCCAGGAGGACTCGGGACCACAGATCGGTCGCGCCGTTGCCTCGTGGCTGGCGTGGTAGGGACCTTCGCCCCTTGTGGACCGAGCCGCGGGCAGGCATCCTGCAGATGGTTGCAGAACGCAACCAGAAGGAGGTGTGAGATGTCGTCGATGACGGCGAAGCAAGAGGCGGGTTCGTTCGTCGTGACGCACGAGTTCCCAGCCGCGCGGAAGGTGTTCGCGCTGGTTCGGGTCGCCCTGGGATGGATCTTCCTGTGGGCGTTCCTCGACAAGACGTTCGCACTCGGGTTCGCCACCGGGCGTCTCGAGGACGGCACGATCGATCGATCCGCCGCGTGGATCAACGGTGGCTCTCCGACGACCGGGTTCCTGACGTTCGCCACGAAGGGGCCCTTCGCGGAGTTCTTCCAGGGCCTGGCCGGTCAGGCGTGGGTCGATTGGCTGTTCATGATCGGCCTGCTCGGCATCGGCCTGGCGTTGATCTTGGGCGTTTTCATGCGGATCGGCGCCGTCGCCGGCGCGGCGATGCTGTTCCTCATGTACCTGGCGGTGCTGCCGCCGGAGCACAACCCGATCGTGGACGACCACATCGTCTACGGGTTGACGCTCATCGGCTTGATGCTCGCGCGGATGGAGGACGTCTGGGGCCTCGGGACCTGGTGGGGTCGGCTCACCTTCGTCCAGCGGTACCCGATCCTCAAGTAGCCCGTTCGCGGGTTCGGGGGCGGCGGAGGCAGTTCCTCCGCCGCCCCGTCGCGTTGGCGTCCGGGCGTCGGCACGCCGGCGGCGTGCCGGTCCCGACGCCTGGTCGGGTGCATCCCCACGCGGCGCATGAGGTGAGCCGGGCCGGGACCGGGTCGATGGAGGCCCGGGGCGCGACCCCGACCCGCGGCTCGTAGGATCGGCGATCGAGGCTCGAGACGGGAGGGACGATGCTCGAGAACATGTGGCGGGCAGCGAAGCTCGACAAGGACCTGTACGACGCTGTGGAGGCGGACCCGTCGTTCACCGTTCAGGCCGCCGTGGTGGTGGTGCTGGTGGGGCTTTCGTCGGGGGTCGGGACGTGGCTGTCGTTCGCGGGGAGAGGGTTGGTCGGATCGGTCATCGGATCCGTCGTCGGAGCGCTGGTCGGTTGGGTGCTGTGGGCGGCCTTGACCGCGTGGATCGGTACCAGGATCTTCGGTGGGACCGCGGACCTGGGGGAGATGTTGCGGGTACTGGGTTTCGCGTCCTCCCCGTTGATCATCGGCGTCATCCCCTTCCTCGGGTTCGTCGCGGCCGTGTGGTCCTTGGCGGCGGCGGTCGTCGCGATCCGTGAAGGTCTCGACTTCGGCACCGGGTCGGCGATCGGGACGTTGGTGCTCGGGTGGATCGGTTGGGTGGTCGCGATGTTCGTCCTCGGGATCATCTTCGGCGGCGTGTTCTGATCGGTTCCCGCTCGGGCTCGCCGATCAGGAGGACATGGCTCCGGCTTGGCCCCGGTCGGCGGTGCGCCAGTCCTGATGCCAGCTCGAGTTGGACCGCCAGAAGACCCACGAGGCGAGGCCGACAGGGATCGGCGGCAGGTAGCTGAGGGCGCGGAAGAGCAACACCCCGGCGGCGATCAGATCGGCGTCGGGGGTCGCTGCGGGGTTGGTCGTCTGCCAACCCAACGTGAGCAGCCCGATGTACCCCAGATCGACGAGGCCGAGACCGCCCGGCGAGATCGGGATCATCACCAGAAGCCGGCCGAGGGAGAACGCCAGGACGATCCAGGGCCACGGGATCTCGCTCTCACCGATGCCGACGGCCCGGACCGAGGCCAGGAACAGGCCGACCATGGCGAGGTTGTTGGCCAGTGTGGCGGCTACCACGGCCCGCCACCGTCGGGTGACGATCCCGATGGCATTGGCCCGGAATCGCAGGACGGTGCCCTCGGCATCGACGGGATCGCGATGGAGCCTGGTGAGCACGGCGTTGATGGGTCTCCCCAGGCCGCGAGCGACGCGGCGGGCGAATTCCTCCGATCGGAACACCAGTGCGATGACCACGGCCAGGCCCACCACGACGCCGATCCCGACGATCGCCGCCATCCACATCCATCCGGCGGCGGCCCCGATGAGGGCGATGCCGGTGACGGCGAACACCGGGAGGCCGAGCCGAGCCATCTGATCGAAGATTCCCGCGGCGACGAACCCGGCGGTGACCGCTTCGGGGGCGAAGCCCCACGACAGGTACATGGCGAACTGGAGGGGAAGCGAGAACGCTCCTCCGGCGGGGATCGAGTTGTTGATGGCGGTGGCGGTGGTCTGGACGACGAGGGCCTCCCGGAACCGCAGGCTGGGCATGACCGCCACCAGCACCAGGGCGTAGCCGACGAGGAAGAACGCAGCGAGCAGGCCCAGGATGAGCCACTCGAGGGCGTTGATGTTGCCGATGACCTCGAGGACCTTCTCGTAGTCGGCGAGCTTCGGGATGACGAAGCCGAAGACGACCACCACGACCAGGATCGTCAGGCCGTACTGGACGGCCAGCTTCCACCATGGGCGCCGGGGTGTGGTCGGGATCGAGTCGGGTCCGGTCATCGGCGCATCCTAGGTTCGCCGGCCGGCGGCGTCAGGGTCCGATCTCCCGCCGGCGTCTGCTCGAGATCACCCCGGTGTCGAAACCGGCGAGGTGGAGACCGCCGGCGAAGCGGGCGTGCTCGATCTTGAGGCAGCGGTCCTGGACCACCTCGAGCCCGGCGTCGAGGGCTCGGCGGGCGGCCTCGTCGTTGCGGAGGCCGAGCTGGAACCACACCACCTTGGCGCCCACCTCGATGGCTTCGTCGACGACGCCGGGAAGATCTTCGGGCCGCCGGAACACGTCGACGATGTCGGGGACCTCGGGCAGGTCCGCCAACGACGGGTAGCAGCGGAGGCCGAGGACCTCCTCGTAGCGAGGGTTGACCGGGTAGACCCGGAGGTCGGTCCGGACCAGGTAGGTGGCGACGAAGTTCGACGAGCGCAGCTCGTTGGCGGAGACACCGACGAGCGCCACCGACTCGGCGTTGCGGAGGATGCGCAGGCGGTCCCGAGCGGAGGCTTCCGGTACCGGCGTCATGATGCCGGCTCCAGGGCGTTGCCCAGGTCCCACACGATGTCGTCGGCGTCCTCTAGCCCGACGGAGATGCGGATCATGTCGTCGGAGATACCGGCTGCCTCGCGCTCGTCGACCGGCACCTGCTGGTGCGTCGTCGACGCCGGATGGATGACGAGCGTCTTCGCGTCGCCGATGTTGGCCAGATGAGAGGCGAGCTCGACGCCTTCGATGAACCGGACACCTGCCTCGTACCCGCCCCGGAGCCCGAAGGTGAAGACCGCTCCCGGTCCCTTCGGCGTGTACCGGCGGGCCAGGGGCGTCCAGGGGTTGTCGTCGAAGATCGGGTACGAGATCCACGATACCGCTGGGTGATCCCGGAGGAAGCGGGCGATGGCCTCGGCGTTGGCGACATGGCGGTCCATGCGAAGCGGCAGGGTCTCGAGGCCGAGGAGGAACAGGAAGGCGTTGAACGGTGACAGGGAGGCTCCGGTGTCCCGGAGGAGCTCGACGCGGGCTTTGGTCAGGTAGGCGTACTCGCGGAAGTTCTCCCAGAACCGCAGCCCGTGATAGGCGGGGGAGGGCTCGGTGATCTGCGGGAACCGACCGTTGTCCCAGGGGAACGTCCCCGACTCGACGATGACACCGCCGATGGCGACGCCGTGCCCGCCGATGAACTTCGTCGCCGAATGGACGACGATGTCCGCTCCGTGCTCGATCGGCCGGCACAGGGCGGGGGTGGCGAACGTGTTGTCGACGACGAGCGGAAGCCCGTGGGCGTGGGCGACGTCGGCGACCGCGCCGATGTCGAGCACGTCGGCCCTGGGGTTGCCGATCGTCTCGCCGTAGATGAGCTTGGTGCGCCCGGAGATGGCGGAGACGAGCCGGCCCTCGTCGTCGAGGTCGACGAAGGTCGCCGAGATCCCCATCTTGCGCAAGGTGACGTCGAACTGGGTGTAGGTGCCGCCGTAGAGCGACCTCGAGGCCACGATCTCGTCGCCCGCTTCGCACAACGAGAGGACGGCGATGAGCTGGGCGGCCTGACCGGAGGCGGTGGCGACCGCCCCCAGGCCTCCTTCGAGAGACGCCATCCGTTCTTCGAACGCGGCCGTCGTCGGGTTCCCGATGCGGGTGTAGATGTTCCCGTAGGTCTGGAGCGCGAACAGGTCCGCGGCGTGTTGGGCGTCCTCGAAGACGAACGACGTCGTGGCGTAGATGGGTTGAGCCCTGGCTCCGGTCTCGGGGTCCGGGCGTTGCCCGGCGTGGATGGCGCGGGTGGCGAACCCGAAGTCGTGGGGCGAGGTCATGGTCGCGTCCTCTCGGTGTCGTCGCCATGATGGCGCGCCCGTCGGGCTCGGGCGACGATCGCCGTGGTGGGCTCCCCGAACCCAGGGTTCGGGGAGCCCGCAGAGGGCTTCGTCAGCCCACGGTTGCCGGCGGCGGGTCTGCTCACGCCCCCTCCGCGAGGGCGACGGCCACCGGGACGGGCCGCTGCAGGGTGTGCGCGACCGGGGATGTGGCCACGACCGTGTCGTGGAGACGCCCGACGGCCTCGGCGTCGGCATCGGTGTCGATCCGTACGGTGACCCGGATGTCGTCGAACCCGGCATGCGTTCCGCCCAGTCCGAGGAACGTGGTCAGGTCGAGATCGCCTTCGATGTCGACGTCAAGGCCTCGCAGGTCGATGCCGGCCGCTGCCGCGTTGACGGCGTAGCCGACGACGAGGCAGTTGGCGAGCGCTCCCAGGAGCTGTTCGACCGGGTTGGGGGCCGTGTCGCTGCCGCCGAGGGCGGTCGGCTCATCGGAGGGGATGGGGTCGAACGCTCGGATGCGGACCTCGGAGCGGAACGCGCCGGTCCAGGTGGCGGACGCCCGCCAGGTGGTGGCCGCCCGCTCGGGTTCGGCGGCGATCGCGCGGGCGAGGGTCTGTACGGTCTCGAGGTCGACGTCGTTGGTGTGGGTGTGGATGGTCATGGTTCGCTCCTTCGCTCCATGCTCGGTAGGGGTACCGAACGCCTGGTTCCCTCCCGGGTGGTGGCGTTCGTCAGGAGCGGTGGGATGCCGCGTCCGGGGAGGCCACCCGGGAGCTGGGCATCATCGCCATGGGGCGCGAAGGGACCGTGATGATGGGGGTCCGTGGTGTCGTCATCGGCGTGCTCCTCGTCGTCCGTGCGCTCGGCGAGCGCCTCGGGCGGGGGTCCGCCGTCGGCGTCTCATCGTTCAGGCGTTGGCACCGTGCGTCTCCGTCGGTTGCCGCGGCGTCTTCGGGCCTGTCCCTCGACCGCTCTGGATGAGCGCGTTGTGTCGGGGGAGTGAAGCACGGTTCGTCGGTTGCGTCAAGGGCCGATCCGGAGATCCGCCCGGTACCGGCGCCGGTGGCGTACACTTCCCTCAGCGCACGGCTCAGCGTGCGGCGCCTCTTCGCTCCTTCGTTCCGTCGGGTGAAGTCGCCGTGGGGCTCCGTCGCCGTCCCGATCTCCCTCGGGCACGGTTCCGGAGTGCGCAACCCACGGGGCGTTGTCAACGACGGTCCAAGCTCCAAGGAGCGAACAGCAATGTCCAGCAAGCTCTATGTCGGGAACCTTCCCTTCTCCAGCGACGCCGCCCACCTCCGCACCGTGTTCGGTGAGTTCGGTGAGGTCGTCGACGCCGTGGTCATCACCGATCGCGACACCGGCCGCTCCCGCGGTTTCGGGTTCGTCGAGATGGCGAACGACGATGCGGCCCAAGCCGCCATCAGCGCCATGAACGGTGCCGACCTCGACGGTCGTTCCCTCACGGTGAACGTGGCGAAGCCTCGCCGCTGAACGAACCCCGTTCGTCGGAAAGGCCCGGGATTGCTCCCGGGCCTTTCCGCGTCCCGACTCGGCGAACCCTGGGTTGGGGAGCCCCCTGGAGGGGTGTGGTGAACCCTGGGTTGTGGAGCCCCCTGGAGGGGTGTGGTGAACCCTGGGTTGGGGAGCCCCCTGGAGGGGTGTGGTGAACCCTGGGTTGTGGAGCCCCCGTCAGTCTTGGCTGAAGAGGAAGACATTGGTCGAGTACTGCTCGATACACGGACGAGCGCGCCGGTCCGCGACGAACGTGGGGTCCGACTCGAAGGAATCGATGCTCGCATTGCTATCGATGTCGAGGCCTCGTTCACGCAGACATTCAACGTAGTCGATTCGTACCGCCTCCGCTTCGGACCCGGTCGGTTGTTGCTGGACGATCCACGCCGCGGCGATGCCGTCGAGGTAGGTGGCCTCGCACAGGGTCTGAACCGATTCGAACGTGTCGGAAGGAGCGCCGCCCGGCCCTTCGTCGGGTCCCAGGCCTACCACGTAGCCGAGGAAGCGGCCTGCATTGATCTCGAGCGGGCCTGTGACGGCCAACCCCTGTTGCTGCATGCAGGCGATCGTCGCGGCGATGGCCCGCTCGTACTCGGCCCGGGTGACGATTCCGTCGGCCAGGATCTCGCGCTGGAATCCGGTGGAGTTGCCTGCGAGGCGCCCAGAGCGGAGGGCCGTGTCGTCGGTCGGAGGGGCGCATGCGGAGGCGGCGAGCATCACCAACGTGACCAGCGTAGTCAAACCGATCGTCACCCCTCGGGTGGCTCGGCGCGAAACGATGGTGCGACGGGTCACTCCGGCCCCGTCAGTACGAGTATCTGTAGGAACTCCATCCCTTCTGCGCGTCCTTTCCGCGATGGGCTCCCGTGACGTCGCTCGGGTAGACGTGCAGGGTCTCCTGAACGACCCAACGTGATCCGTAGGCGTTGCCGGTGGAGTACCAGTAGCCGTCTACCTTGTATTTGACCTTTGCTGACACGGCAGTGCAGGTGAAGTCCCATTCCGTGGTCTTGGCATACCCGACCCCGGCTCCCATCCAACTGGTGCCATCGAACTCGCAGTTCCAATAGGACCATGCGTGGGCGGGCGGTACCGAGCTCAGCGACAGGCTCACCGTCACGATCGCGATCAGCCTCCGGATCGAGCGTCGCGTCATCACGTCCTCCTCTCTGTCGGTCACGGGGTGCGACGACCTCTGGAGTCATCGTATGACGGGTCGGGGGGGTCAAGGCGTCGGCAGTCCCGAAGGCCAGCCTGTTGTGAACCCTGGGTTGTGGAGCCCCCTGGAGGGGTGTGGTGAACCCTGGGTTCGCCGAGTCGGGCCTCAGCGGCCGCCGCGACCGAGGTTGATCCAGGTCGTCTTGACGTTGGTGTACTTGTCGAGGGCGTGGACGCCCTTGTCCTTGCCCCCGAAGCCCGACTCCTTGAACCCGCCGAAGGGGGCGGTGATGTCAGCCTGATCGAAGTTGTTGATCCACACCGTGCCCGCTCGGAGCCCTCGGGCCATGCGGTGGGCCCTGGCCAGGTCTGACGTCCACACCGCCGCCGACAGCCCGTAGCGGGTCTCGTTGGCGATGCGCAGGGCCTCCTCCTCGTCATCGAAGGGGATGACGGCCAGGACCGGACCGAAGATCTCGTCCTGGGCGATGGCCATGTCGTTACGGACCCCGGCGAACACGGTGGGTTCGACGTAGAAGCCACCCGTCTCTTCGAGGATCCGACGCCCGCCGGCGACGAGCTCGGCGCCTTCGGCGACGCCTCGTTCGACGTAGCCGAGGATCCGCTCCAGGGCCTCCTCCTCGACGACCGGTCCGGCTTTGGTCTTCGGGTCGAGGGGATTCCCGGGTCGCCAGGCGGCGGCGAGCTCCTTCACCTTGTCGATGGCGGCGTCGAGGATCGGGCGCTGGACCAAGAGCCGCGACCCGGCCACGCACATCTCGCCGGTGTTCCAGAAGATCGAGAACCCGATGGCGGACAGGGCGAAGTCGAGGTCCGGAGCGTCGGCGAAGATGATGTTCGGGGTCTTGCCGCCCGTCTCGAGCGACACCCGTTTCATGTTCGACTGGCCGGCGTACTGGAGGAGCAGCTTGCCCACCGGGGTGGAGCCCGTGAACGTGATCGCGTCGACATCGCGGTGCAGGGCGAGGGCCTTGCCGGCGTCCTCGCCGAAGCCGGGCACGACGTTGAGCACGCCCGGGGGGACGCCGGCTTCGGCCGCCAGTTCGGCGATCCGGAGGGCGACGAGCGGGGACTGTTCCGCCGGTTTGAGGACCACGGAGTTCCCCGCGACGAGGGCTGGGGCGAGCTTCCACGCATCGATCATGAGCGGGAAGTTCCACGGAGTGATCGCTCCGACCACGCCGACCGGCTCTCGCGTGATGAGGCCGAGGGCGTCGGGCCCGGTGGGGCTGATGGCGTCGTACAGCTTGTCTGCGGCCTCTCCGTACCAGCGGTAGCTGATCTCGGCCTGGACCAGGTCGACCTTCGACGAGTACCGGATCGGTTTGCCCATGTCGAGGGTCGTCAGCAGGGCGAGCTCGTCGCCGTGCTCCACCAGGAGGTCGGCGAGCCGGACGAGTACTCGTCCCCGGGCGCGGGGGGTCAGGTCTCGCCAGCGGCCGTCTTCGAAGGCGGCGCGGGCGGCGGCGACGGCCCGGTCGATGTCCTCGGCGCCGCCTTCGGCGACCTCGGCGACCTCCTCGCCGCTGATCGGACTGCGGTCGGTGAAGGCCCGGCCGGACACCGGGTCGACGTGGCGTCCGTCGATGTAGGGGCGGCCGTCGGGCCGGATCTCGGTGACGGCCTCCTGGACGGTGAGCGTGGTCATCGGTCCTCCTCGGTGTGATGGTTCGATCAGCGTACCAACGGGGGTCCAGGATCCGTTCGAGACGGGGGCTGCCCGGAACGCACGCGGTAATGTGAAGGCTCATCATCTCGGTCGAGGAGGAGCGTATGGCGACGGTCGGGGGAGTGGAGGTGCCGACCGAGCACCTCATCGGGAGCGACCGGGTCGGGTCGTCCGAGACGTTCGCGGTTCACAGTCCGATCGACGGTTCACACCTGGCCGACGTCGCTCGAGGCGGCGAAGCCGAGGTCGAGGCCGCGGTGGCCGCCGCTCGCGGCGCCTTCGATGCCTGGGCCGGCCTCGGGCCGGAGGGTCGCGGTGCGATCCTCGACCGGCTCGCAGCGCTGATCCTCGACCGGGTCGACGACATCGCCACGCTCGAGACCCACGACAACGGCTCGTTGATCGTCGGGAACCGCCGTAACGTCATCCCCCGCGGCGCCAAGAACGTGTCGTTCTTCGCCGAGTGGGCTCGCAGCCGCCTCCGGCATCCACCCATCGAAGGCAAGTCCACCATCGATCACGTCCGTTACGAACCCGCCGGGGTGGCAGCGCTCATCGTCCCGTGGAACGCCCCGTTCATGCTGGGGACCTGGAAGGTCGGCCCGGCCTTGGCGGCGGGCGACACCGTCGTGCTCAAGCCGCCCGAATGGGCGCCGCTCACGCTCTCGTTGCTCGGCGATCTGGCCCTCGAAGCGGGCCTCCCAGCCGGTGTCCTCAACATCGTTCACGGCATCGGGGAGGAGGCCGGGGCGGCCCTGGTACGGCATCCCGACGTCGCCCGGATCTCGTTCACCGGCTCCACCGAGACCGGCGCATGGATCGGCTCGGTCGCCGGCGGCAACATCGTCCCCACCTCGATGGAGCTCGGTGGCAAGTCGCCGTTCGTGGTGTTCGCCGACGCCGATCTCGAGGCGGCCGCCCGTACCGTGTCCCGGCAGTTCGTCAACGCCGGGCAGGTCTGCCTGGCCGGGACCCGGATCCTCGTCGAGGAGACCGTCGCCGACCGGTTCCTCGAGATGGTCCGGGCCGAGACCGAGCGGCTCCCGGTCGGTGATCCGCGGAGCGAGACGACGCGGATCGGTCCGCTCATCACCCCCGAGCATTTCGCCCGCGTCTGCGGGTTCGTCGACCGCGCCCTCGCTGCCGGCGCCGTGGCGTTGCTGGGTGGTGAGCCGCACCCGTTCGGGGACCTGTACTTCCGGCCCACGATCCTGGGGAACGTGGACCAGGACGACGAGATCGTCCAGAAGGAGGTCTTCGGGCCGGTGCTCACCTTCCAGACGTTCGTCGACGAGGACGAGGCCATCGCCCTCGGCAACGGGACGGCGTATGGTCTGGCGGCGATGGTCTACACCACGGACGAGGCGAGGGCCCTGCGGATGGCCGCCGCCCTCGTGGCGGGCACCGTGTGGGTCAACTGCTTCTTCGTCCGGGAGCTCGCCTCGCCCTTCGGCGGTGCCCGCAAGTCGGGCATCGGCAGGGAGGGCGGCTCCTGGAGCTTCGAGTTCTACTGTGACGTCAAGAACGTGTCGATCCGTCGTGGATCCTTCGAGGGAGGTACCCCATGAGCCTCGTCGGCTGGACCCTGCCGCTCAGCCCCACCGGGCGTTCCCAGCTCGTCCCGCCGCCGCCGTGGCGGTACTCGGGCGAGATCATCGGCGTGGATTTCCGGGCCGATCCGGAGCGCGTCGCCGCCTACCTGCCGGACGGCTTCGAACCGGCGGGCGACGGCTCGGCATCGTTCGTGTTCGCCGACTGGTGCTCGGCGGCCGACGTGGATCCTTCGGTCCGTGACGATCCGGCTCGCGGCCAGTACAAGGAGGCCTATCTGGTTCTCCACGGCCGGTTCGCCGGTCGGCGGGCGGGAAGGGTCCCGTTCATCTGGGTCGACTCGGACCTGTCGCTGGTTCGAGGGCTCATTCAGGGGTTCCCCAAGAAGCTCGGCGACATCGCCATGACCAGGCCGGTGGAGCTCGGTGTGGGCGGCTACCGCAAGGAGCCCGGCGCGCGGTTCTCCGGTCACGTCTCGTCGGCGGGACGTCGCCTCGTGACCGCCGCCGTGGACCTCGAGGCAACCCGCTCGGACTGGTACCCGCCCGGGATCGCGACCCCGTTGATCCACACCCGCCTGTGGCCGGCCCTCGAAGGCGACGAGCCGGCGGTCGCGGAGCTGACCAGGGCCCGGATCGAAGGCTTCGAGATGGGCGAGGTGCTCGTGGGTCCGGCGTCCCTCGAGTTCGGGGCTTCCGAGTTCGACGAGATCGCCGACCTCGCCCCCGCCGAGGTGGGCGACGGCTACGTGTGCTCCGTCGCCTTCGGCGTCGTCGGTGGAGAGATCGTGGAGGCCGGGCGATGAGCGTCCTCGAGGGTCCCCGCCGGGAGCTACGCCGGATCCACCACGAGGGCCGGCCGCAGTGGGTCGAGCCCGATGGTGACGAGCTCGTCCTCGGTGACGGTCGCCGGATCGTCGAAGCCGACGCCCGTTACCTGCCGCCGTTCGATCCGACCAAGATCATCTGTGTCCATCTCAACTACGAATCGCGTCGGGTCGAGTTCGACGCCCCTGAACTGGTGACACCGACCTACTTCATGAAGCCGACCACCGCGTTGGCTGGGCATCGGGGCCGGACGAACCGTCCGCAGGGGTGCCGCTACCTGAACTACGAGGGCGAGCTCGGAGTCGTCGTCGCCGAACCGATGCGCGACGTCGCCCCGAGCGAGGTGTGGTCGCGCCTGGCGGGGTTCATCCCGGCCAACGATATCGGGGTGCATGACTTCCGGGACACCGACGCCGGGTCGATGCTGCGGGTGAAGGGCCAGGACGGGTTCTGTCCGGTCGGTCCGGGTCTCGTGCGAGGCGTCGACGTACGGGGATCGACGCTGCGCACCTACCGCAACGGCGCGATCGTGCAGGAGGCATCCCTGGAGGAGATGAACTTCGGGATCGACTACCTGGTGGCGGACCTCGCCCGCTACATCACGCTGTTGCCCGGGGACCTGATCCTGACCGGGACGCCGGCCAACTCGCGACCGATGGAACCCGGCGACGTCGTGGAGGTGGAGGTCACCGGTGTCGGGCGTCTGACGACCACGATCGGGGAGGCACCCGCGCCGAGTCACGACGTCGGCTTCCCGCCGACGGACTCCAAGAGCGCCAAGTTCGTCGCATGGGGGAGCGACTATCGCCGGATCCGGGAAGAGGAGAAGCGGCGGGAGGCGGAGGGAGGAGGCTGACATGCCGCCGTGGGGGATCGGCGAGGTCGGGGACCGGGCGGAGGCGCTGGCTCGCACGGTGCGCATGGCCCGCGAGCGGGTACCGTTCTACCGCGATCTGCACGATGGGGTGGACTCGGTCGCACTCGCCGACCTGCCGACGTGCACCAAGGCGGACCTCCGTAGCTACGGGCTGTTCCCACTGTCGGCCTCTCCGTTGGAGGAGGCCTATCGGGTCTGTGCCACCTCGGGCACGACGGGTCCGCGGCTCTTCGTCGGATACTCGCGGCGAGACTGGGTCGAACGCGGCGGCGTCCGGTTGGCGCACCGCGCCTCCTACGCGGGGTTCGGCGCCGGCGATGTCCTGTTGAACACCCACGGGTACGGGTTGTGGGTGGGCGGTCCCGCGTTGGATCTCCTCGCCCAGAGCTCGGGCGCAGGGCTTCTCCCGGCTGGTCCCGGGGGGGTCGATCGGATGCTGGCCTGGTTCGAGGAGCTGCCCATCACCGGCTTGTCGGCGACGCCGAGCTTCATGAGGTTCCTCATCGAGCACGCCGCCGGTGCCGGCGTCGATCCTGCGTCGTGGGGGCTCCGGGTCGGGTTCATCGGTGGCGAGTGCGCCTCGCAGGCGCTGCGCCGGGAGGTCGTCGAGGCCCTCGGCGGAGGGTTCCGCTGGCAGGAGCTGTACGGCTCCACCGAGAGCGGCGGGCCGATCCTGGGGTTCTCGCCGGCGGATGCTCCCTACGGAGGGAAGCTCCTGATCGACACCGAGGAGTTCGTCGTCGAGCTCCTCGACCTCGACGACGACGTGCCGGTCGAGCCCGGAGCGCTGGGCGAGATCACGATCACCACGCCGTTCCGGGAGTTCTCGCCGATCCTCCGGTACCGGACGCGGGACCTCACCGTCGAGCTTCCCGGCCAGGGGGACGAGGGGTTCCCGGCGGTGGAGTCGCTCCGGGGTCGTCTCGACGATGCCATCAAGGTCCGAGGTGCCTTGGTGTACCCGACGGTGATCGAGGAGATCGTCGTGGAACGGCTGAGCCCCGGAGCCGAGTTCCGGATCGAGATCGATCGAGAGCCGGGCCGTCTGGACGAGATCACCGTGGTCGTCGAGCACGAAGGTTCGGATCGTGAGCTCGGTGAGCTGCGAGACGAGCTTCGCGAGGCGATCGTGATGCGCGTGGAGGTCCGGGCGGTTCCGCTGCACAGTCTGGAGCGCTTCGCCGGCAAGGCGAAGCGGGTGGTCGACCGCCGACCGGCCCCCTGACGCGGCGGCATCATCGGAGGCCGCGCCGCCCGAGATGATGTGATATCTTACGACCTGGAGTTCCGAGGGACGTCCCGTCCCGACCCCCAGGAGGATCGATGGCACGGACCGGCAAGGAGTACCTCGACGGGATCCGCGACGACGGGCGTGCCCTGTGGCTCGATGGCGAACGGATCTCCGATGTCACGGCCCACCCTGCCCTCCGAGGGGCCGCCCAGGCGATCGCCGACCTGTTCGATCTCCAACACGAGTACGCCGACGAGTGCCTCATCGACGATCCGGACCTCGGGCAGATCAACGTCAGTCACCTCGTTCCCCGTTCGAAGGACGATCTGCGACGGCGCCGGGTCGGGCTCGAACGGATGGCACGATCCCACGCCGGGCTCCTTGGACGGAGCCCCGACTACATCAACGTCACCCTGGCCGGGTTCGCCGGTCGCGCGGATGTCTTCGCGATGAACGGCAACGAACAGGGGGCCGCCAACGTCGTCGCCTACCACCGGTACGTGGCCCGCAACGATCTGTCGACCACCCACGCGATCATCCACCCGACCGTCGACCGGCGCCTGTCGGTCACCGACCAGCATGGCGAGTACGCCGTCCACAAGGTCGGGGAGACCAGCGATGCGATCGTGGTTCGCGGGGCCCGCGTCCTGGCCACCCTGGCCCCTTACGCCGACGAGCTCGTCGTCTATCCCGGCCAGCCGGTCCCCAAGGACTGTCCGCAGCACGCGGTCGCCTTCGGGATCCCGATGAACACGCCCGGCCTGGTGTTCCTCTGCCGGGATCCCTACGCGGTCGACGCTCCCGCCTTCGACCGGCCGTTCTCCCGGCGATTCGACGAGCAGGATGCCGTCGTGTTCTTCGACGACGTGGAGGTCCCCAAGGAGCGGGTGTTCGTCGACGGGGATCCCGAGATCTACATGAAGGTCATGTCCACCGGATGGACGGCCAACATCATGCAGCACACCACCATCCGTGCCCTGGCGAAGCTCGAGTTCGCCTACGCGCTGGCCGCCGAGATGGTGGACGCCGTGGGCGACCGGAACCCCGGATCGTCGATGCTGCTCGGCGAGATCTGGACCTACGCGGAGCTGACACGGTCGGCGTTGGAGGCAGCCGAAGCGGGCGCCTACGAGTGGGGCAACGGCGTGTGGTTCCCCGACGAGCGACCGTTCCGGGCGCTGCGCCCGACGCTGCCGGGTTGGTTCGCCAGGATCCGGGAGCTCTACGAGGCGCTCGGATCCCACAACCTGCTGACCACGCCGACCGAAGCTGAGCTCGCCGATCCCGACCTGCGGCCGTTCATCGACCGGTACCTGCATGGCGCGGACGTCGACGCCGTGGAGCGGGCCCGGATCTACCGGGCCGCGTGGGACTTCGCGGGGTCGGCGTTGGCCGCCCGCAACTTCCTGTACGAGCGCTACTACCTGGCGTCGCCGGTGCGGACGTACGCGCTGGCCCACATGGCGACGCAGAAGGAACGAGACTGGGGTGAGGTCGTCGACGACGTCCTCGAGCGGGGCCTCGCCGCCCCGACCGACTGAGGAGGAGGAACATCATGGGAGAGATCGCAGCAGCGGCGTTCGTGGCCCACATCCCGACGTTGACGGTGCCCGAGGACGTCCGGCGCCAGTGGGGCGATGGTCGCGACACGACGTTGGTCGAGGGCCTCGGCCGGCTCCGTGAGCGGCTCGACGCCGCCGATGTGGACACGTTCGTCATCATCGATACGCACTGGTTCACGACCACCGAGCATGTCTTCGCCGGAGCGGATCATTTCCGTGGCGTCTACACGTCCGAGGAGATGCCCCGGGCCATCAGCGACAAACCCTACGACTACCCGGGGGCTCCGGAGCTGGCCAAGACCCTCCACGAGACCGCCAAGGAGCAGGGCGTCCGCACGACGAACGCGGTGAGCCCGGCGTTGCCGCAGCACTACCCGACGCTGATCCTCCTCGACTACCTCCACCGTGGAGAGAAGGTGTTGTCGGTGGGGATCTGCCAGACGGCTCAGCCGGACGACTTCCTCGCCTTCGGGCGGTCGCTGGGCGAGGCGATCCGACGTTCGGGGGCCCGTGCCGCGATCCTGGCCGCGGGCGGGATGAGCCACCGGTTCTATCCGCTCGGGGAGATCCTGGATCATCTCTCCTACGACCCGTTCCACATCATCACCCCCGAGGCGCGTGGCATGGACGAGAAGATCCTCGGTTACTGGGAGCGAGGCGATCACGCCGCGGTCATCGACCTGTACCCGCAGTACCGTCCGCATTCGCCCGAGGGCTTCTTCGGTCACTACCTGATCATGGCCGGCGCCCTCGGTGGTCGGGAGTGGACGGGGCCGGGAACGATGCTGTCGGCCTACGAGAACTCCGTCGGCACCGGACAGGTGCACGTCTGGTTCGATCTCGACGCGAGCTGAACGGTCAGCGTTCTGGCGCCGGGCGGTCGAGGAGGCTGCGGAGGATCCCGTTGAGGGTGGCGATCTCGGCCGGATCGAGGTCCTCGAGCCACGCCCGTTCTCGGCCGTGCTGGGCCAGGAAGACATCGCGGACCACCCGCTCGCCGGCGGGGGTGATCGCCACGGTCACGACGCGGCGATCGGTGGATTCCTTCGTGCGTCGCACGAGCCCGTTGCGTTCGAGGGTGTTGAGGACGCTCGAGATCGTCGCTCGTGACACGCCAGAGAGCGTCGCCAGTCTCGCCGGTGGCGATCCCGGTTCGACCCAGAGGCTGAACAGCACCCGGAAACCGGCCCAGGTCAACCCGTGGGGACGGTACACATGGGTGTCGAGATCGTGCAGGAGCCGGTTGACCACTCGCAGCATGTTGAAGACGGCCGACATCGTGTCGAGGTCGACGTCGGGGTCGACGCTCTCGACCCTGGCGTGGGCCTCCTTCTCGAAGGCGATGGGATCGACCGGGTCGTTGGTGGTCATCGGTCTGCGGGCAGGAACCGACCGTAGCGGCCGGCGTGGAAGAGGAGGGGTTGCCGGTCGGCGTGTTCGATGGCGACGACCTCACCGATGACGATGGCGTGGTCGCCGGCGTCGTGTCGATCCACGTTGCGGCACTGGAGTCTGGCGACGCATCCGGGCAGGAGGGCGGTGCCGCCGAGCCCGATCTCGACGTCGAGGTCGGCGAACTTGTCCTCCCCGCGCCGGGCGAACCGGTTGGAGAGCTCGATCTGGTCGGCGGCGAGGACGTTGACCGCGAAGTGCTCCGCCTCGGTGAAGGCGTCGAGGCTCCAGGCGTCCAGGCCGATGCACCACAGGACGAGGGGAGGGTCGAGGGACACCGACGTGAAGCTGTTGACGGTCATGCCGACGAATCCGTCGCCGTCGGGCGCGGTGACGATGGTCACCCCCGTCGCCCACCGGCCGAGGGCGTCGCGGAGTGCTCTGGTGTCGAACTCCGTGTGTGCGGTCACTCGCGCTCCTCGTCGTCGATCCCCGTGCGTCGGAGGTGCCAGGATAGCGCGAGGTCACATCATCGGTCGGGTCGGAAGCGAAGTCCCACGATCTCCTCGCTTCGACGCCACAGCCGTCGGGCGATCTGCGGGTCCTGGGCGAGGCGGCTCGGACGGGCCTCTCGACCTTCCGAGAAGTAGCGCCCGGATCGATCCTCGATGTCGGGTGCGGTTGCGAGCATGACGCTGGTGGCGGCACCGTCGGTGGGTCCGAGGAAGCGGAAGCGCCCGAGTTTCCACAGGAGGCCGACCAGCACCGTGTCGCCGTCCTGGGCGATCCGGGTCGAGACCATCCCGGGATGCAGCGAGTACGACGAGACCCTTGTCCCGGCGGTCCTGCGGGCGAGCTCGGTGGCGAACAGGACGTTGGCGAGCTTGGAGCGGGCGTAGGCGTCCATGCCCCGGTACCGGCCTCGCCAGTCGGGGAGCTCGTCCACATCGAAGGTCCTCGGTCGGTGATGGGCGGAGGAGGCCACGGTGATCACTCGGGCCGCTCCGGCGGCGAGGAGCCGGGGGAACAGCAGACCGGCGAGCAGGAAGTGGCCGAGGTGGTTGATGCCGATCGTCGCCTCGAAGCCGTCGACCGTGGTGCGGTGCCGGCCGTAGAACACGCCGGCGTTGAGGAGCAACACGTCGAGCCGCGGGTGGTCGGCGGCGAAGCGTTCGGCTGCGGTCCGGACCGAGTCGATGGAGGCGAGATCGATGTCGAGGATCCCGACGCTGCGACCGGTCTCCTCCTCGATGGCGGCGACCGCGGCTTCGCCTCGGCCCCGGTCGCGAACCCCGATGGTGACATCGGCTCCTCGGCGGGCGAGTTCGGTCGCCGTCGCTCGTCCGATGCCGGCGTTGCCGCCGGTGATCAGCGCGCTGCGTCCTCGGATCGTCCACGGTTCCATGCCCGACAGGGTACGCGCGGTGGGGATGTCAGGCGTGAGCCCCCGGCCGGGTCCAGTCGGCAGCCCGAAGATCCGGGGTGACGGCGGTGCGGACGATGGTGGCCACGACGACGACGATGCACGAGGTCGCCGTCCCCAGCACCAGGTACATGACGAGGAGCTGGATGACGACGGCGTCGATCGGGGACACGCCGGCGAGGAGGAGGCCCGTCATGGCCCCCGGGAGTGCGATCAGGCCGACGACCTTCGTGCGCTCGACCTGGGGCACGATCGACGATCGGGCGGCTCGGGGGGCCATGAACCGGACGATCTGGCCGGGGGCGAACCCGAGGGCGAGGAGGGCTTCGATCTGTCCCCATCCGTCTCGGCAGAGGGACATCGCCTGTTTGGCGCCCAGCACCGCCGACGGTACGGCGTTGCCGACGGTGATCCCTCCCACCACGACGAGCGATACCGGGTCGAGATCGATCACGCCGAAGCCGAAGGTGACGGCGAGGCTGACGGTGGTCGTGCCGGCGACGACGGCTGCGGTCACCGCGGCGAGTCCGGGGAGCGGCATGCCGACCCGACGCCGGACGACGATGGTGGCGACCAGGACCATCCCCGCCACCCAGGACGCCGCCCAGAGCATCGCGGTGGAGGAGCCGAAGATGGCGGCGAAGACGACGCCGACGGCGAGGAGCTGGACCGCGGCCCTCGCCGCGGCGACGACGATCTCCTTCTCGATCCCGAGTCTGAGCCACCATGCCAATCCGAGGACGAGCCCGATCAGGGACAACGATGCCAGTACCGCGGGCCATCCGAGCGTATGCAGGGGTTCTCCTCCTTCGCCGGGCTCATCTTGGCAGCCCGCACCGTGCCCGCCGTCTGGCGGACCGTCGGCCTCCACCGGGGCGTTGGCGGCCTCCCCTCGGACGGCCGAGGCGGAGGGGCGCCGGCGGGAACGGCTCTGGTCGTTCGGGTCCGGCGCTCGGGAAGGGTGTCAGAGGGTGCGGAGGGCGTCGGTGGGGCTGACGCGGGCGGCGCGCAGGGCCGGATAGAGGCCGGCGACGACACCGATGGTGATCGCCGCGACCAGGCCTCCGACGACGGCAACCTCCGGCACCAGGACGGCCCAGCCCCGGTACGACGCGTAGGCGGCGGTGACACCGGCCCCGAGGGCGACGCCGCCGAGGCCGCCGATGGCGGCCAGGAGCAGGGATTCGCCGAGGAACTGGATGGCGATGTGGCGCTTGGTCGCGCCCAGGGCTCGGCGGAGCCCGATCTCGCCGCGACGTTCGAGGACCGAGATGACCATGACGTTGGCGATGCCGACGCCGCCAACGAGCAGGGCGACGGCGCCGAGGCCGAGGAAGAGGTTGGTGAACGCCGAGTCCGCCGCCTCTCTGGCCTCCAGGGCGTCGGAGGGCCGGGTGATCTCGACCTGGTCGGGATGTTCGGGGTTGACGGTGGCCGCCATCACCCCGCGGACGTCGTCGATGAACTCTGGTCGGGTCCGCACGTAGAGGGCGGTGGGGATGGCGTCGGCGTCGAGGAAGCGGTCGGCGGCACCGTACCCGACCAAGGCGGCGCGGTCGAGGTCGGGGGAGAGGTCGAGGGTGTCCATGATGCCGACCACCGGATACCAGCCACCGCCGAGCCACACGGCCGGCCGTCGGGCGAGGTCGTGGATCCCGAGCCGGTCGGCGGCGACCGAGCCGAGGACGGTGACCGGGAAGTCGGCCGGGGCCTCGTCGAGGAACACCCCGTGGGCCATGGTCCCCTGGAGCGTGTCGAGGAGGTCGAGGTCGGCGGCCTTGACGGTGAGGCCGCCGGTCTGGCCCTCGGGGATCAGGTCGTTGCGGTACACCTTGGCGTCGGTGTCCGAGACCGAGGCGACGGTCTGGACCGGTCCGACCCTCGACACCATCGCGACGGCGTCTGCCGGGAGCTCGGCCGAACCGAGCCCGATGCCTTGACCCGCTTCGACACGGAGCATGTTCGTGCCGAGGCGATCGAGTTGGGCGAGGAGGTCGGACTTGGAGGAGTCCGACAGTCCGAGGACGGCGACCATCGCCGCGATGCCGATCATGATGCCGAGGGCGGAGAGGAAGCTCCGGAGCCGTCGGGTCCGCAGGCCGATGCCGGCGGCCCGGATGGCGTCGGCGGGGGCGAGGCGGGACCTCCCCAGGGTGCCGGTCATTTCGGCGCTCCGGCGGTCGACTCGATGCGGCCGTCCCGGAGGTGGACACGGCGAGGGAAGGCGGCGGCGATGTCGCGATCGTGGGTGATGACGACGATGGTCGTGCCTTCGGCGTTGAGCTCTTCGAGCAGTGTCACGATCGCGGCTCCCGAACGGCTGTCGAGGTTCCCGGTCGGTTCGTCGGCGAGGACGATGTCGGGCCGACCGACGACGGCCCGGGCGATCGCAACCCGCTGGCGCTCGCCTCCCGACAGCTTGGTCGCCATGTGGTGGCGCCGGTCGGCGAGACCGACCCGATCGAGCGCCTCGGCGGCGAGCGTGCGGCGCCGTCGCAGGGGCATCCCCGTGTACAGGAGGCCGTCGGCGACGTTGTCGATGGCCGATTCGCCGGCGAGGAGGAAGAACTGCTGGAACACGAACCCGATCTTGTGGGCCCGGAGCGCGGACAGTTTGCGGTCGCCGAGTCGCGAGACGTCGTAGCCGGCCACGGTGACGGTGCCGTCGGTGGCGCGGTCGAGGGTCCCCATGATGTGCAGGAGGGTGGACTTGCCTGAGCCGGAGGGACCGACGACGGCGACGAGCTCGCCGCGGCGGACGTGGAGATCGACGCCGTCGAGGGCGTGCACCGGCGGGGTTCCGGGATAGATCTTGCGGACGGCTTCGAGGCCGAGGACGACGTCGGTCATGGGGCGACGACCGCGGTTCCCGGGGTCAGGTCGCCGACGACCTCGACGAGGCCGTCGGCGAAGGTGCCGGTGTCGACGCCGACCAGGTGGGTGCCGTCGGTATCGACGACCTCGACCGCGTAGCCGCCCTCGGCGAGGGCGAGGAGGGCGGTGACGGGAACCGCGAGCACCTCCTCGGCGCGTTCGGTCTCGAAGGTGACGGTGACCGGTGCCTCGTCGAGCCCTTCGCCCATCGCCGGGTCGTCGAGTTCGATCTCGACCTCGAGGAAGCTGGAGCCGTCCGGAGCGCGCTGGGCCACCGAGCCCACCGAGGTGACCGTGGCGGGAGCGTCGCGGCCGTCGGGCAGTTCGACGACGACGGCATCACCTTCGGAGAGGAGGCCCTGGTCGGCGGTGTCGAGGCGTGCGGTGACCTTGGTCGCCGGTGCACTGGTCGTGGCGACGATCTCCCCGTCGCGGATGCCGGCTCCGACGATCGGGCGCACCTCGACGACCCGGATCGGTGCGGGGACGAACACGATCCTCCCCAGATCGACGACGCCGGTGTCGTCCATGCCGAGGGCGTCCTGCCAGTTCTCGACCGCGGTGCGGGTCGCCGACGTGAAGTCCTCGTCGATCTCGATGTTCCCGTCGGGGTCGTACCCACCGGCGACGAGCATCGCTTCGAGCTGTTGGATGTCGGGTCCGTCGGTGCTTCGGGAGCTCAGCGGCCGGTACATCGGGATGGTCCCTTCGGCGACGACTACCGGGGTGGTGTCGATGCGGTAGAGGACGTCTCCGAACCCGTAGGTCGTGCCCTCGGCCGGCAACGCGGTGACGGTGCCGGGGAGCCTGTTCACGATCGGATCACCGGCGACGAATCCCAGTGTCCCGTCGATGTCCTCGGTGACCACCAGGTCGGTGCGGAGCACCTCGGCGGTCCTCGATGGCGCGGCGACGGGGAGGGTCGTGTCGGCACGTCCGTCGCGGTCGCCGATCCCGGACCGTGCGAACCAGAGGGCACCGGCGGCGAGGAGGGCGACCGCGAGGATGGAGGCGACGAGCTTGCGGCTCACTCTCCGCTCCTCGGTCCACGACCCAACCGTGGCCCTTCGAAGCCGGCATCGGTGAAGATGTGCTCGCAGGCGTCGTTGGCGGCGACGAAGTCCGGATCGTTGGGGTCGATCTCCTTCCCGAAGATGCCGCCGGGCCGCCCGAAGCTGCGGAGACCGTCGGAGAGGTCCGGGTCGGGGAGGTCGTAGCCGTTGTCTCGCATGCAGGCCGCGTACTCGACGAGGGTGTCCTCGAGGTCGGTGAGGTCGCCGTCGAAGGGTCCGAGGGCGACGCCTTCGAGGAGGTCGGCGCAGGCGTTGAACGCTTCCCTGGCCGCTTCTCGGTCGAAGTCGTCCCTCGCCGCGCCGCGGGGCGGGCGGATGCGAAGGTTCCCGTCGGCGTCGACGGTCGGATCCTCCATGTCGACGCCGTGGTCGCGCATGCACTGGGCGAAGGCGAGGAGGGCTTGTTCGTCGTCGGGCGAGACGGCGGCGGTGTCGGTCGAGGCGCGGGTGGTCGTCGACTCCAAGGTGGCGACGCCTTCGGTGGGCTCGCTCGAACCGGAGCTGCACGCCGCGGCGACGACCGCAACGGTCGCCACCAGGATCATCAGTCGCTTCATCGTCGGGCTCCTCTCGGGATGCTGCGAAGCCAAACACGCTCCCTGCGCTACCGCGCCCGATGGGGGATGAGAATCGGCTGAGAACCTTCGCCGGCGCTGTCCCCAGCTCGGGTCGACGTCGTAGGGTTCGGGCGATGAGCCGTCGCATCCTCGTCGTCGAGGACGATCACGCGGTCCGTGAGGCCGTCGTTCGGGCCCTTCGCTACGAGGGCTACGACGTCGCGACCGCAGCCGACGGTGCCGAGGCGCTCGCCGCCGTCGGCGCCGACGAGCCCGACGCCATCGTGCTCGACGTGATGATGCCGGTCCTCGACGGTCTCGAGACCTGCCGGCTGTTGCGAGCCCGCGGCCACGACCTGCCGATCCTGGTCCTGACGGCTCTCGGTGCCGTCTCCGACCGGGTCGCCGGCCTCGACGCCGGAGCCGACGACTACCTGGCCAAGCCCTTCGCCCTCGAGGAGCTCCTCGCCCGTATCCGGGCGCTGCTCCGCCGGGCCGACGGGGCGGTGGCCGAGGCCCTCACCGTCGCCGATCTGCGCCTGGACGTCGCTGCCCGGGAGGTGACGCGCGCCGGTGAGGAGGTGGCGTTGACGAAGACCGAGTTCGACCTCCTCGAGTTGCTGATGCGCAACGCGAGGGTCGTCGTCGATCGGGCGACGATCTACCAGGAGATCTGGGGCATCGACTTCGAGACGACCTCCAATCCCCTCGACGTGTACATCGGCTATCTCCGTCGCAAGACCGAAGCGGGCGGGCGTCCACGGTTGATCCAGACCGTCCGGGGCGTCGGCTATGTCGTGAGGGAACCGTGACGATCCGTCGCCGGCTGGCGCTGGTGTCGGCCCTGGCGGTGGCCGTGGCCGTCGTGGCCGTCGCCGGGGCCTCGTACCTCGTCGCCCGCCAGGAGCTCCTCGCCGAGATCGACGCCAGTCTGGTCGAGCGGATGGAGATCGTCGCCCGAGCATCGGGAGACCTCCGTCCCACGTTCCGGGAGCGCATCGTCCCACGCCCGTTCTTCGGGCCGCCGGAGGGTCGCCCGTCCTTCGACACGCTGTTCTACCAGCTCACCCTTCCCGACGGCTCGACCATCGTTCCGCCCGACCAGACGCTGAACCTCCCGCCTCCCGGCCCGGTGGGCCGAGAACCGACCATCGCCGATCTGCGGATCGACGGTATCCACGTGCGGATGGTCTCCGCCGACATCCCGGCGTTGGGCACCGTGCAGATCGCCCGGCCGCTCGATGAGGTCGACGCCACCCTCGCCGGCCTCGGGCTCGTCCTCGCCGGCGTCGGCATCCTCGGCACGATCGGTGCCGGGCTCGTCGGCCTGTGGGTGGCACGATCGACGCTCCGGCCGATCGACGAGCTGACCGACGCCGCCGAGCACGTCGCCGCCACGCAGGACCTCGACGCCCGGATCGATGTCGATCGAGGCGACGAGCTGGGTCGGTTGGCGAGGGCGTTCGACACGATGCTGGCGGCGCTCGAGTCGTCCCGTGAGCAACAGCGACGGCTCGTCAGGGACGCCGGCCACGAGCTGAAGACGCCCCTGACGGCGCTCAGAGCCAACATCGAGTTGCTGGCCAAGGCGGAGGATCTGCCCGCCGCCGAGCGAGCCGCCCTGGTGGCGAGTCTGGAGGCCGAGGTGGTCGAGCTGACCGACCTGGTGGGCGAGGTCGTCGACGTGGCGTCGGACCGGTACGCCGACGAGCCCATCGAACGGATCGACCTCGGCGAGCTCGCCACCGACGCCGCCGAGCGATGGTCCCGGCGGACGGGCCGGTCCATCTCGGTCCGAACCGACGCCGCGGGCGTGGTCGAGGGTCGGGCGGCGGCGCTGCGCCGTGCCCTCGACAATCTCCTCGACAACGCCGACAAGTGGAGCCCGCCGGAGGCTCCGATCGTGATCGACATCGGCGGGGCGCGGGTCACCGTGATCGACCGGGGCCCGGGGATCGCCCCCGAGGATCAGGACCGGGTGTTCGACCGGTTCTACCGCTCCGCCGACGCCCGCCGTCTCCCCGGTTCGGGACTCGGCCTATCGATCGTGCGCCAGATCGCCGAGGACCACGGCGGGTCGGTGTTCGCAGAGGCGGCCAGCGACGGCGGCGCCGCGGTGGGGTTCGATCTCGGCGCCGCCCACCGAGGTTCCTGACCCCTCTCAGGTCCTTCTCAGGTGCGCTTCACAGGTCCCTGACATGACCCTCGGATGCTGTGGTCACGCGATGCTCGAGAAAGGAGCACACCATGAAGCGGATCATCGCATCCATGTTGGCTGCCGGCGTTCTCGTCGGCGGCGCCGGTACGGCGGCGGTCGTCGCCGTCACCCCGGCGGTGGCCCAGGAGGCCGAGACGACGACCGAGGCCAAGCCGCCACGACCGGCCGTCGTGCTGTCGGACGTCCTCGAGGCGCTGGTCGCCGATGGGACCATCACCCAGGGTCAGGCGGACGCCATCGTCGTCGCCATGCAGGCCAAGGTGGAGCAGCTCAAGGAGCAGTTCCCGAACGCCGGGCGTCGGCGCGGCCTCGGACCGAAGGTGAGGGAGTTCCTCGACGACGGTGTCATCACCGCCGACGAGCTGGCACAGCTCCCCGACGGGCATCCCCTGCGGGACCCGGACGGGCCCGCCGCCGAGTACCTGGACGACGGCCAACTGACCAAGGACGAGCTGCAGCAGATGCGCCAGACGTTCATCGACCAGCGACAGGCCGCCCAGGGCGCCTGAGCGCCCAGCGCGCCACGGAGCCCGCCGATCCCTCGGCGGGCTCCGCCGCGTCGGCGGCCGCGGTATAGGGTTCGTCTCCATGGACCGCCGCCAGATCCTCATCGACGCCTGGACCGCCGGCGTCGCCGCGGTCGAGCCGCGCCGGTCGGTGCGAGGCGCGATCACCGTGAGCGACGACGGGACCGTCGCGTGTGGAGGGGCAGTCGTCGGACGACCGGTGAAGATCTCCGTCGCTGCCTTCGGGAAGGCATCGGTGGCGATGGCGACCGGGCTGTCCGAGGCCATCGGCGACCTTCCCGCCGACGGGGTGATCGTCGCCCCGCAGCCGTCGGGTGGGCCGTGGCCGGTCGTCGTCGGTGGCCATCCCACCCCGACCGAGGGAAGCGTCCGCGGGGGCACGGCGATCCTCTCGCTGGCCAGATCGGCCGGGCCGGAGCATCTCCTGGTCTGCCTGGTGTCGGGGGGTGGCTCGGCCCTCGTCGAGGTTCCCGCCGCCGGGCTGACCCTGCCCGATCTCGTGGCGAGCAACGATCTGTTGCTGCGAGCAGGGGCCGACATCGTTCAGATCAACACGGTCCGCAAGCATCTGTCGGCGATCAAGGGCGGCCGGCTCGCCGAGGCGGCCGAGCGCGCAGCGCTCCTGACGCTGATCCTGTCCGATGTCGTCGGTGATCCGCTCGACGTGATCGCCTCGGGGCCCACCGTGCCCGACCCGACGACCTACGCCGACGCGTTGGCGGTCGTCGAGCGCTTCGATCTGGCTCGACGACTTCCCTCCCCGGTCCTCGGTCACCTCCGAGCCGGTGCCGCGGGTGTGTTCCCCGAGACCCCGAAGACGGCCCACCCCCATCAGCATCTCAGGCTCGTCGGGAACGGCGCCAAGGCCGCGCGGGCCGCCGCCGAAGCCGTGGGCAGAGTCGGGTCGTCCGCTCGTGTCGTGACGACGACGCTGACGGGCGAGGCCCGCGAGGCGGGGCCGAAGGCGGCGACCGCCCCCGTCGACACCGACGTCGGTGTCTACGCCGGGGAGACGACGGTCACGGTCAGGGGCAACGGTCGGGGTGGCCGGAACCAGGAGGCGGCGCTCGCCGCCGCCATCGCCATCGCCGGGACCGACGCCGTGTTCCTGGCCGCCGGGACCGACGGCATCGACGGGCCCACCGACGCGGCGGGCGCCGTCGTCGACGGCGGCACCGTCGCCAGAGGAGCGGCCGCCGGCCTCGATGCCGCGGAGCATCTGGAACGCAACGACTCGTATCGGTACCTCGCCGCGACGGGCGACCTGCTGATCACCGGCCCCACGGGAACCAACGTCGCCGACCTGTGGTTGGCGTGGCCGCGGAGCTCATGAACCGGAACGGCACCGCCGTCGAGACTTCGGCGGCTCTCGTGATCACGTCGGAGTGCGCCTCGCTCAGCGGTCGCCGAGAGATGACTTCTGCCGGAGAGGACAGCGAGGTGCGAGAACCCGGGAGGTCGACACCGTCGTGGCCGGTACCGGGATTGTGGCAATCGTCTCGGATGCCCTTGACGTGTGTGTGTGTGTGTCAAGATCGGACGAGTGGAAGCCTCGGGCAGCGGCCGTGGTCAATGAAGGGAGATGACCATGGCTCGAGTAGGCGGACGTCGATGGTTCTCGATGTTGACCATCGTCGCCTTCTTCGTGATCGCCATCACCGGTACGGCGTTGGCGGCCAGCCGGAACAACGTCCTGTTCCCCAACGGCTGTCGAATCGACGAGTGGAACGGTTACTCGTTGTGGCGCGACCAGGCGGACGGCAAGACGCATGAGGACTACGGCTGCGAGCTGATCAAGGTGAAGATGCGCTACTACGACCCGAATCGTGGCTTCTGGGTCACTGGCTCATCGGCATGGAGCGCCGGCGACTCCAACCGGGATGTGAGAATCCACAAGTACACGGACCGGGTGCCCGCATGGACCGACCATCTCGGGAAGGCCAACGGGATCGCATGGGGACAGAAGCTCTGGTACTAGGCCCCGAAGTGGGCATCCGCATACGTGGGGTCGGCCAACAGGCCGGCCCCACGCTCCGACCGACGGCCGCCTGGTAGGGTCGGGTGAGCGCATGAATCGGGTCGTGCTCGTCACCGTCGTAGCGTTGCTTGTCGTCTCGTGTCGGCCGGCCGTCCAGCAGCGGCCTTCGACCCCCTCGTCGGTCTTCCCGACCTCAGTGGCCGGGCCGGCAACGACCGCACCCCAGCTTCAGGAGCACGCAGCCAGGACTGCCGAGATACTCGGCGATGGCGTGGTGACGACCGCGGAGATGGGAGCGGCCTACTCGTTGTATATCGGCTGCATGGAGGAGGGAGGGGCGCACGGGAGCTACGCGTTCGATCTCAGTGTCGGGCCGGGGATGAGGATCAACTATTGGGTACCGGGCGACGACCAGGAGGGAACACGATCCGAGGCGTTGGACCAGAAGTGCCAGGGCCTTCTGGCAGATGTCGAGACCGTCTACTTCGAACAACATCCCCAGACGGAGGGCCAGCGCGCGTTGGAAGCCGACCGTCTGGCATCCTGCCTCCTCGCAGCATTGCCGGAGGGCCGTACCATCCAACTCGGCAACGACCCGGATCGTGCGGCGATCGAGGCACTGATCGCGGACATCGAATCGGACCCATCGGCTGATCCCGCCGAATACGAGGCGATCTCGGACTGCGAGGTGTTCAGTGGTTTCGGACCCTGGCGCTCCTTCTGACCCGTACCCCCGCTCTAAGGGGCGGAACTCTCCTTGGCGCTGGTTCGCCTTCGGGCTTGCCATCGGACTCGTCGTTGCGCCTGCTGTCGGCCTCGCGTGGGTATTGACCACAACGACCGATCGAGTGCCCGACCTCGAGGTCTCGCCTCAGCCTGTGTACACCCTCCCGGCAACGAGCACCGATGATGAGGCGCGGGCAGTCCGCGTCCTCCCGACCTTCGGAGAGCCCGTGACCCTTCGCTCCTCGGGCCTGGACGGGGTCGTGACCGATGTCCTCGTGCGTCCTGGAGAGACGATTCGAACCTGGGACGAGGTCCTTGCCGTCAACGGGGTCATGCGGATCGCGGCTGCAACCGATCGACCGTTCCACCGCACGTTGCGATTCGGATCCGAGGGAGACGACGTCCTGATGTTGGAGCATCTCCTTGCATCATCCGGCCGGATCGAATCGGTTCCCGACCGCGTTTACGACCGCGGCACCGTTGCCGCGATCAAGGAGCTCGAGCGTAGCCTGGGAGTTGACCGACCGACCGGCGAGTTCGATCCGGGCCTCGTGATCTGGCTTCCGGCACCCACGGTGCAGGTCGACGAGCTTGATGTCTCAGTGCTCGATCCGGCACCCACACTGGGTGAGGTCATCGTCGAAGGTGCGCGGCCGCTGCGGCGCCTGCAACTCACCGAGCCGACCGGCGACCGGCTCGCGGGAATCGAACCAGGGAGCTACGAGTTGGTCGTCGATGGGACGGTGCTGGGCATCGTCGACGATCCCGACGCCCTCGGAGCGACCGTTCGCCAAGCCTTCCGTCGTCTGATGCATCAGGCAGGAGCTGATTCGACACCCGACGCGTACGGGATGGACGGCGTCATTCGACTCATCCAGCCTCGACGCTCGACACTCGTGCCAACCTCGTCCGTCATGACGGACCATACGGGTGAACAGACCTGCATCTGGGTCAAGGAAGAGGGGGACCACCGGGTGGTGCCGATCACGGTCGAGGGCGGGTCACTCGGAGCGACCCAGATCGCTGAGCCTCTCGATGACGAGATCGAGATCCTGGTGAACCCTGTCGACGTCCTCGAGGCACCGCAGTGCCCATCCTCCTCGTAGACGTGAGCTTCGGGTACCGGTCTGGTCCGCGCGTCGTGAGCGACGCCACGGTGACGATCCATGAAGGCGAGACGTTGGCCTTCGTCGGGCCGTCGGGATCAGGGAAGACGACCATGCTCAACCTCATCGGCGGGCTGCTTCGCCCCACCGCAGGCGTCATCGAGCGGAGCGGACCGGTGGTCCCAGGGCCGGATCCAACGTGGGTGTTCCAAACCCCTCTCGTGTTCGCCGGTCGGTCGGTGGTCGAGAATGTCGCCGCCGGTCTCCTCTCATCGGGTCTCCCTACCACCGTGCGACGGGAACTGGCGATGCAACTCCTCGATCGGCTCGGGCTCGGGTCGGTGGCGGAGCGCCGCGCCCGTACACTGTCGGGCGGGCAGCTCCAGCGTGTGTCGATCGCACGGGCATTGGTCGGACGTCCGTCGTTGATCCTGGCCGACGAACCGACCGGCGAGCTCGATCGATCGACGACGCGGCTTGTGGTCGACACGATGCTGGACGTCCGAAGCGCAGGGTCGATCTTGGTCTTTGCCACTCACGACGAGGAGGTCGCGGGTCGATGCGATCGGAGGATCGCGATCGAAGACGGCCGAATCAGGGAGATCGAGTGACCTACTGGCGACCACGCGTCATCATCCGCGAGATCACCCTCTCGCTTGCGGCGAACACCTGGCGAGCATGGGCGTTGTTCGCCGTGGCCGTCGGCCTCATCCTCGCCGTCTCTTCGACGGAGCAGATCCAGGTCGAGCGAGCGCTCGCCGCGGAGCACGCCCAGGCTCTCGCCGGGAAGTACACCTACAGGATCGGCGCCGTCCCAACCGATGCGACCGGCGAGACGCCAGGCCTCCATGCGGGACGCTGCGTGGCTCTCGGTTCCCGGGATCATGTACTCGCGGCCGCGGGTTTCACGCTTACCGATCCGGTGACGTTGGCACGAGCACCGGGCCAGCAAGCCGAGCTCGCCGTGGGTGTCGGCCCCGTCGCCGCGCTCTGGAGCGGCGAGAAGGAACGGCGCGGTGCGCCATCGGCCTCGTTGCTGGTACCGGTTGATATGGCCGACGCGATCGGCCTGGCGGCAGGTCAAGGGCTGGTCGTCGACGGTCGCGCCTACCCGACGACCGATACGTTCCGTCCCGGCCCTCGGATCCCCGAGGCGGCTGCGTGGCTGATCGCGACAGGACCACCGTCCGGCGCGGTGACCCAGTGCTGGGTGGAGTTCCCTGCCGCCGCGGCAGACGCCGGGGCGGCGGCGCTGCGAGCGTGGTTCGACCGAAACGGAGGCCAAGTCACCGTCTCGGCGGTGTTCGTCGCCGATGACCTCACCATCGATCCGACGGTCGCATACGAGACCCGAGCGACCCGTGAGGGGTGGCTGGTCGTTGGGCTGGTGCTGGGCGGCATCTTGGCGATCGTCGGATGGTTCAAGCGGCCGGAGATCGCCCTGTATCGCACGTTGGGATCGGGTCCGATCCAGACCGCAGCCATCTTCAGCGCGCAGGGCACCGTCCTCTACTCCGGTGCTTGGCTCGTATCGGTGCTGCTGTTGGGACTTCGGGCTCTTGTGGCGTCTCCCCGTCCGCCAATCGACGCCCTCGTTCTGGGAGCGCGAGCGGGTCTGCTCACTGCGCTGGTCGGCATGGTCGCTCAGGTGATCGCGTTCGTGGCATTATCGAGTGGTGCCACGGTGCGCCAGATCAAGGATCGGGCGTGAGGGGTTGGCGTGGCCATCGACCGGTGGTTCAGATCCTGACCGAGGTCAGGCGTTGGCGTCGAGGAACGCTTCCACCGCCGCCCGATAGCCGTCGGGGTCGAGGTTCCAGCTCTGGACATGGTCGGCGCCGGTCTCGACGAGGGTCACCAGGTCGGGGCGGAGGTTGGCGAGCCGGCGGGTCGGTCCGATGGGAACGGACGTGTCGGCGGTGCCGTGGAAGACGAGCATGGGGGTGTGGAGGTCCTGCCAGCGGTCCGTGACATCGTAGCGGTCCCAGTCGATCCCGAACCGCCACGAGGCGAGCTGCTTGGCCACGGCGGTCAACGAACCCGGCACGGTCCCGAGCAGCGGCAGTTCCCTCGACCGGGCGTTGTGGTCGATCGTCGCCTCGAGATCGACGACGGGCGAGTCGAGGATCGCCGCCACCGTCTGGTTCCGCAGCGGCGATTCCTGCAGGTAGCGGAGCACCGCGGCCCCGCCCATCGAGTAGCCGACGACGACGATCCGGTCGGCGCCGTTGGCCCGGGCGTACGCCGCCGCGTTCGAGACGTCGATCCATTCGGTCAGCCCGTATTGGGTGTAGCCGCTGGGATCCTCCGGAAGCCCCGGGTCGTTCCGGTAGCCGATGACGAGCGCGTGGTAGCTGCGGTCGAAGGCGACGGGAAGCATCCGCAGCGCCTCGGCCTTCGAGGCGCCGCGTCCATGCACGAAGATCATCCACAGGTCGCTGTTCCCGCGGAGGTACCAGGCGTCCATGGCGCCGATGTCGCTGTCGTAGGTGATCTCGGTGAAGGGGTAGACGAACGCGGTCCCCGGGTCGTCGGGGTAGGCGAACCCGTCGATGGCGATCGGGTCGCCCGCCTGCGGCGGTGGGCCCCAGGCTTCGACGATCTCGGCCGTGGCCTCGGCGGTGGCGGTGCCTGCGATGGGTCCCACCTGCAGATACCCGTCCCCGTCGCGGATGCCCTGGAAACCGGGCGGGAGGGTTGCTCCGGCCGTCATGGAGAGGACGACGGCGGCATCGTCGATCTCGACGACCGTCCCGCTCGGAGCAGGATCGGTCCGAGGGGCGAGGACCAGCGCCCCGTCACGGATCTCGTTCGCGTAGTACCAGCCTCCCCCGACGTAGAACACCGCCACGGCCGCGGCGGCCAGGACGGCGACGGTCCGCAGGACGCGGCCTGCCCCGAGCCTCCGTCGCCGGGGGCTCGGGGGAGGAAGCGTCGAACCCGGTGTCGAACTTCTGGCCATGGGACTCCTCGTCGTCGACTGTAGCTGCGCCTCCGAGATGGGCGGCGGCGTAGCATCCGACCGATGTTCCGGAGCGTTCGATGGTGGCTGGTGGCGTTCGCGGTCGTCGCGTCCGCCTGCACCGGGTCGGCCACCTACGGGGCCACCGATCACCGAGCCGCCCAGGCCCCGGCGTCCATGGCCTTCGGGAACCCCGACGCCGGGCTGTCGGGCCTCGAGCTGGCACGGTTCCGGATCGGCGACCGGTTCTTCACCGAACCGTGGGTGCCGGCAGCCGTCGGTCGGGATCTGGAACGTGACGGGCTCGGTCCGACCTACGTCGCGGCCGCCTGCGCCGCCTGTCACGTCCGCGACGGCAAGGCCAACGCCCCCTGGGCGGGTGGACCGGTCGTCTACCGTATCGCCGGGGAGGCTCCACCGGCCTATGGGATCCAGATCCAAGACCGTGCCGTGCCCGGTGTTCCGCCGGAGGCCCGGGTCGACGTGGCGTTCGTGGAGGAGCCGTTCACCTATCCCGACGGGACCCGGGTCGTCCTTCGGCGACCGGAGGTGTCGGTGTCCGCACCGGCGTTCGGCGGCGAGATCGTCGATCTCCCCGGGACGGTGCGCTCGGCTCCGGCGCTCATCGGCCTCGGGCTCCTCGCCGCGGTTCCCGCCGACGCCGTCATCGCCTACGCCGACCCCGACGACGCCGACGGCGACGGGATCAGCGGGAGGGCCGTTCGGGTCGGTCCCGATCTGGGGCGGTTCGGATGGAAGGCGTCGAAAGCGTCGGTGCTGGACCAGGCCGCCGACGCGTACCTGCGCGACATGGGGATCACCTCACCCCTCCATCCTCGGCAGAACTGTCCCGGTCCGCAGGAGGCCTGCGGGCGGGCCCCGGGGGGCGGGACCCCGGAAATCTCCGCGGATCGGTTGGCGGCCGTGGCCTTCTACGCATCGACCTTGGCGGTCCCCGAGCGTCGAGACCCGACGGCCGCCGACGTCGTCGCCGGGGAGGAGCTGTTCGACGCCGTCGGATGCACCGCCTGCCACCGATCTGTGCTCCCCACGTCGCCCGACCAGGGATGGGTCGGAGGCCGCGTCGTCCATCCCTACACGGATCTCCTCGTGCACGACATGGGCCCGGGGCTCGCCGACGCCGCTGGCCTCGAGGCGACCGAGTGGAGGACGGCGCCGCTGTGGGGGATCGGGCGGGTCGACGAGGTGAACCCTTACGCCGGGTACCTCCACGACGGCCGGGCACGGACACTGGAAGAGGCGATCCTGTGGCACGGAGGCGAGGCGCAGGCGGCCCGTGATCGCTTCGTGGCGTTGGATTCCGCCGATCGGGCCAGGATCATCGCCTTCCTGGACGACCTGTAGGGCGACGGGACCGTCAGGCCGGCGAGGTTCTCCGCCAGCGGAGGCGGTTGACGGCCTTGCGTCCTCCGTCGGTGGCGGTGTCGGGGGTGCTGAGGACGAGATCACGGGTGCCGTCGGGCGCGTCGACCCATTCGATGTGGCGGCGCTGGTCGTCACCGACCCAGTTCGGCATCAACGAGACGACGACGTGGTGGACGACCTCGTCGCCGACGATCGTGTAGCGGCCGGCGTACGACAGGTACCCGGCGGCGGCTTCGGCCCGATCGACCACCGGCGCCGCGCTGATCGTCGTGGTCGGCAAGGGCTTGCGATGCCGCTTCATGAGCGCCGCCCACATCCACCCGTCGGCGGTGTAGGTGAGCAGACCCACCGGGTCACCGCCGAACGGCCGCGCCTCGCGGACTCCGTCGACCGTGAAGGTCCACTCGACGAGCTCCCAGGTTCCGACCAGGTCGTGCATGGCCGGCAGCCTACCGGGGGCGCCGACGCGAAGGGGCCGCCCGGCGGGCGGCCCCTTCGGCGGTGCGGTGCGTTCAGCTCTTCACCTCGGTGAAGGCGTCCGCGTAGTTGGTGGCGAAGTCCCCGAGGTCGGCCAGGAACTCGAGCTTCTCGAAGGTCTCCGGGGTCGGGTAGACCGCCGGGTCGGAGAGGATCTCCGGATCGATCAGCTCGTTGGCCTTGGCGTTCGGGCTGGCGTAGTAGTTCCACTCCGAGAGCTGGGCGCCGTTGGCGGCATCGAAGATGAAGTTGATGAACGTGTGCGCCGTGCACACCGCCTCGGCCGTCGTCGGGATCGCCATGTTGTCGACCCAGGCGACGCCGCCCTCCTTCGGGATGCCGTATCCGTAGTCCTCCCATGCGTCGGCCTCGTCGAAGGCGGCGAAGAAGTCGCCGTTCCATCCGTGGGCGAGATCCACCTCACCGGAGACGAGCAGGTCCTCGAACGAGTCGGACGTGAACGTCGCCACGCGGTCCTTGGCGGCTTTGAGGAGGGCGGTGGCTTCGTCGAGTTGGGCCTGGTCGGTGGTGTTGACCGAGTAGCCGAGGTACTTCAAGGCCGCCGCGAAGACCTCTCGCTCGTCGTCGAGGAGCGAGATGCGGCCCGTGAGCGGCGCGCTCATCTCCGGATCGAAGATCAGCCCCCAGGTCAGGTCGGCGGCATCGTCGACGACGTCGTAGCTGAAGCCGATGCCGGTGGTGCCCCACTGGTAGGGAGCCGAGTACTCGCCGTCGGGGTCGAACGGCAGGCCGGTGAACTTCGGGTCGAGGTTCGCCAGGTTCGGGATGGCGTCCTTGTTGAGCTTCACGAGGAGGCCCTCCTGGCGCATGATGTCGACCATGTAGTCGGAGGGGACGATCAGGTCGTACGTCGCGCCGCCCGCCTCGACCTGGGCCAGCATCGCTTCGTTCGACTCGTAGAAGGTCTCGACGACGTCGACGCCGTAGGTGTCTCGGAACTTCTGGACGAGATCGGGATCGATGTACTCGCTCCAGTTGTAGAGGCTCAGGTCGCCGTCGACCTGGTCGACCTCGCAGCCTTGGGCGACCGACTCGAGGTCGCTTCCGGAGTTCCCACTGCTGCACGCCGCGGCGACGAGCGCCACCGTCAGGGCGAGCATCCCTATCGATCTGATCCTGTGCATGGTTGCCTTTCTCCTCGTGTGTGTCGGTTCGTGTTCGGTCGGTTCGGTCCGTTGAGTTCCGGTCGTCATGGCGCCTCCGGGCTCGGTTCCGCCTTGGTGTCCCGCTGGAACGCGAGCGACCCGAAGACGAGCACCATGGATGCGAGCAGCATCACGGTAGACACGGCGTTGATCTCAGGGGTGACCTGTCGTTTGATGAGCCCGAAGACGAAGACCGGCAGGGTCGTCGATCCCGGACCCTGGACGAGGCTGGTGATCACGACGTCGTCGAGCGACAAGGTCAACGCGAGGAGGGCGCCGCCGACGATGCCGGGCATGATGAGCGGTAGCGTCACTCGCCGGAACGCCTGCCACCGGTCGGCGTACAGGTCGGCGGCGGCCTCCTCCAGCGACGGATCGAGGTTGGCGAGGCGGGCGCGGACGACGATCGCCACGAACGAGATGTTGAAGGCGATGTGCGACAGGATGATCGTGGTCAGGCTGAGGGGCCAGCTGATCGTCGTGAACCACATGAGCAGCATGACGCCCATCGTGACGTCGGGGATGATCACCGGCAGGTACAGCAACGCATCGAACGTCCGTTTCCCCAGCCAGCGCCGGTAGCGCTCCAGCGCCAGGGCCGCGGCGGTGCCCAGCACCGTCGAGATGCCGGTCGATACCACGGCGACGACGACGGAGTTCCGCATGGACCGGAGCAGCGGGTCGTTGCTGAACATCTTCTGGTACCAGCGCAGGCTCCATCCGCCCCACACGCTCAGGTTCGACGCGCCGGAGAACGAGAACACCACGAGAAGGAGGATCGGCACGTAGAGGAACAGGAACACGGCGACGCCGTGGACCGACAGGGCCCGGTCGGTGGTGCGGGACGCGGCGGCATGGGTCGGGACGTTCATATCGTCCTCGCGTCGGTCCGGAAGTAGATGATCGTGGCGATGAGCATCGCGACCAGCACGACGAACGAGAGGGCCGCCCCGAAGGGCCAGTTGCGGGCGGCGGTGAACTGGCGCACGATGTAGTTGCCCAGCAGCGTCGTCTTCGCGCCTCCCAGGATGTCGGGGGTGACGTAGGCGCCGAGGGAGGGGATGAACACCAGGATCGACCCGGCGATGACCCCCGGTCTCGACAGCGGCAGGGTGACCTTCCGGAACGCCGTCCATCCCGAGGCGTACAGGTCCCTGGCGGCCTCCACGAGGCTCCAGTCCATCCGTTCGAGGGCCGCGTAGAGCGGTAGGACCATGAACGGCAGGTAGCCGTACAGGAGGCCGATGAACACCGCCGGTTGGGTGAACAGCAGCTTGTCCCAGAGCCCGAGGGCCCTGCCGAGTTCGGTGACGAACCCGTGCTCTCCGAGCAGCACCCGCCAGGCGTAGGTGCGGACGAGGAAGTTGGACCAGAACGGGATGAGGACCAGCACCAGCAGGACCGCCCGGTAGCGGGCCGATCGACGGGTCGCCAGCCAGTAGGCGAACGGGTACCCGATGGCGAGGCACAGGACCGTGTTGAGGAGCGCCAACCACAGGCTCCGGGCGGCGATCTCGGCGACGACGGGTTGGAGCAGCTTGGCGTACGAATCGAGGTTCCAGTCCGACAGGACGGGCTTGCCCGTTCTCGACCGGGAGGCGAAGGAGAACACGAAGACGATGAGCAACGGGATGGCGAAGAAGAACACGAGATAGGCGTACGAGGGGAGCGCCTGGAGGAACCCCCGCACCGCCTTGGCCCGTTCGGCTCTGCGCTCGAACTCGGGCTCGGCGGCGGGGGCGGGGCGTTCCTCGGTGGTGGTCATTCGGTCAGCGCGTCCGCGGCGTCGTGGTGGAAGCTGACGGCGATCCGCTGGCCGGCGTCCCATCGGGGGAGCGAGGGGACGTTCTCGACGCGGACGTCGATCATGTCACCCGTGGCCAGCTCGATCTGATAGAACAGCGAATCCCCGAAGTACAGCCGGTGCTGGACGGTCCCTTCCAGTCGGTTGCGTCCGTCGACGACCTCTTCGAGCCGGTGGATCTGGATCTTCTCGGGTCGGAGCATCAGCGTCACGGCCGTCCCGACCGGGGCGTTCGTCTGCGCCCTGACCCTGTGGGACGAGCCGATCTCGACGTGGCCTTCGGCGACGATGACGCCCTCGAGGAAGTTCGTCTCGCCGATGAAGTCGGCGACAAACCGGTTGGCCGGCCGCTCGTAGATGTCCTCGGCGGTGCCGACCTGGAGGAGCCTCCCCTCGTTCATGACGCCGATGCGATCGGACATCGTCAGCGCCTCTTCCTGGTCGTGGGTCACGTAGACGAACGTGATGCCGACCTCGCGTTGGATGTCCTTCAGCTCCACCTGCATCGCCTGGCGCAGTTTCAGGTCGAGGGCGCCGAGGGGCTCGTCGAGGAGGAGCACCTTGGGGCGGTTGACGAGCGCCCGGGCGAGGGCCACCCGTTGCTGTTGGCCTCCGGAGAGCTGGGTGGGTCGTCGGTGCTCCATCCCCCCGAGACGGACGAGCTCGATCGCCTCGGCCACCCGCCGGCGCAGCTCGGTGTCGGGAACCTTGCACATGGCCAACCCGAACCCGACGTTCTCGGCGACGGTCATGTGGGGGAACAGGGCGTACGACTGGAAGACGGTGTTGACGGGCCGCTTGTTGGGCGGGGCGAGTGCTACCTCCTCGCCGAAGATCCGGATGCTCCCCTCGGTGGGGAACTCGAGGCCGGCGATCATCCGCAAGGTGGTCGTCTTGCCGCAGCCGGACGGACCGAGCAGCGAGAAGAACTCGCCGTCGGCGACCTCGAGGTCGACGGAGTCGACGGCCGCGACGTCCCCGAACCGCTTCGTCACACCGTGCAGACCGACGGCGACGGTCATCGCACGCTCTCCGTGTCGATCACCAGCGTCTGGAGGTCGGTGAACTCCTCGATCGAGCCTCTGCCCCAGCCGGTGTCGGTTCCGGCGGCTCCGCCGAAGGGTTGGAACGTCTCCCAGAAGTCCGTCGAATCGTTGATCACCACCGTACCCGAACGGACGTGGTCGGCGTACCAGAAGGCGCGGTGGAGGCTCGAGGTGAAGACGGCCGCCTGCAGGCCGAGATGGCTGCGGTTGGCGATCGCCACGGCGTCGGCGTCGTCGCGGGCCGGGATGATCGGCAGCACCGGGCCGAAGGTCTCCTCGGTGGCCAGCGCCGAGTCCTCGGGGACCCGATCCACGATCGTCAGGTCGTAGTACAGGTCGGTCGGGAACCCGGAGGCCCGGTTCCCGCCGACGAGCACGTCGGCGCCGCGCTCGGCGGCGTCGGACAGGTGCCGGTCCATCTTCGCTGCGGTGGCTTCGTTGTTGAGGGGCCCCATCGTCGTCGCCTCGTCGAAGGGATCACCGAGGCGCACCTCGGCGGCGGCGGCGACCGCCGCGTCGACGAACCGGTCGTGGATCGTCTCGACGACGATCACCCGCTCGGTGGCGCAGCACACCTGCCCGGCGTTGTAGTGCGCCCCGTAGACCGCCAGGCGCCCGGCGCGTTCGACGTCGGCATCGTCGGTGACGATGGTCGGTCCGTTGCCGGACATCTCCATGATCGAGCGTTTGATGCCCATCGTCGCGATGATCTTGCGTCCGGTCTCGCTGGAGCCGGTGAAGCCGATCCCGTCGACGCCGTCGTGGCTCACGAGACGTTGGCCGACGTCGGCGCCGCCGGGGAGGATCGAGACGAGACCCTTCGGGACGCCGGCTTCGTCGAAGGCCTTGGCGAGCTCGAGCAGGGCCCACGAGGTGAACGGAGGCGGCTTGACGATGACCGCGTTGCCGGTGGCCAGTCCCGGTCCGAGGTACTCCAGCGGGATCGTGACCGGGAAGTTCCATGGGGTGATCGCAACCCACACCCCGACGGGTCGGTGGAACGTGAACATCCGTTTGTTGCGGTCGGTGGTGGGGATGACGTCTCCGCGGAGGCGTTTGACGTCCTCGGCGGCGTTGATGAAGTACTCGTTGGCTTCGGCGATGTCGTCGAGCGATTCGGCGTGATAGGGCTTGCCTTGCTCGAGGGTCTGGATGCGGGCGATGTCGGGGACCATCGGCTCGATGGCCTCGGCGATGCGGTGCAGGAGCGCCGCGCGTTCGAAGGCGGACCAGTGGCGGTAGTCGTCCTGGGCGGCGCGGGCGGCGGCGACGGCCCGGTCGACGTCGGCTGTCGACGGGATGGGGACGTCCGCGACGTGCCGGCCGGTGACCGGGCTGACGAGCGGATACCGCTCGTCGCCGGAACCGGTCGTCCATTCCCCTCCGAGAAACAGGGACAGTTCCTCGACCACGGCAACCTCCAGCGACAGGGCGACTGTAGCGGCTCGCCGGCCCGGTCACCGGCCGAGGCCCGCCTGTCGGTCGCGGTGGGCCCAGTACCGGCGCGCCCAGGGAGGACGGACGTCGATGGTCGGCCCGGCTGTGTCGACCCGGTGCCACCAGGCAGCGAGGCGCGCGTCGGCTTCGGTGAACGCCTCGACGGACCGGGGAGGATCGTTCAACCAGCGGGACTCGATCCGGTCGCGTTCGTCGAGGAACAGCGGCGCCAGCCTCGCCGGGTCGCGCATGGTGGCCCGGGCGAGGCGTTCGTGGCGCCACCACAGGGTCCGTTCGTCGGCCACGCCGGTCGGGATGGGACCCAGATCGACGGGCTCGTCCACCGAGACCGGCTTGAACAGTGCCAGGCATTGGGCGGAGGTCGCCGAGATCCAGTGGCGAGGCGTCTCGCCGAGGTCGGAGGCCCAGCCCGCGACGCTGGACGACGATGCAACGGCGCCACCTCCGTGCATGCATGGGACGTCCAGGGTCCCGTTCCACAGGTGGTAGCGGGGCCACCGGCGGGTCCCATGGCTACGCAGCACCCCGAGCAGGTCCCCGACCCCGACCGCGCCCGCGGCGAGCCTGGTCGTCAGGGCGATACGCGTGTCGCACGCCGCGAATCGGGTCCGCAGCCGATCTCGATGGTCCTCGGCGAAGCCGGGGATCGTCAGCCCGTTCGAGATCGTCCGGACCCCGCGGACCACCCGCTCGGTGGCCCACAGGCGCCCGGCGGTCTCCAGGACCCATGCGTCGGTCGGGTCGGCCACGAGGAAGCTGTTGTGGTAGGTGAAGGTCGGATCCTCGAACCCGCATCCGCCACCTTGCCCGTGGGTCTCGAGGAGCTCCACGATGATCCCGACCGCCTCCTCCGCGGACGATGCACGCTCCAGGCCGAGGCGAACGAGGTCCATGCCGGTGAGCCCCGTCGCGGCATATGGCTGATCGGTGAACACCGCCTCGTTCCCGATCGTCACGCCGTGCTCGTTGGTCCCCATCTCGGCTCCCCACATCCAGAAGGGACGGGAGATCAGCACCGCGTTCGTCTGGGGGACCTGCGGGATCTCGATGTGGGTGCAGCGGACGGTCGCGTCGGTGTGGTGCCGGCGGGCGTGCCACTCGGGGATCTGCGCCTCGTTGGGATCGCGATCGGAGTTCTTGGCGAAGAGCACGCCGTCGTCGTGGACGACGACCATCGTGTCGCACATGCGGTGACCTTACCGCGTGGCTCGTCAGCGGCGGATGGGTGGGGGCAGCAGGAACGGGTACATGGACCCTCGGCGTCGGTGCCGCCAGCGGTCGGCGCGGCGGAGCCGCTGGAGCGTCTCCCACAAGATGGCGTTGACGCGGTAGTACCGACGGGCCTCCCTGAGGGTGATCGGGTTCTCGACCACGCTCGAGAACGCGGCGAGGGCGGCGGGGACCAGGACGTCGACCCGTTCCTTCCCGAGGTTGCCGGCGACGTCGAGGAGGACGCGACGGACGTCGTAGTAGGTGGCCAGGATGCCGGGCAGCGCGAGGCGGCGCACGGGTGCCCGCAGCGGTGCGGGCAGCGACGCGAGGAACAGCTCGGTGTCGAGGGCCTCGCGGCCGTCGGGTCCGCGGAGCAGTGGGGTGGTGACGTCGAAGTAGATCAGGTGCCCGTCGGGACCGACCGCCCAGTTCGACACCTGGGCGTCGAGGCCGACGCCGCCGTCGACGACCGCCACGACGTGGTCCCGCAACGCGGCGAACAGCGCCGAGGCGTCATCGGGGGACCCCGCGGCGAGCCGGTCGCCGAGGAGCGTCTCGTATCGAGGCTGCACCATGTAGGTGGCGTCGCCAGCCGCCGGCCGGTGGAGCTCGGTGGTGGCGACGTGGACCCCGCGGTCGCGCAGCGTCTCCAAGTAGCGGTCGACGACGGCGGCGTAGCGGGCGAAGTCGTCGTGCGACATCGGAGGCAGGCGCTTGGCGACGAGGCCGTCGTCGAGACGGAGCACCGCCGAGATCTCCCCGTATCCGAGGACCTCGAACGTCGCCGGTGCACCCCGCAGGTGCGCCTCCACCGCGGCGTCGAGCTCCCGAAGCCGGTCGGCGACCGTCACGAAAAGGTCTCCTGCACGATGGCGACGATCTGGTCGATCTCGGCGTCCTCGATCGTCAACGGCGGGAGGAACTGGAGCACCGCGGTGTCGTTGTTGGCGTACACGGCGAAGATCCCACGGTCGAACAGGGCTTTGGCGGCGAGGATGCCGGCGTCCGCGGCGGGGAACCGGAACCCCATCATCATGCCCAACCGCCGGAGCTCGAACGGCAGGCCGGAGAACCCGGCCGCGAACCGGGCGCCGAGCTCGCGGACCCGAGGGAGGAAGCCGGGGGCTTCGACGACGTCGAGCACGGCCAGGGCCGCGGCGCATCCGGGCTCGGCCCCACCGAAGGTGCTGACGTGGGAGAACGGATGCTCGTCGAAGACCCGATGCAGCTCCTTCGTCATCAGGGTCGCACTGATCGGGTAGATGCCGCCGCTGAGGCCCTTCCCGGTGACGAGGGCGTCGGGTCGGATCGACCAGTGCTCGACGGCCCACATGGCGCCGGTGCGGCCGAGGCCCGTCTGGACCTCGTCGACGACGAGCTTGGCTCCCGCGGCGCGGGTGATCTGCCGGAGCCCGGGCAGGTAGCCCGGATCTGGGATCGGCATGCCGAGGGTCGCCGGGACGGGCTCGACGATCACCGCCGCGGTGGTCGAGTCGACGGCACGTTCCATGGCGTCGAGGTCGCCGAAGGGCACCTGGACGAACTCGGGGGAGCTGGAGAGGAACGGATCCCGGTAGGCGGCGTCTCCGGCGGCGAGGGCCAGGCCGGTGTGGCCGTGGTACCCGCCGAGCACCGACACGACCCGGCGCCGGCCGGTGGCTGCCCGACACACCTTGATCGCCAGATCGACGGCTTCGCCTCCCGACACCCCGAAGACGACCCCGGGAAGGGCGTCGCCGGTGGTGCCCGCCAGTCGGAGGGCGAGGCGTGCCCGCAGCGACGACACGAGGTGGTGGTTCCCGATGTCGCCGTCGGCCAGCGCCGCGACGACGGCGTCGATGATCCCTCGGTGGCGATGCCCCAGATTGAACACGCCGCCGTTGCCGTGGCAGTCGAACCAGACGCGATCGTCGTCGGCATCCCAGAACCGGCTGCCTTCCCGGCGCCCCATGACGGCGTCGAAGCCGTACCGCTCGAACACGTCGACCTTGCCGGCGTTGACGTGGGCCCGGTAGAGGGAGAAGAGCTCGGAGCGGTCCATGTGCCGAGTCTCGGGAGCCCCGGCGGCGTCCGCAAGTCGGGTCGCCTGCGGGTTGGCGGGCTCGACGCCCGGCGCGTAGTCTCGGCGCCCCGACGTGGGAGGAGCCCGAGTGTGCTGTCTGGTCGCGATCGCCGCCATGATCGGCCCGCGTGTGGCCATCTTGGTGTGGTGGCTCTTCGATCAGGTCCGGTGGAAGGCGGCGTTCTCGTCGTTCCTCTGGGTGCTGGTGGGGTTCATCTTCTTCCCCTGGACGACCCTGATGTGGGCGCTGGTGGCACCGACCGGCGTGTGGGGGTTCGACTGGCTGTGGCTCGGGCTGGCGTTCGTCGTCGACCTCGGCAGCTACTCGGGAGGTGCGTTGTCGAGGCGCCGGCGAGCGTACTGAGGGCTCATCGATGCGATCCGAGCTGATCATCGACGGGAGGGCGGTCATCGGCGCCGGGGATCCGATCGAGGTCGTCGATCCGACGACGGGACGGACCGCTGCCACGATCCCCGCCGCGTCCGACGCCCAGGTTCGGGCCGCGGTCGATGCCGCCCGGGCATCGTTCCCCGCGTGGCGCGACGCGGCCCAGGACGACCGGTCCGCGGCGCTTCGGGCCGTCGCCGACGAGCTCCTCGATCGTCGGAACGAACTAGCGAGGCTCCTGACCCTCGACACCGGCAGACCGTTCGCCAGGAACCTCCTGTACGTCGACTTCGCAGCGACGATCTTCCGCCAGTACGCCGAACTCGCGCGGCAGCTCGCCGGACGGGTGGTGCCGTCCAACGAGCCGGGGCAGCTCTCGTTCACGCGCCATGTCCCGGTCGGGGTCGTGGCCTGCCTCGTTCCGTGGAACTATCCGCTCGACCTGCTGGCCTTCAAGGTCGCTCCTGCCTTGGCGATGGGGAACACCGTGGTGATCAAGGGCGCCGAGGAGGCGACCCCGTCGACGTTGGAGGTGGGCGCCCTCGTGGCGTCCCACGTTCCGCCGGGCGTCGTCGACGTGGTCGCCGGTGGCCGCCACGTCGGTGAGCGGCTCGTCTCCGACCCGGGCGTGGACATGGTCGCGTTCACCGGTTCGACGGCCGCGGGACGTGCCATCGGGGCCGCCTGCGGGCAGCTCGTGAAACCCGCCCACCTCGAACTGGGCGGCAAGGACCCCGCCCTCGTCTTCGCCGACGTCGAGCCGGAGCTCGCTGCGCGAGGCGTCGTGTGGGCGGCGATGCTCAACGCTGGCCAGGTCTGCACCTCCACCGAGCGGACCTACGTGCATCGATCGGTGGCCGATCGGTTCGTCGCCGCCGCCGTCGAGCTGGCCGGCGCGCTCAGGGTCGGCGATCCGATGGAGCCCGCGACCCAGGTCGGGCCGATGCGGTCCGAGGTGGGACGGTCCACGGTGATGCGGCACCTCGCGGATGCCGTCGACAAGGGCGCGCGGATCCTCACCGGCGGCGCGCCCGTGCCCGGTCCCGGCTACTTCTTCGAGCCGACGGTGGTGGTGGACGTGGACCATTCGATGGACCTGATGCGGGACGAGACCTTCGGTCCGGTGCTGCCGATCATGGTGTTCGACGACGTCGACGAAGCCTTCGCGCTCGCCGCCGATACCGACTACGGCCTCGGGGCCAGCGTCTACACCCGCGACCCGGTGCTGGTCGAACGGGCGTTCCGCGAGCTGCGTGTCGGCGGCGTGTGGGTCAACGATCCGGTCGTGGACAACGCTGCGGGCCTGTTGGCAGGGATCCGAGCGTCGGGCAACGGCCGTGAGCTCGGCCTCGATGGACTGTTCGCCTTCACTAACGTTCGGCATCTGCACTGGCAACCCGAACTCCAGGCCAAGCCCTGGTGGTACGCGCCCGAGGGGTGAGATCGACTCGACGGACGACGACCGCTGATCCTCTTCATCGCCCTCTTCATCGCGACATCAAGGAGACATCATGGGATTGCAGGGACCGAGAACGGCCGACTGGTTCGCCCGCGGCAAGGACGCGCTCGTCAACGGCGTGTCGAGCGGCTTCCGCTACTGGGGGGACGACGACTCGATGGTCATCGACCACGGCGAAGGCGCCTACGTCGTCGACATGGACGGCACCCGGTACATCGACTACCAGCTCGGATTCGGCCCCATCGTGTTGGGGCACGCCGATGAGCGGGTGGTACGCGCCGTCCAGGAAGCGGCGGCATCGGGGACGACCTTCGCGATGACCACCGCCCGTGAGATCGAAGCCGCCGAGAGCTTCAAGCGAGCGATCGATTGGGTCGACGCGTTGCGGTTCACCAACACCGGAACCGAGGCGACCATGCACGCCATCCGCCTCGCCCGGGCCCACACGGGCAGGGAACTGATCGTCAAGTTCGAGGGCTGCTACCACGGCGCCCACGACTACGTGCTGTTCACCACCGCCGGAGCTCCCGTCGGCCATCTCGGTTCCCGTCGATCCCCGGTGCCATGGCAGGCATCGTCGGGGATCCCCGAGGCGATCCGGTCCACCGTCCGTGTCCTGCCCTACAACGATCTGGAGGCCGTCGAGCGCGCGTTCGGCAGCGAGGGGCATCGGATCGCGGCGATCCTGGTCGAGCCGATGATGGGCAACTGCTTCGGGATCATGCCGCAGCCCGGCTACCTCGAGGGGTTGCGGAGGATCGCCGACGAGTACGGGAGTGTCCTCGTCTTCGATGAGGTGAAGACCGGGTTCCGGATGGCGCTCGGCGGTGCGGCCGAGGTCTTCGGGGTCGAACCCGATGTGGGGACGTTCGCCAAATCGATGGGCAACGGCTTCCCGATCGCAGCGATCGCCGGTCGGGACGACATCATCCAGGACTGGGCCAAGGGCGGCGTGACCCAGGCAGGAACCTACTCGGGGAACACGGTCGGGGTCGCCGCGGCCAAGGCCACCATCGACATCCTCGCTTCCGGCGAGCCGTACCGGCAGATCCGCAAGTCCGGCGAGGCGCTCATGAACGGGATCGAACGGATCCTCGCCGAGGAAGGCGTGCCCGGCCACGTGGTCGGCCACTGGTCGATGTTCTCGGTCTTCTTCGGCGAGGAGCCGCCGGCCGACTTCCGTGACTCGGCCCATCACGACGCGGACCTGTACGAAGCCGTCGTCCGCGGCATGATCCGGCGCGGCGTGATGCCGGTCGACGACGCCCTCGAACCGTGGTTCATCTCGGCGGCGCACGGCGACCGGGAGGTGGCGCGGTCCCTCGAGGCCTTCGGCGACGCGCTCGTCGAGGCGAAGGGATGACCTGGACGCCCGAGCGGCTCCTGGCCCACCTCGACGAGCTCGGGGTCGCGACGAGGACCGTCCACCATCGTGCCGTCTTCACGGTGGAGGAAGCCAGGACCCTCCGCCATCGGCTCCCCGGGGGACACACCAAGAGCCTGTTCCTGCGGGACAAGAAGGGCCGGATGATCCTGGCGACGATCGACGCCGACCGCAGGGCGGACCTCGAAGCGATCGCGTCTCAGGCAGGGACCAGGCGTCTGTCGTTCGGGAGTCCCCGGCGGCTCGACCTTCGTCTCGGGGTCGTTCCGGGCGCCGTCAGTCCCTTCGCGGTCGTCAACGACCCGGAGGGTCTCGTCCCGGTGTGGCTGGACGCGACGCTGATGGCACACGACGTGGTGTGGCTCCATCCCCTCGACAACACCATGTCCACGTCGATCGCACCCGCAGACCTCGTCCGGTTCCTCGAGACCGTCGGGCATCCACCCGCGTACCTGCGCGACGAGTGATCTGGCGCGTCCCGGCAGCGGGAGGCGGCGGCGACCGGAAGGGGACCCTCAGCGCCTCGGATCGTCGGTGGAGGGCGATCCCGGCGGGGGGAGCAGCGCGTCGAGTTGGGCGATGAGGGCTCGGTCGGTCTCGAAGGCGAGCGGCGGGAGCTCGTCGAGCGCGAACCACCCGACGTCGACGGCATCGTCGCCTGCCTCGAGCCGTCCTCCGGTCACGGTCCCTTCGAACCAGATGCCGACGGTGAGCTTGGCGGGGTCGTGGAAGTTGGATTGGACCCACACGGGGCGGCCGATCTCGGCGATCAGGCCCGTCTCCTCCTCCAGCTCACGCGCCGCGGCGTCTCGGACGTCCTCGCCGTAGTCGACGAACCCGGCCGGGATCGCCCACAGGCCGGCCTTGGTCGCCGCCGGTCCCCGCTTGATGAGCAGCAGGCGCCCCGCGTCGTCGCGGATCACCACGGCAGCCCCGACCCCGGGGTTCCTCCAGTGGATCCAGCCGCAGTCGGGGCATCCCTTGCGGACGCGTCCGCCGGCGCGGACGTCGCCGAGTGCGGTGCCGCAGCGGGGACAGTACGCGTACTCGCCGGGCCAGTGGTCGTGCTCCATGACGCCACGCTACCGACTGGCGGCCGCTCCGGGCCCGGTTCCGGTTGCCGCTAGCCTGGTTCGTCCACGACCAACGGAGGCCGGAGAGTGTTCGAGTACGCGCGAACTGCCGTCGAGGGTGCGCTCGCGGCGGGTGCCACCTACGCCGACGCACGGGTCGTGCTCGCCAAGGAAGAACGCATCGACGTGCAGAACGACACGGTGCAGGCTCTCGATCGGACCGAACAGGCGGGTGTCGGGGTACGGGCGCTGTACGGATCGTCGTGGGGGTTCTTCGCCACGCCGGAATTGACCGAACGGCACGCCAGGCGGGCCGGGGAACGTGCCGCCGAGATCGCCAAGGCCAGCGCCCTGGTGCCGGGGCCTCCCCTCGAGTTCGCCGATGTGCCCGTCGTCGACGCGACCTACGAGACGCCGTTCGAGGAGGACCCGTTCGCCGTCGGGGTGTCCGACAAGGTCGACCTGTTGCTCGAGGTGAACCGCATCGTCGGGGCCGTCGACGGGATCGCGATCGCCCAGTCCTCGATGACGTTCTGGGACACCGACAAGTGGTTCGTCTCGTCTCAGGGCCACCGGATCCATCAGCATCTCGTCGAGTCCGGCGGCGGGTTCGACGCCACCGCCGTGGGTGAGCGCGAGATCCAACGGCGGTCGTATCCCCAGTCGTTCGGTCAGTTCGAGACGGGCGGTTACGAGGTCGTTCGACGATGGGACTTCCCCGGCAACGCCCAGCGGATCGCCGAAGAGGCTGCTGCGCTGTTGACCGCCGATGAGATGGAAGAACGCGAGACGGCACTCATCTTGGAATCGTCGCAACTGGCCCTGCAGATCCACGAGAGCGTCGGCCATGCGATCGAGCTGGACCGCATCCTCGGCTGGGAAGCGGCCTTCGCCGGCACGTCCCATCTCGAGCTCGCCGGCCTCGGTACGCACCGCTACGGATCGGACCTGATGAACATCACGGCGGACGCCACCCTCCCGGGAGCGCTGGGGACCTTCGGCTACGACGATGAAGGCACGGCGGCCCAACGGGTCGACATCGTCAGGGACGGGATCTGGGTCGGGGTGCTGTCGGGACGGGACACGGCGGCGATCGCCGGCCTTCCGCCGGGCGGGATGGTCCGGGCGGACGGCTACAACCGGCTCCCGATGGTTCGGATGACCAACGTCGGGTTGCTCCCCGGCGACTCGTCGTTGGAGGAGATCATCGCCGACACGAAGGACGGCGTGTACATGGCGACCAACCGGTCGTGGTCGATCGACGACAAGCGGTTGAACTTCCAGTTCGGATGCGAGATCGGATGGGAGGTGAAGGACGGGAAACTGGGACGGATGCTGAAGAACCCGACCTACACCGGGATCACTCCCCGATTCTGGGCCACCTTGGATCGGCTCGCCGGTGAGGACGAGTGGGTCTTCTGGGGGACGCCGAACTGTGGGAAAGGCCAACCGATGCAGGTCGCCCACACCGGCCATCCGGCGTCGCCCGCCCGGTTCTCGCAGGTTCGGGTGGGGGTGCGGGCATGAGCCGCGCCTCGGATCTCGTCGAAGCAACCCTCGCCAGGGTCCCCTCCGGCGTCGACGCCGACGCTCGGGCTTCGGTGGGGAACCTCGCCTTGACCCGGTTCGCCAACGGATTCATCCACCAGAACGTCGCCGAGGACTCCGAGACGCTGTCGTTGCGGGTCGCCGTCGACGGGCGGGTGGCGTTGGCGACGACCACCAACACGTCCACCGCAGGTCTCGATGCGCTGGTCGATTCTGCGGTCGCCGCGGCCCGGCTGTCTCCGGTCGATCCGGACTGGCCGGGACCGGCCCCTGCTGCGGCGGTGCCGGGGATCGAGCACTTCGATCCGTCGACGGCCGATGCCTCCCCTCGTGAGCGGGCGGAACGGGTGAGGTCGTTCGTGGAGGCCGGCGCCGGGTTGCTGGCTGCCGGCTACTGCGAGACCAACGGCGGGGAGATCGTGTTCGCCAACACCGCCGGGCAACGTGCGGAAGGGCGGTCGAGTCAGGCCATCTTGGACGGCATCCACCAGACCCCGACCTCTGCCGGGTCGGGGCACGCGGCGGGGGTGTCGCTCGGGAGCCTCGACGCGGGAGCCGTCGGATCGCTCGCCGCCCGACGGGCCCGCGAGTCGGCCGATCCGTTCGACACGAAACCGGGGGAGTACGAGGTCGTTCTCGCCCCCGAATGTGTGGCGACCATCGCGGTGTTCATGGCGTTCTACGGGTTCAACGCCAAGATGCACCTCGAGGGACGGTCGTTCGCCGAGATCGGCGAGACCCAGTTCGACGAGCGATTCTCGATCTGGGACGACGTCACCGACGACCGGGCGATGGGCGTCCCCTTCGATGCCGAAGGCACCCCCAAGCGCAGGGTCGAGTTCGTCAGGGACGGAACGACGGTGGGCCTCGCCCACGATCGCCGGACCGCCAAGAAGGCCGGTGCCGAATCGACCGGTCACTACGGGCCCGGCTCCGAGTCGTACGGGCCGTTCCCGACGAACGTGTTCGTCGGCGGTGGTGACCGCAGCGCCGAGGATCTCATCGCCGAGGTCGAGCGGGGTCTCTACGTGGCGACGTTCAACTACTGCCGGGTGCTCGACCCGAAGTCCCTGTCGGTGACGGGACTGACGCGCAACGGCACGTTCATGATCGAGAACGGACGGATCACCGGGGCCGTCACGAACCTGCGGTTCACGCAATCGTTCGTGGAGGCGCTCGCTCCCGGGCGGGTCCTGGGAGTCGGTACGGACGGGCGGTTCGCCGATTCCGAGTTCGGGGCCGGGTTCATCCACGCGCCGTCCATGCGGTTGGCCGGGTGGAACTTCACCGGCGGGGCGAGCGGCTGATGGCGCGTCCCGACGATCTGGTGGCAGCGGGCATCTTCGCCACCCGCGACGGTGCGGATGCCGCCTGGGGTGTGTTGGCGGCGGCCGGGATCCCGGCGTCGGTCATCGCCGAACCGGGCATGGTGGGTCGGCGGGACTACCTGGTGATGGTCCATCGCGAACGGCTCGACGACGCCCAGGCGCTCATCGCCGCGGGTCGGTCCTGAGGAGGGAGAGCGTCAGGCGTCGCTGGGCTGCTCGGCGGTCTTCGCCGTCGTCGTGGGAACCGATCGGGTCATGCGCAGGAAGGTCCAGCCGACCGGGATCAGATAGGCGAAGTACGACACGAACGTCAGCAGCGACGGGTCGGCTCGCCAGCCGAAGATGCTCTTCAGGTACCGGGCGATCGCGAAGCGGTCGGGGTCCAGGAACCCGATGTGGAAGAGCTTGTCGACATAGGTCGGGAGGAGACCGACCTCCTGGAACTCGTTGACCGCCTTGGCGACAAGTCCGGCGGCGAACAGGATGATGAGGATGCCGGTCACCCGGAAGAACTTGCGGAGGTCGATCGCTTCGGCGCCGCGGTAGAAGCCGTAGCCGATGGCGATCGCGGCCGCGATGCCGAGGATCGCCCCGACGAGCTGACCGGCGCCGGCATCCTCGCCGACCGTGGTCGAGATGAGGAACAACGCGCTCTCGAGACCTTCGCGGAGGACGGCGACGAAGGCGATCGACGCCAACGCCAGCGTCCCGCCGACCGTCAAGGCCACGTCGACGCTCATCTCGAGCTTGTCGCGCATCTGGCGGGCCTGGCGCCCCATCCAGAAGATCATCCAGGTCAACAGCCCGGCGGCGGCCAGGGCGACGATCGCCTCGACGAGGTTCTCGGCGACACCTTCGAGCTCTCCGACGGTGATCCACAGGACGGCGCCGACGAGGAGGGAGACGGCGGCAGCGCCGAGGGTCCCGACCCAGATCCATCGCTTCTGATCCGATCGTTGGACCCGATCGACGTAGGCGAGGAGGATGGCGACGATGAGGGCGGCCTCGACCCCCTCACGAAGCATCAAGAGGAACGATGCCACCGGACTGGTCCTTTCGGTTCGTCGGTCTGACCGGACGGACAGTAATTCGCACCATCAGGATAGTGCAAACCGGGTTGGGCGCGATCCTCGGACGCGACGAACCTCCCCGGGGTGCGGCCTGGGGAGGTTCGGTCAGGGTCGGTCGGCTCAGTGGTCGTGGTCGTGGTCGTGACCTTCGCCGGCCTCGTGCTCGGCGATTTCCTTACGGACCGCATCCATGTCCAGATCGTTGATCTGCTTGATCAGGTCGTCGAGGACCTGTTCGGGCAGTGCGCCGGGCTGCGAGAAGACGCCGATCTGGTCGCGGAACGCCATCAGCGTCGGGATCGAGCGGATCCCGAAGTACCCGGCCAGCTCGGGCTCGGCCTCCGTGTCGACCTTCCCGAAGACGATGTCGGGGTACTGCTCGGAGAGCTTCTCGTAGACCGGCGCGAACATCTTGCACGGGGCACACCAGTCGGCCCAGAAGTCGACCAGGACGGTGTCGTTGTCCATGATCGTCTTCTCGAAGTTGTCCTTGGTCAGGGTGACGGTTGCCATGTTGGGTGAATCTCCGTTCTCGCGCGGGCCAGCCGGTGGCCCTGGTCCCGAGGCACAACGATAATACCCCCCGGGGTATTCCCGCGATCGGGGGCGGAACCAGACGGCGCCGAACCGGTAGCCTCCCCATCGATGACCCCCAGCGTCCCCATCGTCGAGTTCCGTGGCGTCGGGCTTCGAGTCGGGACGACCACGATCCTGCGCTCGGTCGATCTCGTCGTCGATCCCGGCCAGGCGATCGGGTTGTTCGGCGCCAACGGCGCAGGGAAGACCACCCTGCTGCGTGTCCTCGGCACGCTGAGCCGACCCACCGAAGGTCTCGCCCGCGTGCTCGGCGTCGACCTGACGACGACGGACCGCTACGACCTTCGTCCCCGGATCGGGCTCGTCGGTCACACCCCCGCGCTCTACCCCGAGCTGACCCTCCGCGAGAACCTCGCCTTCGCCGCCGAGGTCATGGATGTGGCGCGAAGCCGGGTCGACGAGGCCCTGGCCATGGTGGGACTCGCCGGCGCCGCCGAGCGCCCGGCCGGAGCCTGTTCCCACGGCATGCAGCGGCGAGCCGAGTTCGCCAGGGAGCTCATGGTCGAACGCGATCTGTTGCTCCTCGACGAGCCCCATTCCGCCCTCGACCGCGACGCGGTGGATCTCGTCGAGGGTCTCGTCGCCCGGACGTTGGACCGGGGCGGCGCGGCGGTGCTCGTCTCGCACGATCGGGACCGGGTGGCGAAGATGGCCGACCGCTGCGTCGAGCTCGAGGCCGGTGTGCTGCGGTGAGCGGGATCCGACGTCAAGCCCTCGCCGTGGCCCGGCGCGATCTCGCCAGGGAACGCCGCCGCGGTGAGGTGCTGTGGGTCACCGTCCCCTTCGGGATCATCGCCCTGCTGTTGGTTCCCCTCGCCATCGGCACCGATCAGGCCACCTTGCACCGTGTCGGACCCGGTCTGTACTGGGTCGTCGTGCTCCTCTTCGGTGTCCTCGTCGGCGTCCGCGGCGCAGCCGATGAGACCGGCCCGCAGCGCGACGCCGCCGCCCTCCTCGGTCTCGATCCCGTCGCCGTGTTCGCCGGTCGGGCGCTCGCCACCTCGTCGTTGCTGGTGGTCTTCGAGCTGGTCGTCGGCGTGGCCGCCATCGCCTTGTACGACATCGACCTGATCGGCGTGGGATGGCTGGCGTTGGTGGTGCTGCTCGTCGCGATCGGACTCGGGACCTTGGCGACCATCGCCTCCTCCATCGTCGCCTCCGGGGCGGGGACCGCGGCGCTCGTCCCGCTCCTCGTCGCTCCGCTCGCCATCCCGCTGCTGCTGGGCGCTACCCAGTCGCTCGATGGCTTGCGCCAGGGGACAAGTATCCTCTCATGGATCTTGCTGATGATCGTCGTCGTGCTCGTCTTGGGCATCGTCGGGGTCGTCAGCTCCGGACCCCTCCAGGAGAGCCGATGACCGCCCAAGCCGAGATCCGGGACCGGCGCTGGCCCTGGTACGTGGCCGTCGTCGCCGTCGCGGTCGCTCTCTCGTTGTCGATGATCAGTCCACCCGATGCCGTTCAAGGCGACCTCATCCGGATCATGTACATCCACGTCCCGGCCGCGTGGCTCGCGTACCTGGCGTTCACCGTCACCCTCGTCGGCAGCATCGGCTACCTGGCGACCAAGCGGATGGTCTTCGACCGGCTCGCCGCCTCGTCGGCCGAAGTGGGGGTCTACTTCACCGGCCTGGCCATCCTCCTCGGCATGATCTGGGGCAAACCCACGTGGGGCGTGTGGTGGACCTGGGACGCCCGCCTGACCCTGACCGCGATCATGTTGTTCGTCTACCTCGGGTACCTGGCGTTGCGACGTGCGACGCCCGATCCGGACGCCAGGGCCAAGCGCAGCGCCATCTTGGGGGTGCTCGCCATCGTGCAGATCCCGATCGTGCACTTCTCGGTCGTGTGGTGGCGCACCCTCCATCAGCCACCCAGCATCATCCGGCCCGACGGACCCGCCATCCAGGATCCGCTCATGGTCATCGCCCTGATCGCCGGTGTGGTCGCCTTCACGGTCGTGTACGTGGCGCTGGTCGCCAAACGGATGGAACTCGCTCGGATCGAGGACGCCATCGTCGCCCGCGAAGCCACCTTCGAGCGTCCCGTCGCCGGCGAGGCGGTCGTCGCCCCCGACCTGTCGCCGGAGCCCGGAGGCGCTCGATGAGCGGCCAATGGGCGTGGGTGACCTTCGCCTATCTCGTCTTCTATGGGACGCTGGCGCTGTTCGTCGGATCCATCGCGTGGAGGCTGCGTCGCGGACGGGCACGGATCGAGGAACGGCCGTGAAGCGGTACTGGAAGTTCCTCGTCCCCGCCGGCCTCGCCGTCGTGGCACTGGGCTTCCTCATCGCCAATCTCAACTCGAACCTCGTCTACTTCAACACCCCCACCGAGCTGATGCAGCGACAGGCCGACGACGCCAGGCTCCGGCTCGGCGGGCAGGTCGTTCCCGGCACCGTCGCCGAATCCGCCACCGGCGCCGTCTTCGAGGTGACCGACGGTCGCGAGACGGTGCTCGTCGACCACACCGGAGCGCCGCCGGACCTGTTCCAGGAGGGCATCGGCGTCGTGGTCGAGGGATCGTGGGACGGCTCCGAGTTCCACTCCGACACGATGCTCGTCAAGCACGACGAGAACTACTCACCCGAGAATCCCGACGAGCCCTTCCCCGGATCGTGATCGCCCTCCTCGGATACCTCGGCGTTCTCCTCGGTCTCGTCTCGGCGTCGACGTTGGCGTACACCGGCGTGCGCGCCGTGCGCCGGGGCGGGCGGGTCGACGAGTCCGTGCGCTGGTCCGTCACCGGCCTGGCCCTCGGCGCGGTGGTTGCGTTCGCCGCCCTCGAGCTCGGTGTGCTCACCCACGACTTCTCGATCGCCTACATCGCCCGGAACACGGCGACCACGACCCCCTTCGTGTTCCTCCTCGCCAGCGGATGGGCCGCGCTCGAAGGCAGCATCGTCCTGTGGGGACTGATGCTGGCGGGCTTCACATGGGTGCTGGCGGGCAAGGTCCGCGGGGACGACCGGCTCGGGGTGGGCGCGTTGGCGGTCATGGGCGCCGTGGCGGTCTTCTGGTTCGGGATGATGGCCTCGGTCGCCAATCCGTTCGCCATCTGCACCGAGGTCGTCGGTGGTGCCTGCGCGTCGAGCTCCTGGCTCCCGATCGGGAACGCCGTCGCTCCCCTCGAAGGGTTGGGGCCGAACCCGCTCCTGCAGAACCACATCCTGATGGCGATCCACCCGCCGATGCTCTACCTCGGCTACGTCGGGTTCACGGTCCCGTTCGCCTTCGCGATCTCGGCACTCGCGCAGGGCATCCAGGGGAAGGCCTGGCTCGTGCGGACCCACCGCTGGTCGCTGATCGCGTGGCTGTTCCTCACCGCCGGGATCATCCTCGGTGGATGGTGGTCCTACGAGGTGCTCGGCTGGGGCGGCTACTGGGCGTGGGATCCGGTCGAGAACGCCGCCTTCCTCCCGTGGCTGATCGGTACGGCGTTCATCCACTCGGCCATCGTGCAGGAGCGTCGGGGCATGCTCCAGGCCTGGAACTTCGTGCTCGTCATCGCCACCTTCGCGCTCACGATCCTCGGCACGTTCCTCACCCGCTCCGGGGTGATCGCCTCGGTGCACAGCTTCTCGCAATCGCTGATCGGGCCGGCGCTGCTGGCGTTCCTCGTCGTTCTCCTCGTCTCGTCCCTGGCGCTGTTCGCCACTCGGATCCACCTCGTCGCCTCCTCGCCGCGTCTGGACTCGGTGGTGTCGAGGGAAGGGTTCTTCCTGGTCAACAACCTGATCCTGACGCTCTTCGCCTTCACCGTCCTGCTCGGCACGCTGTACCCGCTGATCATCGATGCCCTCAGTGGTCGGGAGGTCTCGATCGGTCGGCCGTTCTTCGACCGGGTGACCATCCCACTGGCCTTCGCGCTGCTCCTGGCGGTCGGGGTCGGATCCATCGCACCGTGGCGGGTCGCCAAACCCCAGATCCTCTGGCAGCGCACCCGCGGAGGCATCGCGACGGGACTCGTCGCCGCCGCCTTCGCCGTGGTCGTCGGCGTCTCGTCGATCCCGGTGCTCGGGGTGATCGCCCTGGCCGGCTTCGTGATCGGAACGATCGTCGGGTTCTTCCTCCGGCAGGCCGGGGCCAGGCGCGCCACGGGATCCGGAGGTCGGGAGGCGGCCTGGACGGTGTTCCGCAACGACCTCGGGTACTGGGGTGGACAGATCTCGCACATCGGCCTCGCGCTGCTGGCCGTGGCCATCGCCACCTCGTCCGCGCTCGCGGTGCGCGGCCAACTGCAGCTGGCCGTCGGGGACAGCGGGATCGTCGACGGGTACTGCGTGCGGTACGACGGCACCTTCCAGGAGGTCACGCCCAACCGCATCGTCGACGGGTCGACCATGACGCTGCTGCGTGACGACTGCTCCACGTTCGTCGCCGAGCTGGCGCCACGGGTCAATCGGTATCGCGGGGCCTCCCAGGCCATCGCGTCGCCGGCCGTCCACACCGGCATCCTCGAGGACGTGTACCTGTCGATCGCCGGCGGATCGTCCGAGACCATCGCTCTCGACGTGTTCATCTTCCCGCTCCAGTGGCTCGTGTGGGTCGCCGGGGGCATCATGATCCTCGGCGGCTTCGTCGCCCTCGGACGCAAGGTGCGTCGCCGCGATACGCTGCCGGTGACGGCACCCGATCCGGAGGAGAGCCGTGTCTGAACGGGCTCGGAACCTGATCGTCGGGGCGGTCTCGGTGGCCGCCCTGGTCGTCATCGTCGTCGGTCTCGCCGGACGGTCGGGCCCGACCGTGCCGACCCCCCAAGCGCGGGCCTATCAGCTCGAGATCAGACTCAAGTGCCCGTTCTGTGTGGGGGAGTCCCTCGCAGATTCGCAGTCCGGCGTCGCGCGCGATCTCCGCGTGCTGATCGAGCGGCGCATCGCCGAGGGTGCCACCGATCAGGAGATCATCGACGAGTTCGTCGCCAACTACGGCGAATCCATCGTGCTCGACCCCGGAGGCAAACGCTGGGGTATCGCCCTGTGGGCGCTTCCGGTGCTCCTCGGTGCCGTGGGTGTCTACGCGGTCGTGCGGCTCCGGCGACCGGACGAGACGCCGGTCGACTCGGAGGTCGGGTCCCGATGAACGCCGAGCGACTGCGCCTGGTCGATCAGCTCGAACAGGTCGAGCGCGACCTCGTCGAGCTCGACGAGCAGGTCGCCACCGGTGAGCTTGACGTCGAGACCCATGCCCGGCTGGTCGCGTCCTATCGGGCCGAAGCGGACGAGCTCCGCCGGCTCATCGCCGAGGTCCCCGACGACGGAGCGAAGGAAGTCGACATCGTGCCGTACCGGTCGCGGAGGCGGGTCCTGGCCGGCGCGGCGATCCTCGTCGTTGGTGTCGTGGTCGTCTCGTTCCTCGGTGTGCGGTCCCTCCAGGACCGCCCGTCCAACGCGCTGAACGGCGTCGTCGGCGACGTGGCGCGGTCGGGAGGGGTCGATCTGGACCAGGTCAGCAACGAGGAGATGGAGGCGGTCATCGCCGACAACCCGGACATCCTCGGGATGCGGATGGCCCTCGCCCGCCGCTACTTCGAGGAAGGCACCTTCGACAAGGCGCTCGATCACTACATGGTCGTCCTCGAGCAGGAACCCAACGCCGAGGCGCTCGCCAACGTCGGATGGATGACGTTCCTGTCGGGGCGTCCCGACGTGGCGGTCACCTTCGAGGAGCGCGCCATCGCGCTCGATCCGGGCTACACGCCGGCGTACTGGTTCCTCGCCAACGTTCGGATGTACGGCCTCGACGACCCGGAGGGGGCCGCCGAGCCGCTCCGAACGCTGCTGTCCGCCGACGGCGTCCCCGACGACATCAGGGCCCAGGCCGCCGAGATGCTCGCCTCGGGCAGCGACGGATGACCCAGACGAGCGCGACCGAGGCGACGCCACGGTCCCAGATCACGGTGGTCGTGGCGATCGTCGTGGGTGTCCTCATCGTGGGGCTGGGCATCGTCTTCGCCGGCCGTTTCGGCACCGACGTCACCGTCGCCGCCTCGCCCCTGATCGGCGAACCCGTTCCCGATCTGACGTTGCCCTTCCTCGAAGAGGACGGGGAGATGTCGTTCACCGACATGCGTGGCGAGATCCTCGTGATCAACTTCTGGGCGTCATGGTGTCTGGCGTGCCGAGAGGAGCACGGGGCGCTGGTGGCGGCCTCGACGAACTACGCGGACTTCGGGGTGACGTTCATCGGCGTCAACTACCAGGATTCCCTCGAGCCCGCCCAACAGTTCCTCGACGAGCTCGGACGGGGCGACGAGTACGTCTACGTCGTCGACGACGATTCCACGGCCGGGTTCGCCCTCGGTGTGCTCGGGATCCCCGAGACGTTCTTCGTCGACCGCGACGGGATCATCGTGGGCAAGATCAGCGGCCCGACCACCTACGAGCTGCTGTCGAGGACCCTGGACAACATCATCGTGGGCAAGGCCGTCGACTCCGTCAAGACCGGCGAGGTCCAGAACCGCTGAGGACCGCACGCCGGCGGGCCTGAAGCCCGCGGTACCATCTGGTGCCCTCGATGCCCCGAAGGAGGACGCCGCGTGCCCAGCCAAGCCGACCACCGGTTGCCCCGCACGGTCATCCCGACCCACTACCGCCTCACCGTCGAACCGGACCTCGCGCAGGCGCGCTTCACGGGTCGGGTCTCCGTCGAGGTCGACGTCGTCGAGGCGGTGGGCGCCGTCGTCCTCAACGCTGCCGAACTCGAGATCCGCGACGTCGCCCTGGTGTCGCCGGCGGGGGAACGCATCGTCGCCAACGTCACCATGGACGAGGCCGCCGAACGAGCGACCCTCACGCTGGAGCGCCCCGCCGCGGCCGGGCCATGGAGGTTGGAGGCGTCCTTCACCGGTGTCCTCAACGACAAGCTCCGCGGGTTCTACCGGTCGACCTACACCGACGCGTCCGGGAACGAGAAGGTGATCGCCACCACCCAGTTCGAGGCCACCGACGCCCGCCGGGCCTTCCCCTGCTGGGACGAACCGGACCTCAAGGCGACCTTCGAGGTGACCCTGGTGGTCGACGAGGGCCTCTTCGCGGTCTCCAACGGGCCACAGGTCGCGAGGGAACCTGCAGGCGAAGGGAAGGTCGCCATCCGGTTCGCCCCGACGATGAAGATGTCCACCTATCTGGTGGCGTTCGTCGTCGGCGACCTGGTCGCCACCGAACCGGTGGACGTCGACGGGACGCTGTTGAGGATCGTCCATCAGCCCGGCCAGGAGCACCTGACGCCCTTCGCCCTCGAGGTCGGTGCCCACGCCTTGCGCTACTTCACCGACTACTACGGGATCCCGTACCCGGGCGACAAACTCGACATGATCGCCATCCCCGACTTCGCATGGGGAGCGATGGAGAACCTCGGCGCGATCACGTATCGAGAGACGGCGCTGCTCGTCGATCGGGACACGGCGACCCAGGCGGAGCTCATGCGGGTCGCCGACGTCATCGCGCACGAGATCGCCCACATGTGGTTCGGTGATCTCGTCACGATGAAGTGGTGGAACGGGATCTGGCTCAACGAGGCGTTCGCCACCTTCGCGGAGATGAAGTGCGTCGACGCCTACCGCCCGGATTGGCAACGCTGGCTCGCGTTCGCCGCCTCCCGGGCGGGATCGATGGAGACCGACGCCGTCGCCAGCACCCGGCCCATCGAGTTCCCGGTCGCCTCACCGGAAGATGCCAACGAGATGTTCGACGCCCTCACCTACCAGAAGGGCTCGTCGGTCCTGCGGATGCTCGAGCAGTACCTGGGTGAGGACCGATTCCGAGCCGGCATCTCGGCGTACCTCGAGCGGCACGCCTACGGGAACACCGAGACCGCCGACCTGTGGGCGGCGCTCGAGGACGTCACCGGGGAACCGGTCGCCGAGATCATGGACGGATGGATCTTCACCGGCGGGTTCCCCGAAGTGCACGTCGACGGCGGTCCCGCGGACTACCGCCTCGAGCAGCGACGGTTCCGGTACCTCGGCGACGACGAGACCGTCTGGAAGATCCCGCTGTTGTACCGCAGCGACTCGGGCCGGGCGCGGCTCCTCATGGAACGACGGACCCAGGAGCTGCACGCCGGCCCCCACCTGCTCCTCAACGCGGGTGGAGACGGGTTCTACCGGATCCGGTACGCCCCCGAGCTCGCGGCCGACGTCGTCGCCCGGATGGCGGACCTCGAAGAGGCCGAACGCTACTCGGTGGTCTCCGACCGGTGGGCGTTCGTGCTCAGGGGCGCCGAGCCGGCGGCGAGCTACCTGAGGCTGATCGAGCAGCGGTCGGACGAGACCGAGCCGGACCTGTGGGGCAAGATGCTCGCCGGTCTCGGTGAACTCGCCCGTGTCGTGTCCGGCGCCGATCGACCGGCGCTGCAGCGGTTCGTTCGCGACCTGGTCCGCTCCCAGGTCGATCGCCTCGGATGGGAACCCGGCCCGGGGGAGGACGACCGGACCCGTCGACTGCGGGGGCTGCTCCTGCGGTCGCTCGGCACCCTCGGCGCCGACGACCATGCCACCGAACGGGCCTTCGAGCTCCTGGCCCGGGTCGAGGTCGATCGGACGGCGGTCGATGCGGAGGTCGCCGATGCCGCGCTCGGCATCACGGCGTGGAACGGCACGATGGCCGAGTTCGAACACTTCCTCGAACGGTCCCGGCAGGCGGACAATCCCCAAGATGTCGTCAAGTACCTGCGGGCGGCGGCTTCGGTACCCGAAGCGGACGCGGCGAAGCGCATGTTCCAGATGGTCCTCGACGGTGACGTCCGCGCCCAGGATTCGTTCTGGGTCCTCGCCATCCTCTTGGGCCATCGCACCAACGGCCCGCTGGTGTGGGAGCTGATGAAGGCGCAGTGGAACGCCATGTTGGCGGTCATCCCCCCGTCGACGGCTCGGCGCATCCTGGATCTGGTGCCGTACCGTTCCGAGCCCGACGTGGCCGCCGACATCGAAGCGTGGCTGGCCGATCATCCGGTCCCGGGCGGGGAGAAGTACGCGGCCCAGCAGGTCGAGCTGATGAAGGTCCGGGTCGGGTTGCGGCAGCGGGAAGCGCCGCGGTTGGGCGAAGCACTGGGCGCCTGATCAGTCCTCGACGCGGCGAAGGATCGCCTTCAGGTGGATCTGATGGGGCTGACCGACCGCACCCATGTACAGGTCGTAGCGGAGGGTGTCGCCGTCGACGACGAGGTTCCGTTCCACCGAGTCGACCTGCTTGGCCGACGGTGTGCGCCCGACGATCTGTGAGCGCAGCGACAGGGTCGTGCCGTCGATCGGTCCGGCGTCGACCTCGACGATGCCGCTCGGTTGGGCGATGACGAGCTCGGCCGCCGTCGCCGCCGGGGCGCGGTAGTAGCCGGCCTCGGCATGGAGGGGCTCGCCGGTCGCGGCGTGCCAGGTCCGTTGTCGGTAGGCGAGGAACGGTTTGCCGACGTGGGAGATGACGATCTCCTCCCGATACGCGAAGGGGTCGATCGTCGGATAGATCCCGGTGCCGTCGCCCTTCCACGTTCCGAGGAGGAACGCCAGGGGAGCGATGTCGGGATGGACGGCCGGGCTCATGGATGCAGGCTACCGCGGCGGGCGGGGGCCGTAGCTCCTGGCCCGCGAGCCGAGACGGTCGCCGACGCGGATGGCGGGGGGCCGATCGCCGCGACGGTAGGCTCCGTGGCGTCACCGACCGCGCAGGAGGCACCCGTTGGAGATCGTCGTCGATGGCTCACCGCTGACGATCGACCAGGTCGTGGCTGTCGCCCGCAAGGAGGCTGCTGCGGTCCCCGGCGGCGATCTGGAGTCCAGGATGCGGCCCGCCAGGGATCTGGTGGAGCGGGTCGTGGCTCGCGACGAGACGGTCTACGGCATCACCACCGGATTCGGCGCCCTGGCCAGCACCCGGATCGACCCCTCCCGGGCCGCCGAGCTCCAGGTCGACCTCCTCCGCAGTCACGCTGCCGCGGTGGGGCCCTTGCTGCCATCCGAGGTGGTCAGGGCCATGCTGCTCCTGCGAGCCCGCACCCTGGCCCAGGGCCACTCCGGCGTGCGGCCGGTGGTCGTCGAGCTGCTCCTCGAGCTGCTCCGCAGGGACCTGCTTCCCGCCGTCCCCGGTCAGGGATCGGTGGGCGCCTCGGGTGACCTGGCACCGTTCGCTCACCTCATGTTGCCGCTCATCGGCGAAGGCGCCATCGTCGTGGACGGCGCTCCCGTCCCTGCCTCCGAGGTCCTCGCCGACCACGGCATCGTTCCGCTCCAGCTCGAAGCCAAGGAGGGCCTGAGCCTCCTCAACGGCACCGAAGGGATGCTGGCGATGGGCTGCCTGGCGGTCGATCGAGCCCGGGTTCTGGTGGATTCGGCCGACGCCATCTGCGCCATGTCCGTCGAGGCGTTGATGGCCTCCGCACGGCCCTTCCAAGCCCGCATCCACGCCCTTCGTCCCCACCCCGGTCAGGTCACCTCGGCGGCGCGGATCGCCTCGCTCATCGACGGCTCCGAGATCGGCTCCAGTCATGCCGACGACTTCACCCATGCCGTTCAGGACGCCTATTCGCTGCGCTGCGCCCCCCAGGTCCACGGTGCCGTCAGGGACACGATCGCCCACGCCGAGCGGGTGCTCGGCATCGAGCTGGGCTCGGTGGTCGACAACCCCATCGTCTTCGCCGACACCGGTGATGTCGTGTCGGGTGGCAACTTCCACGGCCAGCCCCTCGCCTTCGTGCTCGACTTCCTGGCCGTGGCGTTGACAGAGCTGGGCTCGATCTCCGAGCGCCGCACGGACCGGATCCTCGATCCCGACCGGTCGTCGGGGCTCACCCCGTTCCTGGCCACCCGCCCCGGTATCGACTCGGGCTACATGCTGACCCAGTACACCGCGGCGTCGCTGGTGGCCGAGAACCGTGTCCTTGCACATCCGGCATCGGTCGAGTCGATCCCGACGTCGGGCCTGCAGGAGGATCACGTATCGATGGGGTGGGGCGCGGGCAGGAAACTGTTCGACGTGATCGACAACACGACCCGGGTCCTGGCGGTGGAGCTGATCTGCGCGGCCCAGGGGATCGAGCAGCGGGCGCCGCTGCGACCCGCCCCCGCCACCGGTTCGATGCTCGAGACGCTCCGGGGGCGAGTACCGAGGCTGGTGGAGGATCGGCCACCGGGGCCCGACATCGAAGCCGCCGCCGACCTGATCAGGGCCGCCGCGTTCGCCACGGACCGATAGGAGGAGCACCCATGTCCGGACCACGCCCCGTCCGAGCGCCCCGCGGGAACGAGCTGTCGACCAGAGGATGGCTCCAGGAGGCGGCGCTGCGCTGTCTCATGAACAACCTCGATCCCGAGGTCGCCGAGAACCCCGACGCGCTCGTCGTCTACGGCGGCCGCGGCAAGGCGGCTCGCGACTGGGAGGCGTTCGACGCCATCGTCGCTTCCCTCCGGTCCCTCGAGGCCGACGAGACGCTCCTGGTGCAATCCGGCAAGCCGGTGGGGATCTTCCGGACCCACGAGATGGCGCCCAGGGTCCTGATCGCCAACAGCCTGCTGGTGCCCGACTGGGCCGACTGGGAGCACTTCTGGGAGCTCGAGGCACAGGGGCTCACGATGTACGGCCAGATGACCGCCGGCTCGTGGATCTACATCGGCACCCAGGGCATCCTCCAGGGCACCTACGAGACCTTCGCCGCCATCGCCAAGCAGCGCTTCGACGGCACCCTCCGCGGGACGTTGACGCTGACCGCCGGCCTCGGGGGGATGGGCGGCGCCCAGCCGCTGGCGGTCACCATGAACGACGGCGTTGCCCTCGTCGTCGAGGTCGATCCGGCCCGGATCGACCGTCGTTTGGAGACCCGCTACCTCGACGAGCGCGTGGACGATCTCGACGACGCCCTCGCCGAGGTCCTCGCGGCCAAGGCCGCCGGCCGGGCACTGTCGGTCGGGGTCCTCGGCAACGCCGCCGAGGTCTTCCCCGAGCTCCTCCGGCGGGGCGTCGCCGTCGACATCGTCACCGACCAGACCTCGGCCCACGATCCCCTCAACGGGTACATCCCCCGCGGGATGACCTTGGCCGAGGCGGCCGAGCTCCGAGCCGAGGACCCCGCGGTGTACGTCGAAGCTGCCCGGGCCTCGATGGCGATGCACTGCGAGGCGATGGTCGGGTTCCAGCGCCGAGGAGCCGAGGTGTTCGACTACGGCAACAACCTGCGGGCCGAAGCGAGGGAGGGCGGCTTCGCCGAGGCGTTCTCGTACCCGGGTTTCGTTCCTGCCTACGTCCGGGATCTCTTCTGCGAAGGCAAGGGTCCGTTCCGTTGGGTGGCGCTGTCGGGCGACCCGGCGGACATCGCCGCCACCGACGCGGCGTTGAAGCGCCTCTTCCCCGGTGATGCCCACCTGCACCGTTGGCTCGACATGGCCGCCGATCGGGTCGCCTTCCAGGGGCTCCCGGCTCGGATCTGCTGGCTCGGATACGGGGAGCGAGCGAAGGCCGGGCTGATGTTCAACGACCTGGTCGCCGAGGGCGTCGTGTCGGCGCCGATCGTCATCGGCCGGGACCACCTCGATTCGGGATCCGTCGCCTCGCCCTACCGCGAGACCGAGGACATGGCCGACGGCAGCGACGCCATCGCCGACTGGCCGATCCTCAACGCCTTGTTGAACACGGCCTCGGGAGCGGCTTGGGTCGCCGTGCACCACGGCGGCGGTGTCGGGATGGGCAAGTCGATCCACGCCGGGGCCCAGGTCGTCGCCGATGGCACCGAGGAGGCCCGGATCCGCCTAGAGCGGGTCCTCACCAACGATCCGGGAACCGGCGTGATGCGGCACGTCGACGCCGGGTACCGCCGAGCGATCGAGGTCGCGGAGGAACGGGGCGTGCGGATCCCGATGGCGCGGTGAGCGACCCCGGCGCTCTGGTCGTCGGCGGCATCGGGGAGCTGGTGACGAACGCGTCCGACGTCCCCGGCGACCTGGCGGTGCTCCATGACGCCGCCGTCGCCATCGAAGCCGGGACGGTGGTGTGGGTCGGCGACGAGACCCGGCTTCCCGGGCCCTACCGGGGCTTGCCGGTCCTCGACGTCGCCGGCCGGGCTGTCGTTCCGGGCTTCGTCGACGCCCACACCCACGTCGTGTTCGCGGGCGACCGCGCCGACGAGTTCGCTCGTCGTCTTGGAGGTGAGCGGTACGAGGACCGCCTCGCCGCCGGCGGGGGCATCCTGTCGACGGTGGCTGCCACCCGGGCCGCCGGCGAGGACGAGCTGGTGGCTCAGGCCGCGGATCGCGTCGAACGCATGCTGCGGGCCGGGACGACGACGATCGAGATCAAGTCCGGCTACGGGCTCGACGTCGAGACCGAACGACGGATGCTCCGCGTCGCCCACCGGCTCGGCCACGAGCTCCCCGTCGATGTCGTCGCGACGTTCCTCGGCGCCCACGTGGTCCCGGCCGAGTACCGCGATCGGCGCGACGCCTACGTGGACCTCGTCTGCGGCCCGATGATGGATGCCTGTGCGCCGTTGGCGGAGTTCTGCGACGTCTTCTGCGACGAGGCCGCTTTCGACGTCGACGAGTCCCGACGCATCCTCGAAGCCGGGATCGCCCATGGTCTTCGCCCCCGTGTCCACGCCGACCAGCTCTCCCGCGTCGGGGCCGCACGGCTGGCCGCCGAGGTCGGAGCGGTCGCCGCCGACCACCTCGACCATGTCAGCGACGAGGATCTGGCCGCGCTCGCGGAGGCCGGTACGGTGGCGGTGTTCCTGCCGGGCGTGTCGCTGTCGATGAGGGCGCCGTATCCGGACGCCCGCAGGGCCTGGGACGCCGGGGTGACGGTGGCCATCGCCACGGATTGCAACCCGGGCACCGCATGGATGGAGCGGATGTCGTTCATGGTGGCCCTGGCGGCGATCGAGATGGGGCTCACGCCCTCTCAATCGCTGTGGGCGGCGACCCGAGGCGGTGCGCTGGCCCTCGCTCGACCCGATCGGGGGCGACTCATGCCGGGCGACCGCGGCGATCTGGTGGTCCTCGATGCGCCGAGCCATCTGCACATCCCGTACCGCCCCGACACCGACCTGGTGGGCGCCGTGGTCGCCGCCGGCAGGGTGGTCGGGCGGTAGCCTTCGGCGGACCATGGCGCTGCATCCGTACCTCGCGCTGGAACACCCGATCCGATTCGCTCACCGGGGGAGCCGCATCCTGTGGCCCGAGAACACGATGCGGGCCTTCGCCGGCGCCGTGGAGGAACTCGGCTACCGCTACCTCGAGATCGACGTGCGCCTCACCAGGGACCGGGTCGTCGTCGTCCACCACGACGCCACACTGGACCGGACCACCGACGGGCATGGTCCGGTGGCACTGCGGAGCTGGGCGGAGCTGTCCGAGCTCGACGCCGCCTACCACTTCGATGCGGAAGGCGGTCATCCGCTCCGCGGTCGAGGCATCGGGATCCCTCGCCTCGCCGACGTCCTCGAGACCTGGCCCGACGTCCATCTCAACATCGACCTCAAGGCGCCCGGCATGGAGTGGGCCGTCGCCGAGGAGATCCGGCTCCACGGCGCCGAGCAGAAGGTGCTCGTCGGGTCGTTCCACGACCGCCGCATCGCCCGCTTCCGCCGTATCACCCGAGGTGCGGTGGCCGTCTCGGCCGGGCCGTCGGCGGTGGCCGCCATGTACGCGGCGTCCCGTCTCGGCCGGACCTTCGCCCGCGAGTTCGCGGCCTACCAGCTTCCCCACGACCATCGGGTCCTGCGGATCGACCGCGAACTCATCGACGCGATCCACGCGTCGGGGGCGCACATCCATCTGTGGACCGTCGACGAGCCTTCCGACATGGACCGGTACCTGGACCTCGGTGTCGACGGGATCGTCACCGACCGGCCGGATCTCCTCAACGGCGTCCTTCGGGAACGGGGCCACGATGTCTGAGGCCTCCGGCGCCAGGATCGGCCGCGTCGTGCGGATCCAGGTGCAACGCGAGCCGTTGAAGGTCCCCCACGGCTACTACGACCCGGCCTACCTGACGGCGGTGCCCGCCGCCGAGCTCGGTGTGGACGGCGTGGTGGGGATCGACCCCGGCGGTCCGATCGTCGACGCCCACCACCGCCGTCATCCCCGGACGCGAGGCGGCGGCAACCGGGCCCTGTCGGTCGGGTTCACCGGCCATTACGTAGCGATGGCGAGGCGCTTCGGAGATCGGGTGGCGCCGGGGATCGCCGGCGAGAACCTGATCGTCGACGGCCCACCGCTGCGGATGAACGACCTGACCGGGGGCCTGATCGTCGTCACCGGGTCGGGAGAGGAGATCGCTCTGGCTCCGCTACGACCCGCAGCCCCGTGCCGGGAGTTCACCACCTTCCTGCTCGGCGGTCGTCAGCCGCGGCCGCGTGACGAGATCGCCGAGGAGCTCGCGTTCCTGTCGGAGGGTACGAGAGGGTTCATCGCCTCGGTCGAGCATCTGGACGGCACGGCGGTCGTGTCCGTCGGCGACGAGGTCTACCTGGCCGGTTGAGGCCCGGGTCGTCGGGTCGCGGTGCGGCGCCCGTTCCACCATGCCAGTGCGGTGCGCCACAGGACGAGTCCCGTGCCGTTGACGGCGATCGTCACCATCACGAACACGACGACGATGGTGGCGCGATCCAACGCCACCGAGCGGAGGAACGCCCCGAGGGGAGCGGCGACGAGCCACGCCAGCGCCGTCCGCCACAGCGCATCGACCGGTCGGGTCAATGCCGGAACGTCGAACAACCCGAAGAAGGGGGCGACCAGGAACCACGACGCGCCGAACACGACGACGGTGCCGACCATCCGCGGGATCGCCGACAACTCGGCGTGGGAGGCGAACCCGACGACGACCAGGAGGATCAGGACGACCATGTCGCCGGCGATCGCTCGCCGGCGCGATGCGGTCCGATCGACGGTGTCTCCGGTGACGGTGGTGGTCATGGGATGCTCCCTCTCGTCGGTGACCGAGAGGCTACCTGCGGCGGCGAGCGATCATCAGCTCCGACCGGTCGGAAGCCTGGCGGCACCGGTGGCGATCAGGGGAAGTACGCCTCCATGATCTCGGTCACCGAACCGCCGTTGACGAACAGCCACACCGGGCACTCGGCGCCCGGGCACATCGACGAGTAGTAGCGGCCCGGCTCGGGCCACTGAGGGAACGGAACCGCCACGAACTCGCTTCCGCCCGTCAGGTCGAGCTGGTAGACGACGGCCCCGTCCGCCACCGGCACCTCCCGGAGCTTCGGGTTCTCGTTGCGGAGGTACCAGGTGATCCCCGCGTCGATGTCGTCCTGGGTGAGATACGGCGTCGACGCCGGTTCGGTCAGGTAGCAGGCGAGGTCGAAGGTCACCGAGTCGGCGCCCGTGGCCACCAGGTAGCCGAACCAGATCCCGGCCGGCAGCGCATCGGTGCCCGGTGTGCACCCCGAGCCCTGGACCCCGGGCTCGGTGGAGACCTTCTCGGGCAGACCCAGCGTGGGCGTGCCGACCAGGTAGACCCGGGGCGGCAGCGTGGTCGTGGTCGTGGTCGTGGTCGTGGTCGTGGCGACCGTCGAGGAGGTGGTCGCCGGAGGCGGGGCCGTGGTCGAGGGCACCGCGGTCGTGGTCGTGGTCGTGGACGGCGCGACCGTCGTCGTCGGGGCAGCCGTGGTGGCTCCCGGTGTCGCGCCCCCGCCCGAACACGCCGCCGCGAGCAGGCCGACGATCGTCGCCACGGCAGCCCATCGTCGTGTGGATCCATGGCTCATGGGAAGTACCTCTCCATGATCTCGGTCACCACCCCGCCGTTGACGTACAACCAGACCGGACACCCGGCGCCCGGGCAGGTGCCCACCGACGAGTAGGTGTGCCCGGGGAGCGGCCAGTCGGCGAACGCCACGGTGAGGTAGAAGTCCGCGTTCCCGTCGAGTTGGTAGACCACGGCGCCATCCGCCACCGGCACCTCCCGGAGCTTCGGGTTGTCGTTGCGGACGTACCAGTCCACGTCGGCGTCGAGGTCGTCCTGGGTGAGGTACGGCAACGACGCCGGTGGACCCAGCAAGCAGGCGAGGTCGAAGGTGACCGAGTGGGTGCCCTTGGTGACGAGGTACCCGAACCAGATCCCCGACGGCAGCTCGTCGGATCCCGGCGAGCATCCCGAACCCTGCACCCCGGGCTCGTCGGTGAGCTCGGGAACCCACGTCGAGCTCGGATCGCCCACGAGGTACACGGTGGTGGCCGTCGTCGTGGTCGTGGTCGTGGTCGTGGTCGTGGTGGTGGTCGTCGTCGGGGTCGTCGTCGACGTCGCGGGCGCCCCGGTGGTGGGAGCGGCCGTCGCCGTCACCGACGACGGCGGCGTCGACGGGGTCGTCGTCGACGGGGGAGCCGCCGGTGTGCTCCCACCCGAGCAGCCGGCCACGATCAACGCCGACATCACGACGAGCAGCGCCGAACGTCTCATACCGAAAGCGTATCTCCGGGCCCATGGAGGGCTCTAGGGCCGACCGGCCCTACCCGGTCCCGGACGCCTCAGAGACGGCTGCGAATGAACTTCGCGCATCGCAGGCAGGGCTAGGCTTCCGTTCCGGAGGCGTACCAGATGACACCGGCCGACTATCTCCCCATCGCCCTCATGGTCCTCCTCGGACTCGGCTTCTCAGGCGTATCGCTGTGGATGTCGTGGCGCATCGCCCCCAACAACCCGACCCCCGAGAAGCTCGCCCCGTACGAATGCGGGATCGTGCCGCTCCAAGAGCCCGTCCAGCGCTTCCCCGTCAAGTTCTACCTCGTCGCCATGCTCTTCGTGATCTTCGACGTCGAGATCGTGTTCCTCTTCGCCTGGGCCGTCCGCATGGACGAGTTCGGATGGGCCGGGATCGCCGCCGTCGGGATCTTCATGCTGCTCCTCCTCGAGACCCTCGCCTACGTCTGGAAGAGGGGCGCTCTCGACTGGAACGTCTCGGTCCGGCGCAGGTACCGACCCGTCGTCGCCCCCGACCTGGAAGAGGAGGCCGCCTGATGGCCGGCGAGGTCCACAACCCCGGGTTCCTCCTCGCGTCGCTCGAGAAGGTCGTCAACTGGGCTCGGACCCGATCCATGTACCCGGCCACGTTCGGCCTCGCCTGTTGCGCCATCGAGATGATGGGGACCGGAGCGTCCCACTACGACCTCTCCCGATTCGGCATGGAGGTCTTCCGCGCCTCGCCCCGCCAAGCCGACCTGATGATCGTCGCCGGGCGGCTGAGTCAGAAGATGGCCCCCGTGCTGCGGCAGGTCTACGACCAGATGGCGGAACCCAAGTGGGTCATCTCGATGGGTGCATGCGCATCCACCGGCGGCATGTTCAACAACTACGCCCTCGTCCAAGGCGTCGACGAGATCGTCCCCGTCGACATGTACGTCCCCGGCTGCCCGCCCGGGCCACAGTCGCTCATGCACGGGATCCTCAGCCTCCACGAGGCGATCAAGTCGGGGGAGATCCGGCACGGGACCGGGGTGATCTGAGATGACCGACGACACCGGAGCCGAGATGCCCGCCGAAGCAGACGTCGACGACGCCCCCACCGCCGAGGTGCCCTTCGTCCCGGACCATCCGGTCCTCGCAGCCCTCGCCGCGCGCCATCCCGACGTGCGGTGGGAGGAACGGGTCCCCGTGGACGGCCCGTACCAGCCCATCGCCCACGTCGAGAGGACCGACCTGGTGGCCTTCGCGGCCTCCGCCAAGGAGCTCGGGTTCGAGACCTTCATCGATCTGTGCGGCGTCGATCATCTCGGCGGACGCCCCCGGTTCGAGGTCGTCGTCGAGCTGCTCGACATGAAGGACCGGCTCCGACTGCGGATCCGCGTGCCGGTCCCCGGGACCGACCCGATCGTTCCCTCCCTGACGCCGGTCTTCGCCGGGGCGGACTTCTACGAACGCGAGACCTGGGACCTGTTCGGCATCGATTTCGAAGGTCATCCGGAACTCACCCGCATCCTCCTCCCCGACGACTGGGAAGGCCATCCCCTGCGGAAGGACTACTCGGTGGGCTCGGTCCCCGTGCAGTTCAAAGGAGCGCACAAGGCCACATGAGCGACACGCCGCACTACCCGGGAGGCGACCGTTTCGCCCCGACCGTCGAGCCGCCCGAAGAGGCGGTCGAGGTCCCCACCGGTGCCGACGAGTTCCGCCGGGTCCACGACATGTGGGTTGCCGGGACCGAGGAACCGCCGTGGCTCGCGGCCGCCACCGACGAAGGTGCCCAGGAGCTGCTCCCCGCCGACGTCGATCCGCGGGTCGACACCGAGGAGGGCTCGGCCGTCGTCGACGACTACCTGGAGCGACCCGACGTCCCCGCCGACGAGCTCCAGATCATCAACATGGGCCCCCAGCACCCCTCCACCCACGGGGTGCTCCGACTCCACCTCGAGCTCGAAGGCGAGACGATCCGACGAGCCAAGCCCATCATCGGCTACCTCCACACCGGCATGGAGAAGACCGCCGAGACCCTCACCTACGTGCAGGGCGCCACCAACGTCACCCGCATGGACTACCTGTCGCCGTTCCACAACGAGCTGGCGTTCGCGCTGGTCGTCGAGCAACTCCTCGGCATCGAGATCCCCGAACGGGCCCAGGCGATCCGCATCCTCATGACCGAGCTCAACCGCGTGGCCAGCCACCTGATCTGGGTCGCCACCCAGGGCATGGACGTCGGCGCCCTGTCGATGATGCTCTACGGCTGGCGGGAACGGGAACGGATCCTCGCCTTCTTCGAGAAGGTCACCGGCCTGCGCATGAACCACAACTACATCAGGGTCGGCGGGGTCGCCGCCGACCTCCCCGACGGGTGGGAAGACGACGTCGAAGACATCCTCGAACAGGTGCCGAAGGGCATCGCCGAATACGAGGAGCTCCTCAACGAGAACCCGATCTTCCTCGACCGGACCGTCGGCGTCGGCGTCATCACCCCGGCCGAATGTCACGCATACGGCGTCACCGGCCCCATCGCCCGGGCCTCCGGCATCGAGTGGGATCTGCGGAAGGCCTTTCCCTACTCGGGGATCGAGCGATACGAGTTCGACGTCCCCACCGGCCAACATGGCGACGTCTACGACCGGTACCTCGTGCGCATGGACGAGATGAAGCAATCGTTCCGCATCGTCCGCCAGATCCTCGATACGATCCCGCCGGGCGACTATCGCAGCGACGACCGCAAGGTCACCCCACCGCCCCGCCTCCGGATCGACCAATCCATGGAAGCGCTCATCCACCACTTCAAGCTCTTCACCGAAGGGTTCAAGGTGCCCGCCGGCGAGGCCTACCAGGCCGTCGAGAGCCCCCGCGGAGAGCTCGGGATGTACCTCGTGTCCAACGGCGGTCCCAAGCCCTGGCGTCTCCACGTGCGCACGCCGTCGTTCGCCGCCGTGCAGGCCCTCCCGGCCATGCTCGCCGATTCGCTGATCGCCGACGTCGTCGCCACCTTGGCGTCGACCGACCCCGTCCTCGGAGACGTCGACCGATGACCAACCCCATCGCCGACTGGAGCCACGCCAACCAGGAACGCGCCCAACAGCTCATGGCGCGTTACCCCGACGTTCGCTCCGCCGTCATGCCGCTGCTGTACATCGCATCGCTCGAACACGGTCACGTCACCGACGAAGGCATGCGCCAGGTCGCCGAGCTCATCGGCCTCACGCCCGCCCAGGTCCACTCGGTGGCCTCGTTCTACACCATGTACAAGCGGGACGGAGTCGGCCGCTACCTGGTGTCGGTCTGCACGTCCATCTCGTGTTTCCTCAGGGGTGCCGACGACGTCCTCGCCGCCGTCGAAGAGGCCACCGGCACGGTCGACGGCGAGACCTCCGACGACGGCATGTTCAGCGTCGAGCACGTCGAATGCATCGGCGCCTGCGGCGGCGCCCCGGCGCTCCAGGTGAACTACGAGTTCGTCGAAGGCGTCACCCCCGACAAGGCCGTGGCGTTGTGTCGCTGGCTCGCCGACGGACGACCCGACGTGGTCCGCTCCGACGAGATGCAGGCGCTGTTCGGCGGCCGCGCCTCCTTCGACCCCGGTCCCGCCGATCCCGAAGGCGCCATCGCCCCCGTCCCGGCCTTCGGTCCCTACGGATCGGCCGCCAGCGGCCCGCAGAGGGCAGGCCGATGACCGACCGGATCCTCACCGTGCGCATGGAGGCCCACCCGCAGGACTCCCACACCCTCGCCACCTACGAGGCCACCGGCGGGTACCGGGCCCTCCGAACGGCGCTGAGCTCGATGACCCCCGACGACGTCAAGGCCCAGGTCAAGGCCTCCAACATCCGCGGCCGAGGAGGCGCTGGGTTCCCGACCGGCGTCAAATGGGGCTTCCTGCCCGAGGACCTCCGTCCCCGCTACCTGGTCGTCAACGGCGACGAGTCTGAGCCGGGCACCTTCAAGGACCGGATCCTCCTCGAACGCGACCCGCATCAGCTCGTGGAGGGCATCATCATCTCGTCCTACGGGCTCGACGTGCATCACGCCTTCGTGTACATCCGCGGCGAGTACCCCAAGCCCGCCCGGCGCGTCCAGCAGGCCATCGACGAGGCCTACGCGGCGGGCTACCTCGGATCGGACATCCTCGGCTCCGGGTTCTCGCTCGACATCACCGTCCATCTCGGCGGCGGCGCCTACATCTGCGGCGAGGAGACCGCCCTGTTGAACTCCCTCGAGGGGCGACGGGGCGAACCGCGCATCAAACCCCCCTTCCCCGCCGTCGCCGGCCTCTACGCCAAACCGACGATCGTCAACAACGTCGAGACGATCTCGAACGTGCCCTGGATCGTCGCCAACGGCGGAGCCGCCTACGCCGCGATCGGGCCGGAACGATCCGCCGGCACCCGCATGTTCTCGCTGTCGGGACACGTCAACCGACCCGGCGACTACGAGATCGTCATGGGCATGACGTGGCGGGAGCTCATCTACGGCATCGGCGGCGGCATCCCCGGCGACCGGGCCCTCAAGACGTGGATCCCCGGCGGGGCATCGGCGCCGTGGTTCGTCCCCGACGAGCACCTCGACACGCCGGTGACGATCGACGACGTCGGCGCGAACGGCTCCATGTTGGGCTCGGGCGCCGTCATCGTGATGGACGAGACCACCGACGTGGTCGCCGCCGCCCACCGCATCGTCAAGTTCTTCGCCCACGAATCCTGCGGGCAGTGCACCCCCTGTCGGGAAGGTACCACCTGGCTCGAACGGATCCTGTGGCGGATCCTCAACGGTGCCGGACGGCCCAGCGACCTCGACCTGCTCCTCGACGTCTGCGACAACATCAGTCCGGGTTTGCGATGGCCGCCGGCGATGACGACGATCTGCCCGCTGGGCCCGTCGGCCGTGTCCCCGATCACGTCGATCATGCGCCACTTCCGCGACGAGGTCGAAGCCAAGATCCGAACCAGCGAAGGAGCCTCCGTTGGCTGACGCGTCCGACAAGGTCACCATCACCCTCGACGGTCGCCAGGTCGAGGCGACCGCCGGGGAGCTGCTCATCGCGGCGGCCGAGAAGGCCGGAACGTACATCCCGCACTTCTGCTGGCATCCACGGATGAAGCCGGTCGGGATGTGCCGGATGTGTCTCGTCGAGGTCGAGACCCCCCGGGGAAAGATGCTCACCACGTCGTGCACGATGCCGGTCGCCGACGGGATGGTCGTCGACACCGCGTCGGCTGTCGTCGAGAAGGCCCACGAGGGGATCCTCGAGTTCCTCCTCATCAACCATCCCCTCGACTGCCCCGTCTGCGACAAGGGCGGCGAGTGCCCGCTCCAGGACCAGACGCTCGGTTACGGGCCGGGAGAGAGCCGGTTCGTGGAGGAGAAGCGCCACCACGAGAAGCCGATCTCGATCTCCGACCTCGTCTACCTGGACCGGGAGCGATGCATCCTGTGCGCCCGCTGTACCCGGTTCTCGGAGGAGATCTCCGGCGATCCCCTCATCGAGTTCGTCGAGCGCGGCAACCATGTCGAGGTCAACACCTTCCCCGACGAGCCCTTCGTGTCGTACTTCTCGGGCAACACCGTCCAGATCTGTCCCGTCGGAGCGCTCACCGCCAAGCCGTACCGGTTCCGGGCTCGACCCTGGGACCTCGAGGCGGTCGAGTCCGTCTCACTCGTCGATTCCGTCCACTCGAAGGTCTCCGTCGAATCGAGCCAGAACGAGATCGTCAGGATCTCCGGGGTCGACAACGACCCGACGAACCAAGGATGGCTGTCCGACAAGGATCGCTTCATCTACGAGCACATCCATTCCCCGCGCCGGCTCACCGTCCCGTTGATCCGTGAGGGTGACACCTTCCGCGAAGCCTCCTGGGGCGAGGCGGTCGGCCTGGTCGCCGAGCGACTCGGTGCCGTGCCCGGTACGGCCGTGGCCGGGATCGGCGGCGCCCGGGCGACCAACGAGGATGCGTACGCCTTCTCCAAGTTCATGCGGTCGATCGTGGTGACCCCACACCTCGACGCCCAGCTCGACGACGGCCTCGACCCCGAGTTCGCGGCCGCGGTGCATCCGCGCGCCCGCATCGACGATCTCGAACGGGCGGCGACGATCCTCCTGTGGGGCCCGGACCTCAAGGAGGAGTTCCCCGTCCTGTACCTGCGCGTCCGCCGCGCGGCCGCCCACCTCGGAGCCCGCCTCGTCGTCGTCCATCCTCGCGTGACCGGCCTCGACCTGGTCGCCACCCACACGGTGCGGTACCGACCCGGCGAAGGCCCCGCGACCCTCAAGAAGCTCGCCGCCGGCGACGGCGACCTCGCCGCCGTGCGCGCCGCCCTGAACGAGGGGCCGGTGGTGGCGCTCGTCGGGCGCCCCGGGCTGGCAGAGGACCCGCGGCTGGCCGAAGCGGTCGCCGCGTTCGCCAGGGACCTCCCCGAGGCCACGATCATGCCGTTGGTCCGGCGCGGGAACGTCTTCGGTGCCCTCGACATGGGACTCGCACCGACCCTGCTGCCCGGCCGGGTCTCGGTCACCGACACGGCTGCCCGCACCGCGCTCGAGGACGAGTGGGGCGCCCTCCCCGAGGGCGTCGGAGGCGGCGCCACCGAGATCCTCACCGGTCTCGTCTCGGGTGACCGGGAGGTCCTCGTGTTGTTCGGAGCAGACCCGATGCGCGATCACCCGGACCCGACCCTCGTCCGCTCCGCCCTCGAAGCCGCGGGGTTCGTCGCCGCCTTCGATCTGTTCCTGACCGACTCCTCGCGCCTCGCCGACGTGGTGCTGCCGGTGGCGGCTTTCGGGGAAGTGGCGGGTACCGTCACCAACCTCGAAGGCCGTGTCCAGAAGGTCAACCAGATCGTCCCACCCCCGGGCCAGGCCCGGGCTGCATGGTCCATCCTCGACGACATCGCCACCGCCATGGGCGGATCGCTCGGTGCCACCGGAGCGGAGCGGCTCAACAAGGAGATCGCCAGGGTCGCCCCGGCCTATCGAGGCGTCACCTGGGACATGCTCGACTGGGGCGACGGTCGGGAGGGGATCGTGGTTCCCCTCCGGGGAGCCGACCAGCCGCTGCGCCACATCCCCGTCGACACGGGGGTGCCGACGGTCACCGAACGACCGGCCGTGCACAGCGCCCGGGTCCTCTACGACGACGGTGCGATGCTCCGGAACTGTCCCGGCCTGGCGGGCCTGGCGCCGCGGGCGGCGATCCACATGCACCCTCGTGACGCTTCGATCCTGGCGGTCCGCGACGGCGACCGGGTCCTGGTCTCCGCGGGCGCCTCCGTCGAACTGCCGGTGGTGATCGACGCCGGCCTCGCCGAAGGGGCCGTCTACGTGCCCTTCAACCTGGTCGAGACCGCAGCGCTCGGAGCACCCCGGTCGATCCGCATCGACGTCGTCAGGGAGGATGCCTCGTGAGCGGCCTCGAGCTCCTCGTCGTCTCCGGCATCAAGGTGGTCGTCGCCTTCGCCTTCCTCGTGCTCACCGTCCTCGTCCTCGTGTGGGTCGAACGGCGGGTCGTGGCGTTCATGCAGAACCGATACGGACCGAACCGGGCCGGACCGGGGGGCATCCTTCAGACCCTCGCCGACGGTCTGAAGCTGTTCTTCAAGGAGTCGATGACCCCGCGCAAGGCGCAGTTCCTGCTCTACATCGCCGCGCCGGTACTGGCCGTCGTGACCGCCCTCCTGGTCTTCGTGGTCATCCCCATCGGCGCGCCCGTCACGATCGGCGACACCACCTACACCCTCCAGGTCACCGACCTCGACGTGGGCGTGCTCTACATCCTCGCCATCTCGTCGCTCGGCGTCTACGCCGTCGCCCTCGCCGGATGGTCGTCCGGATCGAAGTACCCCCTCCTGGGCTCGGTGCGCTCGGCCGCCCAGATGATCTCCTACGAAGCCGCCCTCGGACTGGCGCTGGTCCCGGTCATCATGTTCTCGCGCACGACCTCGTTGGCGGGCATCGTCGAAGCCCAAAGCGGCACCTTCGGCGGATTGCTCCCCGCCTGGAACATCGTGCTGCTTCCCTCGTTCGTCATCTTCCTCATCGCCGGCTTCGCCGAGACGAACCGGGCTCCGTTCGACCTGGTCGAAGCCGAACAGGAGATCGTCGGCGGCTACCACACCGAGTACTCCGGCATGCGGTTCGCCTTCTTCTTCCTCGCCGAGTACATCAACATGTTCAACATGGCGGCGCTCACCGCCACGTTCTTCCTCGGCGGATGGAACGGACCGCTGTTCGGACCGACCTGGTTGCGGTACGTCCTCCCCGTCATCTGGTTCCTGATCAAGTCGTGGGTCGTCGTGTTCCTCTTCATCTGGGCTCGCGGCACCCTGCCCCGGATCCGCTACGACCAGCTCATGGCGTTCGGCTGGAAGCGACTGATCCCCGTCTCGCTCGTGTGGATCATGCTGGCCATGGTCGCCATCGGGGTACGGAGGTTCGGACTGCCATGGGCGTAGGAGGCCGACGATGAGCTGGTTCGCCGACATGCTCGGACCGTGGCGCGGGTTCGCCGTCACGTTCCGTCAGATGTTCCGGCCCAAGGTCACCACCCAGTACCCCGAGGAGAAGCGGGTCAAGCCGCAACGCTTCCACGGCCGCCACGTCCTCAATCGGTATCCCGACGGCATGGAGAAGTGCATCGGTTGCGAACTGTGCGCCGGTATCTGCCCCGCCCGGTGCATCTACGTGCGCGGCGCCGACAACCCGCCCGACGCCCCGGTCAGCCCGGGTGAACGGTTCGGGTTCGTCTACGAGATCAACATGCTGCGCTGCATCTTCTGCGGGATGTGCGTCGAGGCGTGCCCCACCGAGGCGATCACGATGACGCATCTCTTCGAGATGTCCGTCACCGACCGCGACGACGCCATCTACACCAAGGACGAGCTCCTCGTCGAGCCCGACGGCACGCCCCGGCATCCCCAACCCGCCGGACCGCTCATCGACCTCGAAGAGCTGAAGCTCGGCAACGGCTGGCTCCGGGCGACCGCATCGTCGGGCCGGGCCGCCTTCGAAGGGCTCGTCGCGTGGACGCCCAGCGCCACCTTCGGCGCCGAGCCGCCCGAACGCGGTCAAACCGACGCCGACGTCGACGACGGAAACGAAGGGGCCTGACGTGGCCGAGTTCGTCGTGTTCGCCGTGTTCGCCCTCGCCGCCCTGGCCGGAGCGTTCGTCATGCTGGTCGCCCGGAACCCCGTCTACTCGGCCATCGGGCTGCTCACCACGATGTTCTCCATCGCCGTGTTCTACGTGCTCCTCGACGCCCACTTCATCGCCGCCATCCAGGTCATCATCTACACCGGCGCGGTCATGACCCTGTTCATGTTCGTGATCATGATGATCGGCGTCGATCGGGACGAGGACACCAGCGAACGCCTCCCCTACCAACGACCCATCGGCATCATCCTCGCCATCGGCTTCGCCGGCGTCATCGTCGTCGCCGGCTCGGGGGCCTGGGTCACCGGAAGCGCATCGTTCGCGGTGCCCGATCTCAACGGCACGATCGAGACCATCGCCGACGAGCTGTTCGGCACCTGGACGGTCCCGTTCCTCGGCACGGTGTTCCTCCTGACCATCGCCGCCGTGGGCACGATCGCCCTCGCCCGGTACGGCCCGACCGGCCCGCGTCCCGTCGACGACGGAGAGGAGCCGACATGACGCTCACCGCCGGGTGGTTCATGGGCCTCGCCGCTGTGCTGTTCGCCCTCGGCGGCGCCGGGGTGCTGCTCCGGCGCAACGCCCTGGTCATGTTCATGTCCATCGAGCTGATGCTCAATGCGGTGAACCTGACCTTCGTCGCCGCCTCCAAGGCGCTCGGCCAGGTCGAAGGGCAGGTGGCGACCCTGTTCGTCATCGTCGTGGCCGCCGCAGAGGTGACCGTCGGACTCGCCATCATCGTCGCCATCTTCCATCGGCGGGCTTCGGCCGACGTGGACGAGTTCGCGGAGCTGAGGGGATGACCCGATGACCGACCTCATCTGGCTCCTGATCGCCCTTCCCGCCGTCGGCGCCGCGGTGTTGGTGTTCCTCGGCCGCCGCCTCGGGGAGCCCGGCGCGGGTTGGCTCGCCACCGTCACCGTGGCCGCCTCGTTCGCCTTCGCCGTCGTCTCAGGGGTCGGATTCGTCGGCGGCACGGTCCATCCTGCCACCGTCGAGCTGTTCTCGTGGATCCCGGCTCTCGGTGTCGACGCCACGTTGCTGTGGGATCCCCTGGCGGTGACCATGACCCTTGTCGTCACCGGCGTCGGAGCCTTGATCCATCTGTACGCCATCGGCTACATGCACGGCGATCCCCGCTTCGGCCGGTTCTTCGCCTACCTCAACCTGTTCATCGCCTCGATGCTGACGCTCGTCCTCGCCGGCAACTTCGCCGTCATGTTCGTCGGGTGGGAGCTCGTCGGGCTCAGCTCCTACCTGCTCATCTCCTTCTGGTTCGAGCGACCCAGCGCGGCGGCGGCCGGCAAGAAGGCGTTCATCGTCAACCGCATCGGCGACTGGGGGTTCCTCGTGGCGCTGATGGTGATCTTCGCCGCCTTCGGGACCCTCGACTTCGGCACCGTCTTCGGATCCGCGCCCGAGGTCCTGTCGGTGGGGACGGCCACGGTGATCACGCTGCTGCTGCTGGTGGGAGCGACGGGCAAGTCGGCGCAACTCCCGTTGTACGTGTGGCTCCCCGACGCCATGGAAGGCCCCACCCCGGTCTCGGCCCTCATCCACGCCGCCACGATGGTGACCGCCGGCGTGTACATGATCGCCCGCACCGGCGCCCTCTTCGAGCTCGCTCCCGTTTCCCAGGCCATCGTCGCGACCGTCGGGGTGCTCACCGCCCTGTTCGCAGCGACGATCGCGATCAGCCAGCGGGACATCAAGCGGGTCCTCGCCTACTCGACGATCTCGCAGATCGGTTACATGATCTTCGGTGTCGGCATGGCCGCCTACACCGCCGGCATGTTCCATCTCGTCACCCACGCGTTCTTCAAGGCTCTGCTGTTCCTCGGCGCCGGTTCGGTCATCCATGCCCTCGGCGGCGAACAGGACATGCGGAAGATGGGCGGCCTCCGCACGGTGATGCCGGTGACCTTCTGGACGATGGTGATCGCATGGCTGGCCATCTCGGGTGTCTTCCCCCTGGCCGGGTTCTGGTCCAAGGACGAGATCCTCGGCGCCGCGTTCGCCAAGGGAGGTCTCTACACGGGACTGTGGGCGATCGGACTGTTCACGGCGTTCCTCACCGCCTTCTACATGACCCGATGGCTGGCCATGACGTTCCTCGGCGAGCCGCGGTGGTCCGACGACGTTCATCCCCACGAGTCGCCGTGGGTCATGACCGGGCCGCTCGTCATCCTCGCGTTCGCCTCCACCTTCGCCGGTGCGCTCAACACCCCCTGGCGCCTCGCGCTGGAGCGCTTCCTCGAGCCGTCCTTCGAGCTGGTGACCCAGTCGCTCCCGCCTGAGAGCATCGGGGTGGTCGCCGCCCTCGCCGGCCTGTCTCTGGTCCTGGTGGTCCTGGGGATCGTCGTCGCATGGCGCCGCTACACGACCGCGGAGCTGCCGGCGGAAGCCGGCAGGTTCTGGTACGTGACGCTGCACGGCTACTGGGTGGACGATCTGTACGGGCGCGTGTTCGTCCTGCCCGGCAAGGCGCTCAGCGCCTGGTTCGCCGCCGTGCTCGACGGCACGGTCATCGACGGCATCGTCAACGGGCTCGGCCGCACCGTCCGCGGGTTCGGTGCCGCGATGTCGACCCTGCAATCGGGGTGGGTCCGTTCCTATGCCGCCGTCTTCGGCGGCGGGGTCCTCGTCTTGCTGGTGTGGACGCTGGTGCATGGGGGAGTGATCTAGATGTTCCCCGCCCTGAGCGTGCTCATCCTGCTCCCCGTCCTCGGCGCCGTCGCCGTCGCGGCGCTCCCCAAGCGTCGCCCCGAACTCGTGTTCCCCATGGCGTTGGCGGCCAGCGCCCTGCCGCTCGGCATGGCGCTGTGGGTGTTGTGGAACTTCGAGGCGGGCGAGGCGGGCTTCCAGATGATCGAGGCTGCGGTCTGGTCCGAGACCCTCGGCATCGGCTGGAAGCTCGGGATCGACGGGATCTCCCTGTTCCTCGTCGTCCTCACCGCCGTGCTGTTCCCGCTCGCCATCGCCGCATCCCGCTCGATCGCAGATCGGACCAAGGCCTACATGGTGTCGATGCTCGTCCTCGAAGCGGGACTGCTCGGCGTGTTCGTGTCCCTCGATCTGCTCGTGTTCTTCGCGTTCTTCGAGATCGTGCTGGTCCCGATGTACCTGCTGATCGGGATCTGGGGTTCCGGGAACCGTGCATATGCGGCGCTCAAGTTCGTCCTCTACACGGCGTTCGGTTCCGCGTTCCTCCTGGCCGGCATCATCGCCCTGGCGTTGATCACCGGCGACCAGGTCGGCGCCACCGCGTCCTTCGACTTCCGGGACATGCTCGACCTGGGCCTGTCGTCGAGCACCCAACTGTGGCTGTTCGCCGCCTTCGGGATCGCCTTCGCGATCAAGGTGCCCCTGTTCCCGCTCCACACGTGGCTCCCGGACGCCCACACCGAGGCCCCGACCGCCGGTTCCGTGGTCCTCGCCGGTGTGCTCCTCAAGATGGGCACCTACGGCTTCCTCCGGTTCAACCTGACCCTGTTCCCGCAGGCGTCGGTCGATCTCGCCGAGGTGATGGCCGTCCTCGGGGTCATCGGGATCATCTACGGCGCGGCGGTCGCCATCGTCCAACCCGACGTCAAGCGCCTCGTCGCCTACTCGTCGATCAGCCACCTGGGGTTCATCCTGCTCGGGACCTTCGCCCTCACCCGCCAAGGGATCCAGGGCGGCGTGTTCCAGATGGTCAGCCACGGGCTCACGACCGGCGCCCTTTTCCTCCTCATCGGCATGCTGTACGACCGGCGCCACACGCGGCGCATCGACGCGTACGGTGGGATCGCTTCGGTCATGCCCGTCTACGCCGGCGTGTTCCTGTTCATGGCGTTCGCGTCGGCGGGCCTGCCGTCGCTTTCGGGGTTCGTCGGGGAGTTCACGATCTTGCTCGGCAGCTACCCGACCGTGCCCGGGCTGGCGATCGTGGCCGGGTTCGGGGTCATCCTCGCCGCCATCTACCTCCTGTGGGCCTACGAGCGCATCTTCACCGGGCCGGTCGTCCACCCCGAGAACGAAGGGCTGAAGGATCTCGTGGCCCGGGAGGTCGCCATCGTCGCTCCCCTGATCGTGCTGATCGTCGCGCTCGGGGTGTATCCCAAACCCATGCTCGACCGGATCGGCCCTTCGGTCGATGCGGTCATCGAACGCATCGAAGCGACCACCGACTACGTCGCGCCGATCCCCGGGCCGACGTTGGTGGTGCGGGCCGATGAAGCGGGGGAGGACTGATGCAGAACGCCGCGTTGCTGCCCATCGCGCCGGAGCTGGTCCTGTTGATCGGCATGCTCGGTGTCGTCACCTCGGCGGTCCTCCTCGGTCGCGACCGGCGGGAATGGGGCCTCATCGCCGGCGTGGCACTCGCCGTGGCCGCGATCCTGGCGGTGATGCAATGGCTGTTGCTCGGCGGTGAGCCGGGCACGCTCCATTACTCGGCCCGAGGGCTCTCCATCATGCGCGCGCCGATGGTGGTGATGGACGCCTACTCGGCGTTCGCCGGGGTGGCCATCTTCAGCCTCGGCCTTCTCGGCCTCCTCGCCGCGTGGGACCTCGTCGAGACGCTGGGCGATCGAGGGGCCGAGTTCGTTGCGCTGCTGCTGCTCGCCGTCGCCGGGCTCCACGGGATGGCCATGTCGTCGAATCTCGTGCTCCTGTTCCTGTCGCTCGAGACCGCCTCCATCAGCTTCTACGTCATGGCCGGGTTCACCCGAGACCGCATCGATGCGGACGAGGCGGCACTCAAGTACTTCCTGCTCGGCTCGCTGGCGTCGGCCGTCTTCGTGTACGGGATCGCGCTGTCGTTCGCCGCGATCGGCTCGACGACGATCTACGGGGCGGGTGGGATCCGTGACTTCTTCTCCAACACGATCGTCACCGAACGTGGCGTCCTCCTCGTCGGCATCGTGATGATCATCGTCGGGCTCGGGTTCAAGGTCTCTGCGGCCCCGTTCCACCAGTGGGCCCCCGACGTCTACCAGGGGGCTCCCGGCGGCGCCGTCGGGCTCATGGCCGCCGGTGTCAAGCTGGCCGGGTTCATCGCTATCGGACGGGTCCTCGCCGCCGGCTTCGCCGCCCAGATCGACCAGTGGGCATCGATCATCGCCATCGTGGCCGGGATCTCCGTCATCCTCGGCACGTCGCTGGCAGCCGTGCAGACGGACGTCAAACGGCTCCTCGCCTACTCGGGGGTCGCTCACGCCGGGTACATCCTCACCGCGGTCACCGCCGGGATCTTCGGCATCTCCGCGATGTTGTTCTACGTCACGACCTATGCGGCCATGCTCCTCGGGGCCTTCGTCATCGCCGGCGTCGTCACCGGACCGCGTGAAGGGCCGTCCTCCTTCGTGCAGTGGGCCGGGCTGCGGACGCGCTCGCCGGAGTTGGCGATGGCGATGGCCGTCCTGCTCCTCGGCCTCGGTGGGATACCGTTCACCGCCGGGTTCGTCGGCAAGATCCAGGTGTTCACCGCCGCCGCCTCCGCCGGGTACCTGTGGCTCGTCGTCCTCGCCTTGGTCACGACCGTCATCGGGCTGTACTTCTACCTCAAGGTCATCAAGGTCATGTTCATCGATCCGGTCGCCGACGGCGTCGGTCCCATCGAAGCGTCCACCACGGCGCGTACGGTCTTCGCCGTGGCGGTGGGCGTGACCATCCTGTTCGGACTCGCACCCTGGCCGCTCCTCGACATCGTCCGTGACGCTCTCCCGCTCTAGGCCCCGGTCCGGCCCGGACGGGTTCCTCGCCGTCGCGGCCGTGGCGATCGTCGGCCTGTTGCTGGCGGTTCCCATCGCCGAGGTCGTCACCACCGATCTGTTCATCGTCCCCGTCGACGAGCCGGTGACCGAAGACGTCTACGTGGTCGCCACGTCGGGGATCGTCGAGGGGGTGATCGACGGGGATCTGGTGATGCTGACGGGCGATCTCGTCATCGAAGGGTCGGTCACCGGCGACGTTCTCGTGCTCGGCGGAGGCCGGGTCGAGATCGCTTCGGGCGGCCGGGTGGGCGGGTCGTTGCGGGCCGTCGCCAGGGAGGTCGTCGTCTCGGGTGCCGTGAGCCACGATGTCCTCGCCACCGCCGCCGTCATCGGGGTCGACGGCAACGTCGGCAGGGACATGATCGGATTCGGCGCCACCGTCGACGTCGACGGGGATGTGGGGCGGGACGTGCGCGGGAGAGCACTGTTCGTCACCGTCGCCGGGACCGTCGGCGGAGACCTCGATGTCGCGGTGGAACGTCTCCGGGTGGCCCCGACGGCCGAGATCGCGCGCAACGTCCTGTACCGTTCGACCCGGGAGGCGTCGATCGATCCGGCGGCCCGGATCGGCGGTCAGGTCGTGGCGCTTCCCGCCCAGTCGAACTTCATCTTCGGCGTGTTCCTCGTGCTCGCCAACGTCGTCGGGTTCCTCGGCTTCGTGGTCGCCGGCATCGTGTCGTTCTGGGCGTTCCGCCGCACCGCTCCCCACGCCGTCGCGGCGTCGTTCGCCCGTCCGGGCAGGACGCTCATCGCCGGGTTGGTGGTCTTCCTCGCGGTCCCCGCGACGATCGCGTTGGTCGGTCTCACCCTCGTCGGTGTGCCCCTGGCGTTGGTCCTGATGCTCGCCATGGCCGCCGGCGCGTTCATCGGTCCGGTTCCGGCGGTGACCGCAGCCGGCATCCGTCTCCTGCGGGGGCGAGGCGGGCTCTTCGGCGGGTTCCTGGTCGGAGCGATCGTGTGGACGTTCGCCATCTGGTTCGTCCCTCGGATCGGAGGCCTGGTCTATCTCGTCGGGCTCATCTGGGGCCTCGGGTCGTGGGCGGCCGCCGTCATCGAGATCCGCCGCGGCGCGCCGCTGCCGCTGGCGGTCCTGCCGCCGCGACTCGTGGCGTCCGGGACATCCCACGGCGAGGGTTGGGAGCCGCCACGGGTTCCGGGACCCGCCGGCGACGGTGGATCGGCGCCGGTAGCGGGTCCATCGCCTGATCGATCAGACGGCGACGGCGACGACCGTACCGACCAAGGAGACCGCTGAATCGCATCGGCAGGCCCGGAGCGTCGGTCCGAAGGACCGGTCGTCAGCGGGTGAGGACGTAGTCGAGGTTCTCGCTGGTTCCGGGAGCGGCGTCGTTGACGGCGTCGGGGAGGGCTTCGAGGGGGATCACGAACGCCACCGCGGCGCGGACATCCTGGCCGAACGAACCTTGCGGGCTCTCTCCGGCGTTCCAGGTCGCCGAGCATCCGCTCGCGCCGTTGCAGCGGGTCGCCAAGGTCTCGATGTAGATCGGGGCGAATGCGGTGATCGTGTACGGCACCGAGACCCCCGAGCCGAACGTGCCGACCGGGGCATAGCCCCACCGAGGCGACCGCTGGAGATCGAACGTCGCGTTGGTCGGATCCCCGTCGATCGCGTCGACGGTGAACAGGTCGGTGGTCGAGCCCGCGCTGACGTAGTCGCGGAGGCAGCGGGCCATGTGCTCGAACGACTCGTTCGTCTCCCCGATCGGTGCCGGCTCCGGGTTGGCGGCGTCCCACAGATCCGAGTCCCAGTCGTGCTGGTTCGAGGGAAGTCCATCGGCGGGATCGAGGTCGACCGAGTCGTCGAAGGACTCCCTCCGGCAGCTGTCCGGCACGCCCGTCAGGCCGTTGGGGATGAAGGACCACAGCGGCGTGTTGTCGAGGGTCTCTCCATACAGGGAGACGGTCGTCGCCGAGGTGGTCACGTCGGTGAGCCGGCCGTCGAACAGCTTCGTGCTTCCGAACGTGACGCCGCCGATCATGCCGTCGTGGAGGGGTCCTTGGGGGGTCCCCGTCTGGGAGGCGATGACCTGAGGGCGGGCCGCGAAGTTCGGTCCCGAGTTGCATTCGACGTCGTCGGACAGCCCACCCGAGTCGGACAGTGGATGGTCGGCGCCGAGGGCGATATTGGTTGCGAGCGTGCGGTTGTCCTTGGTGCAGTCCTGGGTCGTTCCCAGGCCGGCGTTGCCGAACAGGGTGATGTCGAGACGTTGGAAGTTCCCGGCGTCAGATCCGTCGCAGGGGTCCGGGGCGTTGGGTGCATCGGAGATGCATGCCACCGTGGGAGGAGCGAGCGAGGCGACCCCGAAGGGCAGGACGTCCCCGGACTGGTCGATCTCGAGGGTGGCTTCGGCGAAGGCGTCCACGGGGATCGACTCGATGCCGACGATGCGGGCGAAGCCGGTCGGGATACGCACGACCGGCACCTTCACCCGGATCCGCTGGAGGGAGCCGGTGAAGCTGATGCACGGCGTGCCGAAGGCGTCGATCGTGAACTCCGCCGGTTTGTCCGGGTCGGTGCAGGTCGTCCAATCGGGATCGGACGTTCCGTAGTTCTCGTCGACGATGCGCCGGATCTCCACCTCGGCCGCCTCCCGGGGGCCGAGGGCCGACAAGTCGCCGTCGTCGGTGTTCGATGGCAAACCGGCGGTCTGGAGGGCACCGGCGAGGACGCCGATGTCGGCGGCGTTCTGCGCGGTGCGCCTCTCCACGAACGCCGCCCCCAGATCGACGGCGACCGCGGCGAAGGCGAGGAGCACGACCATGAGCAGACCCACGATCACCAGGACCGCCCCGGACTCCTCGGACGCGATGCGACGCTGTTCCATCACGGGACGCAGTCGAGGGTCGGGTCGATGCTGGACGGATCGTCGGCATCGGGTGGCCCCCACCACGATGCCGTTCCGTCGACGGGACGCTCGAGCCTGAACTCGATCGACGAGGTCAGCATCTTGTCCTGGAAGATGCCGTCGAGGAAGCCGGTGAGGCTCGAGTACTGCTGCCGCACGGTGATGCGGGCCGAATCGTTCCGATCTCCGGCTCCGTTCAGCTCGGAGAAGACGACCTCGACTCGGGCGGGATCGGTCGACAGGTCCATGCGGTCGCACACCTCGGATCGGATGACGTCCCGGTCCCCGAAGTCGACGGCGGCGAGGCGGGCGCCTTCTCTCGCCCCGTGGCGCAGGTCCGCCGTCTGGGAGAACGCCCACGACGCTTCGATGATGCCGAACAGGAGCAGCAGGAGGAGGGGAGCGACGAGCGCCATCTCGACGAGGGCGGCGCCTCTCTCCGCCCCGTCACGTCGGTCGTTCGCCACGGGTGTCCCTTCCATCGTGTGGGAGCGGTTGCTCGTAGGCGCGTTGGAGACGACGCCGTGCCCGCATGCATGCGACCCGGACAGCACCCGACGCCGCGCCGAGTCGAGACCCGATCTCGCCGTAGGAGAGACCCTCCACCTCGCGCAGCCAGAGGAGCTCCTTGTCGCGGTCGCTGAGCCGAGCAAGGGCGGCGCGGATGTCGGCGTGTTCCTCGTTGAGCACGGTGACTTCGGCCGGATCGGGGGCCACCACCGGCATCGGCTCGACGGCTCGGGGGCGCCGTTCGGTCCGGAGGAACCCGCGGAGCTTGGTCCGCCCGATGGCCCATACCCACGAATCGAAGGACTCGGGGCGGCGCAGATCCTGCAGTTTCGTGATGACCGCCTCCATCGCATCCGCGGCGAGGTCCTCGGCTTCGTCGGGCCGGAGGCCCGAGTAGCGATAGAACGCCAGCAGACGCCGGTAGACCGCGGTGGCCATTCGACCGACCGCCGCCGGGTCGCCTCCGCGGGCAGCCTGGATCGTGAGTGGAGCCACGATCGGGGCACGGCTGATGGTGGTCGGGCTGGTGCGGGCCATCGGTCCACGATCGACGCCGAGGAGGCGGGCACTTGAGCGATACGGCACCGCGGTCATGGCCGGCCGCCGTTGCCGTTGCCGTTGCCGTTGCCGTTGCCGTTGCCGTTGCCGTTGCCGTTGGCGTTGCCGTTGCCGTTCCCGGGGTCCGTGGGTGGGTTGCCGTTGCCGGGGTCCGTGGGACGACCGGGAGCCCGCCGAGTATCGGCCGCCACCTCGGCCAGGTCCCGCGCGGCCTCCGCGACGGCCGTTCCGGGCGCATCCAGGGTGCCGGCATCGGCCGC